>Ga0306923_10005306_pt1 | contig 12540 bp, 9 predicted proteins | sample sta12Can44000108_FD_203841 | JGI IMG/M metagenome (GOLD analysis project Ga0306923, IMG submission 203841) | Lab enrichment of tropical soil microbial communities from Luquillo Experimental Forest, Puerto Rico - statanox.12C.anox.44.000.108 (v2)... | ecosystem: Environmental > Terrestrial > Soil...
GTTCCCGACGAGCACGTAATCTGCGTCAACAATCTCAGTCACCCCTAATTTGCCGCGAGAGTCGGGCCCCGGCACCCCGAAAAAAAAGTACGATTTCGCCCCATTGCCCAGCAGCGCTTCAGCAGCCGATTGAACCACAGCTTCGTTAAAAATGCCGGAGCTCGCGACGACAAGAACTTTCCTAGGCAGCGGTCCGGCGACTCCCAGACGAGCGAAAAGTTTTTTGAATGGCCCCTCCATCCCCCGATGTTCCGAAAGCTTGGCTACCTGACCTTGCAAGAGATGTGGTGAAAATGGAGGGTATATCTCCATTATCTCCGACACAGCACCATCGACAAGGCGACCGGCGCTCAGGAGAAGCAGCAAGAATGCAGTGCCGAGTGCTGCCGCAAGTTTGCGCCCGCGCAATCCCTCTGCCAGCGCTCCTACCCCGAGGCCAATGCCGAGGGGCAAGAAAAGGACACCTGGCACAATCCAGTTTTGGGGGCTCCCGAAGCGCACAACTGCGACCCATGTGATTATATTTCGGCTCGCGCCTAGGCCGAGCCCGATGATCTCGAAGCGTCGACGCCCGAAAACAATTGCCCCTGCGATATATCCGGCTGCGGAGGCGCCTACAGGGATGATGCCGATTACGTTGAGCATCATATCCATGACCGCCGCCGGGCTTTCCGTATAATCACCGTATGCGTTGTTAGCGGCCACCGACAGCATTTCTCTGAGATATGATCGCGGCGGGATAGCAAGGATGCCCAATGCGATGATGGCCGACGCGGCGAGATGGCCAAGCCTCAATGCACCGGCGCGCAATATTATGCGCTTCTCACGCGGGTCGCTTTTCCGCCAGCCGGCCCAGCACTCGATTGCAGCAGCGATCGCCAGGCCGATGCCGACATCACCCCAGGCAAAGAGGTTAGCTCTGCGAAATAATAGGACGGCGACCGTCAGCAGAACGAGCACGCCCGTGCGCTGCCAGTTAGGACGCCGTAGCAAAAGGAATGCCCCAACGATCCAGATCGCGAGCACAAACGCGTCGCCGATGTCCGGATAATAATAGATCGCGGAGTACCATCCCGCGCTCCCCGTGACGGCGACGAAAGCCGTCGTAGCGAACGTCAGCAACACAATGGAAGGCCGGTAACCGGCGAGAAGAACGACAGTAATCGCCGCGACGGCCAAGCTCGCGGTGGTCCCGTAAATCAGAGCAATGGCCATACCGTACACGTACCACGAATCGCCAAATGCCATGAGAACGGGCGCCAGTGGGAGAGCGAATAGCGCGTTGTATTGGTGTGCAAAGCCCCAACCGGCTAAACTCCACGAATTGGGCTCGCCGGCTAAAATGGATTGCACCTTGGATTGCGCTATTTTAGTCAAGTAGTAAAAATTGCGCTGATCCCAGGCCGGGTAATACTCCGGTGATCGCAGCAAGAGGTCCGCAAAAAACCAAGTAAAGGCTACGACGGCCACCGCAATTACAAAGTAGCCGGCGGCCAAACGATATCTCGTCCGCAGAGATGGGAATTTTACCATTCTTACCCTTGCAGCTTCGGTGCGTAAATGCTCTACTTTAGACATTGGTGGTGCGCGATCAGATACGGCATATACCGGTCGATAGAATCACGGCCAGTGGTGCATCCGCGCGCGTCGAACACAGGCGAGTGTGCGAGTGGGGTTCGTCGATCGGGCACCTGGCTTTCCCTATCCGGCGGTCGTCGGCACTGTACAACTGTCGCTGGAAACCGGCGGAAAAGTTATTCCGGCACCGCGTCGTATCCCGTTTCGCGAGTCTGGTTGTTATCATAACCGGCGTTGCCTCACCCGAAGTATGCTGGGCGACACATTCCAACGCTCGTTTCACGCCAAGTGGAAGATTGTGCGATATACCGGAACCCGACCACTATATCGAAAAGGTTTCTCATCATTTCTAGATTCAGTCCTTTTATCTCTACATCGTGTTGATGTGAAAGTCTATTGAAATCGATGTTACAAATTAGGGTTAAGAAACGACTACTTCCTTCTTGAAGATGATCGCGCCTATCGGTCTAAGAGGCACATCGCTCGACACCGGAACAGGGCCGCTGGGCTGCCTTCGGACGAGCAAGGGACGGTGGGGTCATGTGGCCGATCGAGGGTGTCGCATTCATCATGCGGGACGCTGGTCGCGACGACATAGCCCCCGGCGTCTCGGATCTCAATTGATCCGAGGTTGCGGGCTTCCCGAGGCCCCCGTCAATATAGCCGAACTCGCGACCGACCGGGCAATCTCGACTATGCATGCCCTTGAGACCGGCCGTCGGCCGCTCGGCGAACATCCATCAGCCCGTCGAGTTCCTTTTGGGCGGCAATGCGCGGGCACCATCTCTGAGAACTCACACCGAGCAGCCCGGTTGTGTCACAATCGCGTCACCATCGCTGAGCACCGAGGAGGACTCCCATGAAGGTCGCTAACGCCGTCGCCGAAATCCTGAAACGCGAAGGCATCGAGTTTCTGATCGGCTATCCGGTCAACCCGATCATCGAGGCCGCGGCCGAAGCGGATATCCGCACGATCATGGTGCGCCAGGAGCGGATCGGCCTGCATATGTGCGACGCAATCGCCAAGGTGACCTCGGGCGACCGTATCGGTGTCTTTGCGATGCAGCACGGCCCGGGCACCGAGAATGCCTTTGGCGGCGTGGCGCAGTCCTTTGGCGATTCCTGCCCGGTCGTCGTCCTGCCGGCCGGCTATGCCCGCAACGTCAACCAGGTCCGCCCGAACTTCAACGCGGCGCTGAACTTCCGCCACGTCACCAAATGGATCGAGCAGGTGACAGTGCCTGACGCTACCGTCGAGGCTCTCCGCCGCGCCTTCACCCAGGTCAAGAATGGGCGGCCGGCGCCGGTGCTGATCGAATTCCCGTCCGATCTGCTCCGCGAAGAGATCAGCGGTCCGATCGAATACCAGAAGGCGCCGCGGCTCAAGAGCGGCCCCGATCCGAGGTCGGTTTCCGAGATCGCCGCAGCTCTGGTCGCGGCACAGCGACCGGTGATCGTCGCCGGCCAGGGCGTCCATTACGGCAAAGCGTGGAAGCAGTTGCAGCAATTGGCCGAATCGCTCGAGGCCCCGGTCATGACCACCCTGCCGGGGAAGAGCGCTTTTCCCGAATCGCACCCGCTGGCCTTGGGCTCTGGCGGGATCGGGATCTCGAAGCAGCTCCATACCTTCCTGCAGAAGGCCGATCTGATCTTTGGCATCGGCTGCAGCTTTACGCGCTCCAGCTTTGCGACGCCGATGCCGAAGGGGAAGCGCATCGCACACGCCACACTCGATCCGACCGATATCAACAAGGACGTGCCGGTCGAATTGGCCGCGGTCGGCGACGCTGGACTGACCCTCGACGCGCTCCTCGAAGACGTGAAGGACCGGCTGCACGGCAAGACGCGTGACCGGCTCGCCGCGGTCACCAGCGAGATCCGCGCGCTGAAGGGCGAGTGGATGGAGCAGTGGATGCCGCGGCTGACGCAGAATACCAAGCCGCTGTCGCCCTATCGGGTGATCTGGGAATTGCTGCATACGGTCGACGTCAAGGAGACGGTCATCACCCACGACGCCGGCAGCCCGCGCGACCAGCTGTCGCCGTTCTGGGTCAGCGAGACGCCGCTCGGCTATATCGGCTGGGGCAAGACCACCCAGCTCGGCTATGGGCTCGGGCTTGCGATGGGGGCGAAGCTCGCCGCACCCAACAAACTCTGCATCAATGTCTGGGGCGATGCGGCGATCGGCTTTACCGGCATGGATTTCGAGACGGCGGTGCGCGAGCGCATCCCGATCCTGTCGATCCTGATGAACAATTTCTCGATGGCGATCGAGTTGAAGGTCATGCCGGTCGCGACCGAGAAGTACCGCTCGACCGACATCAGCGGCAATTACGCCGATTTCGCCCGGGCGCTCGGCGGCTATGGCGAACGCGTCACCGAGCCTGAGCAGATCGTGCCGGCGATCCGCCGTGGCATCGAGAAAACCCGCGAAGGCACCCCGGCACTGCTCGAGTTCATCACCGAGAAAGCCGTCGACGTCTCGCGATTTGCGTAGAACAAGAGCCCTTCACTCCCCCTCGCCCCGCTTGCGGGGAGAGGGGAGGGGGTGAGGGGCTCAGCGCGCCATCAGAACCGGCAGCTGGGCGTCCATGATGATGTGGCGGGTGCCGCCGCCAAAGATCATTTGACGGATGCGGCTTTGTGTATAGGCGCCCTTGAGCAGCAGATCGGCGCCCGCCGCCATCGCTTCCTTCAAAAACGACTCGCCCTGGGCCTTCTGCCGGCCGTAAGCGGTGCGCAGACTGACATCCATGCCGTGCCGCTCGAGGGTGCGGGCCAGTTCCTCACCCTCGGGCCCCGGCTCCGGCATGTGTTGCGGGCCGACCGCGACGATCACCACCTTGCGTGCCTGCTTGAGGAAAGGCATTCCCACGGCGACCGTCACTGCCGTTTCGGTGCTGCCGTTCCAGGCGATGGCGACGACCTCGCCCAAGGTCGGCAGGCTGCGCTTTGGCACCATCAGCACCGGTCGGCCGCTTTCGAACAACGCATCTTCGAGGGTGGCCTCCGCGATCGAGGCCAGCTTCTCCGGCTGCTCGACGACGATCAGGTCATAGACCCGGCCGATCATCCCGACGACGGCGTTCTGCCGGCCGTCCTCTTCGCGCCAGGAGGCGCTGGGGCCGTTGTGTCCCGGTGGTACCGGGCCGACCGGCACGCCTCTGGTATCCATGAAGTCGCGGAACAGCCGGCGCGCCTGGTCGCGCCGCTCATGGCCCTCGCGCTCGAGGGTACGATCGACCTCGGACGAGATCGAGAACCCCATCTCGCCGCCGAAGACGACCGCGTATTCGGTCGTCAGGCTGTGCAGCCCGACGATGTGGCTGTTGAAGCGTTGCGCCGCCATCAATGCGGTGTCGAGCACCGGCCCCGCATTGCCGTCGCCGACCACGGTCAGCAGATTCTTCATCGCGCACTCCCTGCGCTCGCCCCGCCGCAATGGCAACCGGGCCTTTCCTTGACAATACACGATCACAGCGTGTTTTGCGAGCGCGGGTGGATGACGGCTGACCGCCTGCCGTCTACACTTGCAGCGTCCGACAAGAGAGGGTTGGCGGGAATGCGGGTTCTGATCGGCGTCGTTCTGTGGGTTGCTACCCACTCTGCTGTCGGCAGCCTCGCGGTGGCGGCAGACACGGTCAGCTTTGGCACCGACTGGAAAGCCGAGGCCGAGCACGGCGGCTATTACCAGGCGATCGCCACGGGGATTTACCAGCGGCACGGGCTAGAGGTGACGTTGCGACAGGGCGGACCTCAGGTCAATCATGCGCAACTACTTGCTGCTGGCCGGCTCGACTTCAACCTGGCGCCCAATTCCTTCGTCCCGCTCAATTTCGTCAGCGAAAGCATTCCGATGGTCGCGGTCGCGGCGATCTTTCAGAAGGATCCGTCGGTGCTGGTCGCGCATCCGGGGCAAGGGAACGACGCCCTCTCCGCGCTCAAGGGCAAACCGATTATGATCGGTTCGGATACGCGTATCACCAGCTGGGTCTTCCTCAAAAGCAAGTTCGGCTATACCGACGAGCAGCTCCGGCCCTACACCTTCAGCGTCGCGCCGTTCCTCGCCGATCCCAAAGCGATACAGCAGGGCTATCTGTCGAGCGAACCCTTCACGATCGAATCGCAAGGGGTAAAGCCGGTTGTTCTGCTGCTCGCCGATGCCGGTTATTCGAGCTACGGGTCGCTGATCCAGACTTCCGACAAACGGGTGCTGGAAAACCCGGACCTCGTGCAGCGCTTTGTCGATGCCAGTATCGAGGGCTGGTACAGCTATCTCTATGGCGATCCCGCGCCGGGGAACATGCTGATCAAACACGACAACCCGGAGATGACGGATGCACTGCTCGCTTATGGCATCGCCAAAATCAAGGAATACGGCATTGTCGACAGCGGGGATGCCAAAACGAACGGAATCGGGGCGATGACCGAGGCGCGCTGGCGCGACTTCTTCGAGACAATGGCAAAGGCCGGCGTGTATCCAGACAATCTCGACTTCCACAAGGCGTTCACCTTGCAATTCGTCAATAAGAAAGCGGGTATGGAGCGCTGACGCCGGTTGTCACATTGCGGGGCATCGGCAAGCGTTTCGGTTCCGGTTTAGCGGCACTCGAGGCGATCGATCTCGACATCCGCCGGGGTGAGTTTCTGAGCCTTCTGGGTCCGTCCGGTTGCGGCAAAACCACCTTGCTGCGGATCATCGCCGGCCTCACCGAGCCGAGCGCCGGCCTTCGCCATTTGTCGCTGGCGACGAGCCGCGGCGGGCAAATTCCATCGGGCCGTATCGGTTTTGTCTTTCAAGACCCGACCCTGATGCCGTGGAGTACCGTCCTTGACAATGTCCTGCTGCCCTTTCGGATCGCTGGACGAGTCGGGACCGCCGAGCGTGAGCGTGCAACCGCTGAAATCGACGCGGTCGGGCTCGCCGGGTTCGAGCAGGCCTACCCGCGCCAGCTTTCTGGCGGCATGCGGATGCGAGTCTCGATCGCCCGCGCTCTGGTAACGGATCCCGACCTCTTACTCCTCGACGAACCCTTCGCCGCGCTCGACGAGATCACCCGGATGGCGCTCAACGATGATCTGCTGCGGCTTTGGGACAATCATCGGCCGACTGTTGTGTTCGTCACGCACAGCGTGTTCGAGGCGGTCTATCTGTCGACCCGCATCGCCGTGCTGACACGCCGGCCTGGCCACATTGTCGCCGACTTGCCGGTCGAACTGCCGCAACCGCGCGAGCGCACATTGCGGACATCGCCGCCCTACGCCGCGATTTGCACGGCGATATCGGAGCATCTCGCAGCGGCAATGGCGGAGGAAGGGCCGCGATGAGCGCCGCGCGCTTGTGGCGAATTACTGCCCCGCTGGCAGTGGGCGCCGCCTTGCTCGCTATCTGGGAGGCTGTCGTTCGGATCGAGGATATACCGCCCTACATCCTGCCGGGCCCCTTGCTGATCGCAGAGACCTTGTGGACCGATGGCCCCAGCCTTTTGAGTTCGTTGCTGGTGACCTTGCGGATCACCTTGGCGGCGTTGGCAGCAGCGGCCATTCTGGGGGGCGGGATCGCGCTGTTGTTCTCGCTCTCTCGGGTCCTCGCGCTCAGTCTTTTTCCTTACGCGGTGATCCTGCAGGTGACGCCGATCGTCGCGATCGCACCGTTGATCATCATCTGGGTGCAGGAGCCCTTTCTTGCCCTGCTTGTCTGTGCCTGGATCGTCGCGTTCTTCCCGGTGGTTGCGAACACCACGGTCGGCCTCAACAGCGCCGACCGGAACCTGCTGGCGCTGTTCCGATTATACGGCGCCTCGCAAGCCCAGACCTTGCGCTACCTGAAGCTGCCGACGGCTCTGCCGTATTTCCTCGCCGGGGTGCGGATCAGCGGTGGTCTCGCCCTGATTGGCGCCGTCGTCGCCGAATTCGTCGCCGGCACCGGCGGGGCGGAGACCGGCCTCGCCTTTCGCATCCTCGAAGCAGGCTACCGCCTCGCTATTCCCCGGCTCTTTGCCGCGCTCCTCCTGCTGTCGATGACCGGCATCCTCATTTACCTGGTGCTCGACACCCTATCGCGCTTGTTGCTGCGTCATTGGCACGAAAGCGCGATCGAGGAAGGGGAGGAGTAAGAAAGATGCAACGGCCTCACAGCCCGTCCGACAGCCCGATCTGAAAACGCAAGATCAGCATCGCTTCGGCTGCGTTTTGTGGAAAAATGTTCTCCTGATAAGACGGAATACCCCAGGTCTCGATCGTCAGCCCGCCATCCGCCGCTACAGTCAGAATCGTGTAGTTGAACGTGTCCGGTGAAAAGAAGTCGACTGGGGACGGCGAGGCGGCGGCGTTCGGATCGCCCTGCCGGAAGACGCTCCGCAGTCCGGGGAAGTCCGCCGGCAGCCCCAGTTGAGGTTCTCCTTGTTCGAGCTGGCTGAGATTGCGATCGACGGCTGCCTTTTGGATCGCGGCGAAGCTATGGTCCGTGAATTTGTCGGGGCCGCCCCCGCCAATCGGGCCGGTTACGATCTGAAATACGCCGGGAAGCACCGCCCTGCTGTTCGGATCGCTTGGATCGGTCAGGTACTGAAGCTGCGTCACCCGCGTGTGATGGTCGTCGGTCGTCAAGAACACGAGATGGTCGATGTGATTGGCGGCGATGAATTTCAGCACCTGGTTACGCTCGGAGCGGTATCCGCCCCACCAGGATTTGCCGTCCGGCGCCTGAGTGCCACCGACCTGGTCGATCGGTGAGGAAATCACCACAAACTTCCAAGGAATATGATTGCTCTGCGCCTGGAGCAGCGTGGCTTTCAACCATTGGAGCTGCGTCGGGCCGAGCATCGTCCGGTCGGCATTGTCCGCCCGCGGGCCCAGATCGTCGGTTGACCTGTCGCCTCTGAGCCTGGAAAGGCGGATGTCGCGGTAGCTGCGATCATCGACCTGGATATAGATGCTGTTGGCGCCCCATTGCTGCGAAAAATAGAGCCGCGGGGTGCTGTTGCTGCGCGGGTCGGAAGGTGCTGCGACCTGCGGTCCGGCCAAGATGTAACCGGTTGCGGGCGAGCCAACGATTGAGGCGCGCGTCGGGTGGTAATCGAGATATGATTTTTCGATCGTTTGGAAGGCCAGGGTCTTATTGTTGTAGCTGCCAGTCTTGTTGACATCAAAGGCCGGGTCTGTCGTGCCTTGCGTCGCCGTGAGCGGCGCGCCGCCCGATTGCAGGTGCCAGTCGCAGCCAGCATCGGCTGTAGGCTCTGCTGACCGGTGAGGGCCGGCTGTCCATTCGCCGCGTTCACGCCGAGAACATTGTTCAGATATTTCTGATTGTATGCCGCCAGCGCTCTCGAAAGGCTCGCAGGGTCGGTTGTCTCTCCAGTGATGGTCGGCACCGCGAGCGAGCCCGCATCTGGCGTTTCGTACATAGTGTCGCCGAGAAAGATGAAGTAGTTCAGCTTCTGCGAGGCGATGTTGGCGATCGAGAGATAGGGCCGGAATCGGCCGTCGGCATCGCCGCTGAACCCAAACCTCACATCGACCTTCTCGCTCGGCATCGGGGCGGTGGTGAATTGTCCGGTCGGGCTGGCGATGCCGTCAGGCGTGACGAAATGAAAGTAGTACCGTGTATTGCTGGTCAGCCCGGTTGCATCCAGCTTCAGCGTGAAATCGCTCGCGGCGGTGGTGGTGCCGTCGAGCGCGCTCACGATGTTGGTGAAACCCGGGTCCGTAGCGATCTGTGCCGTCAGGCGTGTCGTGTTGCCGCCATCGTCGGCGCGAGCCCAAAGGATCGCGTCGGTCGACGTGACGTCGCCGGCAGCGACGCCATCGAAGATCACCGCGGGCCGTGCTTCTGAAGCTACAGCTGCCAAGAACGTCGCGGCGACAACGGCGCAGTGAAGCGAGCGCAAAATCATATTTCTGTCCTTGTTGCTGTGGACCGCTGGCCTGGTAACGATCGATCGCTACAATAGGATGACATCAATCGTCAGGAAAAGCGGATGAACGGGGTGGTCGACAGGTTGCTCGATCTGCTCACAACCACGGGGATCAGGCAATATGGCGAAGAGCAGGTCTCGCAATGCGAGCACGCCTTCCAATGCGCCTTCCTCGCCGAGCGCGATGGCGCCCCGGTGACGCTCCTTTCGGCTGCGCTGCTTCATAATATCGGTCATCTGCTCGACGATGCCGGTGACCGCCCAGCGCTAGGCGGTATTGATGACCAACACGAAGAGCTCGGCGCCCGTCTTCTGCTGGATGCGTTCGGCGCGGCGGTCGCCGAACCGGTGAGGCTGCATGTCGCAGCAAAGCGCTACCTGTGCGCCACCGATTTTGACTATTTCGGTCGCCTCTCCGCGGCTTCGCAGCGCAGTCTGGAGCTGCAAGGCGGGCCATTCACTGCGGCCAAGGTTGCCGCCTTTGACGCACCACCCTATGCCGGTCAAGCGATCCGCATAAGGCTGTGGGACGAGGCGGCTAAACTGCCCGGATGCGAAACCCCACGTGTCGAGCATTGTCGGGCGATGCTGATTTCTGCAGTGAGGGATTACGCGGCGTCGGCGGCCGCCGCGACCGGGCTTGACAATGGTAGCTTATAGGTCTCGCGGAAGCCTATCACCACGACAAAGGAAATCATTGCCGCTGCCATCAGCAAGAAGGCCGGGGACAGATCGTATTGGCTGCGCTTGACCGTATAGACGGCGACCATTGGCGTCAGCCCGCCGAGGATCGCCATCCCCGCATTGTAACCGACGGAAAGCACCGTGCAGCGGACACGAGCGGGTACCAACTCGACCATCGTCGCTGGGACCGTGCCCCAAAAACACGCGCTCAACACGGCAAAGCCGAGTTGCCCCAGCAGGATCACGGAGAACTCGCTGTGATGCAACATCCAGAACAACGGCCACGCCATGACAAACATCCCGCCGGTCGCGAAAAGCAGAACGGGCTTCCGGCCGAAGCGATCGGATAATGCGCCGCTCGGCGCGAGCAGCAGCAACAGCACGGCCATTGAAATCGTATTGATATCGAGCGCCTTTGACTGGGCAATGTGCTCGATCTGCCGCAAATAAGTGGTGACATAGACAAAAGCCAGATAGAAGCTGACTGCACCGACAGCACCGAGCCCGATGAGTCGCGCAATCGTATCCCGCTCGGTGAGGAAGGCCTCGCGTATTGGCGATCCGATTCTGGGCTGTCCGCGCGACGCGCTGTCGTCGATCAGATGTCGACGGATAAAGAGACCCACGATGCCGACGGTGATGCCGATAAGAAAGGGAACGCGCCATCCCCAGCTGTCCACAGAGGTCGTGTCAAGAACCGTTGTCACTGCGGCGCCGACTGCCGACCCCAGGAGCAGACCGCAGCAGGAACCCACCGGCGCAAAACTGCCGAGAAACCCGCGTCGGTCGGCAGTCGAGCGCTCGACGAGAAAGATCGACGATGTCGTATATTCTCCACCCACCGACAGTCCCTGAAGCAGCCTCAGCACTACCAGCATAATCGAAGCGATGACGCCGATTTGCTGATAGGTAGGGAGAATTCCGATCAGGAAGGTCGGAATTGCCATCAGCATCACCGATGCCGTGAGCGCCAGCTTTCGGCCTCTCCTGTCGCCGATATGGCCAAAAAGCAAGCTTCCCAGCGGCCGCATAAAGAATCCCGCAGCAAAGACACCGAATGCGGCAAGGAGCGAGGAGACCGCGTCTTGTGCCGGGAAAAAGTGGCGCCCGATCGTCGTTGCGAAATAACCGTAAATGCTGAAATCATACCATTCCATGACGTTGCCGGCGATGCCCGCCGCGATGGCGTGCCGCTGTGTCCCAAGACCCCTATTCATGCGATAGTCTCCCCTTGCGCGGGACAAAAACGATACCAGTTCGGCTTTCCCTGCAAGGGTGAAATTGCGACGGCGTGGCGTAGCTAGGCCACCGTCACGTGCGTATAACCGGTATAAGACTTTCGGATAATCATTTACACGACACTTGGGTAAAACTAAGCGGGCCTCTCTAGCGAGTTACAAACACCTCTCTAGATACGCATCTGCCGAACTGTAGACGTTCACGTTTGTTGGGGTGTTCATTTCGGTGTCACGCAAATCGTCGAATGCGTTGGTCAATTTTACTTATATATTGTTATAATTTTGTCAGATTTAATTTGACTTGGCCTCGCGGCGCCGGCACCTTCGTAACCATCGACTTGCGGCAGGATGGGGCAGCCTCGCGCAGTGGGGTTCACTAGCAGTCGATCGTGAACGTACATGCGTTTCGACGCGGGCCGTTAGGGGAGAAGCATGAAAAAAGCGTCCGTTCATCTCATCTACGGCACAATATTTATTTATCAGGTTTTCGGTTTGAGCGTTGGCGTGCGAGCCGAGGATCTGCCTTCGGAACTGAAAACGCTCGTCAGCACGGCCGCGACCAGCAAGGCCGACATCGCCACCAAAAACGTTCTGCAGCTCAACGAAACGATGTTCGAGCTTTACGACAACAGTCTCGCAATCTTTCGCAAGAATATTCTTGCTCATCACCCGGTTATCCTCGCCTTATTCTCCGGGGCGGGTGGTCGTTTTATTCTCTACCAGCCCGGTAAGGAACCGCTCGAGGCGCCCTCCGTGCCGACCGCCTACCAACTAATGAAATCCGTCGGCCACAGCACGATGGCGCTGACTGAGGTGGTAGGCCCATTTGTCGACAATCCCGCTGACCAGTCTTGGCGCGGCTCGATGCTCGCTTATCGCAGCAGGATGCAGTCGGCCTTGGACGGCTTGCATGAGGCGCCGCTGCCCGCGGACTGGGAGGACACCAATCGGAAAATCCTGCAGAACAACATCTCGTTCATGGACGATTGCCTGAAGAAGGGGGTTATCTCTTATCCGGCATTACAGCAATTTGCTAAAATCCAGGACCCGTTGCTAAAGCTGAACATCGAATGGGCTGCGACAACCCAGGTGAATCATTGGATGGGTGTGGTAGCGGGATGGAA
>Ga0306923_10005312_pt1 | contig 12534 bp, 9 predicted proteins | sample sta12Can44000108_FD_203841 | JGI IMG/M metagenome (GOLD analysis project Ga0306923, IMG submission 203841) | Lab enrichment of tropical soil microbial communities from Luquillo Experimental Forest, Puerto Rico - statanox.12C.anox.44.000.108 (v2)... | ecosystem: Environmental > Terrestrial > Soil...
GTCGTGACCCACGGTGGCCACCACGCCGTGGTGGTGGTGACGCGCGGCGACCGCCTGGCCCGTGCACTCGGCCTGGACGGCATCCGGATCAAGGTCTTTCCTTTCCTGGCGGGGGTGCCGTTCGGATTGGCGTCGGTCCTTACCCCGCCGCTTCCCATGCCGGCTCAGGTCACGGTGGAGTTCTTGCCCGCGCTCGACTGGAGCGGCTACGGGCCAAGCGCCGAGCGTGACGATAAGGTGGTCACGGCCTGCTACGACGAGATTACGGGGATTCTGCAGGCAGCCCTTGACCGCCTGAGCGCCGAGCGACCGCACCCGGTGGTCGACGGGACCACGCGGCTGATCACGCGAACTGTGTCGACCGCAGGGCGGGCACCCGCAAGCCTGGCCCAATCGGGAGACCTGGTTCTGCGGCGCCTGCGACAGGCGATTCCCCAGCCTGCGCACCAGTAGGTTGCTTGGGGGCGTTCGCGCTTAGCGGGTCACGGTGAACGCGGCGGGGTCGCGCGGGGGCCGGGGCGGCGGGGCCGCCGCCGGGGTGCCGACGGCGATCGCGCCCATGGGGCGCCAGCCCGCGGGCAGGTCAAGGGCGCGCGCGGCGACATCCTGGCAGAACAGGGCGGAGGAGATCCACGCCGAACCCAGGTTCTCCACGGCGAGGGCGACGAGCAGGTTCTGCACCGCCGCGCCCATCGAGACGGTGAACATGTCCTGCTCGGCCCGCGCCCGGCGATCGTCGGGGTAGGCGTGCGCGGCCGATGTCTCCAGGCAGGGGACCACGATCAGCGGCGCCTCGCGCAGCGGCAGGCCGCGCCGGGTGCGGCGGGTGATCTGCTCCTCGGTGAACCCGTCGCGGCGCAGGTCCGCCACCCACGCCGCCAGCATGGCGTCCAGCAGGGCCGTGCGGGCCGCCGGCGATGACACGATCACGAACCGCCACGGCTCGCTGTGGTGCGGCGCCGGGGCGGTCAGCGCGGCGGAGATGGCGCGCTCGACGGCGGCGAGGTCGACCGGCCGGCTGGTGAAGGAGCGGACCGTGCGGCGGGCCAGCAGCACGTCCGCCGCGCCGAGCCGGAACATGTCTTCACTGGCGGGCCGGACCAGCGCCCGGGCGCCAGGCCCGTCGGAGTCGGTGACCAGGGCAGAGAGGCCGCGTACGACCGCGACCGGGATCTGCAGCGCCTTGCCTTTCACCAGGTCGCCGGCCGCGGCTATCTCGTCCGCCACCGCGGCCACGGTGACCTCGAGCGTATTGCCGAACGTGTCGGGCTCGCCTCGGTGATCCCGCAGCGGCAGCACTCCCGCCGCGCCGATCGCGGTGTCGGTCTGACCCGCCCGCCATGGCCTGCCCATCGTGTCGGTGACGAGCACGCCTACCGTCACGCCAAGGCGGGCGCGCAGTGCCTTGCGCAGCCGCCGGGCCGACTCGTCAGGGTCCTCCGGCAGGAGCACGACCGTGCCCGGCGCCGTGTTGGACGCGTCCACGCCGGCGGCCGCGAGCACGAAACCGTGCCGCGTCTGCGCGATCGTGGTGTCGCCGCGCCTGGCCACCACCCGCACGGTCTCGGCCGCGATCGCTTCCTCGCGGGACGCGGGGACGACCCGGCCCTCGGCCTTGCTCACCACCTTGGAAGTGACCACGAGGATGTCGCCGTCCCGCGGGCCTGACTCGGTCCGCGTGAGCGCCTCGGCGATCAGGGCGGCGAGGTCATCGCCAGCCCTGATCTCCGGCAGCCCTGTGACGGCGAGCACCGAGATCCCGGTCATCGCGTGAGCTCCTGAGCCAGGTCGATCGCGGCCTGCGCGATGACCGCGGTCGCGGCTAGGTCGCGCATGTACAAGGGCAGCGCGCGCACCTCGATGCCCGTCACGGCGGGATCGTCGGCCGCCGCCTTGTCCTGCTCGTCGACCAGCCACCCGTCGATGAGGTCAGCGCCGTAGTGTGCCGCGACGGCGACGGCTGACGTCCGCACGCCGATCGCGGACAGGCAGGCGTCCGCCATGCCGCGCACCGGGGCGCCGCCGATGATCGGCGATACGCCTACCGCGGGCTTGCCCGCGACCGCCGCCCTGATGCCGGGGACGGCGAGGATCGTGCCAATGCTCACTACGGGGTTGGACGGCGGGAACAGCACGAAGTCCGCGTCGGCGATGGCCGCGAGCACCCCAGGCGCCGGCGTGGCGCTCTCTGCCCCCCGCGCGGTGATGGCCAGCGCGGGGATCGCCGCGTGGTGCCGGACCCACCACTCCTGGAAGTGCACGGTCGACCGGTCGGCATCATCAAGGAGAACGTGCGTCTCAATCCTGTCGTCCGACATCGGGATCAGGCGAACGCCCGGTCGCCAGCGCGCGCACAAGACCTGAGTCACTTCAGACAGGGGCATGCCCTCGGCGAGCAGCTGGGTACGCAGGATGTGCGTCGCGAAGTCGCGGTCACCGAGCGTGAACCACGAGGGGCCCGCGTCGTAGGCGGCGAGTTCGTCGCGGATGACGAAGGTCTCGCCGGCCCGGCCCCAGCCTTGTTCCTCGCTGATGCCGCCGCCCAGGGTGTACATCACCGTGTCCAAGTCCGGGCAGACCCGCAGGCCGAACAGCGTGATGTCGTCGCCGGTGTTGCCGATGACGGTGATCTGGGCGTCGGGGGCCGCCGCCTTCAGGCCGCGCAGGAAGCGCGCGGCGCCGACGCCCCCGGCTAGCACGGTAATGCGCATGCGGACAGTGTCGCAGGTCCGCCGGCCTGGCTAGGCGTGTGGGGGTTGCCTCGAACGGCAGCCTACCAACCGTACGTCCCTAGATAACTACATAGAGCGATTGCCTCGATACGCCGGCGTGTTTTTACCGAACTTTCTTCGCAATTCGGACAATGAGGCGGCCAATACCACCTTCCGCGCTTGACGTGAAGCAAGACACGCGGGTGTAATTTCATTGGTGTGATTCTCGCCCCCATGGGTAGGCGGCGAGCATCAGGGGGCTCCGAGAGGGGAGGATTCGCGTTGACTGAGGTCCTCGTCCCACTAGCGCAGGTCACCGTCCGCCCGGAAGAGGTTGATGGCCTGGGCTGGCAGGACCAGGCGCTGTGCGCGCAAACGGATCCGGAGGCGTTCTTCCCAGAGAAGGGCGGCTCCACCCGGGAGGCCAAGCGGGTCTGCCGGAGCTGCGAGGTCCGGGCAGAGTGCCTGGAGTACGCGCTTGAGAACGATGAGCGCTTCGGCATCTGGGGCGGTCTGTCCGAGCGGGAACGCCGCCGCATCAAGCGCCAGGCGGTGTAAGCACGGAGCTGGCCTTCGTGCGCACATCTGGCCGTAATCCTGCCGGGAACGCGCGCGACAGGTAATGTTTCACGCTGTGTCCCCGCGGGGAGGCCGGCTGGCGCTGCGCGGGGTGGCCATGACCACCTACCTGCGCTGGATGCCTTGTCAACTACCGCACAGCAGACCCGGCATACCGTTACGGCGATCATCGTCGCGCATGACGGTGCCCGGCTGCTGCCTGGCCTCGTCAAGGCACTGCGGGCGCAGACCTACCCGGCCGAGCGGATCGTCGGGGTGGACACCGGGAGCCGTGACCGCAGCGGGGCGATCCTCGCCGAGCTGATCGGCCAGGACGCGGTGTTCGGCATGGACCGGGGGACCGGTTACGGCGAAGCTGTCGCGGTCGCGGTGCGGCACAGCGCCGCCAAGCGCGCCGCAGAGACAGCTCCCGGCGTGAAACGGGTTGACTGGATCTGGCTGCTGCACGATGACTGCGAACCGGAGCCGGAGACGCTCGAACGGTTGCTTCGGGCAGCAAGCCGCGACCGTTCGGTAGTGGTGCTCGGGCCTAAGGTTCTTGATGGCCAGGACCGGCGCGTGCTGCGCGAGGTCGGCGTCGCGATGGACCGGGCCGGCCGCCGCATCACGGGGATCGAGCCAGGCGAGATCGACCAGGGACAGCACGATTACAACCGGGCGGTTCTCGCGGTGGGCTCGGCCGGGATGCTCATCCGGCGCGATGCGTGGGACCGCCTCGGCGGTTTCGATACCCGGCTCAAGCTATTCCGCGACGACGTGGACTTCTGCTGGCGGGCGCAGGGCGCCGGCTACCGCGTCCAGGTGGTTACCGACGCCGTGCTTTACCATCGCGAGCTTTCCGCGCGGCGGCGGCGGGGTGCCGAGGGCGGCAGTTCCACGTCGGCGAAAACCGGTCGGCATCCGCTCCCCGCCGGCGGCAACAAGTCGGCGCGCATGCTCGACCGGCGCAACGCGCTGTATGTGCTCGCGGTCAACCTGCCGCTGCTGACCATGCTGCGGGTCGTGACCGGATGCATCGTCGGGTCGCTCGTGCGGGCGGCGTACTTCCTGCTCACCAAACAGCTGGACTTGGCCGCGGCACAGATCTACGGGGTCACGGGGCTGATCGGGCACCCGCTGTGGCTGTGGCGTGGCCGCCGGCGCCGCGCCGCCTGGCGCGCCGAGGGATACGCCGCGGTGCGCACGCTCATCCCGCACGGGCGAACGCTGTCCCGGCTCGCTGAAGGCGTCGCGGGGCTGACGTCCAGCGGACCTCCGCATGCATCCGGTGGGATGCACCAGGCGGCCTCGGAGGAACCGGAAGACGCGCAGTTCGTCGACGCGCAGTCCATCGTCCGCCGGGTCATCGCCAATTCCGGTGTCCAGCTGTTCGCCGCGCTTACTCTCGTCGCGTTGATCGCTGAGCGCAGGCTGCTCGGCACGAGCCCGCTCGGCGGCGGCGCGCTGGTCCCCGCGTGGGGCGGGGCACCCGCCTTGTGGCGGGAATACCTCGCGGGCTTCCACCCGGCCAGCGTCGGGTCCACCGCCTTGGCCCCGCCCTACCTAGCCGTCGTGGCGGCGCTGGCGACCGTGCTTGGCGGCCAGGCCTGGCTGGCGGTGGACGTGCTATTGCTCGGTTGCGTGCCGCTCGCCGGGCTGACCGCGTACCTCGCCACCCGCCGTCTGGTCGCCGCCACAGCCGCCCGGCTGTTGCTCGCCGCGTCCTACGCCCTGCTTCCGGTCGCCACGGGTGCCGTCGCCGCCGGCCGCCTGGGCACCGCGGTCGCCTACGCCATATTGCCGCTGATCGCGCTTAGCGCGGCCCGGGTGCTCATCGCCCCGCCCCGCCAGGCCCGCCGGGCCGCATGGGCCACCGGCCTGCTCGTGGCGGTCGCCGCCGCGTTCGCGCCGTTGGTCTGGGTGTTCGGCGCGGTGTTCGCGATCATCGTGGTCGCGGCCAGGCGCTGGCTGTGGCCGGTTAGCCTGGTGAACGCCGCCATCGTGGTCGTTACGCCGGTTCTCGTCTTGTTTCCCTGGTCGCTGCACCTGCTGGCCAGCCCGTCCGCTTTCCTCACCGAGGCGGGCATACAGCCAGCAGGGCTTACCACCAGCGGGCTGGGGCCGGCGGCGCTGATGCTGCTCAGTCCGGGCGGGCCCGGGCTGCCCCCGATATGGGTCACCGTCGGCATCGGGCTCGCCGTCATCGGCGCGCTGCTCCCGAACGGTCGCACCGAACTGACCGTGGTCGGCTGGTGTGTCGCCGTGGCGGGCTTCCTCGGCGCGGTGGTGATGAGCCGGGTCAGCGTCACGCCGGAGGGCGGCCAGGCGGCCCGTGGCTGGCCGGGCGTGGCGCTCGCGGTCGCGGCACTCGGCCTGCTGATCGCCGCGGCGCCCGTCGCCCAATGGCTGGCCGGCATCCTCTCTGGCGGGTCGGCCGCCGGGGACGGGTCAGGCACCGGGGACCGGCCAGGCGGGGTGCGCAGGCTGCTCGCCGGCGCCGCGCTCGCCGCGGCGGCGACCGCGCCTGTGCTGGTCGCGTTCTACTGGGTGACCGGCGGCGTACGCGGCCCGGTCGGCAGCGTCACCACCCCGGTGCTGCCCGCTTTCGTCTCCGTGTCGGCTAACTCCGGCACCCAGTACCGGACGCTGATCCTGCGCCCGGCCGGTGCCGCGCTGGATTATGCCGTGATCCGGCAGAGCGATCCCACCCTGGGCGAGCCCGAGTTGACCGGGTCAACCTCCGCGGAACAGGCGCTGAGCCGCCAGGTCGCGGCCCTCGGCGCTCCGGACAGCGCGGACAATGGCGACCCCGGGCTTGTGCTCGGTCAGTTCGGCATCAGGTGGGTGCTGCTCCCAGGACCGGTCAACCAGGCCCTCGCCACGCGGCTGAACGCGGCGGTCGGCCTCGTGCCGCGCAGCAGCGCGCCCGCTTACGACCTTTGGGAAGTCGCGGGGCCGGTGGCCCGAGTCCGGGTCATCGCCCCGGACGGCACCGTCACGCCCTTGCCCTCCCAGTCGGTGGGCATGCGCGGTGTCAGCGCCCCGGCCTCCGGCGGGACCCTGGTGCTTGCCGAACCGTACGGTGAGTGGACCGCCACGCTGAACGGCACCGCGCTGAAGCCGCTCGCCACTCCGGTCGATGGCTGGGCGCAGGGGTTCGTGCTTCCGGCCGGCGGGGGCCGGCTCGTGCTCACCAGGAACGACATGGTGCGTGCTGCCAGCCTGATCGTTGAGCTCATCGCGCTGCTCGCCGTCTGCGTGCTCGCGCTGCCGGGCAAGCGCGCCGATCCAACCGAAGAGGCGGAAGCGCTGGCGGCCGTCCGCGCCGCGCAGCACGGCAGGCGCGCCGCGCGCGCCGCGCAGGTGCCCGAGCGCTCCGGGCGGGCCGGCCGCCGGGCGCTGGACGCGGCGCGGACCGGCCGCGCGGGCCGTGCCGCGGCGGCGGGCCTCAGCGTGGTCCGCCGACGGGCCGGTGCTCCCGAAAACCCGGGCGCGCTGCCGGACGGCGGCGAATTCGACCGGAACGAGCAGCCTGATGAGGCCAGCCAGTGGGACGAGGCCGACCAGTGGGAGCAGGACGCGCAGTGGGTCGAAGCTAGCGATGAGGACCAGACTGATCACTGGGACGAAGCCGATCAGTGGGATCAGCCCAGTATCCACGGTGACCGCAACCAGCGGCAGCAGACTGAATCGCGGCACCACGACGACGCCTGGACCGGGAATGACGCCTGGACCGCCGATGACCCGTGGCGCGGCACGGGCCCGCGGAGTGGAGGCGGCAAGCGGGATGAGCCCGCGCGCCTGACCGGCCCGCAATCGGCAGCCCGCGGCACGGGCCCGCGCGAAACCGCGGCCCGCGGCACGGGCCCGCATGAAACTGCGGCCCGCGGAACCGGCCCGCGGGAGATCGCGCCGCGGGAGATCGCGCCGTGGGAGTCGGACGCGCGGCGCGGCGAGCCGCGGCCAAGCGGACCGCACCCCGTCATACCGCGTGGCACGGGTCCCACTCCGTCCTGGCGCACCGGCCCGCAGGAGGCTGCCCCCTGGGCGGCGGACACGCGACAGCCGGTATCGCCGACCGGCCCGCAGCCGGCCGCGCTGGCACCCTGGGAGACCGGTGAGCCTGACGGGCCTGACGGGCCTGACGGGCCTGACGAACCGGCCGTGGAAGACGTCCCCGCGCGGCGGACGGAGCGGGCCGAGCGGCACTCGCATCGCGCGAGCAAACACGGGCGTCCCGGCCGCCGGCGCGGCCCGGCCGACCGTTCCGGCAGGGACGGCGGGTCATGACGCGTCGCTTCGCGATGTTCGGCGCGGTGCTCGTGGCGCTCGCCGTGGTGTACGTTCTCGCCTGGCGCACGCAGCCCGGTGCCGCCCGAACGGCCGGGCAGTCGGAAGCACCGCAGACCGTGGCCGTGACGTCGGTCACCCGGTCCTGCCCACCGCCAGCGCCAAAAACAGGTGCCGCCCACATCGCGATGATCGCGATGCCCGCGCAGAACGCGGCCAAGACCGGCGCCGGCTCCGGTCCAGGCACGACAGTGGCCGGCTCGGCGATGCTGAGCGCGGTCCCGGCCACGGCCGCGCAGGCCGCGAAAGCCCCGGCCGCGAAAGCCCCGGCCGCGAAAGCCGCCCCCGGCACCGGCGGGGCACAGCCCGTCACGGTGTCCGTTCCCGGCGCGCTGACGACGGTCACCGCCCCCGCGGCGACGGGCTCCGGCGGCACTGCGATCGCCGCGGCCGGGCAGATGGCGGAAGGCTTCGAGGCGGAGCAGGCGAACGCTTCCGGCATGGGCGTGGTCAGCTGCACCCACCCGGAGTCGGACATGTGGTTCGTGGGCACCGGTGCGGGCGCCGGGGCGTCTGACATCCGGCTATACCTGATGAACACCGGCGACATGGCGGCCACCGCCAGCGTGACGATCATCACCGACACCGGCCTGCAAACCGGGCTGAACACCGGCATCACGGTCGCCCCGCACCAGTTCGTAACCGAGAGCATCGCTCCGCTGGTGCGCGGCTCGGCGGCCGTGGGGCTGCACGTGCAGACGACTTCCGGCCAGGTGGCGGCCTCGGTCTGGGAGAGCAGCGGTGGCAGCGGCGCCTGGCTGCCACAGGCGTCCGCTCCGTCGACTCACCTGGTGGTCCCCGGCCTCACGGTGGCCAGCAGCGCCGCGCGGCTCTTCGTCACGGTGCCCGGAGCGGTGGACGCGCAGCTGCGGGTGGTGGCCTTCACCGCTCAGGGCAAGTTCCCGCAGTTCGGCTCCACGCCGGTGGACGCGCCCGCGGGCGCGACGTCATCCTTCGCGCTCAGTTCGCTCGGCGCGTCGGCGGCCGGGCTCGCACTGTCCTCGAGCGTGCCGATCATCGCGGGGGTCCTAGTCCCCGGCACGGGCATCGGCTCGTTCACCGCCGCGGCTGCCCCCGTGACCCAGCAGGGGGTGGTCGCGGGGAACCCCGCCACCCGCGGCCTGACGGTCGGCCTGGTGCTCACCGCCCCCGCCACCGCCGCGCACGCGGACATCACTGTCATCGGCGCGGGCAACGCCGGCGGCCCCACGGCCGGTAGCCCGCAAGCCGTGACCGTACCGGCGGGCCACACGCTGGCGATGGCCGTTCCGCGGCCGGGTAACTCCCGCCAGCCGTTCGCGATCGTCATCACGCCGCTAGCCGGCTCCGGCCCGCTCTACGCCGCGCGCGTGGTAACCACGGGCGGCCTGTCCGCCGCGGTCTCCTCGCTGCTCCCGGTGCCGAGCGCGCTCACGACGATCACCCTCCCCCCCGCCCAGAACTCCTACGCGGCCATCCTCCCCTAACCGGCGAAACCACCGGCTTGCGCGGGCTTCCAGCTGCTCGGAGAGGGCGACGGCGCTGCCCGCGACGCGGGCCGGACAACGCGAAGGATCCTGCACACGGGTCAGTCGAAGCCGTCGCGGTAGCCCGGGTCGATTGTCTCCGGGTCCAGGCCGAGCACCCGGGCGAACTCCTCCACGACGACGTCGAAGATGAGCTCGCTGAGCTCGTCGTCGTCATCGGCCCTGGCCATCAGCGGGCGACGGTACACGATAATGCGCGACGGTGCGGCCGGCCGGGCGGGGTTCTGCGGGTCCAGCGATCCGGGCACCACCCGCGACAGCGGCAGCGGGCCGCTGTCGTCGGCCAGTTCGTCGGCGTCCGGTACCTCCTGGACGGCGAATTCGACGCCGGCGAGTTCGTTCTCCCAGCGCGGCTCGAGCCGCGCGACCGCGTCCAGCACCATGTCGTCGAACTGCTGCGAGCGGGTACGGTACAGCGGGATTTCCGGCGGTACGAGCCTGCCGCGCAGTCCGCGCCCTCGGCGATCCCGCCGCCGGATGTTCCGCCGGGAGCCGGGTGAGCCGGGTGAGCCAGGGGAGCCGGGCGGGACCGGAACGGCGCCGTTTTCACCGCTGTACATAGTCACCGAGCGTATCGCCGGCGCGCACCTAGCGGGTACCGTCAGCCCAGACAAAACGACACGATCGTGAACATGGCCGGGTGATGGCATAACCGCCTCCGGATAGGTACCGTCAGCCGATGTGAGCGACGACAAATACGCACCGGCGGCGAGCGGCACGGCCCCGGCGCGGGGGGAACGCGGCGCTCACGACGGCACGGCTTTTGCGAGTGCTGACGGGGACCGCGCTGCTATCGTGGCCATTAACGATCTGGTGAGCGAGGTGGGCTGGTGAATTCCCGTTGCTGCTCACGTACCGCGTGCAAGCAGCCTCCCGTCTATACGCTCACGTACGTGTACCGCGACTCGACGGCCGTGCTCGGGCCGCTCGCGGCCTACGTCGAGCCGCACTGCTACGACCTGTGCGAGAAGCACGCCGCGCGGCTGGTCGTCCCGCGCGGCTGGGACGTCGTGCGGCTGCCGCCGGACCCGGCCCAGGAGCGGGCCGATGACCTCGAGGCGCTGGCCAACGTCGTCCGTGAGGCCGGCCGCCCCGAGCGCGCGGGCCCGCCGCCGCGCTCCAGCGCCCCGGGACCGCGTCAGCCGTCCGCGGAGCCCGTCGGCCAGGGTGTCGAGGTCGGCCGCCGCGGCCACCTGCGGGTTCTCCGCTCCGCCCCGGCCCCGCAACCCGAGTCGTAGCACGCCACCGGCCCGCGACCGATAGGTTGATCCTGGTAAGTCGTAACGGATGGGATCTGTCGCAGAGTGGAGCCGAAGTGAGCGACCTGGAGAGGATCTTCAAGGCATACGACGTCAGAGGCGTCGTGCCTGACGAGCTTGATGAGGGTGTGGCCGAAGCGATTGGCGCGGCCTTCGTCAGGGTCACGGGCGCCAAGACGATCGTCACGATGCACGACATGCGGACCTCTGCGGAGCCGCTTGCGGAGGCGCTCGGCCGCGGCGCGGCGTCCCAGGGCGCGGACGTCCTGCACGGCGGTCTTGGCTCGACCGATATGGCGTACTACGCCAGCGGATCGCTGGGCATCCCCGGTGCGATGCTCACCGCAAGCCACAATCCCGCCAAGTACAACGGCATCAAGCTCTGCAAGGCGGGCGCCAAGCCGGTTGGCATCGAGACCGGCCTTGCCGAGATCAAGGAACTGGTCAAGAACGGTGTGCCCGCCTTCGGCGGTGTGCCCGGGACGATCACGCACACCGACCTGCTGCCCGGCTACGCCGAGTACCTGAAGAAGCTCGTCGACATCTCGGACATCCGGCCGCTGAAGGTCGTCGTCGACGCGGGCAACGGCATGGCGGGCCACACGGTGCCCCAGGTCTTCGAGGGCCTGCCCCTCGAAGTGGTGCCGCTCTACTTCGAGCTCGACGGCACGTTCCCCAATCACGAGGCGAACCCGATCGACCCGGAGAATCTCCGCGACCTGCAGAAAGCCGTCAAGGAGCACAACGCGGACATCGGGCTCGCCTTTGACGGCGACGCGGACCGCTGCTTCGTCGTGGACGAGCGCGGCGAGATCGTCAGCCCCTCGGTGCTCACCGCGCTGATCGCCGCCCGGGAGCTCGCCCGCGAGCCGGGCGCGGCGGTCATCCACAACCTGATCACCAGCCGCGCCGTTCCCGAGCTGATCAGCGAGCACGGCGGCACGCCGGTGCGCACGCGGGTCGGCCACTCGTTCATCAAGGCGAAGATGGCGGAGACGAACGCGGTGTTCGGCGGGGAGCACTCGGGTCACTTCTACTTCAGGGACTTCTGGTTCGCCGACTCCGGCATGCTGGCCGCGCTGCACACCCTGGCCGCGCTCGGCCACGACGAGCGCCCGCTGTCGGAGGTGCTGCGCGAGTTCTCCCGGTATGTGGCCAGCGGCGAGATCAACAGCGAGGTGCAAGACCAGTCCGCCGCTACCGCGACCGTCCGTAACGTTTACGCCGAACGGACCGGGGTGACTTTCGACGAGCTAGACGGTCTCACCGTCGCCGCCGAAGACTGGTGGTTCAACCTCCGTCCCTCCAACACCGAGCCACTGTTGCGGCTGAACGTCGAGGCCCCCAGCGAGGCAGAGATGACGGCTATCCGGGACGAAGTGCTCGGGCTGGTAAGAGGCACCACCGGCCGTTCAGAATAGAAGGATTTTTCATGGAACTCGACGATTGGCTGCTTGAGATCATCGTCTGCCCGAAGTGCCGGGCCGGGCTGCGCGTCGACAACGCGGCGAGCGAACTGGTGTGCACGGGCTGCGGGCTCGCCTACCCGGTCCGCGACAACATCCCGGTGCTGCTCGTGGACGAGGCGCGTCAGCCGGAGAGCCGGCCGGGCAGCACGGGGTGAACACGCCGCACGGCGGGGTCGCGCTTGCCGCCTCCAGGCTGGACGACCCCGAGCTTGTCGAGGCGGGGGACCCGGGCGGGATGCTGCGGGAGGTCGCGTCGTCCGCCGCCCAGATCCGCACGGCGTTGCGGGCATGCGACGAGACCGACCTGTCGGCACTTCGCCCGGACACAAGGCCGCGGGCGATCATCGCCGCGGGAGCGGGCAGCTCGGCGTTCGCGGGCGACGCGCTCGCGGCCATCTGCGGGACGGGTGCGCCCATCCAGGTCGCCGGAGTCTCCGGATACCAGCTGCCCGGCTGGGTGGGCGCCGCTGACCTGGTGATCGCGGTGTCTCGCTCCGGGCAGACGGCGGAGACACTCGCCCTCGCCAGCGAGGCCGTCCGGCGCGGCTGCGACCTGGTCGCGGTCGGCGCGCCCGACTCGCCGCTACACCAGCTCGCCCAGACCGCGCGGGGCACGTTCATCCCGGTGACCTCGGGCGGGCCGGCCCGGACCACGCCCTGG
>Ga0306923_10005316_pt1 | contig 12528 bp, 9 predicted proteins | sample sta12Can44000108_FD_203841 | JGI IMG/M metagenome (GOLD analysis project Ga0306923, IMG submission 203841) | Lab enrichment of tropical soil microbial communities from Luquillo Experimental Forest, Puerto Rico - statanox.12C.anox.44.000.108 (v2)... | ecosystem: Environmental > Terrestrial > Soil...
CATCACCGCCGACATCGACCGCGGCCTGCCACGCTGACTTCCGCCGCTCGCACGGCGGCAGATGAGGTCGTCTCGCCGGGACCTATGCTTCGGAGCCGTCCTCAATCGCATCCGGGGGTAGTTCGATGATCTTGCCGTCAGCCAGCTCGAACCGCCTCCCGCATTCTGGGCACAGCAGTGGCGGTGGCACGGCCAGGCTGGGCGATCGTCCTACGGCTTTGAGCTTGGTGCCGTCGTACGGGCACACCACGAAGTTCACTCACTGCAGGCTACCCGGCACCGTCATCACGCGGTCGTTGCCCTTGGTCGAGAAGCTGATCGCCGTGCGGCTCCAGCAAGCCTTTCCAGCTTGAGGGCCGGTGGCTGGTCAGAGCCCGGCGATGGTCACCTGAGCCGGGTGCTCGACGGTGAACCGGTAGCGGATCGTCGCCGTCTGCCCTGCGTCCAGCGAAAGCTCCCAGGTGAGCTCGCCTAGATCGTCCTGCCCGGCCGGATCCGGGCTCGCCTCACGCAACCGCACCTTGATGTCGCCGTCAGCGGAGACCGGGACGTGATCGTGCACGCTGACGCGGGCCTTGTCCTGCCGGTGATTTTCTACGGTGATCTCGTAGGCGATGTCGATGGTGCGGGTGGCGCCGATGACGGCCTTGCTCGTGCTGCGGCGGCGCAGCTTGCGCTCCACCCTGATCTGGTCGTCCACGCCGAACTGCAGCTCGAACTCCTCGCCCGAGGCCACCGTGTCCAGGGATGTCTCCCCGGCGAACCTGGTGTCATGGAAGATCCGCGCCGGGCCGGGCAGCAGCAGCAGCGGGGAGGTGTTGGTCACGGTCGCCCGCAGGTACGCCTCCGCGGCCAGCACCGGAACCGCCAGATGGTCCAGCGCGGCGTCGAGCGCGAACTGGGCGATCATGGTCTTGTGCGGGCCGCCGTCGGCCGGCACGGCGAGCGGGCGCTGGACCCGGTAGGTCTGGCCTGCGCCCGACTCGCCGAGTTCGGCGGTCAGCGGCGCGGCCTCGGCCAAGGCGGCCTGCGGAGCACCAGGGCCGGCCGCCATGGCCGCCGCAGGGACAGGCTCGCCTGGCTGAGAGGCCACCCTCGCCATGCCCATCGTTCCGCGAAGTGGCTGGGGAACCCGCTGGACGCGCCCGATGTACCAGGGATTCAGCTCCGGCAGGATCTGGTGCAGGCCCCGCCGCGTCGTGGACAACACCAGCTCGACGGGTGGCCAGTCCTCTCCGGTCAGCTGGATTACCTCGGCCAGGTAGCTGACCGCGAGCCGCTTCCCGTCCAGCGCCAGGTCATACAGCGGGCGCCAGGAGGCACCGGAGACGTGATAGGAAAGCTCTACTTCGGCGCGGGTAACCGCGCTGGCCTCAAGGGTCGCGGTCACCTCGGTGACGGCCACCGTAGTGCCAGCCCGTTTTTCCGCCGCCTCCAGGCGCTGCTCGGCGGCTTCGAGTTCCCGGCGGGCGGCGCGCACGCGCACGCTGATCTCACGACGGCGGGCCAGCGCGCCCGCGGTGTCACCAGACAGGTAGCCGGCCATCCCGGCCAGGTCGTCGTGGCTGGCCCGGCCGAAGCTCAGCGCCCGGGACAAGGCCGCGGCGGCCGCGTCGGACAGCTGGCCGGCGAAGTCCAGGCGCACCTGCTCGGCAGCGTCCTCATCCGCCAGGGCCTGCATGGCATCGCGGCAGCTGTCCACGTCCGACCGCAGCCGTGCGGTCTCCTCGCGCAGCGGATCAGTGCGATACCGATGGTGTACCTCGACATTTAGCAAGGTCAGGCCCGGCCCGCGGGCGGCCACGCGAACCGATGCCGGATCCACGCTGGCCGGAAGGCCGCCGATTACCACCGTCCGCGGCCCTGGCTCCAGGCTGGCGGTGCCGGCGCGCTGCACGCGGGCGCCGTCCCCGAAGACCGTCACGGCGACGATCGGTGCGTCAAGGCCAGTGTCTTCGGGCATCGCCTCTCCCGTTCCGCCGCGCGGGCTACCGTCATGCCGCACCTTGTCCCTGCCAGTATCCGCCCTAGGACAGCGTGGCCGGCAGGCCGCAGCGGATCGCGAGGGCCGGGTCACGGTAGGACACAAGCGCCGTGATCAGCGGCTGCCCGTTTACGGTGGTCAGCTGGAGGACCTGCAGACCGCTGGCGGCCAGGTGGCCGTGGCCGTCTGGCTCGTAAGTGGCGAACGCGGGCTGGCCGTTGCACGCCCCGGGCTGGAGGCGGATCCCGTGCGGGCGGGCCGGGGCGAAGATCGCGCTGTCGATGAACGCGGCGACTGCCTCCCGGCCGTCAAACCATGCGGTGAGCGGCGGCATGGACAAGCGGATGTCTTCCGCGATCAGCCGCACGAGCCCGTCGATGTCGGCGAGCTGCCACGCCTGGACATAGGCCTCCAGGAGCAGCCGTACCCGAGGTTCGCTGAGGCCGGGCTGGGGCCTGCCGGCGGTAGCGCGCACGGATTCGCGGGCCCGCGACAGCAGGCTATTGACGGCGCTGGCGCTGACGCCGAGCACCTCGCCGACCTCCGCGTGGGTGAAGGCCAGCACATCGTGCAGCAGCAGCGCCGCCCGCTGGCGCGGCGCCAGTCGTTGCAGCGCGGCCACGAAGGCCAGGCTGACCTCCTCCCGGCGGACCACCTCGTCCTGCGGGTCCCCCGTTCCGCGCAGGTCGAAGTCGCTGACCGGCTCCACCCAGGCCAGCTCCAGGTCGGCCGGGCCGGGCATCGTCCCGGGCGCCACGGGCGGCCCGTAGCCTGCGGGACCGATCCGGGTCCGCTTCGCCCGCAGCCCGTCGAGGCAGATGTTGGTGGCGATCCGCTGCAGCCAGGCAGCGAACGGCCCCGAACCGTCATAGGTCGCCAGCTTGCGCCAGGCCCGCTCGAGGGTGTCCTGGGCGGCGTCCTCGGCGTCGGCGCCCGACCCGAGCATGCGGTAGCAGTGCCGGAACACCGCCCGCTGGTGCGGCCCGGCCAGCGCCGCGAACGCCTCGTGGTCTCCGGCGACCGCCCGTGCGAGCAGGTCACGATCGGCTGGAGTCGGCATGACTTCCCTTCCCTTCGCATCCCGCCCGCCCGGGCGCGCCGCCGGAGCCGTCAGGCGACGGCCTGGGCCAGTCCGACTACCTGCCCCTGCGGGTCGGCCAGCAGCCCGAAGGTGACCCCGGGCACCGAGGTCGCGGGCTGGATGACCCGCCCGCCCAGCGCGACCGCGGCCTCCAGGGTAGCGGCGACGTCCTGCACGCCCACGAAGAAGGTGACCAGCGGCGCGCCGCCCTGCACCGGGCTGATGCCGCCGGGCACCGCACCCTCGACCCCGGTATCCACGTAGGTGTAGCCGGGAATCCCGCCGTCGGGGAACGTCCACCCGAACAGCTGCCCGAAGAACTTCCGTGCCGCGTCCGGATCCGAGGACCTGATCTCGAAGTGAACTACTGGGTTCGGCATTGACATGCTCCTGTCGTCTCGCCCGATGCAGACAACAGGTTCGACGAAGAAACCCGGCCCGGCCTCTCGGTGTGCCCCCGGGCATCAGTCGGGCAGGGGCACCCGGCCTACTGCCGTCTCGTACAGGCTGCCGAGGTAGAGCCAGCCGTCGTGCTGGCGGACACCGACGATCTCGCGGTATCTCCCGGCGGGGCCGTGCAGCGAGTGGGTGATCAGTCCGTCGGCGCCTATGCGCGCGACGAGCCCGTAGCGTTTCGCGGCGGGCTGCAGCCGGTCGGGCAGCCGCGCCGCGACGCGCCGCGGTCTCGGATGCGGCATGAGCCGGTCGACGAGGGGCAGCCGGGGTGAGGGGAAGGCGACCCAGTAGGTGCCGTCCCCGACGGAGGAGATGTTGTCGGGTATGCCAGGCAGGTTGGCGGCGAACGGCTCCGGGTGGCCGGCCGCGAGCCCGGTGAGCGGGATGCGGACGATGTCGTATCCCGCGGTCTGCGCGACCAGCAGGAACGACTCGTCCGGCGCGAGCGCGACTCCGTTCGGGAAGTACAGGCCGTCGGCGATGAGGTCGAGGCCGGCATCGGACGGGCGATAGCGGAAGACGCGGCCGTTGGGCCGGTGCTCGAGCAGATCCTGTTTGTAGTGCTCGATGCGGAACCGTGTCGAGCTGTCGGAGAAGTAAACGGTGCCGTCGGCCGCGACGGCGGCGTTGTTGGTGAACTTCAGCCGCTTGCCGCCGTGGGTGTCCGCGAGCACCCGGACGTGGCCGGTCTTTCCCACCTGGAGCAGCCCCCGGTAGGCGTCGCAGACGATGAGCGTGCCATCGTGCGGGTCGATCTCCAGCCCTAGGGGCCGGCCGTGGGTGTCGGCGAATAGCCCGGCCGCGCCCGAGTCGGGGAACCCGGCCGGCCACTGCCGGATCCGGCCGTCCTCGACGCCCGCGTACAGCTGACCGGCAGCGTCGAACACGACGTCTTCGGGTCTGGCCCCGCCAGGCACCTCCCATCGCTCCACTTGGTCGAGCACCCGGTTGGGCGCGAGCACCCCCTCGAAGGCCGGCGCCGGCGGCGGGATCCACGGCGCCGGGTCGGCGCGGGGGTCGGCCTGTTCGCCGGCCCGTATCACGATGCTCCACCGTGCTCGCGCCATCGCCCCCGGGAGCCGCCACGGCTCTGGATCGCCCACGGTGTTGCGCAGCGTGCCGAGCGGGCCGGCGGACAACTCGACCACGTCACCAGGCGAAAGCCACCGGCCGACCTCGACTCCGCTGCACCCCGGGACGGTGCCGAGCCCGATCACCGTGCCAGCCGCCAGCCGCTCGCCGGCACTGGCATAGGCGACGACGTCTGCCACCGAGTGCCGCATTCCGCGGGTGCTCCCGGCGCCCCACACCTCGCCGTTGACGCGGACCTCGACTTCCAGGGTGTCCAGGAGCGGCAGCAGCTCCGGCGGCGTGACGATGACCGAGCCGAGCGCGGTCCCGAAGTCCTTGGACTTCGCCGGCCCCATGAGGCCCTCGACCATCTCGCGGAATTGCACGTCGCGGGCGCTGAAGTCGTTAACGAGCACGAAGCCGCCCACCGCACCAAGGGCCTCCTGCGGTGTCAGGTCGGTGCTGTCCCGGGCGATGACTACCCCGATCTCCAGCTCGTAGTCCACAGCCTGGGCATACGCGGGCCAGCGCACCGTGTCGCCATCGCCGATAAACCCCGCCGGGTTCCCCTTGTAATACAGCGGCCGCTCGTACCACAGCGGGCGAGGGCGCAGCCGCGGGAACGGCCGCCGCGTCAGCCGCTCAAAGCCGTCGCTCACCGCCCCCGCGGCCGATCCCTGCAATCGCAGCACGCCGCGGGCCGCCGCGATCAGGTGCTCCTCCCACAGCGAGCAGTCCCGGAACGCCGTCACCCGGACCGGCAAGCTGAGCAGCGGCGCCGGCTCAGCCGACGGCGCCGCGATGACCATCTCCGCCGCGAGCTCGTGGACCTCCTCGCCCGCGCCTAGAAACGCCAGCAGATCCGTCCTGGCGGGCCCCAGTCGCTCCGCCTCGGGAACCGTCAGCAACGGCACCCAGCCTCCCTCGTGCCCGATCGCCACACTCGGGCCGCCGGCCAGCGTGGAAACCATCCCCAGCCGCATCGCCACCTCCTCGGCCGCGCATCACGTTGCCGCCATCGTTCCCCAGCCGTGCACCTGTTGACAGACCCCCCTAGGGTGATCCTTTGGGAGTGGGCGCGCGGCGCCGGGAGGAGGGGCTGACATGGCGGAGGTCATCCCGCGCGGGATCGTCGTGGTGGCGCATGGCGGGCGGGAGGTGGGCACCGAGCCGGTCACGGCGACGCAGCTGGCCGTGCTGCGCATGATCCCGCTCGCGTGGGCGATCAGGCAGGCGGTCCGTGACGACGGGATCGAGGTGCGGCGTCCGTTGTTCACGGTACGGGGCTGGAACGGCGCGCAGGCGTCTCCGGTGCCCGACCTCGCCCGCGCGCTCGACGATATCCGCGCCCGGTTCGGGACCGTTCCCGTCGTCCTGGCCGGCCACTCGATGGGCGCCCGCGCAGCGCTGCGCGTCGCCGGGCATCCCGCCGTCATCGCGGTGGCGGGACTGGCTCCGTGGCTGCCCGCCCGCGAGCCGGTGGACCAGCTGGCCGGGCGCCGGGTGCTGCTCGCCCATGGCAGCGCCGATACGGTCACCAGCCCCGCCGACACCTGGGCCTACGCCGACCGTGCCCGCGCCGTCTGCGACCCGACAGTGATCGAGGTGCGCGGCGGCGATCACCCGATGCTGCGGCGGGCACGCCTGTGGCATGCGATCGCCGCGGAGTTCAGCCGGGTATCGTTCGGCCTGTCCGCGGAAACGGGCGCGGCGGCCGCCGCGGTCGCGGCGCCATCGAGCGGCCCGGGCGCCATCACGGTGGTGTAGCGGGGGCGGCTGACCGGCCGCCCCCGCGCATCCGGGGCTAGGCCGGGAGCCGCGACAGGAACGTCCCCCAGTTCGCGAGCAGGGTACGGGGAGTGCCTGGAATGAACTCGTTGCCCATCCAGACCGCGCCGTCCCCGAAGACGGCGGCCGAGTAGTCGCCCCACCTGGCGACGCCGGGAGTGGGGGATCCGAAATCGGCATAGCCGCTGAACCCGTCTTCGGGCAGGACGCCCGGGCCGGTGATGTGGATGGGGCCGACCGCCTGGCCGGAGCCGAACCCCACGTAGGCCGCGCTCGGGAAGAAGTCGGGCCCGCTGAGGGTGAAGGCCATCGCGCCGCGGCCGGAACTGTTCACCGCGATGGAAGGGAACAGGACATTCTCGCCGTTCACGGCCACGTAACCCTGATGGACGATGTGGGCGGAGATCCCGGTCGGGATGCTCGCCGCGCCGACCACGAAGAAGGCGATGCCGACCCGGGGCGGGCCTGTCTTGGACGTGACCGTCGTGTTGACCCCGCCGTACAGCACGCCGTTGAGGTCGACCACCTGGTTCATCCGCGAGTCGTTGGCGTTGATCATCTGGAACGGACCGCCCACCGCGGTGCCGAGCGGGAACGGCCCCATCTTCTGGGTGGCGCCGAAGTTGATCGGCAGGCCGTAGGTCTCGCTGGTGAGCACCCTGTGGCTCAGCCGCAGATTGGGGCGGCTGCCGTTTAGCGATCGGGTGCCGGTGAGCGCCCAGGCGGCGATCCGGTTGTCCAGCGGCGCGTTGTTCTGGAAGATGTCCTCCGGGCCGCCGGTCATCAGCAGTTCGGTGCCGCTGCGCGGGTTAACGGACACCGCGGGCTGGATGGATCCCCAGAACGGGAGCTTGGCGTCCCCGGTCGGCACCGTGCCGACGTTGAGGTGATCGAACACCACCTTGCGTGCGCCGCTCTCCAGCGCCGCCCGGCCGAGTGCGTAGATCTGGCCGCCGTTGAAGAGTGCGAAGTTCTGAAGGGGGTTGGTCCGGAATTCGTTGGTAGCGATGAAGATGCCGTCCCGGTTGGCGCCGAGCAGCGGCTGGTCCGGCAGGCACGGGCAGCCGGGGTGCGCCGGGGTCCCCATGAGGCCGTCGTTGCTGGTGTCGATCGAGTAGAGGTTCCATTTGCCGGCCGGGTTGCTCGTCTGGCTTACCGCGATGAGCACATGAGTCCGGTTGAAGGGGGGCAGGGGGCTGAAGTTGCCTGGCGCGTCTATTTCGAGGATGGTCTGGATGAAGCGCTTGCCGACCGGATCCCAGTAGCACTTGGGATCGGAGAGGAAGTCGCCGGTCGCGCCGGTGACGCGATTCAACGCCGGGGACCTCTTGTAGAACTGGTTGAGCGCGGTGACCCCGGTCACCTGCGTCCCGCTCTCGGTGTACACGGTAAAGGCGACGTTGATCGGCTCGACCACGAAGCCGTTGCCCACACATAGACCCTGGTCCGGCGGTTCCAGGCTGGGTTGCGTGTTCGCGTAGCTGCCAGTGCCGGCCATCCGCTGGTCCAGGTGAGACAGTCCGTTGAAGCCGGTCGCGGCGCCCGGGCCGCTGGCCACGGGCGTGCCAGGCGGCGACGGCGGCCGCAGCCCCGCCCTGGCCGGCCGTCCGGTGGCTCGATGATGGCTGAACGTCACGGCTGTCCCCGTGTCCCGGGACGGGGCTCTGGGCACCGCCCGCGCCGCGCTCTTGGGTACCGGCGCGGACGTGCCGTAGCGGATCGCCGTGCCGAGCGTCTGGGTGGGCTGGCTCTTCGCGCCTGCCGGTCTTGAGGTGGCGGAAGCGGTAGCCGCCGACCCGATCGATACCAGCAACCCCGCGCACAGCAAGGCCGCGATCACGATGTTCCGATGCTTGGTTTTCACCAGCGAAATCCCCCTTCATAGGGTGTCACGGCGTCATTGCCGCCGCCTGGAGCCTTATATTGGTCTGCGCGGGGGAGGAAGAATTTGTGATTTCCCGACTAACTCTGCGCTAAGCCGAGTCACATAGGAATTACTTTTCCATCACGTTCCGGCGTCGCACAACACGGTCTCACATAAACGTTAATTTGGGGATATTTCGACATCTTTGATACCGAAGTAATAAAACAATTCAAATTATTCCGAACGGAAGATTGCGCCTCTTGCACCCCAAACCTTCAACCCCTTCCCGTGGCTAACCCTTTTGCGGGCGTCAGCGGCCACGGCGGATCCGCAGGGTCACCGGCCCGCGGGCCAGGCGCGGCGCCGGCTCGCGCGAGCCGATTCCCTGTCGCAGATCCCGGCCGTCTGTGATCATGGGGACGTACGCGGCGAACAACGCCGATGACATCGCGGAGGAGTGAAGTGAGCAGCAGCGACCCGACGACGATCGGCGTGCATCGCGCCTTGCACGAAGCGGTTAACTCGGCGAGGGAGGCTCGCCAGCGCCTCGACGACGGGGATGCCGCCCCTGACCTGGACGACCTCGTGGCGCTCGGCAACCTGCTGGCCGCGCTGTCCGAGAGTGTCATGGCCATCAACTCCGGGATGGCGGCGAAGGCGCGCCTCGCCCACGGCTCGAACGCCTGAGGCACTAAGAGCTTCGCACTGACCAGGTGGCGATCTCGGTGCGTGTGGTGTACCCGAGCTTGGCCAGGATGCTGCGGACGTGGGTTTCCACGGTGCGCTCGGAGAGCACGAGCCGCTCGGCGATCTGCCGGTTGGTCATGGCGCGGCCGATCAGCGACGCGACCTCGGTTTCCCTGGGCGACAGCGGGCTGGCCGCGCGTGCCGCCGAGTCGATGCGGGTCAGCAGGGTGTCGGCGGCGGTCAGCGGGCCGGGCAGGGCAAGGCGGCGGAACTCCGCGGCGGCCTCGGCGGCCAGGGCGCGCGCGGTGGGCAGATCAGCCGGATTCCCCTTGGCTGCCAGGGCTTTCGCCAGGCCGAGGCGGCTCAGCGCGAGGAACGGGCGGGCGCCGATCCGCGCGTTCATCTCGATGGCGTCGGTGTAGCGCACGATCGCCTCGTCGACCCGGCCGGTGGCCAGCGCGAGGTCACCCATCCACCGCTGTATCGAGCCGCTGCAGAACACCACGCCGGAGCCGTCGCCCGCGTAGCCCGGCGCGAGCCCGGACACCTCCCGGTACACGCGGTCGGCGGTGGCGGCGTCATCCAGCAGCACCGCGACGGTCCCGATCTGGTTGAGCAGCGCTGCCCAGCGCGGTCCGACCTCGATGGTGCCCGGCATGTGCCGGAACTCCTCGAAGGTGGCGCGCGCCAGGTCGTAATCCCCGAGCAGCAGGTGGACCTGCGGGACGGAGATCCGCACGAGCGCGATGCTCCGCACCTGCCGGATCATCGCCAGGATCGCCTGGCCCGTCTCGCGGTCGATGGTTCCGCGCAGCATCGCCAGCTGGCCGAGGAACGCGTAATACATACCGATCGTGCTGACCGCGCCGATCCGCGCCGCGACCGCACGAGCGGCCTCGTTGTGCGCCACGGCCGCGTCGAGGTCGCCGACCAGCGCGGCCCGGGTCGCTCGCAGCCGGTGCAGATGCCACCACGCGAGGCTGTGCTTGCGGTAGGCCGCGAGATGCTCGATCTGGCCGAGTTCATGATCGACGGCGGCGAGGTCGCCCGCCTGGAACGCGGCGTCGACCAGCCAGACGTGGCCCCACAGCTCGGCCAGCGGCTGCCTGGCCCGGTTGGCTATCTCGCACGCCCGGGTCGCGAGCTCGCGCCGCTCGGCCAGGAACTGCGGTGCCGAAAGCGAAAGATGCCGGGCGTGGATGCCGTCGAGCAGAGCGTCGGGGTCGCCGCTTTGCTCGGCGAGCGCGAGGGCTTCGGCGGACAGCTCCCGAGCCCGGTTGCCGGCGTCGCTTTCCGCCGCGAAGATCGCCTGCCGGGCGCGGAGCCGTGCACGCGATCCGGCGTCCTCGGGCGGCACAGCAGCGAGCGCCTTAGCGCACAGCAGGCCGACGGCCGTGGTTATCACGGGGTCCCCCATTCCCGTGATGACGAGGGCGGCGGAGACGAGGATGTCCGTGCGGCCAGCGTCCTCGGCGAGCCGGGCCGCCGCCTGGCAGTGCGCGAAGCTCTCCTCGACGTGCCCCGCGGCGAACTCAGCCCGCGCCGCGTCGAGGGTCAGCTCGGCGCGCAGGCCGGGGTCCGCCCGCGCGATGTCCGCCTCGGCCGCGTCGAGCGCGAGCGCGGTGAACCGGGCCGCCTCGTCGTAGGCGAGCGATGTCGCCGCCGACCGGGCCGCCTCGCGAGCCCAGCGCACGCAGTGCGCCGCCCGGTCCGGAGCACCAGACCTCTGCCAGTGACTGGCGATCTGCCCGGCGACGGCCGCGCCGCGCCCGGACCCCTCCAGCGCACGGGCGGCCCGCTCGTGCAGGGCCATCCGCCGCGACGGGGACAGCTCGTCATACACCGCGTCCCGGACAAGAGCGTGCGTGAACGCCAGCTCCCCGATGCCCGGAGCGGACATGAGCACGCCCTCGGCGACGGCCTGGTCGAGCAGGGCGCCGGCCGGCGCGGGGGCCAGCCCGGCGACCTCGGCAAGCACCGGCGGGTCGATCCGCTCGCCGAGCACGCTCGCCGCGCCGAGCAGGTCCCGCGCCGGCTCGCCCAGCCGGTCGCAGCGGGCCAGCACCAGGCGCCGCAGTTCAGGGGTTCCGCTCAGCTCATCGCTGGCGGCAAGCGTCCCGCGCTCCGCGATCATCCGAACGAACAGCGGGTTACCACCAGTGCCCGCCCACAGCCGGCCGGCGAGGTGGTCCACGTCGCCGCTGGTTCCAAGCAGCCGCAGCCATTGCGCGATGTCCGGCGGGGCCAGCCCGGTGACCCGGATAGACCGGGCATCGCCCGCCTGGAGCAGCGCGGGCAGCAAGCCGGCCAGCGGCGTGTCCGTGGTTTCCCGGAACGTCGCGACGACCAGCACCCTGCTGTGCTGGAGTTCCCCGGCCAGGTGCCTGAGGAACAGCAGCGAGCTCCGGTCGGCCCACTGCAGGTCTTCCAGGACGACAAGCAGCCCCCGGTCCGCCGCGGCATCGCCGAGTGCCTGGCACGCCGTGGCGAACATCATGAACCGCGCGGCCGCGGAATCGGCGGCGGCGTCCGAGGACCGGCCGGCGGAGCCGGCCGCGCCATCGAGCGCGCCGGCCAGGGCCGGGACCGACCGGCCTGTTTCTTGCCACGGCCACAGCGGCGGCATGCCCGGGTCGTCGACCGCGCGGCCGACAGCCACCGGCACGTCGTACTCGCCGGCCATTTCGGTGAGAGCCGAGACAAGGCGCGTCTTGCCGATCCCCGGCTCGCCGCTGACCAGCACCAGCCGCCCGGCACCGCCCGACGCGGCGACCAGCGCCGCACGCAGCTGCGCCAGCTCAGCGTTCCGGCCGACGATCGGCACCCCCATGCCAAGCAGTATCCACCCCCGGTACGCGATTACGTACCGGCGATACGTGGTGGCACTGATCCGGCGCGGCGCGTCGGACGGCAGATTCGGCTGTACCAGCCCATCGCCACCATGGCAGGAGGATCACGATGTACGCACAACTCACCTACTTCGATGGCCCGCGCTCCCCCGAACAGCTCGCCGCCCACGACTTCGCCGCCCGGGAACGGATCGTGCCGGTGATCAGCGAGCTCGACCACTCCTACCGCGTCTACGTGCTCCGTCGCGATGACGGATCACAGATCGTCGTGTCCATCGCCGATAGTGAGCAGGCTCTGCTCGACGCCCAGAAAGCGATCATGAGCACCGAACTGCTGCCCGGCGAGGACCCCGCGCTGCTGCCCGGGCCGGACCGGATCGACCTGTACCCGGTGATCAACGTCGAGGACGTCAACCCCGGCAGCGACAACCGGAGCCGGCTGTGACCGGCGCGCCGGCCGCCGGGCTGGCCACCGGCCGCTGGACGGTTGACCTCGCGCGCAGCACCGCGACGTTCCAGGTCGGGAACCTCGGCCGCACCGTCACCGGGACCGTGCCGATCATCGAAGGCACCGTGGACATCGACGGCGGCGGCCGGCCCTCGGCGGTCACCGGCGCGCTCGACCTCGGCGCCATCGACACCGGCAACGCGCGCCGGGACAAGGACCTGCGCAAGCCGAGGCTCCTCGACCTGGACCGCTATCCGACCATGACCTTCGCCGCCGACACCGTGAGCGTGTCGCCCGCCG
>Ga0306923_10005320_pt1 | contig 12527 bp, 12 predicted proteins | sample sta12Can44000108_FD_203841 | JGI IMG/M metagenome (GOLD analysis project Ga0306923, IMG submission 203841) | Lab enrichment of tropical soil microbial communities from Luquillo Experimental Forest, Puerto Rico - statanox.12C.anox.44.000.108 (v2)... | ecosystem: Environmental > Terrestrial >...
TAGCCACTCGGCGCGGATCTCTTTCGCGGACTGCCGGCACCCGCCGTCGTGCACGCGCCGAGAGACCGGTGCGGCGCCGGCCGGCAAGTCTCCCCCCAATCCGGGTCGGCACGACGGCGGCCACCCGGACGTCTCAGCCGCCGTCGAGGGCCGCCTCGATCGCGGCGGCGGCCGCGCCCGCTTCCCCGACATCTGCCACCGTCGTCAGTGGGGAAGCCGCGATCTCGACGGCGCGGTTGTCGCCACCGTTGCCAGCTCGCGCCCTGGCAATGGCGTCGGCTGTGCGACCGCTTCCGGCGAGCACCACCACCGGCCGACCGCTGCCGAGGCTTGTAGCGACATCGGCGTAGGCGATCTGCCCGCCGTTCAGCAGCACGGTGACCGACGACCGGTGGCCCGCGACGACCCCGGCTACGTCCATCATCCACCGCGTCTCGTCCCCCCATTGCGTGCCGGGTACTAGGAGGAACAGCGTGTGGTTCGGCTCCAGTTCGACCGCGTCGGGCGACGGCGTCCCGGCCCCCGGGACGAGGACTGTGCCTTCGGCCGCGACGCCGATGAGCGGGAATCGACCGCCCAACGCGGACCGTGCCCGTCCGATCAGCTGCATGACTCCCGAGTCCGTGCCACCGTCGATCACCACGGCGTCCCGGCGCTCGGCGACGGGCACGACCTCGTCCCGCAGCACCTGGGCCACGGTCTCGAACTCCTTCTCGCCCATGGCGCCGGCGCCGCCGACCAGCACGATAACCGCCCGGTCCAGACGCAGCCCGGCGCTGTCGAGCGCGGCCGCGATCTCGTCGGTGCTGGCGATCCGGATGCGGGAGGCCTGGATGTCCCCGGCCCGGTTGTTCATTGGTGCTCCTCGCGGCTGCGACGATCCGACGACCGGCCTACCTTTCTCCCATCCGCGGATCCGCGAAGGAGAGTATCAGGCTGCGATGCTTGACGTTCGACCGGTCACGACTGGTGCGGCTCATGGGCCGGGCCGCTTGGCGCTCGATGCTGCCGCGAGGAAGCTCGCCGGCGTCCCGGCCGAGGAGAGGGAGATCGAGAAGTCGCTCGCGCAGGAGATGGCGTCGGCCGCCGTGTCGCAGGGCGGGACCGGGCGGGCGACGATCGGGCCGAGAACGGCTGGCCTTTCGGGCCCTGGCGGAGGAGAGGGCCGGCGCCGCTCCGGCACGCTCCTGCGGCGGGTGCAGGACCGGCCGCGGACGGTGTTCGCATGACCTCGCGCAACTGGCCCAAGCAGTTCCGAGCGGATGCGTCGACGTTCGACGGGCCGGCGCTGGCGCAACTCGCGGACGAGTACGCCACCCATCTCTACGCCATTCCGAGACCGCCCGACAGCGTCGGCCAGGTCCTCCAGGTCCTCCTGGTCCTCCGGCAGTCCCGGCGGTACGAGGAGCTCAAGCTCGTCGCCGACGCCGCCCTGGCGCACGAGCCCGACGTCCCCGCGGTCCGTCGGCACTACGCGCAGGCTCTGGTGGACGGCGGGAACCCCGCCCTAGCCCTGCGCCTCTACACCGAGCTGGCGGCCGACGAGACCGCGCCGCGGAGCGAACGTATCGAGGCCCAGGGTGGCATCGGCCGCTGCTATAAAGAGATGTTCCTCGCGTGCACAGATCCGGACCGACGGCAGCGCTTCCTGAACCAGTCTCTCGATGCTTACCTGGCCGCGTATCTGGAGGACACGGAGATCAACACCTGGCCCGGGATCAACGCCGTTGCCCTCCTGGCCCGCGCCGCACGCGACGGCATCCAGCTCCCGCCGAGAACGCCGAAGGCGGCCGCACTGAAGGCGGCCGCGCTGGCCGGCGACATCCTGCGGACCGTCGACTCGGCCCCCGTGCCGAACACGTGGACCGAGGTGACGGCGTGCGAGGCGGCGATCGCACTCGGCCGGTACGACGAGGCCGCCGAGCGGGCCGAGGCGTTCATCGAGACGACGCCGGAGGGGTTCGAGGTCGCGGCGTTCCTCCGCCAGCTCCAGGAGGTCTGGCAGCTCAATACCATCACCTCGCCCGGTGCCGACCTGCTCCCCGTGCTGCGCTCCGCGCTGCTCGCGGTCGACGGGGGCCAGGTCACGGTGGCGTCCAGCGACCTCCGCGCCGCACGCCTCGCCGGCGAGTTCGGAGGCGGGCGGCTGGAGGCGATCCTCGGAACCGACCGGTACCTGTCGCTGAATTGGTACCGCACGGGGCTGAAGCGCTGCCGGGCGGTGGCCCGCATCGAGACGGCCGATGAGCAAGGTGTCGGCACCGGCTTCCTGGCCGCAGGCCCCGACCTGCACCCGGACCTACCGCCACTGGTGGTCGTCACCAACGGTCACGTCGTTCCCGAGGACCTCCACCCCGGCCGCACGCACGTGGCATTCCATGGCCTCGATGACGATCCGGGCCGGCAGGCCCGCTTCCGGGTGGCCCGGCAATGGTGGTACCAGCCCTCGGCGGACTGGGGACTCGACACCACGATCCTCGAACTGGACGGCTATCCACAGGACGTTGATCCCACTCCGCTTGCGCAGGGGCTGCCCCCCAAGCCGCTCCGTCACCGACGGGCGTACCTGATCGGGCATCCAGGCGGATCGGCCCAGCCCCAGTTCTCCCTTCAGGACAACATCCTGCTCGACTACGACCACCGCGTCCTGCACTATCGCTCACCGACCGAGGGCGGCAGCTCCGGCAGCCCGGTTTCCGACGACGAATGGCGACTAATCGGCCTGCACCACGCAGGCGGCACACGGATGCCGGCCCTCAACAGGGCCGGCGGCACCTATGCCGCGAACGAAGGTATCACCATCGACGCCATCCGAGGCGGCCTGGCCCATCGACCCCCGCAGTGCTCCGCGCTGTGATAACCGAAATCCGAAGCCTCCGTGGCCCTCCTCACCCCACCCGACCCCACCGAGGAGGTGGCGCAACCGGCCCTGAGGCCTCGTAGTCCGACCGCGGAAGACCCGCACCCGATGATCTACACCACCGGTCGGGGCCCCACCCCATCACGGCTGGAGGTTCCCGCCCATCGGGCAGGTGCTGACGGCGACGACAATGGTTCCCTGCTGAAGTGGAGCGGAACGTCGTCAGGAGTCATCATCGGTAGTCTGTTCCCGGGCCGAGACCGGCCTCGCTGATCTTCCTCAATAGAGCGTCCTGCGCGGGGTCCCCAACTGTGCGGAACACCACGGCCGCGCCGGAAGCGGCCGCCGCGACCGCCACCGGCCGCGTCGTCGTCCGCAGCCAGAGCACCGCGCCCCGCCCGATTCCCTGGACCGCCGCCGATCGGGTCCGGTCCAGGGCTGGCCCGGCGTCGTCCACCGCCAGGTCGTAGTCGACCACGAACTCCAGAGGGTCCACACCGACCCGCCGCGGCAGCGCGAGCGCCCGTCGTGCCGCGTCGAGCAGCACCCCGACCGGTGAGTCCAGGTCGGCACGCCACGGCACCGTGAGCCCGAAGAGCACGGACGTGAGATAGATCGGCTCCCCAGCCGCCGGCTCCTCCACTGCGGGCGGGCGTCCGGCCGGGCGGGCAGTACTCGCCTCGGCCGCCCGATCGGCACGCCACGTATTGAGAAGAGTGGCGACTCCGGGCTCGGGGTCGGGATGTAGCGCCACCGCGAGGCGCGGCTGCAGCACCATCGGCACGGGATGCGTGTCCAGGCGGCCGACCACGAGGAACGCCCGGCGCTCGGCCACCGAACGGTGCAGCGCCGCCTGCCACTCAACCTCGACCCACCGGCGCCCGGCCGCCTCCGCCGACCACAGCAGCAGGCAGTAGTCACTGGTGGTGAGCGCCGACTCCATGAACGACAGGAACGAATCCCCGGGCGAGGCGGCGGTGCCGTCCAGGACGACCTCCACCCCGCCGACCGAGAGCAGGTCAGTGATCCGCTGTACGGCGGGCCCGTCTCGGTGCGCGTACGACAGAAAGACCCGGCTGCTCATGTCCTGGCCTCCTCAGATGCCGTACAGCACATAGCCGGCCCACGCCTCGGGTGCTCGCACGACCTCGCCCAGCGCACCCTTGCCGGCCAGGTGTCGGCAGCGGGCGAGCGCCGCCGGCGGATGGCCGTCGCGAGCCAGTTCCCGGTAGAACGCCGTCTGGAACATCATGGCTGCCCCGTCGTCGAGTGGCCACAGCGCCGCCGCCGCGGCGCTCGATTCGCGGGTCCAGCGCGCGGTCGGCACCCGGCGCTGGACCGGCTCCTGGTACACCGAGTTCGTCACCGTCGACCGGCAAGGCGGCGCTGGCGCGGACCCGGCCTTCCGCGCCGAACTGGCCGCCGAGCTCGAGCCCTACCGGATGGCGGGCAGCGATGTCGTCGTACAGCCCCCGGCGTACGTGCCTCTGGACATCGGGCTGACCGTCTACGTAGCCGCCGGCTACTTCCGGGGAACGGTCAAGCTGGGCCTGATCCAGGCGTTCTCGGCCCGGGACCTGCCGGGCGGTGACCGCGGCTTCTTCCACCCTGGCAACTTCACCTTCGCCACGCCGGTTTGCACTCCTATTCGTAGCCAACGGCCTTGTGCTCACCGGGCGCTGCCTCTGACGGACCGCACGACCTTTCTCAAGGCGAGTGGAGTCACGTTCGCAGCAGCGTTGCTGGCCGAAATTGCCGGAATCGTGCTTTTATTCGTTCGAATTCTCCAGCACGTTTCTCGTCCTGAGAGCAAGTAAGCAGGTCGGCCGGGACGATGCCGAACGGTGCAGGTTAACTGGGCAAGCGGAAAGATTGCACGGTGTTGGTGGATGCGACGTGGTTGGGTAGGGATGCTCCGTCGACGGCGTAGAGGATGTTGTTGTAATACACGACGCCCAGCCCGGTCCGGGGTTCGGCGAGGGACGTCAGGGTGGACCACTTCTGGGTGGTCAGGTTGTAGGCCCGGACGGTGCTAGACACGATGAGTCCGTTGTCGCCGCCGACGGTGACCAGTTGACCGCCGACGATCACCGCGCCGAGCCCGCTGGCGGGGGCCGGCATGGCCGGCAGCTGGGTCCATTGGTTGGTCGCCGGGTCGAAGCGCTGCAGCGCCGTGTTGACGCTGGTATCGGTTAGCTGGTGCCCGCCGACGGCGTACACGTAGGTCCCGTCCGATGCGGCCGCCAGGTGATTGACCGGGACCGGAATGGGCTTGGCGTCGTGCCAGCTTGTGCCGTTGAAAACCTCGGTGGTCGTGACTAGCTGCGGTGATGATGTGCCGGTCCGCCCGCCGACGACGACGATGTCGTTCCCCGCCACCACCGCCGCGCCCGCGGCGCGGGCATGATGAAGCGGAGGCTCATTGACCCAACGGCGGCTGGCCAGGTCCAGTTTCAGCACCCGGGCGGAGACGTTCGCCAGCGCATTGCCGTTCTGTGGCGTAAAACCGCCGATCAGCCACACTGTCTTGTCATAGGGCACCATCATCACGTGGTTCAACGAGAACGGCAACGGCGGGCCGGTGTTCCACGCGCGCAGCGTCGGGTCGTAAAACTCCGTCGCGGTCGTTGCAGATTCCGAGCCGAGCAGGCCACCGGCCACCCAGATCTGGCCATTCAACTCCGCAGTCCCCGCATACTGAACCGAGACCGGCGACTTAGCTCCCATCCGCCAGTCCCCGACAGCCTGAATGGGAGTAGGGCTCTGCTGTGGCTCGCCCATTGCCTTGGGGCAGTCTTTAAGATGTGGCATGCCGTATCGCCGCGCTGCAGTATCGGCTCTCTGTATCGCCCCGTTTGCCCGCTTTACCGCCGCCTGAGCAGCACGGGTGTTTCCGTTGTGCAGCGCCGCCTGAGCGGACTGGAATTGCTGCGCAACATCGGTGAATGCGGCAAGTAGGGCGTCGAGTTGTGGCCGTTTCGTCTGGGGGAGGCGTTGCGAGTGCGCTTCGCGGACGAGATTGTGAAATTGCTGGGCAAATTTACCTGGCTGAGTTTTCGGACTAACTCCCGCCAGCTGATTATCAACTTTCGCGCAATCCCCGATGAGCTGCTGTCGGAACGCCTGTTGGTAGGCCGCGTCGTTGGCCGGTGAAGGCTGGTAGGAACATCCGGCGAGCAGAACCACCACCGCGCACGCAATCCATCGCCACCGCATCGCTCCCCCCTTCCGAACCGAGGCTCAGCGCCCTCATGTTCGGCGTAGCTCGCGATTAGCTAATCACTTAGTGTAAGTACGGTCCGGATAGATCGTCAACTAGTTTTCTGGTGCGAGAGCCGGTCGTTCAGATCCGCGATGCGACTCATCGACTCAGCCATCACCGGGGTCGCGATATTCAGCCGCGAAAGACGTAATGCGCCACAGACACGCTCAAATATCCGTAAGCCTGCACAAAGAGCAACGGTAGTTTCTTTGAGCCTACCGCATCTCCACCGTAAGGTCCGGCATCAGCTGAAACTCAACAGTAACACAGAAGCCTATCAGACGTCCCAGGGGGCGGGCATCTGGATCGTAGTCTGCGGGTTGTTGTGATGATAGAGTTAGTCGTGGGGGGAGGAGCGGTAATGCCAACGGGGATCACTCGTACCGGCACCTGGTAGCTGTGGCGATGGCGCAGTTTATCGAGTATCCCGTAGGCGGCGGTCAGTCTATGGTCGTGCAGGTTGAGGACTCCGCGGCGGGCCCTGTCACGCGCGGGATCGGCGGGCAGTCGATCACTATCCGCGCCTCCCAGACCTTCGAAGACGCCATCAGCCGCGTGCGGCCCGCGGCGGAGGCGGTCGTGGCTCAGCTTCAGAGCCTTGCGTCCGCTCCTGACGAAGTCGAGTTCGGCCTGGCCCTCAGCGCGGAGGCTGGGGCGTTTATCGCGGCGGCGAGCACGGAGGCCAATTTCAAGATATCGCTGACGTGGCGCCGGCACGCAGCGCGGGAGGCCAAATGACGAAACAACTCTGGCCCTCCAACTAAATTTCTTTGCCGTCCCTGGCGGAAAAAGCTGAACGACAGAAGGCCGTCCGCTGATGAGTTGCGATCTCGAGCTGGAAATCACACCGGGTACTGCTCCCGGCCACTACATCATTACGGTCGATTCGCCCGCCGGCGCTGCATCGGGTCAGCTGCGGCTTGACCTGGACGAGCTATTGAGCCGAAGGCGCGAGCTCGCGTCCGCCGTACTGGCCTCGGCGGTACCAACCCGCAGCACCCTGTCAGCGCAGGAACTGCCCGTGCGTGAAGTCGGCCGACGGCTATTTGAGGCGGTATTCGCCGAGCGGATATATGGCCGGTACACCGCCAGCCTGCAGGAAGCGGCGCGTCAAGGCCAGCCGCTGCGGGTCGTGCTGCGATTGCGCGCGCCAGAACTGGCGGGACTGCCCTGGGAGGCCATGTTCGACCCGGAGGCCGACGAGTACCTCTGCCAGCGAGAGCCAATCGTCCGTTACGTCGAGACCGCGCAGCCGGCTACTCCGCTGCCGGTCAGTCCGCCGCTGCGCATTCTCGGCATCGTCTCGGCTCCACGCGATCTACCGATACTCGACGTGCCAGAGGAGCAGCGCAGGCTCACCGACGCGATAGATGATCTTACAAAACGGCGGCAAGTCGAGCTGAGATGGGCGTCCGGCGGAACCTGGCCGGGTCTGCAACAGGTGCTGCAAGACGGCCACTGGCACGTGCTTCACTTCATCGGTCACGGCGGTATCGATCGCGGCGAGGGAGTGCTCGCACTGGAAGACGAACTCACCGGTAAGGCGAATCTGGTGTCCTCGGCACGGTTTGCCCGGCTGCTGCACACCTGCCGGCCGGTTCCCCGGCTGGTGGTTCTCAACTCGTGTCAGTCGGGCGAGGCAGCCGCCGACGATCTGCTCTCAAGTACCGCCGCCGCGCTCGTGCACAGCGGCATCAGCGCAGCAGTCGCCATGCAATTCGTCGTTAGCGACCCGGCAGCGCTGGCTTTCTCCCGCGGTTTCTATCAGGCACTGGCCCACAACCATCCCGTCGACGAGGCGGTGCGGCTCGGCCGCATCGCGATCGACGGCACGAGCGAGAACACCCTGGAGTGGCTCACTCCGGTCCTGTTCCTCCGTACCGATGAAACCCGGCTCTTCTCGATCATCAGGCCGGAAGGCGGCGGCGTGCCTTCCCAGCCCGGGCCTCCACCTTCGGAGCACGTGGAACGAGAGTCGACGCTGCGCGGGCTGTACATGCAGGCACTCGCCGCGATGCGAACCGGCCGGCACGCCGAGGCAATCACCCTGCTCGACAGCCTGCTGGCGCTTGACCCAAATTATGAGGATGCCGCGGAGCGGCGAGACACGGCGCGGCGTAGACAGCGTCTAGCGGCGAGCTACGAGCGCGGCTTGGCCGCCGAGGCCGCTGGGGACTGGCCTTCCGCGATAATCGAATATACGGCGATCACAGACACCGAGTCGGACTATCGCGATGCTTCCCAGCGCCTAGCAGACTGCACCAGGCGCCAGCAGATCGCGAGCCTTCTAGAGGAACTCCGCATGCACTCCAGCGCCAGTGAGTGGCAGGCGGTCGTGGCCGTAGGCGGTGAGCTGACCGCACTGGGGGTGAAGTCCGCCGACGTCGATCGGGCTGTCAGAACCGCCCGGCAGCACATACGGCGCGAACAGGATGCCAGCCACACCGAGTCCGACCGGCCACCGAAGCAGAGCTGGACTGCACAAATCATCGCGGTCGGTGGCGATCGGCTCCGTCAGGACCAGTCGGCTGAAAAGGCCGGCACGAGGACGCCGCGAACCGGGCCGCGTTCTGCCGGCGGGAATTGGAAGGTTTTTTACGCTCCACGCTTTCCGATCCTCGGGTCGATCCTGATCACTGTTCCACTGTTCATCGCAGCCGCGGATTACTCGGGAATGTTTCCGAGCATTGGTACACCATCTCCGTTTTGGGTAATGACGATATTCGGGCTGGCCGGAATCGCCGGGGCAGGGATCGACTACCGGAACGGGTGCGGGGTGTCGGCCGTCACAGTCGGCGCCAACTCTGCCTGGCTCTCCGCCTTTGCTATCTTGCTCACAGCAGGGAGCTATCACTGGCTGATAAATGACATCCGTCTCTTTGCCTTGCTCGTCTGCGCAGTAACAGGAATAAGCATTATCGGTAACGGTACGCTTGCCATATCTGTATTGCGCCAATTTCGGAGTCGTCGCAGGTGGGTAATAGGTATACCCTTGGTTGCCTTTCTCGTGTTCATGGCCGTTGGATTGGCGCTCATATTTCTAGCCAGTGGGCTATTTTATATGTCGCGCATATCCCAAGCCGGTTACGATGCTCTTCTCCGGGCAGCGGGCTTCATGTTCTGGGCAGCATTGCTGGCCGTGCTTATTGGAATCGTGGTTGCGTTCGTTCGAGTTATTGAGGCCAGACGCGCGTCTCTACGAGTGCGTAAGTAGGCCGACCAAGACAGCGGATCAGCCCGATGCTTTTGCCGGACGACGACGGCGCACGGGCTCACTGCGATGCCCGGCGGCGGTTCGCTTCCTTCTCGGATGCCCAGGCGGCGGCGGGCCGAGAACAGCGAGCCGCGGGCGGGCGTGACCGGGGCGAACTTGGCCAGGCCTGTCCGCGGCATGTCGATGTAGACCGACTCGATCTGCCGCCGCGGAAGTAGGTCTCGTGCCAGAAGCCAGTGCCGCCCCTGTCGCGCAGGAACTGCTGCCACCACTGCTGGTGCGGCAAGGACCGGGCCCAGCGCTCGAGCGAGTCGAAGTCGCGCCAGTACTGACGCATGCCCGCGTGCGGAGGGATCAGCGAGAACAGCAGGTTCTCGTGCAGCAGCAGCCCGTCGGGCCGCGCCTCTACCGACTTACGGATCTTGGGGCCGAGGGAGATGAGGGTCGTCACGCCCCTCGGTGAGTTAACCCTCATCCCCAGGTAGATCACCACGAGGTCGGGGTAGACGACAGATCGACCGTTGTCCGGTTCAGTGCGTGCGTCACCGGTCAGGCATCCACATTCATTGCGCAGCAACGCAACTCGGGCGCTGACGCAAAGCATGGGACCACCGGAGGCCGGGTAAGCACCTTGATCGGGATCCATGCTAGGCGGTCGCAGGTCGGGGTCGGCACGCCGCGGCTGGTGCCGGGTCGGCGGTTGGGTGGGTGGCATGCAGATGGGCTGGGCATGGTCAGGCCGGCGGCGCAGTTGACTGGAGCACTGCTTCCGCCTCGATTTCGATGCGGATCTCTTTGGAGACCAGCAGTCCGCCGTTGTCTAGCGGCATGTTCCAGGTCAGGCCCCAGTCGTCGCGGTTGAGGGTGCCCTCGGCGGTGAAGATGGCCCGCTGGCCGCACCACGGGTCGGTGACGTGGCCGAGGTATTCGGCCTGCAAGGTGACCGGCCGGGTGACGCCGCGGATAGTGAGGTCCCCGGCGAGTAGCCCCCGGGTGCCCTGCCAGTCGGCGGCGTGGCCGGAGAAGGTGGCGGTGGGGTGGCAGGCGGCATCGAAGAAGTCGGCCGATCGCAGGTGGTCATCGCGGGCCTGGCTGCCAGAGTCGACCGAGGCCACGACGATGGTGATCTCGGCGGTTGACTCGCCAGGGTCCTCGGCCACCACGATCGCCCCGGTCACGCCGGTGAACCGACCGCGGACCTTGGTCAGCAGGAAGTGGCGGCCGATGAAGGCAACCTCGGTGTGACCGGGGTCGATCTGCCACCGGCCAGGGGCCGGCAGCTCGGCACCGGCAACTACGCGGGTGGCGGCTGCTGCTGGCATGGTCTCGGTCATGGGGCCTTCCTCTCAGTAGGTGGGTGCGCACGCACATAATATATGTGCTCGCGCACACACGCAAATGGTAGGGTGGCGGCATGGCGGAAGATCGGGAAGACCCGGAGGTCGCGGCATGGAGGGGGCTGCTGGTGGCACACAGCCGGCTAGTGCCGGCCGTGGAAGCAGATCTGCGGGCGGCCGGGCAAGTGAGCCTGTCCTGGTATGACGTGCTGCTGGAGCTCAACGGCGCGCCAGGGCGCCGGTTGCGGATGAGCGAACTCGGCCAGCGCGCGGTGCTCAGCCGGACCCGGGTGAGCCGGGTGGTTGACGAGCTGGCCGCCGCCGGGCTGGCTGAGCGCGAGCCCGACCAGGCTGACGGGCGGTCCAGCTTCGCCGTGCTCACACCGGCCGGCCGAAACGCGCTGCGGCGCGCCTGGCCGGTCTACCGGGAGGCGATCCGCAGGCATCTCGGCGCCCACCTCACCGCCCAGCAAAGCCGCCAGCTAGCCGCCCTGCTCGAGCAGGCAGCCGCTGGCGCCGAGGCCGGCCTGCCCGGGAGGCCAGGCCGGTGAGCATTGCGTGGTCCCGTTGCGGCGGCCCGACCCTCGGCGGGCCACGTGGGTCAGGTTTCTCCTTATGGCACTAGTCCTTTAGTAAAAGATTCCGGCGCGCTGGCCGGGCCGGGCGCGCTGGGCGCGCTGACTACCATCACCGAGTAGGCCTGCTCGCCTTGGCCGAATCCGGTCAGACCTGACAGCGTGACCGTGGCGGGGTAACCGGTAAAGGTGCCCTGTGCGCAGTTCGGGTTGCAGTTGTCGATCTCCAAGGTGCCCGTACCGGTCGCGGTTGCGCTGCCCCAGCCAGACCAGGTGAGGTTCTTCACGTAACCGGAGCCGTCAGCCGTGGTGACGATCTGCGTCGGTTCAGTCTTCATCCGGCTCGAACCGCCATAGCTGTTACAGGGGATAACGGGAGAAGTGCAGACCTGGAACTGGGTCAATGACGTGGCCGGGGAGGTAGAGGGCGGCGACGGGGAGGATGACGGGCCGGACGCCGATGGTGACGGCGAGGGCGACGGCGTAGGTGGCGGTGAGGACGCGCCAGCCGGCCCTCCCCACTGCACATAGTCGACATTGGCTGGCCCGAACGTGGCTTGGACACCCCCGGCGACGGTGGCCACGATCACCCCCTCGCCCAGGCGCATGGCGGCGAAGTGAACCCCGTCGGGAGCCCAGGATGGCGAACCATCCAGGCAGGTGCCGCATTGCAGGACGAGCTTCGCGCCCCCATGGCCGTCCGCCTCCCAGACGCCAGGCTGATGGCTGTTGGTGAACAGGAGCTGCGGGCCGGGCGCCCAGGAGAGTCCCATGCACCGTTGAGGATGTTCGTGACGAGCGTGTGCGCCGGGCCGCCGGACAGCCCGACTGCCGCGATGGTTCCCTTAGTCATTCCGGTGACTGAGCCCGGCGGCACGGTGGGGGTGGTGGCGAAGGCAAGTTGGGTACCATCCGGTGACCAGGCCAGGCCCCCAGGCTGAACGCCTATCTCGCTGCCCTGGATGACGGGGCGTCGGCCGGTTCCGTCGGCATTGATCACATCGATTTCCGGGCTTTGGCCTGTGCTCTGGCCGGGCGAGAAAATGAACGCGATCTGCTTGCCCGAGGGCGACCAGGTGGGATCGAGGAACTCTCCAGTCGGAGTGACCACGGGGCCACCCAGGGACGCCCTCCAGAGACCCTTGGCCGGGTGGCCGTTGAGGTCGGCAACGTCCATTATCCCCTCGCCCGTGTACGCCACCTTGGTGCCGTCCGGCGAGAGGACCGGGCTGCCGCAGCAAACGGGATTTCCGAGGGGCAGCAAGTGGTCGCCAGCGCC
>Ga0306923_10005321_pt1 | contig 12526 bp, 12 predicted proteins | sample sta12Can44000108_FD_203841 | JGI IMG/M metagenome (GOLD analysis project Ga0306923, IMG submission 203841) | Lab enrichment of tropical soil microbial communities from Luquillo Experimental Forest, Puerto Rico - statanox.12C.anox.44.000.108 (v2)... | ecosystem: Environmental > Terrestrial >...
GACGCGCCGAGCCTGCTTAATAGGTCCTACACCATTACGGCCGGCCGGAGCCGGTTGCCAAGCCAGGACAGTAATTGCTGGATTTTCCATACATGTAGGCATTCCTAGGTAAATTGCTTTTAGTTTGTTGCCTCTGGAGGGTTCTGACGCGATGAACCGTATCTAGATCCCTTTCCAAGATAACCAAGGTGGAACTTCAGACTCAGATCTTCTCGAAGCCAGGCACACCGGCTCTCAAAACATCCCCGCGTATTTCAATACGCAGACACTCCAAACGGTTCTGCTCCACGAAAGACCTTTTTAGCTTTCTTCTCGAGTTCATCGTGGGGTTTTATTATAGTAGCAAAGAAAATTTCTGTTCTTGAGTGAAACTTGGAAAGAAACTTTCTAGCATCAGAGATGTCGCCAGAGCGGCGGGCGTCTCGCCCATGACTGTTTCACGAGTCCTGAATAGTCCAGAATTGGTGGCGGAGCCTACACGCGCAAGGGTTCAAGCGGTGATCCGTGACCTTGACTATATGGTAAACGAGCTAGCCCGTCCGCTCGGAAAGTCCAGGCGTCCTGTTATTAGCATACTGGGCCTCAACCTTGCCACGACGCCGTACTCGGTGAGCATCACCTTCGCGGTGGAACAGGTCGCGCGCGAACATGGTTGGCAAACCTACATCGTCAATACCTTTTCCAATAATCCGCCCGCTAACGTCCTGGATTCGCTTCTCTCCTTACGGCCTGAAGGCGTGGTTTTTGCAACCATGGGTCACCGGACCGTCAACGTGGATGAACGTTTAATCCGGGCCGGGGTGGTGCTGGCGAATTGTCAAACCACCCAAAAAGGCGTTCCTTGCTACGTACCGGATGATGAGCAGGGCCAATACGAAGGAGTGCGCAAGTTGCTTGAGCGAGGGTACCGCCGCCCCCTTTGCATTCACTTACCGAAGGAAGCGCAGCCACATCCTTGCGGCGCAAAGGAATGCAACGAGCGTTTAAAGAGTTCAACGTTGCAGAAAAGGATCAAGCGCACGTTGTCTTAATTCACAAGCCTGACCACCTGCAGAGCGTTCAATTTCGGGACGAAGCAGATTATCTGGAGACCGTTTCTTTTCTGAATGAAGCCCTCGACCAGCGTCCTCGACCCGATTGTGTGATTTGCGCAAACGATCGAGTGGCCCTTGTTGCCTATCAGCATCTCCTTTCCCGGGGCTTTCGCATTCCGAAGGACATCGGCATTCTTGGTTTCGACGATATGGTGGGGGTGGCGGGCCTTTTTTTGCCTCCGCTATCCACGATCCGGCTGCCTCACGAGGAGATCGGGCGGGCTGCGGCTTTGCACATAATCGTTGGGCGAAAGCTATCGCGTATTTATCGGATTCCTTGCCCTTTCGTAAGCAGGGCGTCTTTTTAGAGAGCTCGCATCAGGAAAGTCGGGCACCGCCTGTGGCTCCGGATGCCACTTCACAGGCGCGGCTATTATCTTTTTTGATATACATTTCTCATAATTGAGAATTATAGCAGGTTGTGGCAAGCTGCCCCTTTTGCTTGGCCGGCTTAATGTTTGGATTTCACACTTGCAATAGCCGCAAGTCGTGATAGCAGAAGTATAAGTTACTTGTATCAGTGACAAGTATCACTAGTGCCGGTTTCCTGTGATCCTCCAATTTCAAACCCCATGAAAAAGCATCTCCCACCGGCGACAATCCCAACTTCCGCGATCCGAAGGTGTTCTTTCACGCGCCTACGAATTCCTGGATTATGACAGTGGCCTTGCCCCGAGCTCATCAGGTACTGATTTACCGTTCGACCGATTTAATAGATTGGGGTCCTTTGCCGGTGAGCACCTTTGGTCCGGCTGGAATCGATGGTTTTCAGTGGGAGTGTCCGAATCTCTTCCCGGTTCCAGTTCAAGGGACAAACGATACAAAGTGGGTCATGATGGTGGGGATTAATCCCGGCGCTCCGCAGGGTGGCAGTATCGACGAATACTTTGTCGGGAACTTTGACGGAACTACATTTACCGCGGACGACACTGTCTCTCGCGTGATGGATTTTGGAAAAGATTTCTATGCGGCTCAAACCTATAATAACGACCCTCAGGGACGAACTATTGTAGTCGGCTGGATGAGCAATTGGCAGTACACGCAAGTAGTCCCAACGACCCCGTGGCGGGGGATTTTCACGCTGCCACGAGTCTTATCAGTGCTCCAGAACACAGAGCAGACACAAACGGGAGGGCTGCTGATCCAAACTCCCCTTTCCTTGGATAGCTTGCACGATAAGATCTTATTCAACGGGTCAGCACAAGTTAGCGACAGCAGTCCACTAACTATCTCACTGCATCACAATGCCAGCTTCGAGTTTACCACAACCTTGCTCGCACAGCCCAACGGACAGCAGCAACAGTTGTTAAATATCAATATTCGCAATTCTGAGGGAGAAACGGTAACTGCCGGCTACAATTGGGCACAGGGGCAGGTCTACGTTAACCGGGGTGATACTGATGGCTTCAGTAACCCGTTTTTCACGGACAAATTCTCGGCATGGGAGCAAAATCCGGATAACTCGATTAAACTTCACGTTTTGGTCGACCGGTCCACTCTCGAAGTGTTCGTTGACGACGGTGTACAGGTAGCTTCGACCATCTTCTTTATGCAGAATGGCCCCCCAACAGAAATGCAGTTGGAGGCCGTAAACAACAGCGTCACCGTGCAGAACCTGACGGCGTATTCGCTGAAGAGCATTTGGCGAAAATAAGGGAGCCCGCAGCGCGAGTCTGGAAAAAAGGCTCGCGCTGCGCCAGTTCGTTCTTCACCACCAGAAATCGCCACATCAAGCCGAAAACATCGTACACGAACCTTGGGACCTCCATCTTGCGGAACGCAATCGGTGGCGTCTGGGAATGCCCGGACTTATTTCAGCTGCCGGTGGAAAGAGCGTCACACGACGATCGAAGTGTAAAGTCGGAGGATGAAGATGGATGGAAGAAGCCAGCTAAAAACAAGTCGGAGCTGGTGGTGAACGTGAACCCCGGTGCGGTCGCTGGCGGCTCAGGCGCTCAATACTTCCTCGGCAATTTCGACGGTAAGCAGTTCACCTACCTTTACCGTTAATACTAAATACATCAATTTGTTAGTCGGCGGCGGCAATCACCCCTATCCGGGCAACAACGACGCTACGGCGGTGCTGCTGCTGGTTAACGGTAAAACCGTCAATTCAGCGCCCGGTCAGGATAACGAGGCACTCAACTGGGCGGCATAAAACGTCAGCCAATACATTGGACAGCAAGCCCAAATCGAGATTGTCGACCAGAATTCGGGCGGATGGGGTCACCTCAACGCGGACGAGTTCTTGGCTGCCGACAGCCCCGCTCATCCACACCCAACCGAAACCACAGTCAACCTCGTCGTAGGCGGCAAGATTGTGCGTGGCGCTAGAGATGTGAGGACGCTTTGGGAGGCTGGCGAGCCTTTCGAGCGCCAACCTCAACCGCACAGCGAAGACTCTGGCTGGAGCCTACCGGCCGGGTGGGTCAGATCCTATTCTTGCGCAGAAGACCGCAAAGATTTCAAAGGGATCAGGGACCGATTTTCTGGCAATCCAACTCTACTCTGCCCAGATGCTTGCTTCCCCTCTATGACCATCATCTTTTCGTGATTTTTGCGGGCCAAGCTGTTTGATCTTCGAGGCCAAAATAACCGAGACTTATTCTAAAACGAATGCACTTTAGCCTGTGTCCTCAGTCAACTCTCATTTCTTCATTCTCAGGTGCCCGTTAACCTATGGGGAGGCGCTCTGTGGTGAATAATCCGGTTCAACAGTCTGTCGAACAACGCGCACTGCGGATGGTCAACATTGAAAAGTATTTTGGCCTGGTGCGTGCGCTGACCAACATTAACCTGGAAGTTGGTCGCAATGAGATCGTTGGGCTGATCGGTGACAACGGTGCCGGCAAGTCGACGATGGTGAAAATCCTGACGGGCGTGTTTCCGCCAACCAGGGGTGAATTATACATTAGGGACCGCAAAGTCGATTTCCACCGCTATAACGTGCAAAGCGCCCACGCGCATGGCATCGAAACTGTATACCAGGATAAATCGCTCGGTGAAAAGCAGGTCCTTTGGCGGAACTTCTTTATTGGACGGGAGATAGTGAACCGCTTTGGCTTCATCGACGTGAAAAGGGAAAAAGCCATTGCCAACGAGGTCATGGTCAACACCATTGGCTTCCGCGGCAAGGGCATCACGGTGGACTCCACCGTGAGCCAGCTTTCAGGCGGTGAGCGCCAGGGGATAGCCATTGGACGTGCGATGTATTTCGAAGCCGATCTCATCATTCTTGACGAGCCAACAGTTGCGTTATCTCTCAAGGAGGTGGCGAAGGTGATCAACTTTGTACACAAGATCAAGGAGGGCGGAAAGGCGTGCATTTACATTTCCCACAGCATTCCGGACGTGTATGAGGTCTCCGACCGCTTCACCGTGCTGGATCGCGGTGAAATTGTTGCAAGCATTCCAAAGAAGGATATCAGTTTGAAGGGTTTAGATGGGTTTCTGCTGGAATACGCGCACGGCCTTAAAGACAAGGCGTAATCATGAACTTCGTCGGGTCACTCTTGAAGTTTCTGGGCCGGCTGGAAGGTTTCGCGATCGCGATGGTGCTGTTGGTTCTCTACATTGCATTGATCATCGCTGCCCCCAACGTCTTCACGCGCCCATTGATCTATCTATCTTTCCTGGAAACGGTTCCACCTACGCTCATTGCCGCATTGGGGCTTACGCTCGTCATTACCGCAGGTGAGATCGACTTGAGTTTCCCGGCCGTGGTTTCGCTGTCGGGTTTTGCACTTTCCTGGGGCTGGAAAACCTTTGACCCTGCCTACGGCGCCTGGATTGGAATCGGCCTGGCCCTCGCTGCTGGAGCTCTGGTTGGCTATCTCAACGGGGTGATGGTCGCACGCATCGGCGTACCATCAATCATGGCAACCCTCGCCGCGAATTTTTTCTGGTACGGTATCTCGATACTGCTTGCGGGCGGACTGCAGGTGGCACTTAAGGGCAGCCAGGACAATTTCGTTCACACGCTTTTTGTGGGCCGTCTGTTTGGCACAATTCCTGTTCAGGCCTTCTGGTCGCTGGGTCTGGCCGTACTGCTCTGGTTCGTCCTGAACCGACACAAGTTCGGTGAGGGCGTTATGTTTATCGGTGACAATGCCAACGTCGCGCGGGTGATGGGTGTCAACGTCGAAACGACCCGGATCAAACTCTTCGCATTGCACGGCATGATCGCGGCTTTTTCAGGAATTATCGTCACCCTTGACATTGGCGTGTTCTACCCAGACCAGGGCAACTTTCTGCTGCCGGCCATGGCATCGGTATTTGTTGGCGGGACCTCAATTGCAGGAGGCGCAGGCTCCATATTCGGTACAGTATTCGGAGCCTATGTCATTGGCTCGCTGGCAGCCGGCGTGGTGGCGACAACAATCAGCGGCTATTGGGTTCAGGTGGTGGAAGGCCTCGTCATGGCTGCGGTCATCGTGCTCAACGCGGCGACAGGAAAAGGCAAATTGCCTGCGCTGGCCAGGCGGATCCGTCATTGGGCGGCACCAGTCGCGGCCAACTCCGGCCAGGATCTCCTACAGAAGAACGACACGGCGCCGAACTGATCGGCAACTGTTTGCAGGTCTCTGTTTAGACTTTCCCAGGGGCTCAAGCCTGTTTAATCTTAGTGAGACCCCCCCTTTGTCAGCAACACCGCTGAACAAAGAAATCTCACTCATTCAAATTAAGGAACCAAAAATGAAATGTATCTCTATCATTATGGCGCTCGGATTAGTATCCATTTGCGCCCTAGCAATCGCCCCGTTGAGATCCAGCGGCGCCGAAGGCAAGCCAATCGTCGTCTATATGCAAATGGGCGGCGATCCGGGTATTGCCTCGGTGTTGGCTCGCACCACCGGCGCAGAAGCCGCCGCCAAGGCCCTCGGCATCGAACTGCATGAGCAGTACGCAAGCTGGGACACCAAAAAGATGATCGATCAGTTCAAGGAGGCGATTGCCGCAAAGCCTGACGGCATCGAAATTATGGGCCATCCCGGTGAAGATGCCATGGCGCCACTGGTTGACCAGGCGGAAGCGGCTGGGATCATTGTCACCAGCGGCAACAATCCGCTGCCAAACCTCGAAAAAAAATACAAGGCCAAAGGCTTCGGCTATGCCGGTGCCGACCTGTACGCGGGCGGTTATCTGACCGGCCAGGCGATGGTTGACAGCGGTAAGCTCAAGGCTGGCGACAAGGCCCTCGTCTGGGACATCTTCCATCAGGAAGGCCGCAGCCGAAGTTCCCAGGGTGTCTTTGACGCGCTGGAGAAAACTCTCGGCAAGGGCAACGTTGAAAAGCTCGACGTGACACAGGATATCGACTCTGATGCGACCAAGGGTATCCCTGTAATGACGGCGTATCTGGCGGCCCATCCTGACCTCAAGGCCATCGGAACGCAGCACGGTCAAATCACCGCCATCTTGCCCAAGATCCTCAAGGACGCCGGCAAGAAGCCCGGTGACATCGTGGTGGGTGGAATTGACCTCGGTCCGGACGTCATTGCCGGAATCAAGGCGGGCTACGTCGTGGCGAGCTTTGACCAGGTTCTGTACCTCCAGGGCTGGGACCCGGTGCAGCAAATCTGGTTGACCAAGAAGTACCTCATCCCCGGCTTGCACCAGGACACGGGTGTCGGCTTGGTGACGCCGGCCAATGTCGATGCTGTCGCTCCCCTGATCGAGCAAGGCTTCCGTTAAATCAAGTCGGTGGGATCGCATTCCTAGCTGACCGTTCTCGCAAGGTCAAAAAGGGTAGGGCAGGATCTCCGAGCCGGAGTTTTTGGGCAGGCAACTCGGAGATCTGCCCTTGTGTCCTGTCCCCCGAAATAAGCATGCCTTTCGCGGCGGCCCGGAGGGTTGCGATGAAAATGGGCCGGCGGCTGTCCGGCGGCTGCCGGATCGGTTACGTATCAATTTAGATATGCGCCCTCTAACTGCCAGTCCGGCTCGGACCGCCTTGCCGGCGGCCCATTTTGATCGCAACGAAAGATTTGCTTATTTCGGGGACAGGGCACTAGCCTGGGCCACCACTGCATCAGTTATCAAAATACGCTTGTGCTGGAAAAAGACGGGGAGTTTGGTGCGGATGGCGATCTTCTATAACAACGTTATTTTACTAGCAATATTGCAAACCAGCTTGTAATTCTCGTCAACTTAGTATCGGCGTGGTTCCGAGATTAAATGCGCTGCAAGCATGTTCGAATCCAGGCTAGGCTTGAGGCCTGGGTCGCTCCTCGATGCTTGGCACGCCGTTGCGATCCACCACGACCAGACGCATCCCACGTCCGTCCAGCGCCTTGTAGTCGTGGCCGGCATCCACTGAGCAGGTCCAAAGAAAGACCAAGAGCACGTCGGAGGTATTGACGGAGCGGTGCGCCCAGAATGGAGGTCTCGCCAAATATCCTTTAAACCGTAACTAAGGAAAAGACAGGCCATGATATCCGGGCTATACCTTTCAAACGACAACTAATTGTCTCGAACTCGAAGTCGGAACCATTATGCAATCCCTCCTGTGACGCTGACTCACCGAAAGCCAAATAATCTGCCTTTGGTTGCAGAGCCAAATTCTCAGCAATCGACGATTTTTAGGATTTGGCGCTGCCAGTCAGCAAGACGACGAGAACAAAGTTCCCGCGCTGATTTGCTAAGCGGACTATATGTCTTTGCCTTTATTCCTCTGCCATGAAAGCCATCGTTTACGACTCACCACGCCACTTCTCGTATCGCGATACCGCCGACCCAAAGGTCAATGCCGATGAGGTGTTGATACGAGTGCATGCCTGCGGCCTTTGCGGCACCGACCTCCATATCCACATTGGGGAGTTTGGTCCGCGTTTTCCGTTGATCCCCGGCCATGAATTCACAGGCCAAATCGCAGAACTTGGCGCCGATGTGTCCGGGTTTAGCATCGGTCAACGGGTCGTTGCCAACAGCAACACTGTCTGCGGAACCTGCTTCTACTGCCAACGCGGTGACCGCTTGCTCTGCGAAAACCTTGACGCCTACGGCGTGACTCTTAACGGCGGCTTTGCCGAATACCTCAAAATTAAGGCAGACCGCGTGTTCGCGATTCAAAACCTGAGCGCGCGCGAAGCGGTCATGGTCGAACCGACCGCCTGTGCGGTGCATGGGACCGAGGTACTGGATGCTAAGCCGGGTAGCGACGTGCTGTTATTCGGCGCCGGTCCCACCGGACAAGTGCTGGCGCAGTTGATCAAGCTTAACGGGGCCGCCCGGTTAGTGGTCGCAGCGCCGGCAGGACCGAAGCTTGACCTTGTCGCACGTCTAGCCGCCGACGAGGTGGTGCCGATGGATCGCCAAAACAATGAAGTACACCGTAAGCGTCTCCAGGAGCTAAGCCCCAAGGGATTCGATTACGTCATCGAGGCGACCGGAGCCCCTGCGGTGTGCCAGGAGGCCCTCAGCTTTATCCGCCGCCGCGGCACACTTTTGGTTTATGGTGTCTACCCAGAGAACGCTTCTGTTCGGTTCAACCCCTTTGACCTTTTCCGAGGCGAAATCAGCATTAAAGGTTCATTCGCACAGCTCGATAGCTTCCCACGGGCCCTTGCTTACTTAGAGAGCGGCCGGGTGCAGGTTAAGGAAATTGTCACCGAAGAGGTTCCGCTTGCCGAATTTCAACAAGCTCTCGATCTGGCTTGGGCCCGCAAGGGTATCAAAACGGCCCTGGTTCCGAGCTAGCCCGCAAAAATCGTGCGCTTGAGCAGCAACGCGCTCATTGCGGGTTAGTGAGTTCCGCTGCCAGAGCCTGAATTGATCACGTAACATCCAAAGGCAAATTTCCCGCTAAAATTTGTGATCAATGCAGGCTAAGCCTGTGTGGGATCAGTCGGAGTAGATTTCTTCTCCATGATGCAATCGCAGGGCGACGGCAACTGACTGGCTGGAACTCCGGCGCGTTGGGCAATGGGCAGCCAGATGTCGGGCGACCGCCGTATAGAGCAGTTCGCGCTCGATACTGCCGGGTCGCCATACTTGAGCCTGCGTGACGCCGGCCTCGATCACCTGCAACTTGTGGAAGTCGAGGTCCTCCCGAACAGTGGCGAAGGTCAGCGTATCCACCAGATCCTGTTCCGGATAGCCCAGGCGTAAATAACGGACTACCAGACTCGGCACTTCCGACCAGCCTATGCGCTGGTCAAGTGAAGAGAGGATCCTTTCTCGCAACAGGTGTGGCGCACTCGGGAACTTCTCTAAAGACGTTTCGCCGGGAAGTTGAGCGCGAGGAATGTTGAGGAAACGATCCACGTAGATCGACATCGCGGCATGGTACATGCCCCGAAGTACGTTCACATCGGCGCCGCCCCGCGCCAGTACCTGGTAAAGCGCGTTACAAAATGAAAAGGTGTGCATGGGCCCGAACCAATCATCGATATCATTCGATTCCGGGAAACGCGCTAACCGCCAAGCCGCCGCCAAGGTGAGGTGCCTAGTGATTTCAAGCGGCGGTATACCGCCGGTGATGGCAGCGGTGATTGCGCTGAGGATTGCGCAAGGATCCTCTTTGAGCAGTTGCTGGTAAAAATCGGGCGGGCAGAAGGATTCTGGCTGCATCGCCAACGGGCGGTTTCGGAGATCCTCCTCGGCCTCTCGGATCAGTTCAATCAGGTCCCTCGGCGCTCGCCAAGCGCCGCGTTCCTCTTCGGATTGCGACTGGGTTAAATACTCCACGATGAGTGGAAGGATCTCGGCGGCGTGCTCCCAACCAATGAGATCCAGGAGTTCGAAGGCTTTGTTCGAAAGATCGAGGGCATGACCTCCGTCAGCAAAAACGCGCTCTTGAAGTGGTCCGAAGATCAGCCGGTTCAAGGCTTCGCGAGTCAGACGGGAATCCAGCGCGGCCAACAAAGTTCGCTCCGCGCCATCGTTGTGGCGGACTTTAGCCCAGTGAAACATCCAGCGGCTGAGGCGTTCTTCGTCGAAGCTCTCTCCGCGAAGGCCGCCAGGGGAATACCGGACGGGCTGGCCGTCGCAGTTCGCTGCTACTTTTCGTGCGGCTAAAGTCAAGGCGTAGACAAGCGTGGTCTCGCTCAGTCGAGGACTCAATCGCGCTACTGCGGTCAAGGTGGTCATGCCGTCTTTCCACACCCGGTGATTGTGCGCGCCAAATTTGGCGATTTCCCGGACGATGTCGTACGCCGGCTCGCCGCGAGCCAGGAGCGCGACAATATTCTTTGCTTGCACCAGCCCGATATTGTGCTCCATGCCGCGTCGTAAACGCGCAAAATAGAGGGCCGTGTCAGTCTGTTGTCTCGGCAGCCGGCAAACCCAGATGTCATCGCCAGCAATCCGGACTTCAAACCCCGGCGCGTCGTCGGCCCATAAATCGAAAGTGCACCCGCTGCATAGGTCGAATCGGGCATGGTGCCAGTGGCACGTGAGGATGCCTTCCAGGATGCTCCCTTTGCTTAAGGGGAATCCCATGTGCGGGCAACGGTTATCGAGCGCAAACACTTTGCCTTCATGCGAGCAAAGCAGTAGCGGGCGATCCTCACCTCGCACCGTCATCATTCGCTTTTCTTGCAATTCGGCCAGCGACGCGGCGCGGAAGAATTCAGTGAAATCAAGTGGAACGTTTCCGGAGTGCATACAGAATACAGAATACAGAATACAGAATACAGTAGTCAGAGGGCAGAATACAGAAGGCAAAACGCAGAAGGTGCGATCAATGCGTTTCCTAATGTTATTGCTGGGGCTATTAACCTAGTGTGCCGTCTCCTAAATCCCTTGGGCTTCGTTGCGTTCAAAATTGGCCGCCGGCAAGGCGCGAGGAGGGCTCATATCTAAATCGATACGTAACCGACAAGCAACGCAGCCGCCGGCCCATTTTCCACGCAACCCTCCGGACCGCAGCCGGTTGGCTGTTTTTCCGCGTTGCTCGCTCCTTACGTATCAATCGAGATATGCTCGTCGCTCGCGCCTTGAAAAACAGCCAACTGACCTGCGGCGAAACCCAAGGGATTTAGGAGACGGTACACTAGTTTGGTCAGATAAGGTTAACAACCCTGATGAACCCTGCATCTCTGATTCTATTTGTGAGCCTGACTATGACTTTCGTCGTGCAAACCGCGTAACCGTGTCTTAAGTTTCGTTAAAGATTGAAATGAATCATGGCTGAGAGCGTTTCAAAAATTGATTGGCGCCAGCATGGTGTGAAGGTTATCCGCGCTGACCAGCTGGATCCCAACACGCCACAGACGCCGGGCATGAATCGAGCCGCTGCCGTCACACACGCACGCACGGGTGCGAATAAGTTATGGGCGGGCACGGTTACTGTTCAGGCGAATGCCAAGACGGGTGCTCATCACCATGGAGAGTTGGAAAGTGTGATTTATGTGGTCAGCGGGCGCGCACGCATGCGATGGGGCGAGCGCCTTGAGTATGTCGCCGACGCCGGTCCGGGCGATTTTATATATGTGCCGCCCTTTGTGCCGCACCAGGAGATCAATGCCAGCCGCGAGGAGCTGCTGAGCTGTGTCCTCGTGCGTAGCGGCCAGGAACCGGTGGTGGTTAATTTGGAGATCGCACCAGCCGAGCCGCCCGAGGAAGTTTACTGGGTTGACGATATTCATTCATCGCCGTTACGGTAGATCTCCCCGGCACAGAGTGCTCAGACTACGGATGCAGACCAGTCCATTTCGACCGGTGGCCCGAAATAAAGTTGAGCCACCAACGCACCCCAATAAATAAAAAACGCCAGTCCTTGAAAAACTCGGGGGGCTTACCCTCGATGGCGTGGCCTGCAAACTGCAAGATCCATCCGATGGTAAAGAAAGAGAGCGGAATTTTCCAGAATCCGCGAATCAAGGGCGCAAGTAGGAAAAGGGGAAGCGAGATAGCAATCATGGGGATGCCAAACGTGTGGAATGTTCGGTTCAGCGGATGCTGATGACTCTGTTCGTATTGGCCGATCCACTTCTCCAATGGCGCTTCGCCGAGAAGAAGATGAATGTATTTCCGGTTAGTTATCATTTGCGGACCTCCGTCTGGCTCATTCTATCATAGCAACTGCAATGTGGGCACTCGCTGGAGAAGTTTCCCCGAAAGCGAATCGGCCAGACACCCGGATACGAATCAACCGGCAGCGGACTCAGGGCAACCTATCGTTCGCGTATGCAGTAGGGAAGGTGGATGTTTTGTCGGATTGAGAGAGCCGTGCGAATGTTGGCGCGAAATGATCTCTTGGTTTGCGGCTATTCTCGCGTTGTTTGTCTTCCAGGGTATCGGCACTGCGCAAACACCTTCCCCGACTTCAGCGGCGATGGAAGTGGTTTTCCTTGGCAGCGGCGGTCCTCGCCCAGCCGATACTGACCTGCTCGTGTTTAACAGCGCCGTTCTCGATCCGCCCGGGTCTCCGGCCGAGTTGTACACCGCCACTCACCACCGAAGCGCATCGGTGAAGTGGCCAGAGCCTC
>Ga0306923_10005322_pt1 | contig 12526 bp, 10 predicted proteins | sample sta12Can44000108_FD_203841 | JGI IMG/M metagenome (GOLD analysis project Ga0306923, IMG submission 203841) | Lab enrichment of tropical soil microbial communities from Luquillo Experimental Forest, Puerto Rico - statanox.12C.anox.44.000.108 (v2)... | ecosystem: Environmental > Terrestrial >...
GGCTGATCCTTGCGCGACTTGAACACATAAAGCCGCCTGCCCCGCTCCATCTTGGCCCGCATCTGCGAATAGTAGAAACGATAGGGGCTGCTCTCGTCATGGCAGCCGTAGCGCGCGGCGACCTTGTCGTCGTCGTGGACAAACACCGCACGCGCCACCCGCCAGTCCCCGACGCTGGCCCGCTCGCCGGCTTGTGCCTTGCCCTTGCAGTAGTTCTCCCAGTGCGACTTGAGGTGTTGCGAAAGCAGAAAATTTGCCGACAGCGGATGAAAGTCGCGCTGCCCCATCAGCACGACGCCAGGCGAGCGCGGCGCAACGACGGTGCCGACGATCTCCGGGCGCGGTTTCTGATATGGCTTGCCCATGTAGCCGACGCCGAGCGCAAGCGCCATGGTGCGTCTGGTCGATACCTTGTAGCGATTGCCGGGCAGGTCGATGTCGTAGGGCGGCTCGCCCGCCCAGATGGCGAGGATCACGTCGATGGCCTCGGCGAACAGCTTGTTGCGATCCTCATCGAGGATGCCGAGCGCCTCGGCGTCCGAGGTGAGCGCGCCTGGGCTTACTCCAAGGATGAAGCGGCCCTCCGAGAGGTGATCGAACATCGCCGCCTGCACCGCGATCAGCACGGGATGCATGTGCGAGAGGTTCGTGGTGCCGGTCGCAAGCCTGATCTGCCTCGTGGCGGGGATTAGGGAGGCTTGGAACACCATGCTGTTGGTGATGTTCTCGCAGGCATCGGTGAGATGCTCGCCCATGAAGGCGTCGTAGAACCCGAGCCGGTCGGCGAGGATGATGGCCTCGCGATCCTCTTTCAGCGTCTGCGCCCACACCCGATGCATGGGGTGAACCGGCATGGTGAAATAGCCGAGCCTCATCGCGCGCTTCGGCTACGCCGCTCCACGGTATTTCTGCACGTCGCGGAAGCGGCTCAGCAAATAGTCGCCTGACCGGATCGGCTGGTGTCGTGGCGGGTTCTCGGCCGACTGACAGGTCGGCAGGCAGGCGATCGGCGTGCGGTAATCGAGATTGAAGAAGACCGGGATCGAGTAGCGCTCTTTGCCGGTGCGGTTGACGACCCGGTGGAGGTTGGAGCGGTAGATGTCGTTGGTCCAGCGCTGGAACAGGTCGCCGATATTGATGACCAGCGTGCCGGGGACGAAAGGCGCCCCGATCCATTCGCCGTCGCGCTTGCGCAGCTCGAGGCCGCCGATTGGATCCTGCGACAGGAGCGTGATCATCCCGTAGTCGGAGTGCGGCGCCACACCGAACGCTTTCTCGTCGGTCACCGGCGGCTGCGGCGGGTAATGGAACAGCCGCATCTGCACCATGGGCTTGGTGCAGAACTGCAGGAAATAGTCTGGCGGCATGTCAAGGCTCACCGCGAAGACGCGCAGCAGACGTTTTCCGAGCTCGATAGTGTGTGCGAAATAGGCCTCGGCCGCCTGCCGCAGCCATGGGCATTCCGCCGGCCAGCGGTTGGGACCGTAGAGAGGCAGCCCCGCCACGACATCGGGGTCATCGAGTGGAAGATCGATGCCGATCTCATAGCTCTCCTTGAGATCGGGCGCGAAGCCCGGGTGCTGGTTGATGCCTTGCGGCATGAAACCGCGCCGGAAGCGCTCGTCCATACGGTGATCGAGGCGCTGCTTTAGCGGGAGATCGAAATAGCGCTTCGTCGCTGCAAAAACGGCCTCACAGATCGGCTCAGGAATGCCGTGGTTGGCGACATAGAAGAAGCCAATGGTCTCGCAGGCATGGCGCAACTGCTTCGCCAGCGGCGCAAGCTCGCCGTCGGAGCTCAATGTCGCGAGGTCGAGGATCGGGACTTCGTCGGTCCGGGCGGCGCGCACCATCTCCTGCATCGTGATCTCCTCCTAATTCACGCACCCATGACGCGTTCGCCGGCCATGTCCATCCAGAACACGATGCGGCGCTGCGCCAAGCCGACCAGCGCGTGCAGACCCACGCCGATCGCCGAAAGAACGATGAGGATACCGAAGGTTCCGGCCATATCGAAATTGAAGTTCTTCTGCAAGATGAGATAGCCGAGGCCAGCCTTGGCACCGACGAATTCGCCGACAATGGCGCCGATCACGGAAAGGACGATTGCGACATCGAGCCCGACGAAGATGTAGGGCAGCGCCTGCAACAGCCGCACCATGCGAAACACCTGCCAGCGCGTGGCCGTATAGGAGACCATCATCTCCACCTGGTCCTGCGGTGCCGCGCGCAGACCCATGATGGTATTCGCAAGCAGCGGAAAGAACGCAATGGTGGCGGTGATCACCACCTTCGACGCAACGCCGTACCCGAACCAGACCACGATGATGGGCGCGATCGCCACTTTCGGCACGGTCTGAAACGCAACCACATAGGGATAGAAAATGCGCTCGAGCAGCGGAGAGAGCCCGATCACGAAGCCGAGCAGCAGCCCGCCAATGGCGCCGACGACGAAACCGGCGAGGATCTCATAGAGCGTGACGGCAAAATGCCAGTGCAGCTCTCCTTCCCGCACACCCTCCCAGAACGCGACCGCGACCGCCGAAGGCGGCGGCAGCACGATCTTGGGAATGGCGAGCGCGCGCACCGCGAGCTCCCACCCGAGGATGAAGACGACGAACGTGCCGACGGAAAGCGCAACCCTGCCAACAAGACCGTGCAGCGATTTCGGATCGGCATTCATGCATCGAGCGTCCCTGCCGCGCCGAAATGCCGGCGGATGCGCGCAACAAACCGGCCGAACTCGCTGGTGTTCTGCATGGCAAGAGTGCGCGGGCGCGGCAGATCGACGAAGATGACGTCGACAATGCGCCCCGGGCGCGGCGTCATCACCACCACCCGGTCGGCGAGATAGACTGCCTCGGCAATGCTGTGCGTCACCAGGAGGATGGTCTTGCGGCTTGTGCTCCAGATCCGCAGCAGCTCCTCGTTGAGCGCTTCCCGCGTCATGGCGTCGAGCGCGCCGAACGGCTCGTCCATGAGCAGGAACGACGGATCGTGCACCAGTGCCCGGCAGATGCCGACGCGCTGCTGCATGCCGCCCGAGAGCTCCTGCGGATATTTGCTCTCGAAGCCGGAGAGGCCGACGGCGGCGATCAATTGCCGCGCGCGCGCCTCGAACTCGGCGCGGTCGCGCCGCTGGATCTCGACTGGGACCATCACGTTCCCCAGCACGGTGCGCCAGGGAAGCAGCACGGGCGCCTGGAACACCACCCCGATCGCGCGGCTTGGCCCCCGCAAGCGGTGCCCCTGCATGAAAACCTCGCCGGCCGATCGATCGAGGATGCCGGCCAGGATCTTGAGCAGCGTGGTCTTGCCGCACCCGCTCGGTCCGACAACGCTGATGAGCTCGGCCGGCTGGATGTCCAGGTTGATGTCCGCCAATGCGTGGATATCGCTGCCGTCCTTGCTGCGGTAGATCTTTTGCAGCCCCGTGATGCGCACAAGGCATTCGCCTGCCGCATCGGCATCCGCAACAGTCGATGCTGCCCGCCGCAATGAGCTCGATACGAAGGGCCGCACGCAGCCCCTCAGAACGCGCAGGCCCGCGCGCTGTCCTCGATCGCTCTGACGTCGAAGGCGTTGACCTTGGCGAAGAAGTCGGGGATGGCGATCACCATGTCTTTTGCGGGGATGGTCTTGTCGATTTGTTTGGCGGCAAGCATGAACGCCACCAGCCGATCGAAAGCGGCTGCATCGACATTGCCCCAGAGCTTGCCGCCATTGAGCCTGTAACCGTCCGAAAGGGAATCGAGCTGCGCCTGCTGATTATTCATGTCCCACCTGATCAGCGTTGCCTCGTCGGCGCCGGTCGGCTTCGTGGACGGATAGTGCGCCCAATGCAGCTTGCGCGCACAGTCCGGGTTGGCGAGCGCAAACACGGTCGCCTTGGCGGCACCGCGCGCCATGGCAAGCGCCATCTGCGGCTGCTTGTCGATCGTGGCCTGCATGGTGGCCATGGAGTAGTCGGGATAGCTGCGCCAGTCCTCGCCGGAAAGCTTGCGCAGCTTGGGCCCGGCATTCTCGAAGGTGGAGATGGCAGCGGCCCAATAGAGCAGTCCCGCAACCTTGCCGGTGCGCAGCGCCTCGACCGGCGGCGCGCCGAGACCGAGCGGAAGCAATTCCAGGTCGCGCGCTGGATCAAGCCCATTGGCGCGCAGATAGCTGTTGAGATAGGCAATGCCGCCGGTCGCCAGGCTGAACACACCCAGGGTCTTGCCCTTCAGGTCCTTGATCGACCTGATCGGCCCGTCGGCATCGACGGCAACCGCCCAGTCGATCACGCCGTTCGCCATGACGATGCGTACCGGCAGATCATTCTTGACGTTCGACTGCACGATGACGCTGGCGTTGACCTCGGCGAACTCCGCGTTGCCCGCCACCATCTGCTGGATCGCCTGCAAGGAGGCGCCCACAGGGATGAGCTCGACGTCGTAGCCCTCCGCTTTCCAGTATCCAAGCGTCGCCGCGAGCGTGAGCATGGGATATCCGACGTTGAGGACCGTCGTTCCTACCGCAAGCCGCACCTTCTGCAGCGGGACTTGCTGTGCCACCGATGGCGCGGAGGCAAGCGCCGCGGCGAGCGCACCAACGCAGACGATCAGCCGCGCCAATCGAAGGCTCTTCATGACTCCCTCCTGGGAGGTTTTGCCCAATTCTTGCGCAGATTCCGGTCGATTAGAATGCTGCATATCTCCGCACCCGTCTTGATGCATGATCCCATCAGAAATGTCTAACGCGAGGTCTACAATCCCCACCTTCATCGGCAACCTGCCGAAGGCGGAGCTGCACATGCATCTCGAGGGCTCGCTCGAGCCGGAGACGGTGCTCGCGCTCGCTGCGCGCAACGGCGTGCGCCTGCCGTTTGCCGATGCGGCGGCTTTGCGGCGCGCCTACGTCTTCGACAGCCTGCAATCGTTCCTCGACCTCTATTATCTCGGCCTCACGGTCCTGCGCACGGGGCAGGATTTCTACGAGATGACGCAGGCCTATCTCGTGCGCGCCGCGCGCGAGAATGTGCGGCACGCCGAAGTCTTCATCAGCCTGCAGGCGCATCTGCGGCGGGGAATTCCGATCGAGCCCGTCATCGAGAGCATCCTCGCCGCCTTCGAGGATGCTCGCAACGGCTACGGGATCACCGGCGGGGTGATCGCCGGCATCCAGCGGCAATTCGATGAGGCCGACGCGCTCGCCATGATCGCGGCGCTGCGGCCCTGGCGCGAACGCATCCTGGGGCTTGGCCTGGGCGGGCCGGAGCTCGGCCATCCCCCGTCCAAGTTTCGACGCGCCTTTGCGACCGCGCGCTCGGAGTACGGCTGGGGCGCCGTGGCGCACGCCGGCGAGGAAGGCGGAGCCGATTACGTCCGCGAGGCGCTCGACTCGCTCGCGGTCGACCGCATCGATCACGGCGTGCGCGCCGATGCGGACCCGTCGCTGGTGCGCAGGCTCGCCGAAGAGCGCACCCCTTTGACCGTTTGTCCCTGCTCGAACGTCATGCTGCGCGTGTTTCCCGACATGGCCTCGCACAATATCCGCAAGCTGCACGAGGCCGGGCTATGCATCACCGTGAATTCCGACGATCCGCCTTATTTCGGCGGCTATATCAACGCAAACTACGCCGCTATCCAGGCCACGCTCGGTTTGCGCGATGAAGACCTCTGGCAGATGGCGCGCAACAGCTTTCTCGCCGCCTATCTGCCGGACGGGCTGCGCAACCGATATCTGTGCGAACTTGACGGCCATCGCCCGAAACCGCATGAATATCGCGGTCCAACTGAGCCTGCGCCTCGCTGATGCTCCCTGACTCCCTGCGTTTCTGGATCCGCATCTGCCTCTCGGCATGCCTTGGCTTGCCATTCGCATCGCACGCGCTTGCGCAACGCGAGCAGATGGGAATTGTCGACCAGCCCGGCCTCGTGCCGGACCCGGCCGACGAGCAGCTGGCCCCGCAGTTTCAACGTCAGCTCGTGCTTTACCGCTCCACCGAGGCTCCTGGCACCATCATCGTTCACACTTCCGAGCGGTTCCTCTATGTCGTGCAGCCGAACGGGCGCGCGCTTCGCTATGGCATCGGGGTCGGGCGCGACGGATTCCAGTGGCAGGGCCTCTTGCGCATCACGCGCAAGCAGGAGTGGCCGGACTGGACGCCGCCGCCGGAGATGATCGAGCGCCAGCCTTACCTGCCGCGCTTCATGGCCGGCGGGCCCGGCAATCCGATGGGGGCGCGCGCGCTCTATCTCGGCGCCACGGTGTATCGCATCCATGGCACCAACCAGCCGCAGACCATCGGCAGCGCGGTGTCGTCCGGATGCTTCCGCCTCGTCAACGCCGACGTCATCGACCTCTACGAACGGATCCCGGTCGGGACCAAGGTCATCGTGCGGCAGAAGCCGGAGCTGTGAGCGTGTCAGGTGCGATCAGGCTGACTAGAGCGGCTCCCAGTGAAATTGAAGCAACCCTATCCCGTCATGCGCGGGCTCGACCCGCGCATCCATCTTCTTGCGAAGGAGGATGGATTGCCGGGTCAAGCCCGGCAATGACGATCGAGATTACATTCGGGTGGAAGCCGCTTCAGCCACGACCTTCGTGGCCGCACTTGTTGCGGCCATCCACGACCTATTTTGCGGACCAACGACGCGGCTCACTGGGGATAACTTTCGGGGATGACGGCACTCTAGGGGTGGGGGAAACATGCGGAAATATTTCGGGCTGAACTTTCGCTCCGGCCTGTTGATCGGCTGCGCGATTGCGATTGCGGTTGCCGCCGGCGCCATCACCTACGAGCGATACGACACCAAGACCCTGAAACGGACGCGAAACCGCGATGCGGTGCTGTGCGGGGTCAATCCCGGGCTGCCCGGCTTCTCGAGCGAGGACGAGAAGGGAAACTGGTCGGGCTTTGACGTGGACTTCTGCCGCGCGGTCGCGGCGGCAATCTTCGACGATCCGAGCAGGGTCAAGTTTGTTCCACTGGATGCCGGAGAACGGTTCACGGAGCTGCAGAAGCGCAAGATCGACGTGCTGTCCCGCAACTCGACCTGGAACATGGCGCGCGAAACCGGCTATGGGCTGCATTTCGCAGCAGTGTCCTACTACGACGGCCAGGGCTTCATGGTGCACAAGTCGCGCAATGTGGACTCGAGCCTGGAGCTCGATGGCAGCGCCGTGTGCGTGCAGGCGGACACCACCACGCAGGCGAACCTCGCCGGCTATTTCGGCTCCAACCACATGAAATACCAGGAGAAGAAATTCGCTCGCCAGGAGGACATGCTCAAGGCCTACGCTTCAGGGCAATGCGACGTGCTGACCGCCGATGTCTCGCAGCTCTACTCGCTGCGGCACAAGCTGAAAAATCCCGGCGAGCACGTCATCCTGCCCGATGTGATCTCGAAAGAGCCGTTGGCGCCGGTAGTGCGCCACAAGGACGATGACTGGCTCCTGATCGTCAAATGGACGCTCTACGCCATGGTGAATGCCGAGGAGCTTGGAGTGAGCTCCAGGAACATCGACGAGGCGCTCGGATCGAAAAAGCCGGAAGTCATGCGGCTCGTCGGCACCGAAGGCACCTATGGGGAGGCGGTCGGGCTCGCCCGCGACTGGGCCGCGCGCATCATTCGCCGCGTGGGGAACTATGGCGAGGTCTACGAGCGCAACGTTGGCGTCGAGTCCCCTCTTGGCATCCCGCGCGGGCTCAACCAGCTGTGGAACGCAGGCGGCATCCTCTATGCACCGCCGATCCGGTGAGAAATTGCCAATCGAAGAAAGTTAGCTCACGGCTGATTGGGGTCGGCGGGCGGATTGAAGTCGCCTGAGATTTGCTTGAGCAGCATGGCGGGCACCGTCAGGACCAGAGCAAACACCGCGACCAGGGCGGCTAAGGACCAGCCAAAGAAGAACGCCTCGGAAAACTTGGTGCCCAGCGGGGCTTTGATGCTGGCAATAAACACAAGAACAAAGCCGATCACGAAGCACAGAATCCCCAATGCCACGGCGACCATAAGGCAAAGGCGCAGCAGGGTGCCCCAGTCGCGGGGCTTTGCGTTCCAGGCACGCATGAGCAGATCATCGGTATGCGCGACAAAATCAAACATCCCAAACATGCGGGCTTCCCTCTCCTGATCTGAGCTGACGCGGGCGGGTCTGTAAACTCTAGTGTTCTCTAGCGCTTGTCGCAAGTTGCCGATTTGGGCTACGAACCCATGCGGAGGGTTCAGCGCCGCATGTCCAGGTCCAGCATAGCGCTCTACAACCTGCGCGGCTTCGTCATCCTGATCGTGGTCGCGTTCCATTCCTTCCTGGCCTATCTCGGATCGCAGCCGGCCACGCGGCCTCCCTTCGACAGCCCACCTTACCCGTGGAAAGCCGTTCCGATCATTGATGCCGAACGCTGGTACGGCTTCGACCTGTTCTGCGCGTTGCAATACCTCTATGTCATGCAGTTCATGTTCCTGCTTTCCGGGCTGTTCGTCTGGCCGAGCCTGGCACGCAAGGGAAGCGGCACGTTTGTTCGCGACCGCGCGCTGCGTCTCGGGGTACCGTTCCTGCTCGGGGTCTACCTTTTGATGCCGCTCGCGCACTATCCGGTCTACCGGGTGGACGCGGTCGACCCGGGCTGGTCCGCGTTCTGGACGCGCTGGGTTCATTTGCCCTTCTGGCCGACCGGACCCTTGTGGTTCCTGTGGTGCCTGCTTGCCTTCGACCTGATCGCCGCCACGCTCTATCGGTTCGCACCGGGTGCGGGCGAGCGGCTGGGCCGGCTGTCGGCGCGCGCGGACGCCGCGCCAGGGCAGTATTTCCTCATGCTGCTGGCCGCCTCGGCGCTCGCCTACGTCCCCATGGCGGTCATGTTCAAGCCCTGGGACTGGATCCAGCTCGGGCCGTTTGGCTTTCAGCCAAGCTTCCTGCCCCTTTACCTCGTTTACTTTTTTGCCGGCGTCGGCATTGGCGCGCGCGGGGTCGAGCGGGGCCTGCTCGCGCCTGAGGGAATGCTGGCGCGCCGCTGGCGCACGTGGCTTGCCGGCGCATTCGGCGGCTTCGTGCTATGGATCATTCCCTCGACCCTCATGTTCGAGCACATGGCCGATCCCTCCTGGGTGCTCGACCTGCTTGCCGACCTTGGATTCGTGCTGGCGTCGGTATCGGCCTGCTTTGCGCTTGCCGCCGTGTTCCTGCGTTTTGCCGTGACGCGCTCACCAGTCTTCGACAGCCTCTCGGCCAACGCCTACGGCATCTATCTCATCCACTACGTCCCTGTGATCTGGGTGCAGTATCTGCTCCTCGGCGTCGCCTTGCCCGCGGTCGCAAAGGGCGCGGCCGTGTTCACGGTCACCCTCCTCGCAAGCTGGGCGATCGTGGACGCCATGTGCCGGCTGCCGATCGGCGCCCTCCTGATGCGGGCGGAACGCCGCTCCTGACGGGGGCATACCCATGACCCGCCAGCGTCGCTCTTTCAGCCCCGATGCCGAGCATCTACGCGAGGCGGTGCGCTTTACTCCCGGCTACGCGGAGGAGATGCGCCGACGCGGCATCTGGAACGACGACACCGTGCCGCGCTGGCTGGCGCAGCATGCGCATGAGACGCCGGAGAAGCCGGCAATCGTAGCGCCGGGCGAGACGCTCAGCTATCGCGAGGCATTCTCCCGCGCCGAACGCCTCGCGCGCGCCTTCACCGCGCTCGGCCTGCGCAAAGGCGATGTCCTGGCAATCCAGCTTCCCAACGTGCCCGAGCTCGTGCTCGCCTATTTCGCCGCCAGTATGATGGGGGCGGTGCTCGCCCCCATGCACATGCCCTACCGCGCCCGCGAGCTGGCGCCTCTGCTTGGCCATGCAAGGGCGCGGCTCGTCATCTGCGGCCCCGCAATCGGCGACTACGTCCCGGCACAAACGTTCCTCGCGCTGAAACAAACGGTGGGCAGCCTCGCGCATGTGATCGTGGCCGGCCCGGCGCATCCAGGCACGCTGTCGCTCGCCGGCCTGATCCAGACGGGGCCCTTCAAGGACATCGACAGCGCGCCGACCGCCGCGGACCCAGCGATCCTGTGCTTCACCTCCGGAACCTCCGCTGCGCCCAAGGCTGTGGTGCACAGCTTCCATACCATGCTCGTCAACAATCGCCTGTGCGCACCGCTCTACGCGCTCGAGGCAGACGACATCCTGCTGAGCGGGCCGCCGTTCACCCACGCCTTCGGCATCTGCATCGTCAACCTTGCGCTCATGGCCGGTGCCACGCAGCTGTTGCTGCCGGCATTCCGGCCCGACCTCCTCGTGCGCACGATCGCGGCCGGCGGGCCAACAGTGCTGTTCGCAGCACCGGCGCACATGGCGGCCTGCCTCAAGGCCGGGCTGCTCGAACATGCCGATTTCTCGTCGCTGCGCATTGCCGCCATCTCGGGCTCGGCCTGTCCGCCGCAACTCGCTCAGGTGGTGCAGGAGAAAATGCCGCGCGGAAAGGTCCTGCAGATGTGGGGAATGACCGAGCTGTTCATGGGCCTGCACACGCGACTCGACGATGCGGGGCGGGTGCGGTGCGGCTCGGTCGGCCGACCGACGCCCGGCATGGAGCTTCGCCTTGTCGACGAGGCCGGACACGAGCTCCACGCCGGTCAATCGGGCGAGCTGCAAATCCGCGGACCGTCGGTGTTCGCGGGCTATTACGGCAACGCCGCAGCCACCGCCGAGGCGTTCCATGACGGCTGGTTCCGCACCGGCGACCTCGCCTGCCGCACCGCGGATGGCAATTTTCAGATCACCGGCCGGCTGAAGGACCTGATCAACCGCGGGGGCATCAAGATCAACCCGGTTGAGGTCGAGGCGGTCATCGACCGCCATCCCAAGGTGCTGCAGTGCGCCATCGTGGCCATGCACGACGAGGTCATGGGCGAGAAAGCATGCGCCTTCATCGTGACGCAGCCCGGCGAGCGCGTAGGCCTGCCCGAAATCTGCGAATGGCTGCGCAGCAACGAGGTGGCCAAGATGCAATGGCCTGAGCACGTCGAGCTGATCGAGGAGATGCCGATGACGCCGACGCGCAAGATCATCAAGGCTGCGCTGCGGGCGCGGTTGGGGTGAGCGGCGGGACTCGACCCGTCCGGGCCGGTTGCATCATGCTCGACCGGCCATGGAAAAACGCCTCGTAAGAATTGCATGGTTTCTCGCCATGCGGGACTTTCACAAGCCTTGGTTCAATGGGAGCCTTCCCGTGCGTGACAGATGGCAACTGCCCCGAGGGCCACTGTCTCGCCAATAGGTCTGCTTATCCCTGATTGCGACCAAGTTACTGCGCCGCAGCGGTCTGCCGATTCGCGCCATGAGCATACATGATCGGGGCCGTTCGGCTGGGTCATGACGCCAACGCGTCAAGCAGGGTTTTAGCCTCTTTAAGATCGCGCGTGTCGAAGCCTTCGGTGAACCAGCCGTAGACTGGAGCCAGGAGATTGCGGGCCTCATTCCGCTTGCCTTGATCACACCAGAGCCGCGCCATGCTCATCGCCGCGCGAAGCTCCCAGGACTTTGCCTGCTGCTGACGCGCAATCTGAAGCCCGCGCTCAAAGTAAGCTTCCGCTTTCGCCGGACCTGCTCCGGGCGACATGAGCGCGATTTCGCCAGCCACGCGATGGACCTCGGCATCTTGCCACCTTTCTTTGGTTGTTTCGATCTCGGTCATCGCTTCGCCGACGCGGCGCCAGGCGTCGTCGAATTGGCCAAGTTCCGCATGAGCTTTCGCCAAGTATGACAGGTACAGCGGCAACCACACCCTCGCTCCAGTTGACCGGTATGCGACGATTCCGGAGGCGAACATTTGGATTGCGTCCGAAGCTTTGCCAGTTAAGGCCAATACGCAAGCTTGATTCATTCTTCCGAAGGCCTTCCAGTACAAGGCGCCTTTCTCGTCGGCCAGCGGGATGACTTCCTCCAATACTGCCTGTGCTGCTGCGTAATTTCCGCAGGGGATATGGACAAACATCGCGGCGCAGTTTAGCGCGATCATCAACGTGGCGGCTTGGCCGATCTCGCGCGCACAGGTCAACGATTGTTGGATGTCCGCGTTCGCAGCCTCGGGATAGCCAAGCAACCACAGAGCCAACGATCGAAAGCTCAAGGTTGCAACCCCAACGTCCTGGCCAAATCGTGTTGCTAGCGGACGATGCTCGACAGGGTCGTATAGCGCGATAGCCTGATCGTAGTGCGCTCGGCCCTCGACAATATCTCCCGTTAGCATCAGTGAAGTGCCCATCATGCGATGCCCGTTCATACGCGGGGCTGTCGTCCCCTGCTTTTTCGCGAGTGCTAGAAACTGCGCCGCGAGGTCGCAAATCACGTCACCATTGAACGCCACAAGGTTCGCGACCCAGAAGCCATAGAGAACCGAGAACAGTAGCAGGGGGTCTTCTTGTGGTTCTCCTAATCCTTCAACCTGCTCGATCAGCAGACGTGCCCGCTCCGCCGCCGCCTTCGTCTCAGGAGCAGCGTATCCTCTGACATGGATGAGCGGAGTTATGAGCGCGACCTGCAGCTTGATTTCATCGCA
>Ga0306923_10005326_pt1 | contig 12523 bp, 16 predicted proteins | sample sta12Can44000108_FD_203841 | JGI IMG/M metagenome (GOLD analysis project Ga0306923, IMG submission 203841) | Lab enrichment of tropical soil microbial communities from Luquillo Experimental Forest, Puerto Rico - statanox.12C.anox.44.000.108 (v2)... | ecosystem: Environmental > Terrestrial >...
AGGCCGCGGTGAAGGAGGCCATGCGGGCCGAGACCGGCAACCCCGCCCGCGTGGCCGAGGTATTGGCCGAATTGAAGGCGACCCGCGTCGCTACCCGCCATCCCGGCACCATTGTTATCGGTGCCGACCAGATGCTCGATTGCGACGGCGCCTGGTTCGACACGCCGGACAGCCGCGAGCAGGCACGCGAGCAGCTGTGTGCCCTGCGCGGCAAGACCCATCGGTTGACCTCGGCGGTGGTGGCGGTGCGCGACGGACAGCGCCTGTGGCACCACGCCGAGTCGGCGAAACTGACCATGCGCCGTTTCTCCGACGCCTTCCTCGATAGTTATCTGGACCAGGCGGGCGAGGCGGTGCTGTCCTCGGTGGGCGCCTACCAGCTGGAAGGGCTGGGGGCGCAGCTGTTCATGCTGACCGAGGGGGACTTCTTCACCATTCTCGGCCTGCCCCTGCTGGCTTTGCTCGATTTCCTGCGCGAGAACGGAGAGCTGCTGTCATGACCATTTCCGGCAAGGCGAAGTTGGCCGGCGTCATCGGCTGGCCGGTGGGCCATTCCCGTTCGCCCCGTCTGCACGGCTATTGGCTGGAGCATCTGCGCATCGACGGCGCCTATGTGCCGCTGCCGGTGCGGCCCGAGGATTTCCAGCAGGTGCTCGAGGTGCTGCCGCGCATGGGCTTCGTCGGCGCCAACGTCACCGTGCCGCATAAGGAGCAGGCGCTTCAGCTCGCCGACATGGTGGAGCCGCTGGCCAAGCGCATCGGCGCGGTCAACACCCTGGTGGTGCATGCCGACGGCAGCATCGAAGGTCGCAACACCGACGCCTTCGGCTTCATCGAGAACGTGCGCCATAACGCCCCCGCCTGGAAGGCCGAGGCCGGCCCGGCGGTGGTGCTGGGCGCCGGCGGCGCCGCCCGGGCGGTATGCGCCGCTTTGGTGGATGCCGGCGTGCCGGAAGTCCGCCTGATCAATCGCTCGGTGGGCCGCGCCGAACAGGTGGCGGCCGATATCGGCGGTATGATCTCGGTCATGGGCTGGGATCAGGTCGGCAAGGCCATGGCCGATTCCGCCCTGCTGGTCAACACCACCACCCTGGGCATGGTCGGCCAGCCTAAGCTGGAGATCGACCTGGGCCCCCTGCCCCCCCATGCGGTGGTCAACGATATCGTCTACGCCCCGCTCATCACCGACCTGCTGGCCGCCGCCGCCGGGCGCGGCAACACGGTGGTGGATGGGCTGGGCATGCTGCTGTGGCAGGCGGTGCCCGGCTTCGAAGCCTGGTTTGGCACCCGCCCCGAGGTGACCCCGGCGCTGCGCGACTTCGTGCTGGGGTGAGATGAAGATCCTCGGCCTCACCGGCTCCATCGGCATGGGCAAGAGCACCGCCGCTGCCATGTTGCGCCGGCTCGGGGTGCCCGTGCACGACGCCGATGCCACCGTGCACCGTCTGCTGGCGAAAGGTGGGGCCGCCGTGCCCGCCATCGAGGCGGCGTTTCCGGGAGTGGTGGTGGAGGGCGCGGTGGACCGCCACGAACTGGGCCGGCAGGTGTTCGGCCAGCCGGCCCAGTTGCGCAGGCTGGAAGCCATCCTGCACCCGCTGGTGCGGCGGGCTGAGACCGCCTTCCTCAAACGTCACCGCCGCCGCCGCACACCTCTGGTGGTGCTGGACATCCCGCTGCTGTTCGAGACCGGTGGCGAGCGGCGCTGCGACAAGGTGGTGGTGGTCTCCTGCCCCGCCTTCCTGCAGGCCCAGCGGGTCCTGGGCCGGCCGGGCATGAGCGTGGCCAAGCTGGCCGCCATCCTGGCCAAACAGATGCCCGATGCCGACAAGCGCCGCCGCGCCGATTTCGTGCTGCCGACGGGGGCCGGCAAGCTTCCGGTCTTGCGCGGCTTGAGGCGCATCGTCACACTGATGCGCAGCTGACATCCACCCGAAAGCGGCCATGCGCGAGATCGTCCTCGATACCGAGACCACCGGCTTCGATCCCCTCCAGGGCGATCGCATCGTCGAAATCGGCTGTGTCGAGCTGATCAACCATCTGCCGTCGGGCAAGGTGTACCACCAGTACATCAACCCGGAACGCCACATGCCGGAGGAGGCCTTCAAGGTCCACGGCCTGTCCGACCAGTTCCTGTCCGACAAGCCGGTCTTCGCCGAGATCGTCGCCGACTTCCGTGAGTTCATCGGCGACGCGCCGCTGGTGATCCACAACGCCGAATTCGACATGAAGTTCATCAATGCCGAATTCGCCCGCCTGGGCTTCCCCGGTTTGCCCATGAGCCGTTCCATCGATACGGTGGTGATGGCGCGCAAGAAGTTTCCCGGCTCGCCGGCCAACCTGGACGCCTTGTGCCGCCGCTTCGAGATCGATAACTCGAACCGTACCTTCCACGGCGCGCTCCTGGACTCCGAGCTGCTGGCCGAGGTCTATCTCCAGCTCATCGGCGGCCGCCAGCCTGGTTTCGAACTGGGCCTCGCCAGCGCCAAGGCGGCGGCACAGGTCACCGTGGTGCGCCAGCGCCGCGAACCCCGTCCCCATGCGGCGGGGCCTGAGGAACTGGAGGCCCACGCCGGCTTCATCGCCAAGCTGAAAAACGCCATCTGGCTGCGCGAGCCCGAGGCGGAAGAGGCCAAGGCGGGTTAGCCGTTTTCCCGCATCACCGCCAGCATTCTTGCCACCTGCTCGTCCGAGAGCGTGCGGATGCTTTCGGCCAGGCGATTGGCCAGTTCGGTGCGATCAGGCGTCAGGCCGGCGGTGTCGATGGTGACGCGCGGGTGGGACAGCTCGGCCAGGCGCTTCAACTCCTCCACCTCGTCCCAGATGCAGCCCAGATAGCCGGCGATCTGCATGACCAGGCCGGGCGCCGGGCGGCCCCGGTTGCCGTGCTCAAGCGCCGACAAATAGGCGGCCGAGACGTTGAGGTCGGCGGCCATCCTTTTCAGCTGGATGCCCCTTGCCTCGCGCAACTGCCGCACACGGGCGCCGAACGGGGTCATGGTTGGACACTCGCTCCGCTCATCCTTGGATCCTCGCTCCGCTCATCGACGCCTCTTGATCAGGACGTACAGCGCCCCCTCGCCGCCATGCTGGGGCCGGGCGTGGGAAAAGCCCAGGATGCGCTCGCGGCAGGGCGATTGGTTCAGCCAGCGCGGCACATTGGCCCGCAGCACTCCGGTGCCCTCGCGGTTGCCCTTGCCGGTGATGACCAGCAGGCAGCGGCGGCCCGAATCGTAGGCGCGGGTGACGAAGGCCAACAGGGTGGCGTGGGCGACGTCCTGGGTCATGCCGTGCAAATCCAGGCGGCCGTCGATTTCCATCTCGCCGCGCTTCATGCGCTCGGCCGAGCGCTTGTCGAGACCGGGAGTGGCGCCCAGCCCCAGATTGGGCAGCAGGCGCGGCGCCGGGGCAGAGCGTGGCTGCGGCGGCGATGGCAGCGAGACGGCTGGTTTCGGCGAGGGTTCGGCGATGGAGTCCGGCTCGCCCTCGTTGGGCAGGTCGCGGCCGGGCAGCGGGGTGACGGTGCCGGCCACCGCCCGCCAGACGCGGACCTCGTCGGGGCTCAGGACCCGACGGCGTGGCCCGCTCATGGCGGCAGGATTTCCTGGGCGGCCGGCTCTTCTTCCACCACCGGCTGTCCGTCCGCCAGTTGTCCGGGCGGCGGCACCGGCGTGCCGTCGGCCGGCATGGCGCGGCGCAGAAACTTGCGCCAGTCGCCGCGCGGGGCGACGCAAGGCGGCTCGCCGCTGTCTTTCACCACGATGGCCATGCCGCCCAGGTGCCACAGGTGATCGAAATGGGCCGGGCTCTCAAGCCCGTAAGCCACGGCGCGGGCACGGATGCGCCAAGCCACGTAGTGCTTGATACCCAGCAGATGGCCCAGCGCGCCTACGGTCATGGCGACGATGCCGATGGCCACCCCGGTGGACAGCAGGATGGCGAGCGCCAGCGACATCAGGCCCAGCAGCGGCCCCAAATGGTCCCAGGAATTGTGGACCGGCGAGCCCTGGAAATCGAGCATGCGCTGGTCGGTGTAGATGTCGACCCGGCGCGCGCGCACGGCCTCACCCAGCCGCTCGTGCAGCTCCTCGTCCTCCCGGGCCTTCTTCGCCCGCCAATCGGCCATGATCGCGCTCATGGGTCGTACCATAGGGAATCACAGGTTGGGCCGCAATATCAGCGGCTTGCCGGCCCACCCTTATTGCGCGCTGGCGATGCGCGGGCTGCGGCTTCTGGGCAGCAGCAGCCAGTAGCGGCCGGGGCTTTTCATGCGGCCGGCCTTGTCGAAGGCGGCCTCGCCCGAGCCCCAGAAGAAATCACCGCGCACCGCGCCTTTGATGGCGGCGCCGGTGTCCTGGGCCATCATCAGCCGGCGTAGCGGCTTGCCCGAGGGGTCGACGGTGTCGAGGAACAGCGGCACCCCCAGCGGCACGAATTTGGGGTCCACCGCCATGGAGCGCTCGGGGGTCAGCGGCACGCCCTCGGTGCCGATGGGGCCGTCGCCGCCGATGGGACGATAGAACACATAGCGGGGATTGAGCGTCATCAGCTCGCGTCCCTGCTCCGGGTTGGCCTTCAGCCAGGCGCGCACCGACGGCATGGACGCATCGTCCACCAGGCCGCGCTCGCGCAGGATCTTGGAGATGCCGACGAATTTGTGGCCGTTGGTGCCGGCCACGGCCAGCCGCAGGGTGGAGCCGTCTTCCAGGCGAATGCGGCCCGAGCCCTGGATGTGCAGGATGTGGGCGTCGACCGCGTCTGCTACCCACGCTACCGGCACCGCCACCGGGCCCAGCGCGCCCGCCTCGATCTCGGCGCGGGTGGGATAGGGCTCGAAGCGGCTGCCGATCATGCGGCCCACCTGGTTCTCGCCGTTGGGGCCCTCGCGCACCACCATGTCGCGCGGCTTGCCCAGGATGGGCACGTTGAAGCGCTGGCTGCGGGTGCGCGAGCCGGCTAGTTCGGGCTCGAAATAGCCGGTGAACAGGCCGTCCGCGTTGCCGGCATTGGTGGCGAGGTAGGGGGTGAACCAAGCCTCGAAGAAGGTGCGGGCGATGTCGCTGTCGTTGAGCGACAGCCGCCGGGCGGCGGTGCACGGGCTGTACCAGTCGGCGACCGTTCCGCCCGAGCCGTCCACGCCGATGGACTTGTCCTGGGGCAGCTTGAGCAGCCGCTCGCACGAGCGCAGGAAGGCCGGCAGCACGGCCGCCGGGCTGTCGTCCTGCCATCCCGGCAGTTCGGAGAAGCTGGCCGGGCGCAAATCCAGGCGCTCGGGGCCCGAGGGTGCCGCCTGGCCACCCGACGGCCAGGGCGCCGGCGGGCGCACCGGCGCCTGCGCGCACGCGGCGACGGTCAGTACCAGTATGGCGGAGGCGAGGCGGCGCATGGCGGCGAGGTTAGACCTCGTGCTCCTCGGCGGTGCGGGTGGCGCAGAGCTGCCAGTTGGGATTACCCGAACGGGTATCGCGGCGGAAGGTCCACACGTCGACCACGTCCACCACCCGGTTGGGATCGCCCTCGACGACGCGGCCCTCGGAATCCTTGACCACGTTCACCTGCTCGGAGACGAAACGCGCGGTGACCTCGGCCATGGGGCCGTTCAGGCGGGCGTCCACCGCCTCGACTGCGCGGATGCCCATCAGCTCGGTGCCCAGAGTCTCGCCGGTGCGGCGGCGCTGCTCGATGGCGGCGGCGAAGGGTCCGTACACCTCGTCGGCCAGCAGCGGCCGCAGGGTCTTGAGGTCGTCCTCGGCATAGGCCTGCACGATCATCTCGAAGGCCATGCGGGCGCCGGAGAGGAAGGAGTCCAGACGGAAGTCGGGATCGGCCGAGCGGATGGCGGCGACGCCCTCGCCCAGCGCGCCTGGCGGCAGCGGCTCGGGCGGCGGCGCTTTCCGGGCCGTGGGCAACTCGATGACGTTGTCTTCCGCCGGCTGCTGTTGCTGCTGCCGCTGCTCCTGGGGCGCGGCCGGGCCACGGTTCCAGCGCGGTTGTTGCTGCTGCTCGTTGCCGGTCCGCTTACCCAGCACGCTGCGCAGGCGCAGCACCAGGAAGGCGGCGACCATGGCGAAGAAGACGATGTCGAGGAAGTGCATATCGCCGTTCATGGGGCCACTTTTTCGGATGAAGGGATATCCGGCCGAGGGAAGGCGAGCCAAACCGGCCGATTCGCGATACCATTCCAACAGATAAGCCGCTGAAGGGCAAAGAGCAAGCATGGCATGGATGGTGCTGGTGGCAGTGGTGGCACTGCCGGTCGTCGAGATCACCCTGTTCATCAAATCGGCGCAGTGGCTGGGTTTGCTGCCCACCATCCTGGCCGCCTTCGCCGCCGGCATAATCGGAATCGCGCTGATACGGGCCCAAGGGTTCCAGCTCCTGCTGCGCACCCGCGCCCAGCTGGACCGGGGCGAGGTGCCGGTGCGCGAGGTCTTCGACGCGGTGTGCCTGGCCGCCGCCGGCGTGCTGCTGGTGCTGCCCGGCTTCTTCAGCGATTTCCTCGCCATCCTGCTGCTGCTGCCGCCGGTGCGGGCGGCCTTGCGGCTATGGCTGGTGGGCAGGCTGGCCCGTGCGGGTTTGGCCGAGGGCGCCCGGCCTTCCACTCCGCCGGTGATCGATGCCGATTACCACGTAATCGACGACCCCAAATAGGCGGGCCGGCGGCCGGTTGTGCCCGCCCGCAATCCGTGTTAGCCAAGGGCAGCGCCCGAACAAGGAAGTGCGACAATGAGCGAAAATACCGAACTGCAGCAGCTGGTGGTCAACGGCCAGTACGTGAAGGACCTGTCCTTCGAAGTGCCGGGTGCGCCGGGCATCTACATGGAAATGCAGGGCCAAGCCCCGAACATTCCGATCCACGTGGACATCAACGCGTCCAAGCTGGGTGACAACTCCTACGAAGTGGTGCTGCACCTGAAGGTCGAGGCCCGCCTGGAAGACAACCGCCCGGTCTTCATCGTCGAGCTGGCCTATGGCGGCATCTTCACGCTGAACATCCCGGCCGAGCACCTGCAGCCCATGCTGCTGATCGAGTGCCCGCGCCTGCTATTCCCGTTCGCGCGCAACATCATCGCCGACACCACCCGCGACGGCGGTTTCCCGCCGCTGATGATCCAGCCCATCGATTTCGTGCAGCTGTTCCGCGCCCGCATGGAAGCGGCCCAGGCTGAGGCTGCCGAGGAAGGTCCGGTCGGCCACGCCTGAGTTCAGGTTGTCGATGAATTCAAGCGCCGCCGTCCGGGATGCCGGGCGGCGGCGTTGTCATTTGAGGCGGCCTATTTCAGCCGGAATGTCCGCGTTCCCTGACGCTCCAGTACCCCGTCCTTTTCCAGCTTGGCCAGGGTGCGATAGACGGCCTCGCGGGTCAGGCCGATATCGTGGGCGATCTCGGTCAGCGTGCGGTCCAGGGTGACGGTAGCGTCACCGGCGCCGGCCCGCACCAGATAGCCCAGTACGCGCTCGCGCGCTCCCTTCTGCCGCACCAGTTCCAGCCGTCCGCGCATGCGGTGCAGCTGGCGGGTCAGGTAGGCGGAAAAGGCCAGGTTGATGTCGGGGTGGGCCTTGAGCAGCAGCAGCGCCGGCGTCTTGGCGAAGGCCAGCACCTCCGCCTCGGTCTCGGCCACGGCATCGCACGGGCAGGTCTCGGCGAACAGCGCCCACTCGCCGAAGGACGAGCCGGCCTCCGCGGTATGCAGCGGCACCCCCAGGCGCGACAGCTTCACCTGGCCCTGTTCCACGTGGAACAGCGCGGTGGTGGGCTCGCCGGTGCGGAACAGCACCTCGCCCGCCCTCAGCGTGCGGCGGCTGGGTTTCAGGGTGTTGAACAGGGAAAGCAGGGCGTCGGACATGATCGCGATCATATCACCCTCGCCCGCTCAGCGGGAGAGGGAGGGGCCCACGCGGCAGCGTGGGAGGGTGAGGGAGCCAAGGACTCCGGAGTGTGCGGTTCCCTCACCCGGCCCTCCGGGCCACCCTCTCCCGTGGAACGGGAGAGGGTCAAATGCTTACAGAATGAACTTCGCCAAGTCGGCCTTCTTGGCCAGCTCGCCGACCCGCTCGTTGACCATCTGGGCGGTGATCTCCACCTTGGCGCCCGGTTGCTGGTCGGGGGCGGTGAAGCTGATCTCCTCCAGCAGGCGTTCCATGACCGTCTGCAGCCGGCGGGCGCCGATGTTCTCCACCGAGCGGTTGATCTCGGCGGCCAGGTCGGCGATGGCGGTGATGGAGTCCTCGGTGAAGGTGAGCTCCAGTTCCTCGGTCTCGAGCAGCGCCCTGTACTGCTTGATCAGGCTGGCCTCCGGCTCGGTGAGGATGCGCACGAAGTCGTCGCGGGTCAGCGCCTTCAGTTCCACGCGGATGGGCAGGCGGCCCTGCAGCTCGGGCAGCAGGTCGCTGGGCTTGGCCAGGTGGAAGGCGCCCGACGCGATGAACAGGATGTGGTCGGTCTTCACGTTGCCGTGCTTGGTGGCCACATTGGTGCCTTCGATCAGCGGCAGCAGGTCGCGCTGCACGCCCTCGCGGGAGACGTCGCCCGAGACGTGGTGCTCGGACGAGCGGGCGCAGATCTTGTCGATCTCGTCGATGAAGACGATGCCGTTATTCTCCACCGCCCAGATGGCATCCTTCACCACGGCGTCCTGGTCCAGCAGCTTGTCCGATTCCTCGGACAGCAGCACGCCTTGCGCCTCCTTGACGGTGAGCCGGCGCGGCTTGGTGCGGCCGCCACCGAACGCCTTGCCCAGCATGTCCGACAGGTTGATCATGCCCACCTGGCTGCCCGGCATGCCGGGGATATCGAACGTGGGCATGCCGGCACCGCCGGTTTCGGCCACGTGGATCTCCACTTCCTTGTCGTCGAGCGAGCCCTCGCGCAGCATCTTGCGGAACTTCTGGCGGGTGTCCTGGCTGGCGGTCTCGCCCACCAGGGCGTCCAGCAGGCGCTCCTCGGCGGCGATCTCGGCCTTGGCGGTGACCTGCTTCTTGAGCCGCTCGCGGGTCATGCCGATGCTGATCTCCACCAGGTCGCGCACGATCTGCTCGACGTCACGGCCCACATAGCCCACCTCGGTGAACTTGGTGGCTTCCACCTTGAGGAACGGCGCCTGGGCCAGCCGGGCCAGCCGGCGGGCGATCTCGGTCTTGCCGACACCGGTGGGGCCGATCATCAGGATGTTCTTGGGCAGCACCTCCTCGCGCAGGGCTTCGGGCAGCTGCTGGCGGCGCCAGCGGTTCCGAAGCGCGATGGCGACGGCGCGCTTGGCGTCGTGCTGGCCGACGATGTAGCGGTCCAGTTCCGAGACGATCTCGCGGGGGGAAAAGGCAGACGGCATGGCTTACAGGCTTTCCACCAGGATGTTGGTGTTGGTGTAGACGCAGATGTCGGCGGCGATCTTCATGGCCTTGCGGGCGATGGTCTCGGCGTCGGCCTCGGTGTCGATCAGGGCACGCGCGGCGGCCAGGGCGTAATTGCCGCCCGAGCCGATGGCAATGATGCCGTCTTCCGGTTCCAGCACGTCGCCCTGGCCGGTCAGCACCAGCGACACCTCCTTGTCGGCCACCGCCATCATGGCTTCCAGCCGGCGCAGGTAACGGTCGGTGCGCCAGTCCTTGGCCAGCTCGACGCAGGCCCGCGTCAGTTGGCCGGGATGCTTCTCCAGCTTGCCTTCCAGCCGCTCCAGCAAAGTGAAGGCGTCGGCGGTGGCGCCGGCGAAGCCCACCAGGATGTTGCCGCCGCCGATGCGGCGCACCTTCTTGGCGTTGGCCTTGATCACGGTCTGGCCCAGGGACACCTGGCCGTCGCCGGCGATAACCACGCGGCCGGCCTTGCGCACGGACAGGATGGTTGTGCCGTGCCAGGAGGGACTATCGGACATGGGGGATTCCATTGCGGCGAAAACGGGTGCCCGATGATACCAAAGCGCCCGCCCTGGTCCACCGCTGCCCACAGAACATAAGGGGCGTTTGCCGTTATGGAAGAGAGGGGAGTGGAACCGGGGTCATAATCCTGTTATTCCAAGGCTTCGCTTAAAGCCAGGAGGCCTTCCCATGCGCACGGCCAGCATCGAGCGCAAGACCACGGAAACCAGCATCTCGGTCGAGGTGAACCTCGACGGGTCGGGTCGCTACGACGTCAACACGGGCATCGGTTTCCTCGACCACATGCTTGAGCAGCTGTCGCGGCACTCGCTGATCGACCTCAAGCTCACCGCCGAGGGCGACCTGCACATCGACGCCCACCACACCACCGAGGACAGCGGCATCGCCATCGGTCAGGCCGTGGCCAAGGCGCTGGGCGACCGCAAGGGCATCAACCGCTACGGCTCGGCCTATGTCCCCATGGACGAGACGCTGACTCGCGTGGCGCTGGACCTGTCCAACCGCCCCTATTTGGTGTGGAAGGTGAAGTTCACCCAGGACCGCCTGGGCGAGATCGACACCGAGTTGTTCAAGGAGTGGTTCCAGGCGTTCGCCCAGGCCGCCGGCGTGACCCTGCATGTCGAGGCGCTCTACGGCGAGAACAACCACCACATCGTGGAAAGCTGCTTCAAGGCGCTGGCCCGGGCGCTGCGCCAGGCGGTGGAGATCGATCCCCGCAAGGCGGATTCGGTGCCCTCCACCAAGGGCGTGCTGGGAGGATCGCTGTAGGCCATGCGGGTCGCTATCGTCGATTACGGTTCGGGCAACCTGCGCTCGGCCGCCAAGGCGTTCGAGCGGGTGGTGGCCGAGGAAAACCTCGGCGCCACCATCCTGGTCACCGCCAACCCCGCTGAGGTCGCCAGGGCCGACCGCATCGTGCTGCCCGGCGTCGGTGCGTTTGGGGATTGCCGCGCCGGCCTGGACGCGCTGCCCGGTATGGTCGAGGCCATGACCGAGCAGGTGCAGGCCAAGGGTCGCCCGTTCATGGGTATCTGCGTCGGCATGCAGCTGCTGGCCACCACGGGGCGCGAGCACGGCACCCATGCCGGCCTGGGCTGGATTCCCGGCGAGGTGCTGGCGATCACGCCGTCCGACCCGGCGCTCAAGGTGCCGCACATGGGCTGGAACGAGCTGGCCTACGTACCGGGCGCCCATCCGCTGCTGGCCGACCTGCCCGACAACCCGCACGCCTATTTCGTCCACTCCTACCGCTTCGCCGTGAAGGAGGCCAAGCAGCAGCTGGCCCGCGTCGATTACGGCGGTCCCATCGCCGCGGTGGTGGGCAAGGACAACGTGGTCGGCACGCAATTCCACCCGGAAAAGAGCCAGGTCACGGGCTTGCGCGTGATTGCCAACTTCCTGAAGTGGAAGCCGTAAAACGACCTAACTCGTCATGCCCGGGCTTGATCCGGGCATCCATGGATCGCCGGGTCAAGCCCGGCGATGACGAACAGAGTGGATGCCAATTATGATTCTCTTCCCCGCTATCGACCTCAAGGACGGCGCCTGTGTGCGTCTGAAGCTGGGCCTCATGGAAGAGGCGACGGTATTCAACACCGATCCCGGCGCCCAGGCCGCCGAATTCGCCGCGGCCGGGGCCGAGTGGATCCATGTGGTCGATTTGAACGGCGCCTTCGCCGGCAAGCCGGTCAACGCGGGCGCGGTGGAGTCCATCCTCAAGGCGGTGAAGGTGCCGGTGCAATTGGGCGGCGGCATCCGTGACATGGCCACCATCGAGGACTGGCTGGCGCGCGGCATCTCGCGCGTCATCCTCGGCACCGTGGCGCTGCGCAACCCCGAGCTGGTCAAGCAGGCCTGCAAGCGTTTTCCCGGCAAGGTGGCGGTGGGCATCGACGCCAAGGGCGGCCGGGTGGCCGTCGAGGGCTGGGCCGAGACCTCGGACCTGACCGTGCTGGATCTGGCGCTGAAGTTCGAGGATGCCGGCGCCGCCGCCATCATCTACACCGACATTGACCGCGACGGCGTGCTGTCCGGCCCCAACGTGGACGCCACGGCGGCGCTGGCCCGCGCCATCACCACCCCGGTGATCGCCTCGGGCGGGGTGTCGTCGCTGGATGACCTCAAGGCGCTCAAGGCAGTGGCCTCTTCCGGCATCGCCGGTGTCATCTCGGGCCGCGCCATCTATGACGGCCGCATCGACGTGAAGGAAGCCATCCGGCTGCTGGCGGAGTAGATCCCATGCTGAAGATGCGTGTCATCCCCTGCCTGGACGTCAAGGACGGCCGCGTGGTCAAGGGGGTCAACTTCGTCGATCTGGTGGATGCCGGCGATCCGGTCGAGCAGGCCAAGGTCTACGACCGTGCCGGCGCCGACGAGCTGACCTTCCTCGATATCACCGCCAGTTCCGATAACCGCGACACCATCTACGACGTGGTCCGCCGCACCGCCGAGGCCTGCTTCATGCCGCTGACCGTAGGCGGCGGTGTGCGCCAGGTCGAGGACATCCGCAAGCTGCTGCTGGCCGGTGCCGACAAGGTGTCCATCAACACCGCCGCCGTGCACCGCCCCGAATTCGTGCGCGAGGCGGCCGAGAAGTTCGGCAGCCAGTGCATCGTGGTGGCCATCGACGCCAAGCAGGTGGCGCCCGGCA
>Ga0306923_10005329_pt1 | contig 12521 bp, 7 predicted proteins | sample sta12Can44000108_FD_203841 | JGI IMG/M metagenome (GOLD analysis project Ga0306923, IMG submission 203841) | Lab enrichment of tropical soil microbial communities from Luquillo Experimental Forest, Puerto Rico - statanox.12C.anox.44.000.108 (v2)... | ecosystem: Environmental > Terrestrial > Soil...
CGGCTGGCGATGCTGCCGACCGACCGCTACCCGCGTGTCGTCGAGTGCGCGGACGCCCTCACCGCCTGCGACGACCCGGAGTTCCACTACCGGTTCGGCATCGACCTGTTCATCGCCGGCGTCGAGGCGGTCGCCGCGTCACTGAAGTAGGCCGCGAAGTTACGCTGAAGTAGCCCGTGAGGGCTGCTGCCTCGCATGTGAGACGGTGCCTGAACGACGAATCACACGCGCTGTCATCGGCATGGGAGCGAGCGGTCAGCGGTGTCGGCGAGGCGGAGGAACGCACAGGCCACCTGTGCGGTGCGGCATCGTCGTGTCCGGGCAGGCTGAGGCTGCCGCCGTGGCGGCGTCTGGGCGTGCGCCCGGCCCGGGCCCTGGCTCATGTGGCCGCAGGATCGGTAAGAGTCTTGGCGTGCGATTCTCCGGCTACCATCCGGGTCGGTGCGAGTGGACGGCGTGACCTATGACCACGACCTGATCATCGACCGCGGGGAGATCCGCAAGCGCAAGAAGGGCGCTTCCCGCCAGTTCCGCGGCGCCTACGGCCGCACCCCGCTGTCGGCTGCTGAGCGCCTCACGCCCGGGACGCCGCGCCGGGACAATGGCCGCCGGCCCGCTGGAAGAACCGCGCGAGATGTCCAGTTCTGAAGGCTAACCATCCCGATCGGCGCTGAGTCGAATCCCGCGTCTAACGGCGGTCTTCGCGCGCCTGCCACCCAGGCGCCGACCATGCGCTGTGATCGGCGTCCGCCTGGCCGCAGGCGTATCAACTCCAGCAGGCGCGGCGTCACCAGGCGTGAACTGTCCGCAGCCGCGCCACGACGGCCTGGGGTGCGTGGGATCGCTCATGCACGTCAGCCGCGGATGTATACCGGCGTGCCCGGGGTCGGTACCAGCGAGTGGAAGAACGCGGCGATGTGCATCGGGATCCGCACGCAGCCGTGGGAGGCCGGGTGGCGCGGCACGTCGGTGTCCCCGTGGATCGCGTAGAGGGTGCCGATGAAGAACACGGGGTTGTACATCTCGCCGAGCGGCACCCGCACCCGGCCCGGCATAAACGAAAGGGTGGTGAAGTCGCCGGTCGGCGTGATGGCGTTGCCGCAGCCGTTCGGCGAGCAGAAGTAGTACCCGCCGGCGGTGGAGACGTGGCTGACCAGCGCGACACGATTGCGCCGGTAGAGGACCAGAACCTGATCTTTCAGGCTGACCTCGACCCGTAGGCGGCCGCCATGGGGGACCAGCACCTTGGGCGGCCGGGGGCTGGCCAGCGCCCGCTGCATCGCGAAGCTCACCGCATTCCGTGCGTGCAGGCCCTGCGTCGCCTGGAACGCCCATACGGCCTCCAGGGTGTCTGAGCCGAACCGGCCGTCCACCCGGCCCGGGTAATACTTCAGCGCCGCGAGCCGCCTTTGCAGCAGGCGGACATCCCGCCCCCGCATGCCAGGCCTCAGGACACGCTGCGGCGGCGCAGACACCACCGGCGACGGGGACGCCGACCGCGGCAGGGCAGCCGGCGCCCCGCCGGCCGTGCCTGCATCCGACGGTGTGGCTGGCCGGGCCGCCTGGCTGGGCGCGCCCGCCGAGCGGCACCCCGCAAGGGCCAGCGCCAAAGCCGCCAGCACAACGATCAAGAGGCGTCGCATCGAAACCTCCCGGAGCGGCCAGCCTCGGCCATGCCTAGCGTCCCCAGGTCGTTAGCTTGCCACCAGCCCCGCCACAGCCAGGCCCAAACGCCGCAACGAAGGCGGCACTGCGTGTCCTCACAGCGTGTGGCGCATCCAGACGTTCGGCTCCCAGTAGCTGCCGCGGTCGTGTTCGCGGTCGATGTGCACGGTGGCCAGCCCGGCACCTCGGCCATCACACCGAACGACACATCTGCGCGCAACGAGATCGCCGCCGTCACAGTCCGCTCGCCGCCCCGAAACGGCGGGCCGGCGCCCGTTCTCCCTGACCTTCTTCCATCACTCGGCGTGACGTCAGCCGACCCCGGCCGCTGACTTCGGACGAAGTGGCGGGGCTGGGGACGCCGTCGCGCCAGGTGCGCGGAGCACCTGGCGGCCAAGCTGAACATGCCGCTCAAGTCGCAGGCAGATGAGTCGTTATTACCCGGCGGCGGCAGCCCGAGGGGTGCTCGGCGAATGCGAGCTTCAGCGCTTGCGGTATGTGGCGGTGTAGGTGGTGTTCGCTGCTGGGGCAGTGACGGTGTGGCTCTGCGGGCCGCCGTCCGACCACGCCGAGAAGACGTACCTGGACGTGTTGAACCACTCGGGCGACGGCGCGCTGACCGTGTTCGCCGAACCGACCACCACGGTCACGGAGAACGGCGTCCTGTGCCGCGCCTCGTTCACCACCAGGTGAAGAGCGACACGAAGCGGGTAGGTCTTGAACCTGAGCACGACCGTCTTCGGGTCCAGCCGGACGCTCGTCGTCGAGGTCAGTCCGCCCGAGTCGGTCGCGGTCAGTTGCAGTTCGAGCCAGCACGGGTATTGGTGGTCTGGCGCGCTGACCGACCCGCCGGAGACACCGGTGAAGTTCGCGATCATGTGCGTGTGGCAGCTGGTGGGCGTGAAGCAGTGATGAATGATCAGCGACCAGCTCAGCGCCGACGCGGGGAGTGTCCCGTCTTGTGCATCGGTGGCGTGGCCGGAGAAGTTGATCGTGTCGCCGACCTGCCAGGTCAGGCTCGGCGTGGGCGAGTCGATGACCGCGACTGGCGCGGTGTTGCCGGCTGTGATGGTGACCGGCGCGGTGTCAGTGGCGCCCTGGTCGTCGGTGACCCGCAGGCTGGGGTGGTAGACGCCTGCCGTGGTGTAGGTGTAAGACGCCGTCGGGCCGGTCGCGTCGCCGAACGTCCCGTCGCCGTTGAGGTCCCACGAGTAGCTCAGTGGCTTGCCCTCCGGGTCGGTCGAGCCGGTGCCGTCGAAGCTGACCGTCAGGGGGACCGGGCCACTGGTCGGGCTGGCCGTGATCACCGCGGTCGGCGGCTGGTTGGCAGCGGTGTAGGTGACGCGGTGGACGGTGCCGTCCTCCATGTCTACGTAGAACAGATCGCCGCCGGGGCCGATCTTCAGGTCGACCGGATGCCCGGCGGCGCCACCGGTCGCATCGACGCCGACGAACGACTGCAGCCTGGAGGGGTCGGGCAGCCCGTTCGTCCCCGGGAGCATCGCCCAGATCTCGTTGCGGGTGTGGTCGGCGAAAAACAGCGCGCCATTGTACTGCGCCGGGTACGACCCGCCCTGGTAGAACGCCACGCCGGTGATGGACGAGCCGCCGGTGTGGCAGCCGGGGTAGTTCACCACGCACGCGCTGTGGTTGTAGGTGTAGTACGGCGCGATGACCGAACCAGGCGCCGAGTACAGCGACGAGCACAGATTCAGGCCGGCCCCCTGGTAGCCGGGCTGGGGTGAGGCTCCCTCATAACACGGCCAGCCGAAGTTCGACGCGGTCGCACCGGCCGGTGACACCACGCGGTCGATCTCCTCCCAGGTGTTCCAGCCGACATCGCCGATCCACAGTTCGTCGGTGCCCGGGCGCTGGGTGAAGCGGAACGGGTTGCGCAGCCCGTAGGCCACGATCCGCCGCGCGTTGGCATCCGGCGAAGAATAGAACGGGTTGCCGGGCACCCCCGCACCGGTGGCCGGGTCGATCCGCAGCACCGCGCCGTTGAGGGTGGCCGGGCCGTCGGTGCGCCGCACGCTCTGGGCGCGCAACGCGCCGCCTTCTGCCCCGGGCGGGCTCAGCGCGGTGCCGGCCGCTCCGGGCGGATCGCCACACGGGTTCGCCTGGTCGCCGGCATAATTCGCGCCGTACTGGCCGTAGTCGACGTTGTTGAAGCTGGCGCCGTCACCGGCACCGGCGTACAGGTACCCGTCGCGCCCGAACAACAGCGTGCCGATCGAGTGGCTGGGGAACTGCTGGCACCAGCCGTTGACCAGCACCTGCTCGCTGCCGGTCATCACGTTCCCGCTGATCTGCAGCCGTGATACGCGCGCCGACACGACGCAGCCGTCGGTGGTCGGACCGGGCGGTGTCGGGCAGGCGTCGTTCCACGTCGGTGCCGTGCCGCCGATCGGGGCGTCATAGGTGTACAGCACGTAGATGTAGGGGTTGGCCGGGAAGTTGGGATCGAGCGCCAGGCCGAGCAGGCCACGGTCCCAGTAATCGTCAACCTCACCCGACAGGTCGGCAACCATGACCGGGCTGGTGTCGGTCAGGCTCTGAAAGACCTTGATCACGCCGTTCTTCTGGCCGACGAAGATCCGCCCATCAGCGGCGAATTGCATCACCGTCGGATTGGTCAGCCCGCTCAGCACGACCGAGTCACGGAACCCACTGGGCAACGTGGACGCTCCCGCCGGGCCGGGCCCGGCCTGCAGGACGAGCGCGGCGCCGGACACTACCGCCGCCATTATGATCAGCCCACGCCAACGCGGGGCACCCCTGGCACGCCGCACATCACCCCCCGGCAACCCACCACACCGCGCATGACCACCGCCGACGCCGCGCTAATGCCTCGCCGGACGGGTCCTGCAGCCGATTTAGAAATCCTCCTACGGACGTAAAACCGGAGTCAAGTGCCCCGCGCGCCCGCACCAGCTGATCGGCGAGAAGTTCTCCACCGGCAAGCCAGACGGGACAGACCGATCACCCTGCCCGGCGCGACAGGGGACCGGGCATCCCGCCCGGTCTGGCACAGTGTCAGAACTGTCGCGGCGAAAGCGGCCCAGTCCCCCGCCACCAACGAGCAGATCGGCGGGAGTGTGCGCGTTATCCCCGACCGTCGCTGTCACTCACAGTAGCGTGATTCCCGGCTGGTGGACTCGGTGCAGTCCGGCGGGCCTGGGGTTCGATGTTGGGCGAGGCGCACGTCCGCGCTGTGAGCAACGGCGGCCGACCCTGGCTGGATGGCGCCTGACACGACACGCCCTATGCGGCATATGAGTACGCGAATTTCGTGGGGCTAATGGTCAGTGCGCTGACGCTTCTATGGTCCCGGGGAATGTACGGTTCGTTGGCCAAGGGCCATCAACATCAGGAAGTTGCCAAATGCGGCTAGACGCCGATGAATTCGCTGACCTGAAGAGTGCCCCCGCGCCCAATAAAGGGGTGGGTGGACAGCAGCTCCTTTGCCGCCTCAACGTCGGCTGCCTCGATGATGGAGAACCCACTAACCTCGACCTCAGCGGCAGGCTCCGCCGCGGCGAGGCGAGCTACCGTGTGGACAGGAGCGCCGGGGTCGGTCACAGCCTCGCCGGATTGCGCGAGCCACGCGCCGAAGGCGGCCCTGGCCTGGGCCATGAGTTCAGGGTCATGCGGCATTCCGCCGCCTACGTAGGTCACCAGGAACTTCGGCATAGGGAGCCTCCGGGATTCGATCTCAACAAACCCTGGGACAGACCCTAGCGGTGGTTGTCTCTCATGGCCCCTTGTAGACGTCCAATCATGTCGCCGCAGAAGAACTCCACTACCGTTTCAGAGCGCCTCCGACGGCACTCACGTGTGGGTAACCAATCTCGCCGGTAACTCGGTGACCGAGCTGGACGCTGCCACCGGGGCCCCGGTGAAGATGCTGAAGGGCGAACGATACGGGCTTCTTGGCGGCGAGCGCGACGGAGCCTGGTGACACACCGCCCGCGTGCCCGAAGCCACGCCAACCGCCGGGGGCGTACATAGCCTTGTCATGGCCTAACGGACACGCGCCTGCGCTCCTTGTCGGTGGACGTAGGGCACGCATAACGACCCGTTCGGACCCGGCGACCAAAGCCACCCCGGGATCCGGGGTCGCCGACCACATCAGGCGGCACTGGCGCGTTAAGCTCCCGGGCGACTCATCACGAAGCGTGATGGCCAGCGCAGTGAACCGGTCACCGGTATACGCCGGCCGGCGGGTGATCTACCGGCTGATGGACCGGTCGCCGTTAGCTGACGGGCTGAGCTTGCCGCCGGCCGGGCGCTCGCCGGCCAGGTGTGCCGTGGCTGCGGATGCCGTCTCAGACTCGGCCGGGGAGCCGCGCGGTGACCTCCTGGACCAGCCACGTATTGCCGTCGGGATCGGTGAAGGAGCAGAACGACCCGTAGCTGGTGCGCTCGGGGTCGGGGCCGGGCTGCCGTGCCTCGACCGGGAACGGCGGCCCGTGCCAGATCTCGCTGGCGTCGATGCCACGGCCGGCCAGTTCGTCATGGGCCGCCACGATGTCGGAGACGGTCAGCCCGCCCTCGGCCGAGCCCGGCGCGGCCATAGTGAGCCCCAGGCCGAACGTGACCGAGGCCGCGGAGCCCGGGGGGGTGAACTGGACGATGCGAAGGCCGTCCAGCGGGGCGACGTCCTGGTCGAGCCGCCAGCCCAAGCGCTGGTAGAACTCCTTGGCCCGGTCGACGTCGGACACGGGGATGATGTCGACCTCGAGGTGCATGTCGACCATGTCTGCCTCCTTGAGCGCTTCCTGCAGCTCGCTGGTGATCTCGCCGGTCGTGGCCTCAACAGCACGCTTCACGACTTTGGCCGCACCTGCAAGCGCCTTGTCGAGTCCTTTTCCGATGGTTGGCCCGCCCACCGCGATGAGCGCGGCCTGGCCGGCCGTGAGCTCCTCAGCCGCCTCATGGAGGTCCTTGCGGGACAGGGCCCCGCCCCCGAACCACTCAGGGATGACACGGATGTGCGCGCCCATCCACTGTGCGCAGATTGGCGGCTTCGCGCGCGATGGGGTCAACCGGACGCTGATTACCTAACGTCACCCGCTGCTTGACCCGTTTGGTGCGTATCGCCGAACAGGAATGTCTACCGGTTCAATAGGCATTGCTGGTCCCTGGCGCACGTAACGGCCGTTCGTGCGCGCTCGAGTCGCCCGCCTGACGGGCCGGGCAAATGCGGCGGGCCGGCGCCTCGAAGCTGGGGTTGCCGGTCATTCCCTGGGGATCCGCGGAGGGTTGGTTTGATGCTATGAAGCGCTCTGGCCGTGAGCGGGGACCGCCCGGTGGTCAATCCAGTAGCCCGCCCGCTAGTGCCGGGCCGCCCTCTTTCATCGTGCGGGTCGCCATGGGGCGGCGCCCAGTCAGAGTTCGAAGCGGGTGCCGACGGTGTTCGGGATGAATGCCTCGCCAAAGCGGGCGCCCATGGCGTGCTGGGCCCGCCATCCGGTGCAGTGGGCGGGGACGACGACATTGGGGGCTAGGGCGCTGAGGTCGTCGAGGACTTGGGGGATGAGGGGTTCGAAGATCGGTCCGTTGAGATGGAATCCGCCCATGATCGCGTGGAGGGCGCGCTCCTTGGTCAGGCGGCGGGCGTAGCGGCAGATGTTGACGATCCCAGCGTGGCCGCAGCCGGTGATCACGAGGAGGCCCTTGTTCTTGATGTCGATGATGAGCGCCTGGTCGTCGAGGACGAGGGCGTCGGGCTGCCATCGGCCGCCGAGCCAGGCCTGCTGTGGTGGGAACCCGGCCTCGTAGCCGGTGGTGCGGGGTACTTCGCCGGTGACCAGGACGGATCGGTTGAATAGGAAGCTGGGCTGCTGCTCTTCGATGATCTCGCAGCCGGCGTCGGCGAGCGCTCGGCGGCTGGTGGTGGGGATCTCTTGCGGGTCGCGCCCTGGGATGGCCAACCGGCGCCGGCGCCAGAAGTGGGGGTGGATGAGCACGGGGAGGTTGACTCTCCCGAGCCGCCGGATCAGGCCGTCGAGTCCGGTGGTGTGGTCGAAGTGGCCGTGGCTGCAGATGATGGTCTCGATGGCTGAGGGGTCGACCTCGAGGCGGCGCATGTTCTCGACTACCCCATCGGGGGTGGTGCCGGCGTCGAAGAGGATTCGGTGGCGGGCGCCGTTTTTGGCCACGTCCACCAGGACCGAGAAGCCGCCATCGGCCAGTGGGACCTCGGGGACGTCGCCGCCTGCCATGGTGGCCGCCGGCTGGCGGCCGCCCTGGAAGACGGGCAGTGGTGGCCGGTGGGCTGGTCCCTGATCCGGCATGAAAGCGTCGGTCACATTGTCCATCAGCGTCGTCACGGTCACCGCGTCGACTGGTTCGAGATCGAAGACCACCCTGGGCTCGAAATCGTGCAGCACCCGGGGACCGGGCTGGTGCAGATGGGCGGTGGGCCTGTCGTCGGTGCACACGCCGATCACTCTCCTTGAAGATCAAAACCCCGGCGCCACGTTCTGGCGCGAGCCAACGTTTGAAAGGTCGGGAAGTCGCGAGGCACGTTGATCGACGTGCGACCGGCGCTGCTTGCCGACGCGGTTGCGGGCGCTGCCAGGGCGACCAGAGCAACAGCAGTGCCACCATCGCCAACGGCGCCCGGGCTGTGTGTTGCTGACCTGGGACGTGAATGCGTACTGGCCGTCATGCCCCGTCCCCTTTATGAACTGCTGACCGTGTGAAGCGGCCAACGCGCGTGGCCGGCGCGGACGCGCCCGCGCTCATGAGATGGCGGAGGTAGTCGAAGACCCGGTGGATGTCCTTCCCGGACCCGCGAGCGGCGAGGACGCCGTCGGGGCGCACGAGGGCGAAGCCGTCGCGTGCACCGGCGCAGCCCTCGACGACGTCGACCAGCCGGGGGCAGGGGCCCGGCCCGGTGGAGTGGAGTGCGGCACGGGCGTCGGCGCTCGACACGAGCAGCACGTGCCGGCCCCCGCCGAGCACGCGGTACAGCCGGGTGGCGCCTGTCTCGGTGCGGACCTCGACGTCCGGGAACCGGTGCCCCGGCTTCGGTTCCCGCCGGGCGCTGTCCGCCTGGACGAGTGGGCTCGCCGGGTAGCTGACCGAGACCTGCGACAGCCGGCGGGCGGCACGGCGTTGGACCGCCGGCAGGGCAGTGGCGGCCGGGACGAGGGCGTCGCGCACCGCGCGCTTCACCGGATGCCGCATCGTCGACCACTGGAAGATCTTGTTCGTGAAGCCGAGCGTGTTCACCCCGGCCGGAAGGCGTTCCGTTTCGTAGGTGTCCAGGAGGGAGCCGACGGCGTGCCCGCCGGCGACCAGGGCCAGCTTCCAGGCCAGGTTCGCGGCGTCCATCATCCCGGTGTTCATGCCCTGACCACCGGCCGGCGTATGGATGTGCGCTGCGTCGCCAGCGAGCAGGACCCGGCCGCGCCGGTAGGCCGTCGCGGACCGTAGGTGGCACCGGAAGCACGCCAGCCACCCCGGATCCGAGACCGTGATGGGCCAGGGTGCGCGTTGCCCGACCTGTTCCTGGATCTCCTCGAAGGTCGGTGGCCGGCCGCCACGCTCGCCCGCGTTGGGCATCACCACGCGCCAGCGGTGTCGCCCCATCGGCAGGCAGACGAGAATCCGGCCGTCCGGCCGGAAGAACAGGTGCGAGGCGTCTTCGCTGCCAACCCCCTCGAGGGCGACGTCGGCCAGCAGGAAGTCCCCCGCGTACGGCTGCCCGGCGAAGGCCAGGCCGAGTTCGTGCCGCACCCGGCTGTGCGCGCCGTCGCAGCCGACCACGTAACCGGCATGGATCTGCGTCTCCCGGCCTTCGGCGTCGCGGAGGGTAGCGTCGACGCCGTCACCGCGCTGGCAGAGGCCTGCCAGCTCGCTTCGCTGCTCGATCGTGCCGCCGAGCTCGTGCACGCGGGCGCGCAGCAGGCGCTCGGTCTGGGACTGGGCGAGATTCAGGGTGAATCCGTAGCGCGAGCCGTTGCGCGTCATGTCCAGGTTGAGCAGGCTCCGATTGCCGACGTACATCCGGTAGCGGCGCCCGCGGTGGCCGTGCTCGATGAAGGCCTCCGCGAGCCCCATGGTGTCCAGGAGTTCGAGGGTGCGCGCGTGGACCGACACTGCCCGGCTCTCCTTGGCCGGACCGTCGCCCTGGTCGACGATGCGGGTGTCGATTCCGCGCGCCAGCAGCTGGGCCGCAAGCACTAGGCCGGTCGGACCCGCGCCGACGACCAGCACCTGACAGTCGCGCGAGGAGGTTGTCATGCCGCCAAGGCTGCCCCGGACGGGCGGCCGGGTCGTCTGAAGGACTACGTACCCGCACTACGTATTTCGCGATGCGTGTCAGCCGGACGATCAGGCACTGCCGGGCAGCAGTCCTTCCTCGTGGGCCCACGCGGCGAGCTGGGTACGATTCCGGAAGCCCAGCTTGGTCAGGATGCGGTCGACGTGCACCTCGACCGTCCGCACCGACAGGTACAGCTGACCGGCGATCTCGCGGTTGGTCAGGCCGCGGGCGACCAGCGCCGCGACTTCGGACTCGCGGCGGGTCAGGCTTGATGGCGCACTGCCTTCCGTCGCCTCGCCCAGGCCTAGAGCCATCGCCTCAGCCAGCGCCAGCCGGCGGCCCTGATGGAGGAGCTTCCGCGCCGCGGCGCCGGCCGCTTTGCGGGCAGGTTCCAGCCAGGCGTCGAGGAAGGCCCGAATCGCCTGCGGCCGGTACGTCTCGTTGACCTGCTCGTACGCCGCGGCAGCGCCGGCCAGCAGGAGGGCGGCGCGCGGCCGGCCCTCCTTGGCCGCGAGCCCAGCCAGGGCGCTCAACCCGACCGGGACGGCGAAGCGATCGCCGAGGTCGAAGATCGCGGGCACCCCCCGTGCCAGCACCGCGCGGGCGGCCGGCAGCTCGCCCAGCTGCAGGCGCGTCACGCCGATGAGCTGGAGCGCGCGCGCTTCGACCTGCGGCAGGCCAACCGCCCGGGACAGCTTCGCGCATCCTTCGAACCGCTCGAGGGCGAGGCGCAGGTCGCCCTCGAACATTGATGACGCGGCCGCGAAGAACAAGGCGGCGGCAAGACCTGCGTCGTCGCCCGCGGCCGTTTGGAGCTGGAGGGCACGCTCGATATCCGGCCCGGCCCCGGCGGGGTCGCCGATGATCTGCATGGCACGTCCCCGGTACATCAACGCGGCGGCCTCACCGGCCCGGTCATGCCGGGCCCGGGCGCATTCGACGGCCTCATCGAGCAAGGCGACAGCCGTGGCACGGTCACCCTGATCGGCCGCGAGCCACCCGGCGCCGCTGAGGGCGTCCACCCGCCCGATGTCGTCGCCCGGGACCAGGTCGAGCAGGTCGCCCAGGCGCCGCCGTCCCTCCGAGAAGTGGCCGCGCGCGGACCAGAAGGCCGTGAGCCGGTTGGCCAGTCGCAACGCGGCGGCCGGGTCCGCCCTCCGGTAGAAGTCCAGCGCGGCCCGGAAGTTGTCGTGCTCGAGCTCGAGCAGGTCCAGGCCGGCCTTGTCTGGCCAAAGCGGCGGACGGGCCAGATTCTTCACCAGGGCCGCGAACGCCCCCGCGTGCGCCGCTCGGACCCGCTCGCACACCGGTAGCTCGGCCAGCTGCCCGGCCGCGAACTCGCGGACCGATTCCAGCATCGCGAACCGCGGGCCGCCCCCCGGCGCCGCAGCCGCCTGCCGGAGCAGGCTGTGATCGACCAGCTCGCCCGCAGCGTCCAGCACGGGTATGCGAAGGCCGGCCGCCTCGGCGCAGACGCTCTCGATGACATCAAGGGCGATGCCGCCGCGAAAGACCGAGCAGACGGCCAGCAGCCGCCGGGCCGAATCGCTCAGCAGCTCGTGACTCCACGCTATGGTCGCTCGCAGCGTCCGCTGGCGGGCCGGCAGGTCCCGGCTGCCGCTCACCAGCAGGCCCAGCGAGTTGTCCAACCGCGCCAGAATTTCCGCCGGCGGCAGCAGCTTCACCCGCGCGGCCGCCAGCTCGATAGCCAGCGGCAGCCCGTCGAGGCGATCCACGATTCCCGCGACCGCCTCAGCGTTCTGGTCGTTCACGGTGAAGCCGGGCACCGAGGCGGCGGCGCGTTCGGCGAACAGCCGCACCGACTCACACCCGGCGACCGCCGCTGCGGTCGTTCCTGGCCCGCCTTCCGGCAGGGCGAGCGGCGGGACGGGGAACTCCTGCTCCCCAGACACGTGCAGCGGTGAGCGGCTGGTGACCAGGACCCGCAGGCGGCCGGTCGCATCGAGCAGTTCCGAGACAAACTCACCCGCGGCGAGCACCTGCTCGAAGTTATCCAGAACCAGCAGGACATCACCGTCCCCGACATAGCCGCTCAGGTGTTCCAGCAGCGACCGGCCCCGGGCGTCCTGCAACCCGATGCTCTGCGCAATCGAAACCGGCACCAGCGACGGATCCCTGATCGCCGCCAGCGACACAAACTGCACGCCCTGGGCAAAGTGGTCCGCCGCGCCGGCCGCGAGGGCCATCGCCAACCTCGTCTTGCCACAGCCCCCCGGCCCGGTCAACGTCAACAGCCTGTTGCACTCGAGGAGGTCCCGGGCCTCGGCAATCTCGTATTCCCTGCCCACGAAGCTCGTCCGCGGCCGGGGCAGGCGAATGCCCACGGGCCTGGCGCCGCCGCCCGTCGCAGTGCCCGACGCGGCGAACTCCTCACCCGAAGCAGCGGTCATCGAAGCCCATCACATCCAGTGCACGCCGACCGCTCCTGCGCGGTCGGCCACCCCGGCCACAGTTCAGAGCCTTGAATCAATTGTATGAGCGCTGCGCGGGGCTGCCCGAAGCCGTCCTAACCGACTTCGCGGCGTCTTACGGGCCGCCCCGCAGGCAGCAGCATGCC
>Ga0306923_10005333_pt1 | contig 12517 bp, 12 predicted proteins | sample sta12Can44000108_FD_203841 | JGI IMG/M metagenome (GOLD analysis project Ga0306923, IMG submission 203841) | Lab enrichment of tropical soil microbial communities from Luquillo Experimental Forest, Puerto Rico - statanox.12C.anox.44.000.108 (v2)... | ecosystem: Environmental > Terrestrial >...
ACGCCGGACACCGGGAACAGGGCGCCCGACAGCATCCACAGCGGGAACAACAGCACCATCATGATGGCGTGGAAGCCCGAGGTGGTGCGCGAGCCCCAGGCGAGGAAAAAGCCCAGCGAGGCGAAACCGGCGCCGGTCAGGATGAAGCCCGCCAGCAGCGGCACCAGCGTGCCGGCGGTAAGCTTCAAGCCCAGGAAGGGGGCGGCGATGGTGAACAGCACCACCTGCACCAGGGCGATGAGGATCGAGCCCGAGACCTTGCCCAGCACGATGCCCAGCCGGTTCACCGGGGCCACCAGCACGCCCTGGAGGAAACCGGCGTCGCGGTCCTCGATGATGGTGATGCAGGAGAAGACGCTGGCGAACAGCATCATCATCACCATGACACCGGGATAGAAGTACTCCAGGTAGCTCATCTGCTCCATGCCCTGCGGCTTGAAGCTGCCGCCCATGCCGGCACCCAGGAACAGCCAGAACATCAAGGGCTGGGCCACGGCACCGACGACACGCTGGGGCTGGCGCAGGAAACGGGTGAATTCGCGGGCGGCGAGGGAAGCGGCGACGCGGATCATCGGCTGGCGACCTTATCCAGGGCAACGGGAGCGACGGCATGCTCGGGCACGGCCTGGCTGGTGACGTGGACGAACACGTCCTCCAGGTCGGGCTGCTTGATGGAAACCGAGCGGATCAGCGGGCGGTAGGCATCGAGGATGCGTTCCAGCATCGGCAGGCCCTCGCCGTTCTCGGTCTCTTCCAGACGCAGCTCGTCGCCGTGGCGGCGCACCGCCAGGCCCAGCTCGCTGCGCAGTACCTGGGCGAAGGAATCGGGGTCGACGGGCTGCACCACCACCATCTCGGTGCCGATGCGGGCCTTCAGCACCTGCGGGCTGTCGAAGGCCATCAGCTTGCCGTCCTTCATGATGGCGACCCGGTCCACGTCCTCGGCCTCGGAAAAGACGTGGCTGGTCATCAGCACGGTCATGCCGCGCTCGCGCTGCAAGCGGTGCAGGGCGTCGAGGAAGTTGCGGCGCGACGACGGGTCGAGGCCGGTGGTGGGCTCGTCCAGCAGCAGCACGCGCGGGCGGGTCATCAGCACCTTGGCCAGTTCCACCTGGCGGGCCAGGCCGCCGGACAAGGTGTCCACCTTCTGGTCCAGGCGGCCGGACAGGTCGGTCCAGCTTAAGCCCTCGTCCCGGCGCGCCTTGAACTCAGCGCCCGACAACCCGTAGAGGTCGGCGTGCAGCTTCAGGTTCTCGGCCACCGACAGGTGCTTGTCCACCGCCGGGTTCTGGAACACCACGCCCAGGATCTCGCGCACCTTGGCGGCCTGGCGGAACAGGTCGAAGCCGGCGATGCTGACGGTTCCCTTGCTGGGCAGGGCCAGGCCGCACAGGATGCGGAACAGGGTCGATTTGCCCGAGCCGTTGGGGCCGGACAGGATGGCGAACTCGCCCTCCTCCACCGTCAGCGACAAGGAATCGAGCGCGGTGCGCGGACCGGTCTTGCGACCGCCGGGATAGACGTGGGTGAGGTCTTGGATGCGAATCATGAGGCTTTCACTGCGAAGCTGAAATCCGGCGGCCGGCAGGGTAAACGATCCTGCGGCCCCCGACACCTTAAGATTCGGCAATTCTAAAACGCATCGGAGATGCCCCTATCTCCCGGCGGCCTTATCCAGGGCGGCCAGGATATCGGCTTCCGACAGCAGCTCGGGCAGGGGGATGCCGGCGGGGGCGCCTGGGCCATAGACGGCGTTGAAGGGAATGCCATAGCGGCCGAACGAGGCCAGGTAACGGGCGATGCCGTCATCCGGGTTGGTCCAGTCGGCGCGCATGGGCACCACGCCGTTCGACAGCCGCCGTGCCACCTCGCCCCGCTCCACCACGGCGGCCTTGTTGACCTTGCAGGTGATGCACCAATCGGCGGTAACATCGACGAACACCACCTTGCCCTCGGCAACCTGAGCCGCAATGTCGCCCAGATTGAACGGCACCCAGGCGACAGCGGCGGCCTTGCTTTCGGTCTGCGACGCCGCGCCCAACAGCCCGGTCTGGGTGGCGAGGATGGACGCCAGCCACAGCGCCGTCCCCGCCAGCGCCACGCCCAGCACCTTCTTCACCTTGACCATCCAGGCCCCCGGCTTCGGGAGAGAACGGGCCAAGCCGGGCCAGGCCGAGACCGTCAGGTAGGGCACCGCCATCCCCAGGCCAAGCGCGGTGAAGATGGCGAGGATTTCGGCCGGTCCGCGCGCCAGGGCAAAGCCGATGGCGGTGCCGAGGAAGGGGGCCGAGCACGGCGTGGCCAGCAAGGTGGCGAAGGCGCCCGACAGGAAGTGGCCCAGCAGGGTGTGGTGCGCCACGCCCGACGGCCCCACATTCATCAGCGCCGAGGGCAGCCGAAATTCGTAGACGCCCCACAGATTGGCGGCGAAGGCTGCCAGCAGGGCGATCATCACGGCCAGGAACAGGGGCTGCTGGAACTGGATGCCCCAGCCCACCGCCTGCCCCGCCGCCTTGACCGCCACCGCAGCGGCGGCCAGCGCCAGGAACGAGGCGACGATGCCGGCGGCCGAGGCCAGGAAGGCGGCACGCACGTGGCCGCGCTCGGCGCCGCCATGGGACAGGGCGCCCAGCACCTTGATGGACAGCACCGGCAGCACGCAGGGCATCAGGTTGAGCACCAGCCCGCCCAGCAGCGCCACCAGCAGCATGACGGCAAGGCCCGAACCGGGGGCCGAGGCCGTGCCGGGCTTCGGAATCACCGCCGCCTCCAGCGAGCGGTTACCATCCACCACCGTCACTACGGCGTTCGCACCGGCCAGCGGCCCGCGCAGGGTGCCCTTGGCGACACCGGCTTCCAGCACGGCGCGGCGGCCGCCCTGGGACAGGGTCACCGTGGGGGCGTCGAAACTGGCCAGTTCGGCCGGTTCGATGAACATGTCGAGATGGTCGAACGGCTCGGCGCCGTTGACGGTGACCCGCAAGCGGGCATCGTCTCCCTCGCCCACCGCCTCGACCGATTCCAGCGTCAGCCCGTGGCGGGCCCCGTCGCCGGGCACCAGGCTGGCAAAGCGGCCGATGTCGTGGACGAAGGCCGAGGGCTGGGCCGGGCCAGGCGGCAGGTCGAGCTCAAGCTTGGCCTGCTGTGGCACACAGATCTGGGCGCAGGTGAGGAAGTCCAGATTGGCCACGAGATGCGCCGGCTGGCCGGCCTTGAGCACCGGCGCCTCCACCGGCAGCACCACCTCGCCGCCATAGCCGTGGTTCTGCAAGCCGGCCAACTGGAAGCGCTTGGGCGCCGGCCACGACAGCACCGGCGCACCGATGTTGTCCGATCCGTTCCAGTCCACCTTGGGGGGATAGCCGGCGTCGCCCGGAGTGCGCCAATAAATCTTCCAACCCGGCTGCAATTGGAACTGCAGGCCCAGGCGCAACGGCGCCCCCTCCCCGGCCGTGGTGGTGGCGGATATGAGGCGGACCTGGCCTGCATCGTTGGTGGACCAGTCCGAGGCGCCCGGCTCGGCTGCCCATCCATTCCCCGCCAGCAGCGCCAAAAGGCCAGCCAGCGCCACGACCATTTTCACCACCGGTCCAATCCTCTTGTCCAAGCCGAAGGAAGCGCCAGCTTACCACGACGGCCCATGGGGCAGGGTTGCTTTCGTCAAGCGAGCGGCATATGTGTGGAGGCATGCCAATGCAGGAAACCAACGGCTATCTCGCCGGCCAATTGCTGATCGCCATGCCGCAAATGCAGGACCCCCGCTTTGCGCGCTCGGTGGTCTATTTGTGCGCCCACACCGCCGAAGGCGCCATGGGAATCATGGTCAACCGCCTGTTCGAGGGCCTGTCCTTCCCCGAACTACTGGAACAGCTGGACATCCCAGCCAACCCGGAATGCGAGGAAATCCGCGTTCATTTCGGCGGCCCGGTCGAGGGCGGACGGGGCTTCGTGCTGCATTCCGACGACTACGTGCACGCCACCTCGATGAGGGTGGCAGAAGGCGTGGTGCTGACCGCCACCGTGGACGTGCTGCGCGCCATCGCCGAAGGTGGCGGCCCCCGCCGCTGCCTGTTGGCGCTGGGTTATGCCGGCTGGAGCGCCGGCCAGTTGGACGAGGAAATCCGCGACAACGCCTGGCTGAACGTGCCGGCGGACGAGAGCCTGCTGTTCGACCCCGACCCAAGCCACAAGTGGGAAGCCGCCATCCACAAGCTGGGCATCGACTTCGCCACCCTGTCCGCCGACGCCGGGCACGCCTAAACCCTTAATCCGCCATGTCTGAACCGCCCCAACGGGCGGGGAGGTGTTCATGGCCTATGAATTCTATTACTGGCCGTCCATCCAAGGGCGCGGAGAATTCGTCCGCCTGGCCTTGGAGGATGCCGGTGCCGAGTACGCGGACGTAGCCCGTACTCCCGGCAGCATGGGCCGGATGGCGGCGCTGCTGGATGGACCGCACCGGCCGCCCTTTGCACCTCCCTTCCTCAAGGATGGCAACGTCGTCATCGGCCAGACCTCGGCCATCCTGCTGTACCTGGGCGGACGCCTGGGCCTCGCCCCCGACGACGAACCCGGCCGCCTGTGGGTGCACCAGATTCAGCTGACCATCGCCGACGTGGTGGCCGAAGCCCACGACACCCACCACCCCGTCAGCGCCGAGCTTTACTACGAGGATCAGAAACCGGAAGCGGCCCGACGCGCCCGCCATTTCCGCGAAACCCGTATCCCCGCCTTCCTGGACTGGTTCGAGCGTATCCTGGCCGGCAACGGCTCGGGCACGCTGGCGGGGCCCGACGTGACCTACGCCGACCTGTCGCTGTTCCAATTGGTGGAAGGCCTGCGTTACGCCTTCCCCAAAGCCACCGCCCGTGCCACGGCACGCACGCCCAGGGTGACCGCCCTGCACGACGCCGTCGCCGAACGCCCGCGCCTGCGAGCCTACCTGGCCAGCGACCGCCGCCTGCCGTTCAGCGAAGAGGGCATCTTCCGCTGTTATGCGGAACTGGACGGTTAGAACAGCGCCAACTGGTCCCCCGCCTTGGGCGGCGGGCGGAATTTCGAGCAGTCGAGCGTCACGTGCCGGTCGGCGAGGCCAAGGCGCTTGGACGCGAGGCGGAAGCGGTGGGACAACAGTTCCGCCAGGTTCCCCGTTCCGGAAAAGCGGGTACCCCAGTTGCTGTCATAGGCCTTGCCGCCGCGCGACTGGCTCAGCAGGCTCATGATATGGGCGGCCTTGGCTGGGGCGTGCTGCTCCAGCCACTCGGCGAACAGTTCGGCCACCTCGCCGGGGAGGCGCAGCAGGATGGTGGCGGCACCGGTGGCGCCGACGGCGTGGGCGGCCTCCAGGATGCTCTCCAGCTCATGCTCGGTCAGCGCCGGGATCATGGGGGCGGCCATCACCGTGGTGGGGATGCCGGCAGAAGACAGCCGGCGGATGGTGTCCAGCCGCATGGCTGGGGTGGCGGCGCGCGGCTCCAGCCTGCGGCACAAATCCCGGTCCAGGGTGGTGACGCTGATGGCCACGCTGGCCAGCCCCTGTTCCGCCATGGGGGCCAGCAGGTCGATGTCGCGCGCCACCAGGGCGCTCTTGGTGGTGATCATCACCGGATGGCGGAAGGCGGCCAGCACCTCCAGCACGCCGCGCATGATGCGGCGCGAGCGCTCGATGGGCTGATAGGGATCGGTGTTGGTGCCGATGGCGATCACCGCCGGGCGGTAGCGCGGATTGCGCAGTTCCTTCTCCAGCAGCGCCGGGGCGTCGGGCTTGGCCAGCAGGCGGGTCTCGAAATCCAGGCCCGGCGACAGCCCCAGATAGGCGTGCGTCGGGCGGGCGAAGCAATAAATGCAGCCATGCTCGCAGCCCCGGTAAGGATTGATGGAGCGGTCGAACGGCACGTCAGGTGACGAGTTCCGCGTGATGATGGTGCGGGTGGCGTCCACCGCCACCTCGGTCTTAAGCGGCGGCAGCTCCTCGTCGCCCAAATCCCAGCCGTCGTCGCAGGCTTCCGCGCTGAAGCGCTCGTACCGGTTGGTGGCGTTGGTAGCCGCGCCGCGATGGGGCTCAAGCTTATCCATAACGGCAAGATAGGCACGTTCACGTTACGTTTCAAGAACACGTGACGGCTGGATTTTGCCCCCCCGAAGGGCTATTAGTACCGCCTTCCTTTTGGTTTCGGAGACTTACGGGATGTCAGGCCAGCAGAAGAAGCGCGTCTTCTCCGGTGTTCAGCCCACCGGCAAGCTGCATATCGGCAATTACGTCGGCGCCATCAGCCAGTGGGCCGAGAACCAGGACGACTACGACAACATCTTCTGCGTCGTCGACCTGCACGCCATCACCATCCCGGAAGCCATCACCCCCAAGGCCTTCCACGACAAGTGCCTGGAAGTCGCCGCCCTGTACATCGCCTGCGGCATCGATCCGGCCAAGTCCACCATCTTCCTGCAAAGCCACGTGCCGGAGCATTCTGAGCTGTCGTGGCTGCTGAACTGCATGGCCCCCTTGGGCTGGCTCTACCGCATGACCCAGTTCAAGGCCAAGTCGGGCGGCAGCGAATCCGTCGGCACCGGCCTGCTGGATTATCCGGTGCTGATGGCCGCCGACATCCTGCTGTACGACACCCATTTCGTGCCGGTGGGCGACGACCAGAAGCAGCACATCGAGTTCACCCGCGACCTGGCCCAGCGCGCCAACACCATGTTCAACACCGGACTGGTGATCCCCGAGGCGCAGATCCGCAAGTCGGGTGCCCGCGTCATGGGCCTGGATGACCCTGAGGGCAAGATGAGCAAGTCCACCGGCGAGACCAAGAAGGGCCATTCCATCGGCATCCTGGACGAGCCGGGCGTGATCAAGAAGGCCATCATGTCGGCCACCACCGACTGCGAGAACGAGGCCCGCTTCGACCATGCTGGCGCCGGCGTGCGCAACCTGCTCACCCTGTACGAGGTGCTGTCCAAGCAGTCGCGCGAGCAGATCGAGGCCGAGTTCCACGGCCAGGGCTACGGCAAGCTGAAGAAGGCGCTGGTGGAGCTGACCGTCGAGCACCTGCGCCCGGTGCGCGAACGCTACGCCGACCTGATGAACCATCCCGACCACCTGTCGGCGGTGCTGAAGACCGGCGCCGACCGCGCCCGCTCCATCGCCTCGCAGACCGTGACCCGTGTTCGCGACGCCATGGGCTTCGTGCGTCCGTGAATGCCTGCTGGCTTGGCGGCCTTAGAGCGCGATGACTTTAGGTCGGCGCAGTCCTGCGCCGACCTAAAGTCTGAGTCGCCCTCTAATTTGTAGAGCCGCCGCCAAGCCGGCACTCATGATCGAGCACTTCCTCGGAATGGGCAAAATTGCCGATGAGCGGCTGAGCCTTGCTGGCCAGGATATGAAAACCCGGCCGTCCATCGGCTGAGACCGCCCCCACCACTGCCACCGTCCACTGTCCAAGGCCGCCGTCACCGCCCGCCGGACCATCGGCCGCCAGCCGAATGGGGTTGAGGGCGCTCAAATCGTCGCCGTCGATCCAGCGCACCCAATAGGCATGGCCGGAGACCATGGCTTGCCTCCAGTCTTCGCCAGGGACGAGGCTTCTGAGCTGCTCGTGCACCGGCGGGGCCAGGCAATCCACGTGGATGTGCAGCTGATCCTGGCTGCGCGCCAACGCCGAATTCACCGCCAAACCGACCCAATCACGAGATACCGGGCGCCCCAGCCGCTGCTCCATCAGGCTGCGCGCCCGCCACGCTGCCTCCCACACCGCGCTGGCGTCGGGGGCCAGGATCATCGGGTCCTCCATGCCGGTAACCCGCGCCGCCGGCAAGGCCAGCATCTGGGCGACGCCGACCTGATCCTTGATGATGACGGTACCATGCTCCAGGTCGGTCGCCTGGCAGGGTGCCGGCGGCTGGTCGGCAGCGGCGGCAGGCACGCAACTGCCGTTCACGATCCGCCACAGGGCGTCCCTGTCCGCCGTCAGGGCGGGCGAGGCCAAGGCGACGGCCAGGGCCAGTCCAAGCATCCACGGACGGAAGCGGGAGGGGAGCACTGGGGGCATGGGCGAGATCCCGGCGTGAGGTGATGCGGGCCATTGGATATGGCCCGCCGCCAAAGCGCAACCTTGAGCTGGAACCCAGCCGCCCCGAGGGCGTTCTTTGCGGTATCAACCGGAAGGGAGGAATACCATGGCCCAAGGCATGGGTGGACATTCGCCGTCGAACATCCTGCATCACCTGAAGGGCGTCGATTTTCCCGCCGACAAGCAAGACCTGATCCAGCAGGCGCAGAAGAACAACGCCGAGGGCGACATCATCGACATCATCAAGCAATTGCCGGACGGCCAGTACCAGTCCATGGCCGACGTGCTGAAGGGCGTCGGCAAGGTGGAATGAAGCGGCTATCATGGGCCGTCCGTCTTTTGAGGGAAGGCCCGCCGTGACCACCGAACATCCTTTCGCCCAATATGTCCGCATCCTCGGCAAGGGCCCCAACCTGTCTCGCGCGCTGACCCAGGCGGAGGCGCGCGAGGCCATGTCCATGGTGCTGGCCGGCCAGGTCGAGCCGGTGCAGCTGGGCGCCTTCCTGTGCCTGCTGCGGGTCAAGACCGAGACGCCGGAAGAAGCCGCCGGCCTGGCGCAAGCCATTCGCGACAGCATCACCCCGCCTCCCGGCTTGGCCGTGGATGTGGACTGGGCCTCCTATGCCGGCAAGTCGCGGCAGTTGCCGCTTTACCTGCTGGCGGCGCTGGCCCTGGCCCAGTCCGGCGTGTCGGTGTTCATGCACGGCGCCGAGGGCCATACCGCCGGGCGCGTCTACAGCTCGGAAGCCTTGGCCGCCCTGGGCATCCCCACCGCAACCAGCCTGGCGCAGACGGCCGAGCAATTGCGCCGCCACCGCTTCGCCTACATGACGCTGGAGCATCTGTCGCCGCCGCTGCATGCCATCATGCAGTTGAAGGCGCTGCTGGGCCTGCGCTCGCCCATCCACACGGTGGCCCGCATGGTCAATCCGTTGCGCGCCGCCTTCTCGGTCAACGGCGTCACCCACCCGCCCTATCTGCCGGTGCACCAGCAGGGCGCCCTGCTGCTGGGGGACAAGGCCTCCGCCGCCTTCAAAGGCGACGGCGGCGAGGTTGAGCGCCGGCCGGAAAAGCCGTGCGAGGTCTTCGCCGTGCTGGACGGCCTGCCCTTGCGCGAAGAATGGCCGGCGCTGGTGGGCGGCACCCGGGAAAAGGAGGAAAGCCTGGACCTTGCCCGCCTAAAGGCGCTGTGGAACGGCACGGAAACCGACGAAATCGCCGACGCCGCCATCGCCGGCACCATCGCCATCGTGCTGCGCTATTCCGGCCGCGCCGCCTCGGTGGAAGAGGCGGAAGCGAAGGGTCGGGCAATCTGGCAGGGGCGCGACCGCTCGCGGATGGTTTAACGCAAGTACCCCGGCGGCTGAATGCCGGGGGCCAGCGGCAGGGGCGGCGATTCCAGCCCCAGGCCCTCTTCGTCGTGTATCGGGAGAGCGGGCCCGGCGGTTTCCAACCCGGCGGTCAGGTCACCCAGGAAGGCGTCGCGCCATGTCTCCACCGTGTTGGCCTCCACCACGTCCATGTTGGCGCGCCAGCGGTCGAGCCGCTCCGGGCGCGGCATGGTCAGCGCCTTGGCCAAAGCGTCGGCCACCTCGTCGACGTCGAAGGGATTGACGATCAGCGCCGACTTCAGCTCACGGGCCGCCCCGGCGAAGCGCGACAGCACCAGCACGCCCGGATCGGCCGGGTCCTGTGCCGCCACGTATTCCTTGGCCACCAAATTCATGCCGTCACGCAACGGCGTCACCAGCCCGACGCAGGCGGCGCGGTAGAACCCGGACAGGGTGGCGCGGTCATAGCCCCGGTTGATGTAACGCACCGGCTGCCAGTCGAACTCGGCGTAGCGGCCATTGATGCGACCGGCCGCCCCTTCCAACTGGCGTTTCAGCGCCCGGTAGCGCGCCACCTCCTCGCGAGACGGTGCCGCGATCTGCATGAACTCGAAATGACGTTTGAACTCGGGATGGCCGTCCAGCAGGGCTTCGATGGCGTCGAAGCGGTGCGGCAACCCCTTGGAATAATCCAGCCGCTCCACCCCCAGGATGAGATGACGGCCCTGCAGCGAGTCCTTCAGGCACTCGGTTTCCGGCGCATGGGCCTGGGCCGCGGCAAGCTCGGCGAAGGATTCCGTGTCGATGCCGATGGGATAGGCGGCAACGCGGGCGCAATGGCCGTAGGCGGTGAAGCGCCCGTCTTCGGCCACCTCGCCGCGCGCCTCGCCGCCTATATAGCCGAGGAAGGCGCGCACGTCGTCCTGGGTCTGGAAGCCCACCAGATCATAGGAGCACAGCGCCTTCACCAACCGGCGATGGCCGGGCAGCGCCACCAGCAATTCGGGGACGGGGAAGGGCGTGTGCAGGAAGAAGCCCATGCGGTTGCCAACGCCCAGCCGGCGCAACTCGTCGCCCAGCGGGATCAGGTGGTAGTCATGAATCCAGATGATGTCGTCGGGACGGATCATCGGCGCCAGTTGCGCCGCGAACAGGGCGTTGACCCGCAGATAGCCTTCGTAGGAGCGGCGCGACACCTCCAACAGACCCAGGCGGAAATGGAACAGCGGCCACAGGGTCGAGTTGGAGAAGCCGTTGTAGAACTCCTCGTAATCCTGGCGCGACAGATCGGTGGTCATCGTGGTGATGCCGCCGTGCGAGACAGATTTAGGCGGCGGCACCCGAGAGTCTTCGCACACTTCGCCCGACCAGCCGAACCACAGGCCACCATGGCGTTCCAGGGAATCGCGCAACGCCACCGCCAAGCCCCCGGCCTGGGCACCCTTCTTGGGCAGGCTGACCCGGTTGGAGACGATCACGAGTCGGGACACCGCACCCTCCCTGGATGGACCCATGCCCAAGAAGGTGGGAGGACCGGCCGGTCGTACCAACCCGGATGAGGCGGTACGCCCGATGGGGGAGGCCTTAGGTTCCGGCGGATTCCTTCGCGCCCCGGCGGGCCAGTTCGTCGGCGCGTTCGTTCTCCGGATGGCCGGCATGGCCGCGCACCCAGTGCCAGCTGACCTGATGGCGGCTGGCGGCCTGGTCGAGCGCCTTCCACAGATCGTCGTTCTTAACCGGTTTCTTGTCGGCGGTCTTCCAGCCGCGCGCCTTCCAGCCGCGCAGCCACTCGGTCATGCCCTTCTTGACGTATTCGCTGTCGGTGTAAACTTCGACCACGCAAGGCCGCGTCAGCGCATTCAGCCCCGAGAGCACCGCCATCATTTCCATGCGGTTGTTGGTGGTGGGATTCTCGCCGCCGTGCAACTCCTTCTCCACGCCCTTGAAGCGCAGGATCACGCCCCAGCCGCCGGGGCCGGGATTGCCGGAACAGGCGCCGTCGGTGAACAGCTGAACTGCTTCGCTCATTCGATGCCGTAGGCGCCTGGGCCGGTGATGCCCTGGTGGAAGCGCAGCTTGCGGTAATATTCCAGCGGGTCCTTGCGCTTGACGAAGGCGCCGGCGGGGGTGTTGAGCCAGTCGTACAGACGGGTCAGCAGGAAGCGCATGGCGGCGCCGCGCGCCAGCAGCGGCAGCGCGGCCAATTCCTCGGCGGTGAGCGGGCGGACCTTGCGGTAGCCGTTCAGCATCAGGCGCGCCTTGGTGGCGTTGAAGCTGCCATCGGGCTCGAAGCACCAGGCGTTCAGGCAGATGGCGATGTCGTAGGCCAGCGTGTCGGTGCACGCGAAATAGAAATCGATCAGGCCGGTGACCTGATTTCCGTGGAAGAACACGTTGTCGGGGAACAGATCGGCGTGGATCAGCCCGACCGGCAGGGTGGTGGGCCAATCACGCTCCAACGCGTCCAACTCGGCGGCGATGAAGGCGGCCAGGCCCGGCTTGACCTCGTCGGCGCGGGTAGCTTCGGCATCGAACAGCGGGCGCCAGCCTGACACCGACAGATCGTTGGGACGCGACTGCGGGAAGTCGGCGCCCTTCAGGTGCATCTCGGCCATGGCCCCGCCCAGCGCCGCGCAATGCTCCAGGGTCAGGCGCCGTGCCGACATGCCGGTGAGAAAGCTGACCACAGCCGCCGGCCGGCCGCACAACTCGCGTAAGGAATTGCCGTCGCGCCCATGCAGCGGCGTCGGACAGGCCAGACCGCGCGCCGCCAGATGCTCCATCAGCCCCAGGAAGAATGGAAGGTCCTCGGGCTTGGTGCGCTTTTCGTAGAGCGTCAGGATGAAATTGCCGCGATCGGTTTGCAGCAGGTAGTTGGAGTTCTCGACCCCCTCGGCGATCCCCTTGCAGGACAGCACCTCGCCGATGTCGTAGCCGGCGACGAACGCCGCCAACTCCTCATCGGAAACTTCCGTGTAGACCGCCATGAACCCCTGGGCCCCAATCGCCTTGTGAAGGCGGGAAAGTACGACAGGCTTAGGGGTTTGGGAAGGGGGGCTTAAGACAGGTTGAGCCGATACCCCAGCCACCCCTGGTTCCAGTCGAATCCCTGGGCTT
>Ga0306923_10005335_pt1 | contig 12516 bp, 10 predicted proteins | sample sta12Can44000108_FD_203841 | JGI IMG/M metagenome (GOLD analysis project Ga0306923, IMG submission 203841) | Lab enrichment of tropical soil microbial communities from Luquillo Experimental Forest, Puerto Rico - statanox.12C.anox.44.000.108 (v2)... | ecosystem: Environmental > Terrestrial >...
CACCCGTCCTATGGGGATGCCAAGATCCCGGCATGGGAGATGATCCGCTTCTCGGTCAACATCATGCGCGGCTGCTTCGGCGGCTGCTCGTTCTGCTCCATCACCGAGCACGAGGGGCGCGTCATCCAAAGCCGGTCGGAAAGGTCGATCCTGAACGAGATCGAGGCCATCCGCGACAAGACCAAGGGCTTCACCGGCACCATTTCCGACCTGGGCGGCCCCACCGCAAACATGTGGCGGCTGAACTGCAAGGACCCGGAAATCCAGGCGGTGTGCCGCCGCCCCTCTTGCGTCTATCCCGACATCTGCAAGAACCTGGAAACCAACCACGACCCGCTGATCGCGCTGTACCGCAAGGCGCGCGCGGTGAAGGGGGTGAAGCGCATCTCCATCGGCTCGGGCGTGCGCTACGATCTGGCGGTGAAAAGCCCGGCCTACGTCAAGGAACTGGTGGCCCACCACGTGGGCGGCTATCTGAAGATCGCCCCCGAGCACACCGAGGACGGTCCGCTGTCCAAGATGATGAAGCCGGGCATGGGCGCCTATGACCGCTTCAAGCAGCTGTTCGAGCAGGCGGCGCGCGAGGCGGGCAAGAAATACTACCTGATCCCGTATTTCATCGCCGCCCATCCCGGCACCACCGACCGCGACATGATGAATCTGGCCCTGTGGCTGAAGCGCAACGGCTTCAAGGCCGATCAGGTGCAGACCTTCCTGCCGTCGCCCATGTCGCTGTCCACCGCCATGTACCATTCCGGGCGCAACCCGCTGGCCCCCATCCGGCGCCAGGGCGGCGAGGAGGTGTTCTCGGCCCGGGGCGAGCGGCAGCGCCGCCTGCACAAGGCTTTCCTGCGTTACCACGATCCCGACAACTGGCCGCTGCTGCGCGAGGCGCTGAAGGCCATGGGCCGCGCCGACCTCATCGGCCCCGGCCAGCACCAGTTGGTACCGGCCAACCAACCGTTCGGAAATGGGGCGGCAGTCAAGGCCAAGGGGCGGCCGTTCATGACCCAGCACACCCGTCCGGCTGGTGGAAAACCCAAGCGCAGCCGCTAGTTCCAAGGACTTAGGTCGGCGTAGTTCCTATTACCCGGATACGCACCTTTTCAAAACGCCCCGGGTCCCTGCACAATGGTGATATACCGATTGGGCGGGCAGGGCGTTCCATGAAGATCCGCAATTTCTTCTTCCTGTGCATGGCCGCGGTGGCGGCCCTGTCCTTGTTCACCGCATCTGGGCTGGTGATCGACGCCATGCGCGATCGCGCCAAGGTCAGCGCCGCCCGCGACATTGCTGTGGTGCAGGGCACCCTGCTGGACTTGGCCGAGAAGGTCAGCCTGGAGCGCGGCCTGCACAACGTGGCGCTGGCGACCGGCAAGGACGTGGCGGCGGACGCCGCCGCCAAGCTGGCGCGCGAGCGTGAGGCCACCGACAAGGCCTTCGCCGCCACCCTCGCGGTGGCGCCGCCCGCCCATGCCGCCATCGTCGCCGAATTGCAGCGCAAGCTTGAAGCCGCCCGCGCACCGATGCTGCGCGAACTGGCCAAGCCTGGCGCCGAGCGCGATCCGGGTGCCGGCAAGGCGTGGATGGTGGCCAATTTCGCCGTGGGCGATGGCGTCATCGCCGAGGGCACCACGTTGCTGCAGGAGCTCTACCGGCTGAGCGGCGACATCGCCGACTTCGTCATGCAGGCCCATGCGGCGGCCAACCTGCGCAACCAATTGGGCCAGCGCAACACGGCCATGCTCAACGTCATCGCCGACGGCAAGCCCATGACCATGGTGCAGATGGAGCGGCACCACCAGTTTACCGGCCGGATCGAGCAGGTATGGGAGATTATGAAGGCCGAGACGGCCCTGCTGGAGGGTGCCGACACCCTTCAGCCGATGCTGAGTTCCGTGCAGGACACCATCTTCCGCGACGTCGCCGGCATCATGCGCAAGGTCGAGGAAGCCAGTAACACCGGCCAGCCCTACCCCTATGCGCCGGTGGAATTCCGCGACAGCACGGTGGGCAAGTTCGCCATCATCGCCGATCTGCGCCACGCCTATGTGGATCGCGCGCTGGATGCTACCGACCGTCGTCTGTCCTCGCTGAATGGCCGCCTGGCCTTCGCCGTGGCTGTGCTGGCTGTGCTGGCTGCGCTGACCGCCGGAATCACCCTGGTGTTCACCCGCCGGGTCGTGTCGCCGCTGCTGGCCACCGTGGGCACCATCAGCCAGATGGCGGGCGACAATCTGGACGTGGCGGTGCCCGGCCGTGATCGCGCCGACGAGATCGGCGAAATCGGCCACGCGTTGGAAACCCTGCGGCAGAACGCCCTGGCGGCCCGCGCCGCCGAGGCCGAGCGGGCGGCCGAGCGGGGCCGGCGCGAGGAGTTGCGCGGCCGCACCGACGAGCAACTACGCGGCTTCGCCGACCGGGTCGATAGCCTGATGGCGGCGGCCAATGGCAACGTGGCGGCGCTGCGCGAGAATGCCGGTGGCCTGACTCGCTTAGCCCAGCAGGCGGCCGACGGCTCGGCCTCGGTGGCGTCCTCGGCCGACGAGGCGGCGGGCAACGTGGAGGCCATCGCCTCGGCGACCGAGCAGCTGCTGGCCTCCATCCGCGAGATCAGCCAGGTGGTCACCGGCATGGCGACCACCGCCACCCACGCGGTGGAGGAGGCGGCGGCATCCAAGGAGACGGTGAAGGAGCTGACCCACTCGGCCGAGCGTATCGGCGAGATCGTCTTGCTCATCAACGAGATCGCCGGCCAGACCAATCTGCTGGCGCTCAACGCCACCATCGAGGCGGCGCGCGCCGGCGAGGCCGGCAAGGGCTTCGCCGTGGTGGCGGGCGAGGTCAAGGCGCTGGCCAACCAGACCGCCAAGGCCACCGAGCAGATACAGAACCAGGTGGCCGCCATCCAGCGCGGCACCGACGTGGCCTATCGCGCCATCACCGGCATCGACCAGACGGTAGGCAAGATCAACGAGCTGGCCACCTCCATCGCCTCGGCGGTGGAGGAGCAGAACTGCGCCACCGCCGAGATCGCCCGCTCGATCCAGCAGGCCTCGGACGGCGTCAACGCGGTGGCTGGCACCATCACCACCGTGCGCCAGAGCGTGGATTCCACCGAAACTTCGGCCGAGGCGGTCAACCGCTTCTCGTCGGAGCTTGCCGAACAGACCTCCGCCTTGCGCGGCCAGTTCGACCACGTGCTGGAACTGGTGCGCCAGCAGGGATAATTCCTCGCGACCAGGCAACCACGCCGCCTTCCGTCTGTTCACCCCTCCGGTGCAACAGGCGGAGGCGGGCATGCCTCAATCCTTCCTTGATCCCGGCATCGTTGCCAGCCGTCACCGCTGGGCCCTGGCGGCGCGCGGTGCCCTGGCTCTTGTCATCGGCCTGTGGCTGCTTCTGGCCCCGGTGGGCGGCTTGGTGGCTCTGGCGGCCATCATCGCCACCTTGCTGGCGGTGGACGGTGTGGTCGCCCTGGTGGCGGGAATGTGGTCGGAACCGGGTGGGCGGGAGCGCTGGATCGGCGTGGTTCAGGGACTGGCCAGCCTGGTCCTCGCGTCGCTGGCGCTGGCCCTGCCCACCTCGTTGCTGTCGCTGGTGTGGATCGTCGCCATCTGGATGGTGTGGCAGGGCGCCGGTGACGTGATGGTGGCCCGCGTGCGTGGCGGCGAGCCGTGGCTCGCCTCGGGTGGCGCGGTGTCGGTGGTGCTGGGGGTGGTGCTGATGATCCTGCCGGCCATCTTCATGCGCCTGACCGCGGCGCCCAGCCTGGTGACCATGGCCGCCATCGCCATCCTGGTGCGCGGCCTGTTCCTTTTGGCGGCGTCCGGCCGCCGACAGCCCGCTCTTTAGCGCTCTTTCTTCGGAACCGGCCGTCACCGCCCGACGTTGTTACATCCGAGGGGGCGGAGGCGGCGCTTGATGTCGGTGGATACCCTCATCCGGGTGGACGAGCGTGCAAACCGCCTGTCGTGGGTGTCGAAACTCGCTCTTACCCTTGCCTTCCTGCTGGTGATCTCGCTCCTGCGCTGGTGGTTCCGTGAGTGGCTGACGCTGCTGCCCTTCCTGCCCTATTTCCCGGTGGTGGTGGTCTGCGCCGTACTATTTGGCACTGGCTACGCCTACGTGGCCAGTGTGCTCGGCTTCATCATCTCTCTGTATTTCTTCGTGCCGTCCGAACTGACCTTCCTGGTGAAGGGGGAGGCCTTGATTGCCTCGCTCCTGTTCCTGCTGGTGCTGCTGTTCACCGGCTGGTCAGTGGGAACATTGCGTACCTTCTCGGTTCGGCTTTACGCCGCCGAGCGGGCTAAGGCAGTGCTGCTGAGAGAACTCAACCACCGTTGCAAGAACAACCTCCAGATGGTGTCGTCGCTGCTGACCATCGAGGGGGCGCGGGTGAGCGACCCCATGGCACGCAAGGCCTTCGACGACGCCATCAGCCGCATTGCGGTGATGGGCCAGATGCATACCCTGCTGTACCAGCGTGACGCAGCCGAGGCGGTGGATGTGCAGGAATTCGTCGAACGCCTGTGCACAGGCCTGCACGCGTCGTTCGTGGGCGAGCGCCCTATCGCCATCCATTGCCGGGCCGAGTCGTTGCAACTGGACATGGACAAGGCGGTGCTGGTGGGCATCATCGTCAACGAGGCGGTCACCAACGCGCTGCGCCACGCCTTCACCGACGCCCGCGCCGGCACGGTGGACGTGCACCTGAGCATCGAAGAGGGGCGCGCTCTGTTGCGGGTGGCCGACAACGGCGTCGGCATCGTTCCTGTCCCGAGCAAGGGCCTGGGCTCGCGCCTGATCGACATGATGGCGAGCCAGCTGGGTGGCACGGCCGTAATTTGCCCGCTCGAGGTTGGCGGCACCGAGGTGTTGGTGACAATCCCGCTGGCTCAGTCCAGCAGCGCTTCCAGGAAAATCTCGCCATAACGGGCCAGCTTGGCCTCGCCGATGCCGTGGATGCCGCGCATCTCTTCCAGAGACAAGGGGCGGTGGGCGGCCAGCTCCATCAAGGTGCGGTCGGGGAATACGGCGTAAGCCGGGATGCCCTGCTCGGCGGCCAGTTCGCGGCGCAGCTTCTTGAGCGCGGCCAGCAGGTCGTTGTCGTATTCCGCCGGTAGTTGCGCGGCGGCGGTGCGGGCCTTCTTCTTCTCGCGGCTCTTCAGCGCATCCAGGCGGATTTCGATGCGGGCCTTGCCGCGCAGCACGTTGCCGCCGTCCTCGGTCAGGCGCCAGGCGCCGAACTCGGCCAGGTCCTGGGTCATCAGGCCGCCGGCGTAAAGCTGGCGGAAGATGGAGCGCCATTGCTCGCGGGTGCGGTCCTTGCCGACGCCGAAGGTGGGAAGCTGGTGATGGCCGTGGTGCAGCACGGCGTCGCTTTCCGTGCCCACCAGGACGTTGATCAGGTGTTCGGCGCCGAAGCGCTGGCCGGTGCGGTAGATGGCCGACAGCACCTTCTGGGCGTCTACGGTGCCGTCGTAGACCGCCACGCCGTGGATGCACAAATCGCAATGGCCGCAGGGCTCGGTCTGCTCGCCGAAATAGGCGAGCAGGGTCTGGCGGCGGCAGCGCGGCGCCTCGCACAGGGCCAGGAGCGCGTTGAGCTTGGCCCGCTCGACCCGCTTCTGCTCGTCCGAGGCTTGGCTGTCCTCGATCTGAAGCGCGCGCAGGCGCACGTCGCCCAGTCCATACAGCGTCAGCGTGTCGGCGGGCAGGCCGTCGCGGCCGGCGCGGCCGATCTCCTGGTAATAGGCTTCGATGCTCTTGGGCAGGTCGGCATGGGCGACGAAGCGCACGTCGGGCTTGTCGATGCCCATGCCGAAGGCGATGGTCGCCACCATGGTGATGCCATCCTCACGCAGGAAGGCATCCTGGTTGGCCTCGCGCACGCTCTTGTCCAGGCCGGCGTGATAGACCAGCGCGCGGTGGCCCGCCGCATTGAAGGTTTCCGCCAGATCCTCGCAGCCCTGGCGCGAGGCGCAATAGACCACGCCGCTTTGGCCCTTGCGGGTGGACAGGAAATCCAAGAGCTGCTTGCGCGCGCTGTTCTTGGCCGCCATGGACAGCAGCAGGTTGGGGCGGTCGAAGCCGCCGATGAAGATGCGGGGTTCCTGGTCGAACAGGCGACTGACGATGTCGGCGCGGGTGGCGGCGTCGGCGGTGGCGGTGAAGGCCACCGTCTGGATGCCGCCCAGCTCGCGCCGCAGCTCGCCCAGTGCCAGGTATTCCGGGCGGAAGTCGTGGCCCCACTGGCTGACGCAATGGGCTTCGTCGATGGCGAGCCGTGTCGCCCCGGCGCTGCGCAGCAGTTCCACCGTATCCTGCCGCGCCAGCCGCTCGGGTGCCAGATAGAGCAGGCGCAAATCGCCATCGCGCAAGGCGTCGAAGATGCGCCGCTGTTCGGCCGGGTCGTTGGCGGAATTGAGGGCGGCGGCGTTGATGCCGTAATTGGTCAGCTGCGCCACCTGGTCGCGCATCAGCGCGATCAGCGGCGACACCACCACGGTCAGGCCGTTTCCCACCAAAGCGGGCAGTTGGTAGCACAACGACTTGCCGGCGCCGGTGGGCATGATGGCCAGCACGTCCCGGCCGCTCAGGATCGTCTCGATGATGGAATCCTGGCCGGGGCGGAAACCGTCGAAGCCGAAGACGGAGCGGAGGAGCGATCGGGCGTGGTCGAGCATGGCGCCGGATCATACCGAGGCGGATGCGCGTATGCCATGATCTTGCCATCAATCGGACATTGAGGAGGCGCAAAGGGGGTAGAAAGTCCCCTACATCGCATAAATCTCTATGAGTAGAGACGTCCAATGATCCGCAAAGCCGTTCTTCCCGTTGCCGGTATGGGTACTCGTGTCCTTCCCGCCACCAAGGTGCTGCCCAAGGAGCTGCTGCCGGTGGTGGACAAGCCGTTGATCCAGTACGCCGTGGAAGAGGCCGCCGAGGCCGGAATCACCGAGATCGTCCTGGTCACCGCCAAGGGCAAGGAATTGCTGGCCGATCACTTCGACACCTCGGCCGAGTTGGAGCGCCAATTGGAAGCGCGCGGCAAGGCCGAGTTGCTGGAGATCGCCCGCTCCACCTGCCCCAAGGGCGTCACCATCACCACCGTGCGCCAGCCGGCCCCGCTGGGCCTGGGCCATGCGGTGTGGTGCGCCAAGCCGGTGGTAGGCGACGAGCCTTTCGCCGTGCTGCTGCCCGACGACCTGATCCTGGGCAAGCCGGGCTGTCTGAAGCAGATGGTCGAGCAGTGGAAGGAGATGCGCGGCCACCTGGTGGCGGTGGAGAACGTGCCGCTCTCCCAGGTGAACCGCTATGGCATCCTGGATGTCATCGAGGACAACGGCCAGGTGGCCCGTGCCCGTGGCATGGTGGAGAAGCCGGCGCCCGAGCAAGCCCCCTCGACCCTGTCCGTGATCGGCCGCTACATCCTGGAGCCGGTGGTGTTCGACTACCTGGACATGAAGCAGAAGGGCCAGGGCGGCGAAATCCAGCTGACCGACGCCATCGCCGCCACCATAAAAAAGGCGGGCCTGACGGGCTTCCGCTTCCGTGGCACCCGCTACGACTGCGGCAACAAGGCCGGCTACGTCACCGCCATCGTCGACGCGGCCCTGGCTCATCCGGAAACTGCGGCCGCGTTGCATGCCCACCTGGAAAGCCTGATGGGTCGCCGGGTGGCGTGAGAAAAAGGAAGGCGCCGGCCGGGTTCGCGGTGGCCGACGCCTTCCATCCCCCCATCCCCAGGGGATCTCTTACGTATGCAGGGTCTCGCCATGCAGGGCGAGGTCCAGCCCCTCGATCTCGGTCTCCTTGGTCACGCGCAGGCCGATCACCTTGTCGATCAGCTTGAGCAGGCCCCAGGACACCACGCCCGACCACACCACGGTGAACAGCACCCCCTCCAACTGGACCAGCACCTGGCCGGGATTGCCGTCCACCAAGCCGGATCTGTCGGCGCCGCCGATGGCGGCCACGGCGAACACTCCGGTCAGCAGGGCGCCGACGATGCCGCCCACGCCGTGCACGCCGAACACGTCCAACGCGTCGTCGTAGCCGAACATCTTCTTCAGTCCCGACACACCCCAATAGCAGGCCGGGCCGGCGGCCAGGCCCATGACCAGGGCGCCGCCGACGGTGACGAAACCGCAGGCCGGGGTAATGACCACCAGGCCGGCGACGGCGCCGGACACCGCCCCCAGCAACGAGGGCTTGCCGCGCACCAGCCACTCGGCCAGGGTCCAGCTCACCACGGCGGCCGAGGCGGCCAGCTGGGTATTGACCATGGCGATCCCTGCGCTGCCGCCGGCGGACAGGGCCGAGCCGGCGTTGAAGCCGAACCAGCCGACCCACAACAGCGCGCCGCCGGTCATGGTCAGGATCAGGTTGTGCGGCGCCAGGTTTTCGTAGCCCAGGCCCGAGCGCCGGCCGATCATGATCGCGGCGACCAGGCCGGCCACGCCCGAATTGATGTGCACCACGGTGCCGCCGGCGAAATCCAGCACCTTGTCGTTGGCGAGATAGCCGCCCGGCCCCCACACCATGTGGGCGATGGGGCAATAGACCAGCAACAGCCAGGCCGGCAGGAACACGGCCGCCGCGCTGAACTTCATGCGATCCGCCGGGCCGCCCAGCAGGATGGCCGGGGTCAGGATGGCGAAGGTCAGCTGGAACATGACGAAGACGTATTCGGGAACGGTCCCCGACAGGGAATCGGGGGTAACGCCGGCCAGCATTACCTTGGACAAGCCGCCGAAGAACGGATTGCCCGCGGTGAAGGCCAGGGAATAGCCGACCGCCACCCACAACACCGACAATAGGCCGGCGGCGAAGACCGACTGCGTCAGCACCGCCAGCACGTTTTTCTTGCGCACCATGCCGCCGTAGAACAGCGCCAGGCCGGGCACCAGCATCATCAGCACCAGGACGGATGCCATCAGCATCCAGGCGGTGTCACCGGGGTTCAGGGCGGACATGGGCGGCGCTCCTAGTGGTGAGAATCACCACAATTCAGTGGTTGATGGGCTTCCTTCTCCAGACGCTTGGGACCCAAGCGTCTGGAGAGGACCACTAGACAGCGTCCTGATTGGTTTCGCCGGTGCGGATGCGGATCACATGGCCGACCTCGGTGACGAATATCTTGCCGTCGCCCATCTTGCCGGTGCGGGCGGCCTCCATGATCAGCTCGATGGCCTTGTCGCTCTGGTCGTCGCCGACGATGACCTCAAGCTTCACCTTGGGCACGAAGTGGGCCACGTACTCGGCGCCGCGATAGATCTCGGTCTGGCCTTTCTGGCGGCCGAAGCCTTTGCACTCGGTGGCGGTCATGCCCAGGATGCCGGCGGCGGACAGCTTGTCGCGCACCTCGTCCAGCTTGAACGGCTTGATGATGGCGGTGATGTACTTCATGGGACCCCCCTTGGGTGGGGCCGGCGGCCGCCGGCCCGTGACTCATCCCAGGGGTAAAAGCAATGGGTGTGCCAGAGGGGAGGGGGCGGCGCGTGGCGCCGCCGGCCTGGGATTCGGGTTCTGCCTCTTTCTTGGCCGTCACGGGTAAAGAACAAAAAAAGGGCAGCACCCGCAGGTGCTGCCCTTGCCTTGAGCATCTTGCCGTCAGGCCGCCTGGCCCTCCATGTCGAGGGCGTAGCCGGCGGCGCGGACGGTGCGGATGATGTCGTCCTCGTTCTCGCCGTTCAGCGCCTTGCGCAGGCGGCGGATGTGGACGTCCACGGTGCGCGGCTCGACGTAGATATCGGGACCCCAGACGGCGTTCAGCAACTCCTCGCGGCTGAACACGTTGCCGGGGTGCTGCATGAAGAACTGCAGCAGGCGGAACTCGGTGGGGCCCAGGTGGACCGGCCGGTCGCCCCGGGTAACGCGATGGGCCGCGAGGTCCATGGCGATGTCGGCGAATTGCAGCGTGCCCTTGTCCGGCACCGGCTGGCTGCGGCGCAGCATGGCGCGGATGCGGGCCATCAGCTCTGGCACGCTGAACGGCTTGGTCATGTAGTCGTCGGCGCCGGTGTTCAGGCCGCGGATCTTGTCGCCTTCCTCGCCGCGCGCGGTCAGCATGATGATCGGCAGCTCGCGGGTGGCCGGCTTGCGGCGCAACTGGCGGCAGACCTCGATGCCGGAAAGGCTGGGCAGCATCCAGTCCAGCACGATCAGGTCGGGTTTGCGCTCGGACACCACGGCCAGGGCTTCCTCGCCGTCGCCGGCTTCGCAGACGCGATAGCCTTCCTTTTCCAGGTTATAGCGCAGCATGGTGGCGATGGCTGCTTCGTCCTCGACGATCAGGATCAGCGGCTTCATTGGCCCAAGGTCCCCCTCTTACTCGTTCTCCCCGGCATGGCCTTTGGGACGCGCGCCCTTCAACTGGGTTCCGACCACAAGGAAATGCAGGGTCTCGGCGATGTTGGTGGCGTGATCTCCGATGCGCTCGATATTCTTTGCCATGAACATCAGATGAGTGCACGCGGTGATCGTGCGCGGGTCTTCCATCATGTAGGTGATCAGCTCGCGGAACAGGCCGGTGTACATGTCGTCCACCTCCTCGTCCCGGTTCCACACCCGGATGGCCTTTTCCACGTCGCGCTCGATATAGGCGTCCAGGATGTCCTTCAGGATTTCCTGGACGATACGGGCCAGATGCAGCACCGCCGAGACGGGCTTCACCGCCGGCAGCTGGTTCAGCACCAGGGTGCGCTTGGCCACGTTGGCGGCGTAATCGGCAATGCGTTCCAGTTCCGAGCTGATCTTCAGCGCGGCGACGATGTGACGCAAGTCACTGGCCACCGGCTGGCGCAACGCCAGCAGGCGCACGGTGAAGGACTGGATTTCCTGCTCCAACTCGTCCACGCGCGAATCGCCGGCCACCACGCGGGCGGCCAGATCGCTGTCGCGCTTGCCCAGGGCCTGCAACGCCGCCGAGAATTGCGCCTCGGCCATCCCGCCCATGCGGGCGATGATGTTGGTGATGTGGGCGAGCTCTTCGTCGTAGCTTTTGACAGTATGTTCGGTCATTCGTTTTTGCCCTCAGGCGCCGGGCGGGCGCCTCCGCGCCCTTGGCTTGCGCTCGCATCGGCTCGCGGGGCCTCAATGGCCCAATCGCTCGCTTTGCTCGCTCCAGTTTCCGACGCGGACATGCGGTGCCTCAGCCGAAGCGGCCAGTGATGTAGCCCTGGGTCAGCGGATGCTGCGGGTTAGTGAAGATTTGTTCAGTGTTGGCCACTTCCACCAGTTCACCCAGATGGAAGAAGGCGGTCCGCTGGGAGACGCGGGCGGCCTGCTGCATGGAGTGGGTGACGATGACGATGGTGAAGTTCTCACGCAATTCGTCGATCAGCTCTTCGACCTTGGCGGTGGCGATGGGGTCGAGCGCCGAGCAGGGCTCGTCCATCAGGATCACTTCGGGGCTGACGGCGATGGCGCGGGCGATGCACAGACGCTGCTGCTGGCCGCCGGACAGGCCGGTGCCGGGTTCGTCCAGGCGGTCCTTCACCTCGTTCAGCAGGCCGGCCTTTTCCAGGCTGGTCATGACGATCTCGTCCAGCTCGGTCTGGTCCCTGGCCATGCCGTGGATGCGCGGGCCATAGGCGACATTGTCGTAGATGGACTTCGGGAAGGGATTGGGCTTCTGGAACACCATGCCGACGCGGGCGCGCAGTTGCACCACATCCACGCCCTTGTCGTAGATGTCGTCACCGTCCAGGGTCAGCGAGCCGGTGATGCGGGCGACCTCGATCAGGTCGTTCATGCGGTTGATACAGCGCAGGAAGGTGGACTTGCCGCAGCCCGACGGGCCGATCAGCGCGGTCACCTCGTTGGCGCGGATGTCCAGATCCACATGCTTGAGCGCATGCTTCTCGCCGTAGAAGACGTTGACGTCTCGGGCCGACACCTTCGCCAAGTGGCGTTCGGTTTCGGCGGCGGTGGCAACAGCGGTATTGATAGCCATAATCCCCTACCAGCGACGTTCGAATTTCTTGCGGAGCAGGATGGCAGCCAGGTTCATGGCGGCCAGGAACAGCAGCAGCACGATGATGGCGGCCGAGGTCTTCTCGACGAAGGCGCGCTCTGGGCTGTTGGCCCACAGGTAGACCTGCACCGGCAGCACCGTGGCCGAGTCCAGCGGGCCCGACGGGATGTCGACGATGAAGGCCACCATGCCGATCATCAGCAGCGGAGCCGATTCGCCCAGCGCGCGGGCCATGCCCAGGATGGTGCCGGTCAGGATGCCAGGCAGGGCCAGCGGCAGCACGTGGTCGGTGACCATCTGCAGCTTCGAGGCGCCCATGCCCAGCGCCGCCTCGCGGATGGACGGCGGCACCGCCTTCAGCGCGGCGCGGCCGGCGATGATGATGGTGGGCAGCGTCATCAGCGTCAGCACCAGACCGCCCACGGCGGGAGCCGAGCGGGGCAGGCCGAAGACGTTGAGGAACACAGCCAGGCCCAAGAGGCCGAAGACGATGGAAGGTACCGCCGCCAGGTTGTTGATGTTGACCTCGATCA
>Ga0306923_10005336_pt1 | contig 12516 bp, 3 predicted proteins | sample sta12Can44000108_FD_203841 | JGI IMG/M metagenome (GOLD analysis project Ga0306923, IMG submission 203841) | Lab enrichment of tropical soil microbial communities from Luquillo Experimental Forest, Puerto Rico - statanox.12C.anox.44.000.108 (v2)... | ecosystem: Environmental > Terrestrial > Soil...
CTCGCCGCGCTCGAGGCGGCCGACCGGCGCACGCTCGCGTTCGTCGCCGCCGGGGACGCGGAGGGGTTCCACCGCGACGCGGTCCGCGACGACGCGCGCCGGCGCCTGTGCGGCATCGCCCCGATCTACGCCGCGCTCCGCGCCGCGCGGGCGCCCGCGACCCTCCTCCACTACGGGCAATGGACGGACGGGGTCGACTCGGTCAGCTTCGCCGCTGCGGCGGGCTGATCGAGACGTCCCGAGGCGCGCTGCCGCGGGCGGCCTCGCGCCGTACCCCTACTCGAGCTCGTCCTCACCCTCGGCCTCGGTGCCGGCGGCCTCACCGTACTCGATCGCGCACTTCGGGCAGAACTCGTTCGGCGGCGGCGCGTTCGGCACCGCGACTGCCTCGCCCTCTGCTCCGCACACCTGGCACCGCCCGGGCATCTGAACGACGCCGCGGTCCACTGGGCTCTCGTTGGTCGAGTTCCTCATGCGCCACCCCGCTTCCTCTTCTTGGGCACCACGAGCCCGCGCGACAAGCGCCGCAGCACGCGCTTCACCTGGCGCTTCTTGTAGCGCTCGTGCGAGGCGTCGCCCTCCTCGTTCCGCTCCGCGGTCGGCTCGTCCAGCACCTGGAACTCGACCAGGGCGAACACCACCCGGCCGAGCTCGTCCGCCATGGGGTCGAGCCGCGGGATGAGGTCGTCGATCCGCACGGGGAGGTCGACGACGAAGTTCAGGACCTTGTAGCCCTTCCCGCTGAACTCGTTGCGGGGCGTCGACGGGTCGCGCCGCTCGAGGTCGGCGGGGAGCTGCAGCTCGGCCGCGAGCGCCGCGCCGTGCGGGTGCGCCGCGAGCAGCGCGTCGAACTTGATGAGGCTGTTCTGCGTCTGGCCGGGGACGGCGTAGTTGAAGGGGAAGAGCGTCTGCGAGAGGTGGCGGACGATCGGCGCGATCTGATCCTTTCGCTCGGTCACGATGCGGTAGCGGACGCGGTCGAACACCTGGGCGGCGACCGACTCCTTCTTCGCGAGGAGCTTCGTCACGAGCGACGCGCGCCCCTTCATGTTGCCGCGGAACTCGACGATCGGGAACCCGAGCCGCCGCATCCGCTCGGCCTCCGCCATGATGCGGCGGTGGACCCGGTCCGCGAGATCCGCCTCTCGGATCGCGGTCCGGAACAGCAGCTCGCGCGCCTCGAGGTGGTGGATGATGTGCATCACCTTGAGCACGACGCACGCGATGCGGCGGTAGCGGTGCGGGTCGACGACGCCCGCCGCGAGCAGGAACAGCGTGCGCAGGTCCTCCGGCTGCGCGACCGGATCGGCGACGCGGTAGCCGAACACGTTCCGGAGGTACTCGACCGCCTGACCGAGGATGGCGCGCAGGCGCCGCTCGTCGCGCGGGTCGGCGAGGTCGAACAGGTTCAGACCGAGGAACGCCTCGACCTCGGCCGGCGTGCGGAAGTCGAGCCGGCGCCAGTCGATCACCGAGCCGCCGCGCAGGAGGAGGCGCAGCACCTCCAGGTCGGCGAGGCCCATCGCCTCGAGGGGGCGGTACGGGCCGGGTGCTGCCGCAGGGGCGGGCTTCGGATCGGACGCCACGCGGTCTCAGCCTCGGGGGAGAGAGGGGTTCGAGGCGGACACTGACAGCGCGCCGGCCCCGGGTCAATAGGACGGGGACTGCGTCCCTCCCTGAGGGACGGCGTTCAGTGCCCGCATGGCGAGACTACGCTCGGCCGACCGCTCTTCTTCCCCTAGAACTGGAACGGGAAGGTCACTTCCTGACCAGTGGTCTTCGACTGCGGGAACTTGATCGTCTTCAAGACCCCGCTGATGCACTGGGCGAAGCGACCGTTCTCGAACTCGGGCGTGAGCGTCTTCACGTCGCGCACGCTCCCGTCGCCGACGATCGTCCAGCGCATCTTGAGCACGCCGGAGGCGTCGGGCTCACGCGCTTTCTGCTCCTGGACGCAGCGCCGGAGCGGCTCGATCCGCTGGGCGACGGACTCGTTGATCTGCGCGGGCGAGAGCTTCGCCGGGAGGTCGCCGCCCGGGCGCGGCGGGACGTAGACGGAGCGGGAGGAGCCGCCATTGCCGCTGCCGAGCGCCTCGTTGAGCGCCGAGTCGTTCGACTCGAAGTCGAGCACCGAGTCCTTCTTCTTCTGGGGGGCCGGCTGCGCGGCGGGCGCCGGTGAGGGCGGCGCGGCCTGGGCGACGCGCGGCGGCTCGCGCGCCGGCTCGTGGCGGGCGGGCGGCTCGTGGCGCGTGCGCGTCGTCCGCGCCGGAGCGTGCGGCGGCTCGGCCGCGGGCTTCGCGGCGGCGACGGCGGGCGGGGCCTCCGCGGGCTTCGGCTCGGCGGCCGTCGGCGCCGGGGCCGGGCTCGCCGGTGCGGCGGCGACCGCCCCCTGCGGCGCGGGCGGGGCGGCGGCGGGGGCCGGCGCGGCAGCGGGTGCCGGTGCCGTGGCGGCGGGCTGCGCGGGCGCGGCCGGAGCGGGCTCCGGCGCAGGGGCGGGTCGGGCGGCCGGTGCGGTCGCGATCGCCTCGACCGTCGCGATCTTGCGGTTCAGGTAGTAGAAGACGCCGGCCGCGGCGCCGCCCACGAGGATCACGACGACCGCCACCGCGACCGCGACGGTGCGCGACGCGTTCCGCTTCTCCCGAACCTGCTGCGCGCCCTTCGCGACCGACGAGCGGGGGGGCTCGAGCTTCTTCTCGCCGGTCGGCTCGAGCCCCTTGATCGGCAGCGGGATGGCGCCCGTCGGGTCCACGCCCCCACCGTCCGGGAGGTCCATCGCGTCGACGAGCGACCGGACGCCGCCGGGCGCAGTGTTCTTCGGCTCCGGGCGCGCCGCCGGCGCGGCGCGCGAGGCGAGCTCCTCGCTCGCGAGCGCGGCGAGCGCGTTGGCGCCGGCCGGCTTCCATGAGACCTCCGCGGCGGGCGCGGCCGCAACGGCCGCCGCCCCGGCGCCGGCGTCTCCCGGGCGCGCGCGCACGGCAGCGCCCGCGGCGTCTGCCCGCGACTCGGCGCGGGCAGCGCGCGCCGCCTGCTTCACCGGCGCGAGGTACGCGGAGAGATCGCCGACCGTGGAGAGCGGCGACCAGTCACCCATGCCTGGGCGCCAGACGAGCGAGTCGGGGCCGACGTCGCCCGTCTCCCACTTCTTCTTCACGTCGGCGAGCGGCAGCGGCCCGACCTGCGCCTGGCCGATGGCGACGTACCACTCCGTCGCGGCCGGTACCGGCGCCGCGGCGATCTTCGCCGCGTCGTCCGGGCTCATGGCTTGCGTCGCGCCGAGCTCCCCTCCCTTCTCGGGCGGGCCGCCGAACGCGGCGTCGAACGCCTGGCCGAGCTCCGCATCGAGGCCGCCCGGATGCGCCGCGCCGTTCACGTGCGCGGCCGCGGGCGCGGCCTCCGCGCCGTCGCTGGAGGGCCGGCGCACGGGGATGACGGTCCCGCACTTCTTGCAACGGACCTTCACGCCCGCCGGGCCGACCTTCTCGTCGGAGATCATGTACTGCGCGCTGCATTTGTCGCAGGTGAATTTCATTGGGAAACCCGCGTCGAATCGTAGTTTTGCGTGTGCCGAACCGTCAAGAACGAGGACCTACCCCGGAACGACGCACGAGAGGCCGAGCCGATCTCTCAACCTGGCGTACTCCTCCGAGACGCAGAAGGTCGCGAGGTCGTGCAGGCGCGTCTCGTCCCGGAGCTTCGAAACCTGCGCCTTCTCTGCGACGACGGCGCGCCGGACCACGTCCAGGTCCCCCGCGACGAGGGTGGCCACCCGGTTCGAGGTGAGCTCCGCACCGTCGAGGTAGGCGCGGACATCCCCGGCGTGCTGGAGCTCGCAGTAGCTCCGGGCGAGGACCTTGAGCGTGTTCTTGCGGACGTTCTCGGGCAACGTCCGCTCGAGCTCCCGCTTCAGCTTCTCGACCAGGTGCGGGTCGGCGGTGACGACGAACCTGGAGGTCCCGACCGAGCACGCCGCCTGGAACACGAGATCGAGCTGGTCGTGCGGCATGAGCCGCGCGAGGAGCAGCTCGGGGCGTGCGAACGCCATCGCCTTGGCGATCGCGAACCAGAGCTCCTTCTTCGGCCGCTCGCGGAACATGTCCTCGGAGGCGATCAGCGCCACCGGGTCGGTGGGCACGAGCTGGAGCCGCTGCGGGACGTCGTCCTTGCGGAAGAGGCGGAGCTTCCCCTCGAGGCCGAGCGTCCGCTCCACGTACTTGAACATGTTCGCGAAGAAGAGCATCGAGCCGCGCACGTCGAGCTCGTCCTTCTTCGGCGTGAGGCCGAGGTCCTTCTCCTTCTGCAGGAACATCGGCCTCGCGTGCAGAGCGAGGAGCGTGAGGATGTCGGCGAGCGGCCCCTTCACGCGCTCGTGGAGGAGCAGCGCCCAGAGCGCGTCGTCGAGCGGCCGAGCCGCCTGATCGCGCGCGAACTTCCGCAGCCTCCCGGCCACCTGCACCTCGTCGGGCGTCGCCCCGCCGACCAGGTTCGCGAGCACCTGCGCCGCCGAGTAGGCCTTGTCGTACTCCTTGCGTGCCGCGTGCAGCGTGATGAGCGCCGACGCCGCCTTCTGCGCCTTGGCCCCGGTCCGGACGAGCTGACGATACGCGGCGATCGCCTCGCCCTCCTCGCCCGGCTTCTTCGCCGCGAGGTCGGCCCACTGCTCGACCGCCGCCGCGTCCTCCGGATCCGCCTTCGCGACGACGCCGTACGCCGTGCGCGCGCCGTCCTCGTTCCTGAGCACGTCGCGATACAGGTCGCCGAGCGTCCTCCAGAGCCCGACGCGGGCCTTGGCCGCGTCCGCCGTCTTCGGGAGCCGCTGGATCATGCGGATGTAGGCGCTCTCGAGCTCGCTCCAGCGCTTCTGGCCGGAGAGGATCTCCTCGACCTTCGCGAACGCCTGCACGAGCCGCGGGTTCCGGTCGAGCGCCTTCTCGAGCTCGGCGACCGCGGCGGAGTCGTCCTTCACGTCCTCGAGGAGGATCTGCGCGAGGCTCGCGTGGAGCGAGGCGGCGCGGGCCGCGTCCGCCTGCACGTCGGGGAGCGCCAGCATCTGCTGGAGGACGTCGGCGGCCTTCTGCCCCTGGCGCGTCTCCTTGTACAGGCCGAGGAGCGCCTCGGTGACGGGGAGCGCGGTCGGGTCGAGGCGCGACGCCGCGAGGAACGCGTCGATGGCCTGGTACGGATCCTGGAGCTTGTCCCGGCACGCCTCGCCGATGGCGACGAGGTTCTCGAGCTTCGCCTGGCCCTCGAGGATCGGGAGCAGCCGCTGCCGGTTCTCGACCGCGCCCTCCCAGTCGCCGGTCACCTCGAGCACCCGCACGAGGCAACGGCGCGAGCGCTCGTGGTTCGCGTCGATCTCGAGCGCCTTCCGGAACGCCGGGGCGGCGCGGTCGAGCTGGCCGAGCTTCTCGGAGATCTCGCCGATCTGGCAGTGCGTCTCGACCACCTCGAGGTCGGTGAGGTCGTCGCGGTGGTGGATGATGATCGCCGTGAAGATCCGGAGCGCCTCCTCCCATTGCTCGGCCTGGACGAGGAGGTTCCCGAGCCCCTCGAGCGCGGGGAGGTAGGTGGCGTCGAGCTCGTACGCGCGCCGGTATGCCGCCAGCGCCTTGTCCCCCTTGCCGAGCTTCTCGGCGACGTAGCCCTGCCGGTAGGCCTGCCGGCAGAGCTCCTTCGCGTCGCCCTCGGCGGCGAGCGCCTCGACGACGGCGTCGAGCACCCGCTCCGCGTCGGGCCAGCGCTGCGCGGAGACGTAGAGATCCGCGAGCGGCCGCGCGGCGTCGGGGTGGCCGGGGGCCCGCTTGAGCGCCTCCTCGTAGTAGCGCGCCGCGCTCTCCTTGTCGTCGCGCTCCTCGTGGTAGACGCGCGCCGCCTCCGTGTAGAGGCGGGTCTTCTCCGCGCCGTCCTGGGCGTAGCGCGCCTCCTCGACGAGCATCTCGAGGAACCGGTCGCGGTCGCGCTCGCGCTCGGCGATCCCCTTCACCGCGCGGATGGCGGGGAGGCACCCGGGCTCGAGCTGCAGCGCGCGGGCGTAGGCCTCCTTCGCGCTGCGCACGTCCATGAGCATGTCCTCGTGGATCGCGCCCATCCGCACGTGCAGGTCGACGGCGTCCTTCGCGCCTCCGGCGATGCGCGCCTCGCGCTTCAGCATGTCGAGCGCGAGGTTCCAGTTGCCGCTCCGCTCGTACAGCCGGCCGAGGGCCGAGACCGCCTCGCGCGACTCCGGGTCGAGCTGGAGCGCGTGGTTGAAGATCGCCTCCGCGCGATCGACGCGGGACATCTCCTCGTAGAAGACCTCGCCGATCGCCACCTCGAGCGCGACCTGCTCGCGCCGCTCCGAGACGAGCGTGAGGTGGTGCTGGAGCACGCTGATGAGCCGGTCCCAGAGCGCCTCGTCGCGGTAGAGCCGCTCGAGCGCCTTGATCGACGGGAGGTTCCCGCCGTCGACGCGCAGGATCGCCTCGTTCTTCTCGATCGCGGCGCGCGGGTCGTTCAGCTTCTCCTCGTGGATCCCCGCGCTCTTCGCGAGGATCCGCACCCGCTCGCGGGCGTCCTCGGCGAGCGCGATCTGCCGCTCGTAGACGCGGTTCAGCTCCGCGAACCGGTCGAGCTTCGTGTAGAGCCGCTCGAGGCCCGCGAGCGCGTCGGCGTTCCGGTCGTCGAGGCCGAGGACGGTGCGGTAGGCCTCGACCGACGCCTCGTCGTCGCCGATCTCCTTCTCGTAGAGCGCGGCGATCTGGAGCTGGAACGCGATCCGCTGCGTGTCGTCCGGGGCGAGGTCGCGCGCCCGGGACAGGATCTGAGCGAGGTCCGCCCAGCGCGCCTCGCGGCGCAGCACCGCCGAGAGCGCGTCGAGCGCGGCGGGATCGGCGCCGTCGAGCTCGAGCACGCGCCGGAGCGCGCCCACCGCCTCGTCGACGTCGTGCAGCTCGCCGTCGTAGATCCGGGCGACCTCGAGCAGCGTCGCCTTCTTCTCGTCGAGCCCGGCGGCCGCCTCGAGCTTCTGCTCGAGCGTGATGACGAGGTCGCGGACGCGCCCGCGCCGCTTGAAGAGCTGCGTGAGCGCCTCGAGCGCCTCGGGGCTCGCCGGGTCCGCCTCGAGCGCCTTGCGGAACGCGCTCTCCGCCCCCTCCATGTCGTCGAGCCGCTCGTCCTTCGCCTTCCCGAGCCGGAGCAGCAGCCGCGCGCGCACGGTCCCACGCGCCTCTTCCGACACCTGCTCGAGCACCGCGGCGAGCTCGTCGAACGCCTCCGTCTCGGCCGCGAGCCGCTCGGCCGCGGCGAGCGCGTCGCCGTCCGCCGGCGCCTCGGCGAGCGCCCGACACCACGAGAGGAAGGCCATCTCCTTCTGGCCGAGCCGCTTCTCGTGGACGGTCGCGACCTCCGTCAGGAGCTGGATCTTCTCGGAGGGGTCGACCACGTTCGGCGCGAACAGGTCGCACACGCGCGCGAAGGCGCGCCAGTTGTTCGCGGCGGCGTAGATTCCGCGCAGGCCCTCGTACGCGGTCCGGTTCGGCGGGTCGAGCTCGAGCACCTTCTCGAACGCCGCCGCCGCCTGCTCGGGTCGCTTCTCCCCCTTCCACAGGTCCGCGACCGCGAGCCACGCCGGGACCGCCTCCGCGGGGCCCTGCTCGGCGAGCAGCGCGGCGCGCGCCTCCGCAGCACGCACGCCGTCCGCGCCGGCGCCGGCGCCGCGGAACACCTCCTCGATGCGCACCAGCTCCTCGGCGGCGTGCGGCTCGATGTCGAAGGCGAGCCTCGCCTGCTCGATCGCCTCGCGCTTCGAGCCGGCGCGGAGGAGCACCTCCGCGAGCTCGATCCGGACGCGCTTCACGCCGCGCGCGTCCTCCTGGAGCGGGACGAGCCGGCGGTAGACGCCCGCGAGCGCCTCCTGATCCCCCTGGGTCGCGTAGATCTCCCGCAGCGCCTCGAGGGCGCGACGGTTCCTCGGATCGGAGTCGAGCACCGCGCGGTAGGACTGGACCGCCTGGCCGAGGTCGCCGAGCTTCGCCCCGAGGACGAGGCCGAGCTTGTCGTTGAGGCGCGCGATCTCGCGCCGGTCGACGGTCGCGCTGACGCGCAGGCGCAGGTGCTGGGCGAGATCCTGCCAGCGCTCGAGCTGCTCGTAGAGGTCCTCGAGCGCGGCGAGCGCGCCGTCGTGGCGGGGCTTCGCCGCGAGCACCTCCTTCCAGAGCGCGACCGCCTCCTCGAGCCGGCCGAGCTCGGTCGCGAGCACCGCCATCTTCGCGAGCACCCGCTCCTTCTCCGCGGCGTCGCCCGGCGCCACGCGCTGCGCTGCGAGGTTCCGGAACAGGTCCTCCTGCCGTCCCGCGCCCTCGTAGAGCACCTCGAGCGCGCGGAGCGAGGGCACGTGGCGCGGATCGGACTGGACCGCATCCTCGTACGCCTGGGCGGCGCGGTCGGGCTCGGCGAGCCGCTCCTCGCAGAGCTGCCCGAGCCGGAACAGGAGCTGGACGCGCTCGGGGCCGGCGACCACGAGCGCCCGCTGCCCGAGGGCGTCCGCGAGCTCCGGCCACGCCTCGAGCCGGCCGTGGATCCGCTCGAGCGCGGTCAGCGCCGCCTGCGCGACCTCGGGATCGAGCGCGACCGCCCTTCGCAGGAACTCGACCGCGCGCTGGGGCTCTCCGAGCCGCTCCTCGTAGAGCGCCCCGAGGCGCAGCGCCACGCGCGCGGTGTCCTGCGGCGCGAGCCGATCGAGCTCGTCCTCGTAGATCGCGGCGAGCTCCTCGTGGTGATCGCTCGTCTCGGCGAGCGCCTCCAGGCGCGCGCGGAGCGCCGCGTCCGCGGGGTCCTCGCGGAACGCCTTGCACAGGGCGAGGAAGGCGAGCTGCGGGTCTCCGAGCTTCTGCTCGCGCAGCGCCGCGAGCTCGACGTAGAGCGCCTTGCGCTCCAAGGGATCCGGCCGTTCGCCGGCGCGCACCTCGAGCACCGCCGCCTGCTTCGCCGCGTCGCCGCCCTTCGCGGACGACGCCTCGAGGAGCGTCGCCGCGCGCGCGTTCGCGGGGTCCTTCTGCAGCATGGCCTCGAGCCGCGCGACCGCCTCGGGGTGATCCGGCCGCGCCTGGAGCACCTCCTCGTAGAGCGCGAGCGCCCCCTCGCGATCGAGCAGACGCGTCTCCTTGAGCTCGGCGAGCCGCTGGCGCAGCACGAGGAGCGCGGCCGCGTCGCCGGCCGCCTGGGCCGCCGCGATCTCGCGTGGGAGCACGTCGGCGAGGTCGACCCAGCGCTCGGTCTTCACGCTCAGCTCGTCGAGCCGGGCGAGCGCGTCGCGATCGCCGGGCACGAGGTCGAGGAGCCGCTTCAGGGAGATGATCGCGCCCGCGAGGTCGCCGAGCCGGTCCTCCTGGACCGCGGCCAGCTCGGCCAGGAGGCCGGCGCGGACCTCCGGCGCGCCCTCCGCCGCGAGCGCGCGACGGATGGCCTGCGCGAACGCCTCCGCGTCGCCCCCGGCGCGGAGCGCGTCGACGAGGCCTAGCATCGCGTCGCGATCGGTCGGCTCGAGGTCGAGCACGCGCTGCCACGCCTCGGCGGCGCGGGCCGGATCGCCGGCCGCGGCGAAGCCGGCGAGGCGCCGCTGGAACTCGACGCGGGCGCGCGGATCGTGCACGCGATCGGCGTGCTCCGCGAGCAGCGAGGCGAGCTCCTCGACGAGGCCCGCCGCCTGCGCGTACTTCACCGAGAGCGCGAGCGACTCGGGAGCGTCCGGATTCGCGGCGACGGCGCGTCCGGCCGCGAGGAACGCCATCTCCGCGTTCTTGAGGCTCGTGCCGTAGACCTCCGCGATGCGGCGGAGGAGCGCCGCACGCTCCGCCGGATCCGGCTGGTTCGCGGCGCGCGCCTCGAGCACCTCGACGAGCTTCTGGTGCTCACCCTCGGCCGCGTAGATCGGCTCGAGCAGCATCGCCGCGTCGACCGCGGCCGGTCCGCTCCCGCCCGCGAGCTCCTCCAGGGCGCCGAGCGCCGCGGGGTGGCGCGGGACCTTCGCGAGCACCTCGCGGTAGCAGGCGAGCGCGGCAGCGGGATCGGAGAGCCGCTGGTGCCGGATCTGCCCGAGCCGGTAGCGAAGCTCGGCCGCCTCGGCCACGAAGTTCGGCTGCCGGTCCGCGACGGCGACCTCGCGCGACAGGACGTCCGCGAGCTCATCCCAGCGCTCCGCGGCGCCGAGGAGGCCGCCCAGGAGGCGGAGCGCGTTCGGGTCCTCCGGGTCGACGGCCAGGAGCTTTCGGTACGCCGTCACCGCGCCTTCGCGATCGGAGAGCTGGTCGGCCATGATCTTCGCCACCTCGAGCAGGAGTTCCTTGCGCGACGCCACCGGGGCGACGTCGGCGAGCCGTTCCAGGGTGCGCGCGAGCTCGCGCGGCGCCCCCATCCGCCGGTGAACGCGGGCGAGCGCGCCGAGCGCCTCGGCCGACGGCGCCGCGGAGGCGACGTCCTCGAGGCAGCGCGCGGCGAGGTCGAGCCGCCCGAGCCGCTCCGCCGCGACGACCGCCAGCCGCCGCCGGATCGCGAGCGCCGCGTCCGCCGGGAGCCCGCCGCCCTCGAGCGCGCCCTCGAGCACGCGCGCCACGTCCTCCCAACCCCCAGCCGCCCCGGCGAGCCGCTCGAGCTCGGCGCGCGCGCCCGGCGCGTCGCGGCCGGCGCGGAGCGCGTCCTCCACCTCGCGGAGCTTCGCCGCGAAGGCGCGACCTCGGTCGCCGAGCCGCTCGTGGAGCGCCGCCACCTCGGCGAGGAGCGGCGCCCGCTCCGCCGCGTCGCCAGTCTCGAGCCGCACCTCGAGGAGCGCCGCGAGCCGCCGGGCGTCGCCCGCCGCGCGGTGCACGTCCTCGAGCGCGCGCGCGGCCGCCTCGCGCGCGTCGGCGCGGGCGAGGAGCCGCTCGAGGCCCGCGACCGCGTCCGCCTCGCGTGGGCGCTCGGCGAGCAGCTCCGCGTAGGCCTCGATCGGCCGGCGCGGGTCGGCGTCGTCCTCGAGCGCCCGCGCGCGCTCGAGGAGCAGCGTCGTCCGCCGGGCGGGGTCGGCGCGGACCGCGTCGGCGAGCGCGCCGATCGCGTCCTCCCACTCCGGCCCCCTCCCGGCCCGCGCGAGCAGCCGCACCAGCCCCTCGAGCGCGGCGACCCCGGCGCCCTCGGCACGCGCCGCGCGGAGCCCGTCGCGCGCCGCGTCCGCGTCGCCGAGCTCCTCCGCGGCGCGCGCCGCGTGGAGCAGGATCTCGATCCGCTCGGGGCCGGCGGCGAGCGCGGCGCGCCGGCGGGCCACCTCGAGGAGCTCGCCGGCCGAGCGTGAGGCCGCGAAGAGCTGCTCGAGCGCGGAGAGGGCCTCGGCGTCGTCGGGAGCGGCGTCCAGCACCGCGCGCCACGCCGCCACCGCTGCGGCGCCGCCGCCCGCCTCCGTCCGCAGGCGCGCCGCGCGGCGCCGGAGCGGGAGCCCCTCGCCGGGCGAGGCGTCCGCGGCGGCCTCCTCCCAGACCTCGCAGAGCGCGTCCTCGTTGCCCGTCACTCGCCCGAGCCGCTCGAGGTCCCGGTCGGCGCCCTCGCGGGCGAGCCCGCCCTCCGCGAAGGCGCGGCAGGCCGCGACGAACGCCATCGCCGGCTCGCGCAGGTCCACCTCGAGGATCGCTCGGATCTCGGCGAGGAGCGGGGCCCGCTCGGCCGGATCCTCCACCGCCGCGAGCCGCGCCTCGCGCGCCGCGATGCGGCTCGCGTGCGCACCGGCGGCGGCGAGGACGCGCTCGGCCGCGGCGAGCGCCGCCCGACCGGCCTCGCCCGGCGCGCCCGCGAGCGACACGAGCGCGTCGCGCGACGCGACCCGGCCCGGATCGCGCTGGAGCAGCTCGAGGTGGAGGGCGAGCGCGCCCGCGGCGTCGCCGAGCCGCGCGCGGCGGAGCTCGGCGAGGCGCGCGGCGAGCTCGAGGTCGAACCCGGCATCGAGACGGCGCGAGAGCGCGCCGGCGAGCGCCTCGGGTCGATCGAGCCGGTCGTAGAGCCGCTCGAGCGCATCCTGCGCCTCGGCGTCGCCCGGCGCCGCCGCGAGGACCTCCTCCCACGCCGCCGCAGCGCGCGCGAGGTCGCCGAGCCGCGCCTCGGCCACGGCGGCCTCCTCCCGTCGCGCCTCCGCGCGCGCCGCCGCGTCGCCCGCCCGGTGGGCGACCGCGGCGCAGGCGTCGGCGAGCTCCGCCCACCGCTCCGCCCCGCGGTGGAGCCGGCGGACCGCCGCGAGCGCGCCCGGATCGTCCGGCGCCGCGGCGAGCAGGCGCGCCCACGCGTCCGCCGCCGCGGCGGGATCGCCGCGCCGCTCCACGAGCTCGGCGCGCTCGCGCAGGATGGCCGCCCGCTGCGGGGCGGGCGCCGCCTCCGCGAGCGCGTCGTGGAGGCGCGCGCACGCGTCGATCTCCTGCGCGAGCTCGGCGACGCGGCGGAGCTCGGCGCGGAGCGGGGCGTCCGCCGGCGTCGCGCGGACCGCATCGGCGAGGGCGAGGAACGCGAGCGAGGCCTGGTGCA
>Ga0306923_10005342_pt1 | contig 12508 bp, 7 predicted proteins | sample sta12Can44000108_FD_203841 | JGI IMG/M metagenome (GOLD analysis project Ga0306923, IMG submission 203841) | Lab enrichment of tropical soil microbial communities from Luquillo Experimental Forest, Puerto Rico - statanox.12C.anox.44.000.108 (v2)... | ecosystem: Environmental > Terrestrial > Soil...
AATTAAAGACTTGCCGCACATCTGGACCGTTGCAGTTACTCCTCCACTGCCTGCGATTGCCCGGAAGGGCAACTCCGGCTCCGGCTGGTGGATTCTGGTTGTAGGGATCACCGATGCAGTGGCTCCATGTATAATTAACACCCGCCGTGAAGCCCCGGCTGAGCTGTCTTCGGGCCGAGAGATTCAGGGCGTCATAAGTCTGCGTGCCGCCGTCATCAATTTGTCCGATGCCCGAATAGGCTGCGCCTAACGCCGCGTTCTGCAGGTAGAGTTGACGCCGCTGGTTGGTGTTGGGAACGCAGGAATTGGGATAGAGTCCAGTGAACTTATTCAGCGGGCATCCAGTGGGCGTTGAAGAATTACCCGGAATGAACGTGGCTAGGTTGATGTTCTCGCCACTGATCATGTGGATCACGCTGTTGCCGACGTAGTTCGCGCTCAGCAGCCAGTCTTGTCCAACCTGCTTCTCAATACTGAGATTCCACTGGTTCATGTACATCGGGTTGAAGCCCTGCAACGGTGAGTTCACGTAGCCGCCGAAGGCCGGGAACGGCAGGTTGTGGGCGTAAACGCCAAAACCCTGTAGCGACGCGAGCGTGCCCATCGGATTCTGATTTGCCGGCAATCCCCGCGCGCCCGGGTAATTCGCCCAAGGATTGTCGATAACTCCACCGGTTATATTCAGAGTGTTCCCAAAGGGCGGGTCGAAGTACATCGCGCTTCCGGCCAGCATCATGGCGCGGTCCCCGTACATGCCATAGCCCACGCGTATGGTCATGCGTCCGTTGCCCTTCGGGTCCCAGGCCAGTCCCACGCGGGGGAAGAACTTGTTCCACTTGGGGCAGTTGAAATACTCGCCGCAGGTATACTGTGCATCACCCGGAAAAACCAGGCCAGCTGGTGCATTAGTGAATACCGAGCTGAAAACCTGATTTGTGAATAGCGTCGGATCGAAGTGTTGATTCTCGCCCCGATTGTTATACGGCGCCAGGTACGGCTCCCATCTCACGCCGTAATTCAGAGTCAGCCTTCGGCTGACCTTCCAGGAGTCTTGAGCATAAAGCGACATGTAGAACTGCCGCGTGTAAAACCCGTAATTAGTGCCCTGGCTGAAGCCCGACATGCGGCCCGTTACGAAGTCAGAAAGCACTGAGCCCGTCGCGCTTCCGTCAAAACTGGCGACGCCAACCGCGTTGGTGCCGGACCAGTAGTTCAGGCGCTGCTGGAAGATGCTCCCACCGAAGCCGAATTGATGCGAACCCTTGACCCAGCTCACGTCGTCCACAACCGACCACAGTGGCCCGTTATGCTGTTCACCAGGAGAAGAGTTCCCGGCGCCGAAAGCGAAATCGCCCGTCAAATTCAGGCCGATGATGTTGCCGGCCAGAGGAGAAATGTTCGCACCCACGCTCGGCCAGGAGACATAGTCATCGGCCAGCTTAGGGACATTGGTCCGGTTGGCGCCCACATGCATGGAGCTTACTAGGTTCGAACTGATGAGCCACGTGTCTCCCAGAGCGATCCCATAATCCTTGGGTTTGACGGCAAAAAAGTTGATGGTAAGGGGATTTTTTCCATCGAAGGTGGATTTCTTATCGAGATTTGCATACAAGAGGCGCCCGAAGAAGGAGTGCTTGGCGTTGATGATCCAATCGACTTTGCCAGATACCAGATCTTCGTCCTGGCCGGCAACTAAACCGTAGAGGGTCAGCCCGGACGCAGCCACCGGCGTAGGAAACGTTTTAGCAATGTTCGCGGCTACGGTGCTGAGGTACTGCTTCGGCATCTGATTATTGATGAGGGGAGCATTCGTCGTGGGATCTTTTAGCGTACCTGGGATGGCGCTGAAGTCGCCCTGCAGCATCGCCGGCGTGGGAACGAAGGCGGTGTTCTGGACGGCGTCCGAGCGCAGCGAGGTTCTCTGATAGCCACCGAAGAAGAACAGCTTGTCCTTCTTGATAGGCCCGCCAATGGTCCCACCGAACTGGTTGCGCTTCAGAGTATCCCGCTTCAGGGCGAAGAAGTCGCGCGCGTTCAAGTCTCCGTTTCGCACATACTCGAATAGGTCGCCGTGATACTCGTTGCTGCCGGACTTGGTAACGGCATTGACCGTCGCGGTGGCATGATATCCGTACTGAGCCGGCAGGGCGCTGGTCTCCACCTTAAATTCCTGCAAGGCATCCGGGAACGGTAAGGGCAGACTGAGGCTGTTGTAGGGATCCTGGTGGATGATGCCATCCAACATATACAAGACACCATCGCCGTTGCCGCCGGCCACGGAGACCACTACGGTGGGGTAGTTCCGGATGCTGTTCATCGAGCCATCGCCCGGCGAAGTCGCCATGCCAGCCAGGAAGACCAGTTCGTGGGCATCGCGGCCGTTCAGCGGCATCTCCATGATCTGCTTGTTGTCCACGACGCCGCCGATAGCCGTTGTTCGGGTTTCCACTTGGGCCGCGTTAGCATCAACCGTCACCTGCTCATTGACAGCCCCCACTTTCATGCTGATATCGATGGTGGGTTGGGAATCCACCTGCAGCACAATTCCGGATTGCGCGTATTTGTTAAAGCCCTCCTTGGTGACTTCCAACAAATACGGGCCGATGGGCAGATTAGCAAACACATAGCCACCGTCGGCGCCACTGACGGTAGTGCGAACGACGCCGGTCGCGGTCTGGGTCACCTTGATGGCGGCCGCTTGAACGGCGGCCCCGCTCGCATCGCTGATGGTGCCGTTGATTTGAGACGTCTGCGCCATCGCGACGGCGCTCGTCAGCAAGAACGCGAAGCATAGTAAGATTCGGGTGCGCATTTGACCCCGTCACCTCCAATGGGTGTAACTTCTATCACTTTTCGGAGGGTGATGTCAAGGTTGTCTTGAATTTTGGTGTACTTTGGTCTTGTATTTGGGCGCCCCGCTCGGCGTTTTGAAAAAATCAACCCGTTCGTCGCGCTGTCCGCTGCGCAAAGGCAGTTCCACGCTGCGCAACGACATCGACGAGAACGAAGCCATGTATGGCCAGCGCTGGGACAACAAACAGATCCTGACCAGCGGCGCCAAACCTTCCGAGGCGGCCGCCAAGCTAATCGCGGTCCTCAACAAGTATTCGCCGCGCGAAACGCACTGAACCCGGGAAAGTCTCGGCACAGAGCAGCCGGTGATCGACAAACTCCGCGGCCATACGGCTGCGTCGCGGGCGCCTTATGCCAAGCTGGCTGCGTACAAGAAAAGGATGGGCTAGAGTTTTAAATGGGTTTCGTTCGGTCGGACTTTAATTACGATTACGGGGTGTCATTTACGGCCGAGGAACTGGCGCCGAAGGAGGCATTTTACAACTATAGGATCGAGAATCCGGGCACGCCGAGCCGGAGAGCACCAGCATGTTCTACAAGGACGCGAGCGACTACGTGTTTCACGTACTCCGCCTGTGCGCGAGGGATCGATATGTTGAAACGTAGCGTATCACTATATCGACTTAACACCCAAGGGGCGGGACGAAGGGGAAACACCACAGCGCTGGGCGGCAGCGGCACGATGAGTACGAGCGGTAACGAATGGGCAGGCCCGAGGCCTGCCCCACGGGTCAAAAGATGAATTTCATGGCGAGCTGCACCACGCGGTAGTCGCCCTGGAGCAATCCGCCGTTTCCGCTGATGTCGCTAGTGATCTTTCCAAAGTTCGGAGCATTGCGGTTCTGCTGTCCGCCCAGCACCGTGCCTCCGGTGGGACCCTGGCCTGGGGTGAACGGATTCAAGTGATTGGGAAGATTGAAGGCCTCGCCTCGCACCTGGAGCGTTTTGGCTTCCCGGATGGCGAAGTTTCTCGATAGCGCCAGGTCCAATTGGAAGACGCCTGGACCCTTGAGATTGTTAAGTCCGAGATTGCCGTAGGTACCTTGTGGAATGCAGGTCGCCGTCTGTCCCGCGAGGGTCTGCGCCGCGGTGCAGCCGCCTCCAATCGCGTTCGGGTCCAGCCAGTGGTCGACACTCTGATTGCTGGGATACGGATTTTTGTTAAGCAATTTGGCGGGTTGTCCTGGCACGGAACTGAGAGCGGTATCCACGCCGGCCAGTGCCGAAAAAAACTGGGCGGACTTGATTTCCATGCTGGGAGCAAATTGCCAGCCGCTGGCCAACACCCGCACGGCGCGGCTGGAGAATTTGGGCGTGGTTGCGACGACGCTCAACTGAAACAGTTGCCGCAAATCGATTCCCACGCAGTTGCCCCGCCATTGCCTGCGGTTCCCGGGAATGCTCACTCCGGCGTTGGTCGGGTTCTGGGCCCATTGATCGCCGATACAGTGCGAATACGTGTAATTGGCGAGCAAGTTCAAGCCGTGGCTGAAGCGCTTCTGGGCCGACAGATTGAGGCCCTCATAGGTTTGGGTTCCACCGTCGTCCACGCGTCCGACGCTCGCATAGTATTGTCCCTGAAGCGGGTTTTGCATATATAAAGGCCGACGGAAATTCTGGTTGGCCGTGGTGGAGCAGACCGGGTAACTCATCGGGACCACTTGTCCGACGCTGTTCACCCGTTGGAGGGTGCACGGACCCAGTCCGAGGAAGATCGCAGGATTGGTCTGCGCCCCGCTTACAAAATGGATGGTACTGCTGCCCAAATAATTCGCCGAAACCAGCCACTCGTTCCCGAGTTGTCTCTGGATGCTTAAATTCCACTGATTGACATAGGTCGGGTGGAAATCATTCAGGGGTGAGTCGATGTAGGTGCCAGCGGTGACGAAGGGGATATCCGGAGCTTGGTAGCCGAATCCGCTCCTCGCGGCCAGAATGGCCAGGGGGTTTTGGCCCGGCGGCAGAAGTCCTCCAGCGCCGCCCGCATACGTGGCCCAGGGATTGGTAAGGTTGGCGCCCGCGACGCTGACCTGGTTGCCAAAGGGCGCGCCAAATTGTTCCTGGCTCAACGAGAGCATGCTCATCCGGTCGCCGAGCATTCCGTAGCCGGCGCGGATGGTCATCCGCCCGTTGCCCTTGGGATCCCACGCCAGACCGACGCGTGGGAAGAACTTGTCCCACTTGCTACAGTTGAAGGAGTTTCCACAGCCATACTGCGAGTCACCGGAAAACACCAGTCCCGCGGGAGCGTATTTGAAATAGGCGCTATGCACATTCTGGTTGAACAGGGCTTGATCGAAATGCAGATCCTGGTAGGGACGCGACTGGTACACCGCCGTGTAGGGTTCCCACCGGACGCCGAAATTCGCTGTGAGGCGCTTGGTGATTTTCCAGGAATCCTGAATGTACAGCGCCTGATAGGTTTGGCGGCTATAAAAGCCGTAGAGCGTGCCTTGGCTCCAGGTCACTGGGCGCCCCTCCAAAAAGTCAACCAGGGGCGACACCCCGCTTACCGAGCCGTCGAACGTCGCCAGGCCGGTGGCATTGACGCCGCCGCCGGACCAGTAGTTCAACTGCTGGTGATAAATGCTGCCGCCAAAACCGATCTGATGGGAACCTTTGACCCAGGTAAGATCTTCCACGATCGACCACAGCGGCCCGTTATGAGATTGCCCGATCGATGCCGCTCCGCCTCCAATATTGAACGCGCCGTTGACCGCGATCGCGATGTTTTTTCCGCCCAGCGGCGAGACGTTCGCTCCGAAGTCGGCGAACGACCCGTAGCTGTCGGGCACCTTCGAGATATTGGTCCGGTTCACGCCGATCCTCAGAGAACCGACGAGGTTGGGGTTCACCACCCAGGTGTGTCCCAGCGCAAATCCGTAATCCAGGTCATTCAGGCCGTAATTGGCGATCGAAAGGGGATTCTTTCCATCGTAGGTGGAGGTCTGGTTCAGTTGCGCGAAGGTCAGGCGCACGAAAACGGATTGCTTCTCATTGATCTGGTAGTCGAACTTTCCCGTCCCCAGATTCTGATCCAGATCGGCGATCTGGCGGTACGAAGTCTGCCCGGAAGCATCCACCGCGGGCGGCAGAGTCTTCCAGATGGCCAATGCGACCGGATTCAGCAAATTGGGCGGGATCGAATTCACCATCGCCGCCGTGGGGATGAAAGCGGTGTTCTGGACTCCGTCCGAGCGTAACGAAGTTCTCTCGTATCCGCCGAAGAAGAACAGTTTGTCCTTCTTGAAGGGTCCGCCCAAAGTTCCTCCAAACTGGTTGCGCTTATAAGTGTCGCGCGGCAAGCCGTTTTTGTTACTGAAGAAGTCATTCGCGTTCAGGTCCCCATTGCGGAGGAATTCGAATGCATCGCCGTGAAGCTGATTGGTACCCGATTTCGTGACGGCATTGACGGTCGCGGTGGAATGGTAGCCGTACTGCGGAGGGATCGCGTTCCACTCGACCTTGAACTCCTGCACGGCGTCCGGGAAGGGCAAGGGCAGGCTGAGGTTGTTATAGGGATCCTGGTGGACGACTCCGTCCAGATTGTAGGCGACGGAATCGGGCGCGCCCCCAGCGACCGTCACAACCACCGTCGGGTAGTTGCGCACCGACTGGAGGGAGGCTTGGCCCGGATAGGTCGCCATGCCCGCCAGGAAGATGAGCTGGTGGACGTCCCGGCCATTTAACGGCAGCTCCATAATGCGCGCGTTGTCCACCACCTGCCCAATACTTGCCGTCCGCGTTTCCGTCTGGAGGGCGGTAGCCTCGACGGTCACCTGTTCGCTTACAGCGCCCACTTTCATGCTCACATCAACAGTGGGAGCGGCATTAACTTCCAGCACGATTCCGGTTTGCGCATATTTGCTAAAACCTTCCTTGGTCACTTCCACCAGATACGGTCCGACCGGGAGGTTCGGAAGCACGTAGCCTCCATCGCCTCCGCTGGTTGTGGTGCGCACGACGCCGGTTGCGGTCTGGGTAGCTTTGACGTTGGCTCCTGGAATCGCGAGGCCACTGGCGTCGCGAACCGTACCGTTGATCTGGGCGGTCTGCGCGAATGCAGCCGAGAACGTCAGAACCAAGATTAGTGCAACTAACGCAAGTATACGCATATACCCCAGTCCCTCCCTTGGGCCAAAGATATATCAATGCCGCACCTCCGTTGTCAAGGGAGCACTTAAATTTGAGTCAAATTTGATCTAGGTCTCTGAACGCGTGAAAGAGTTCCTTTTGTAACCAAACTTGCTCTGTGTGCGGGTCTCCACCTGGATTGCCGCGGCCTCGACCGTCCCCTGTTCGCTCACCGAGCCTACTTTCATGCCGACGTCAAGGGTTGGGGCCGTGTTGACTTCCAGGACGATTCCGGATTGGGCGTACTTGTTCAACCCGTCCTTGGTAACTCCACCAAGCAAGGACCGATGGGAAGATTCGGGAGCACATAACCGCCGCCGGCTCCGCTAATCGCTGTGCGGCTGACGCCGGTCAGGTCTGCGTCGCCTTGACCGTGGCGCCTGGAATGGTGAGCCCACTGGCATCTTGGATAGTGTCGTTGATCGGAGGCGTCTGAGCCAGCGCGACGGTGCTTGTTGGCAATAACGCGAAAGAGAGTAGCATCCGGGTGCGCATTTGACCCCGCCTCCTCCAGTGGGTGTAGCTTTGCAAGTGGTTGTCAAGAGGAGTTGATTTTCAGTTATTTGGAGCCTTGGTTCCTGGTACCTGTTTTGACGAGATTTGCGTTCTCAGTCTTTTGCATTGCTCCAAATCTCGCAATCCGGACTGGTCTCGAGCGCGATCTGAGGCGGAGTGATATGCTGGTGCCCATGTTCCATCGAACGTTGCGTCTGGTATTGCCCGCGATGGCTTTTACCGCGCTGGTGGTTTTGCCGTTTTCAGCCGCGCAATCGGGTCGCCCCGTGGCGCCGAAATCGCCGCGCCTGTACGTGCTCGATTGCGGCAAGATCACGGGAGTCGGCGCGGCAGCCTTCGGTTTCAACGACGGTGACCTCGCCACCACCGACATGATCACGCCGTGCTTCCTCATCGCGCATCCGCGCGGGACGCTCATGTGGGACACGGGCGAGATTCCGGATAGCGCCGTCAAGACGGACGGCACGCCCACCAAACAGGGCGCCTTCACAGTCACTCGGCCGCTGCTGCCGCAGCTCGCCGCGCTCGGCTACACGCCGGCGAACATCACCTACCTGGCGTTGTCGCACTATCACACCGATCACGTAGCCAACGCCAACTCTTTTACCAGCTCCACGTGGCTCGTGCAAAAAGTGGAGCGCGATGCCATGTTTGCGCCGCGGCCGGCCAACGAAAAGAAGGGCGCCGGCACACCCAATGCGTCCTACTACACGGCCCTCGAGAACGTCAAAACTACCGTCATCCAGAACCAGGATCACGACGTGTTCGGCGACGGAACCGTGGTCATCAAGTTCACGCCGGGGCATACGCCCGGCCATCAGTCGTTATTCCTGAAACTGGCCAAGACCGGCCCGGTAGTGCTTTCGGGCGACCTCTACCACTACCCAGAAGAGATGACGCTCAAGAAGGTCCCGTCGTTTGACTTCGATAAAGACGAAACGGCGAAGAGCCGGGCGGCGCTCGAAGCTTTCGTCAAAAAGACCGGAGCCGAGCTTTGGATCCAGCACGACGCGATTGCCGGCGCCAAGCGCAAGATCGCCCCCGCGTATTACGAGTAAGTGCCTTCGGCGTCGCCGTCAGCGTCCCTATGGAAACGGATTCGCGAGCGGCTTCAGCTCCGGTTGCGCTCCGTCCGCAAGCGGATGGCGGTCCACATTCAAGGCCTTGGAAACAATGTCATACCAGCCGCTCAGCCCGATCATATCGACGACGCCTCGTTCGCCGAACGTGCTCTTCGCGGCCTGATACGTGGCGTCGCTCGCCTGCCTGGTCTTGTAGAGCTCGGTGACAAAGTTGTAGGCCACTTCCGTCTTGGGGTCCATTGCTGCCGGTCGTTTTCCCGCCGCAATCGCGTCGACCACCGCCGGTTTCACGCCTTCCTGGAGGGCCAGCCGCTTATGAGCAGTCCATTCGTATTGCGACATCCACCAGCGCGCTGTGAGGATGATGACGGTCTCCCGCACGTTCCCCGGCAGCGCGGAATGGAAGCGCATCCGGGCGCCGAGCTGCTGCCCCAGGTCGCCCATTTCCGGGCTGCGCAGGAGCACGTTGAACGGCCCGCCCATGCCGCCGCGCTCCCCGGCGAGCATATGATCCACCATGATCTTCTGCTCGGGCGTCATTTCGTTGTAGGTGAGCGGCTTGAAACGGTCACCCACCAGCCCCAGGTTGTCTTTCGTCACTTTCGTCTGCGCACCGACGATGCCGGCCGCGATCACACAAACACAAAAAAGTAGCAGGCGCATCCGAGTTCCTTTCAGGGGTGTTTTTCTCCCGGTCTCAGGCCAACCATGTGGCCGTTGACTCCGACATCTTTGTTGTTTTCCTGGCAGACGTATTCGAGCGGATCCCAGCCGGGCTGCCACGAAACCTTCCAGCCCACGGTCCACGGTTTGGTGTACGCTCCGGGATCGTCGATCGTCGCCTCATAGTGCAGTGTAGTCTCATCCGTGCGCGTGTAACGCTCAATGACGTGCAACTGCTCGGTATGGGGATGGCCGGCGGCATCGAGCCAAGTCCGGTCGTTGAAGCCGACCACGTCCACAACCAGCGTGTCTGCTTCCCAGTGGCCCACTGCGTGCCCGAGATACGTTGGATTTAACTGCTCGGCCTTTGGATGAGGACGGCCGTCCATATAGATAATCCGCCACATGTGCGCGCCGCCTTCATAGACCTCGAGGATGCGATCGGGCAACTGATAGATCTGCATGGGAAATGGCGTGTTCATCAGGCGCGGGATTCCCGGAGGCAGACAATATCCTTCAGGATCTTCTTTGGACAGCGTCACGTTGCGCTGCTCGTAGACCTGCTTGGCCCAGCCCTGGAAGGGCACGTCGATGCGGTGATCCACCATCTTCATTTGCGCGGCGCGCGTCTTTTCGTCTTTTTCGCCTTCACCGTTCCCGGAAATGTCATCCACGATCCGCGGCGTCCACACGCCTTTCCCGTTCCCGAGGTCGGGATGGCCATCCGCCAGGCGAGCGACCGAGGGCCGGGGCTGAGCCGGCCCCAGAAGGACCCCGCCCACCAACCAGGCCGCGCTCGCAATTGTACCGGAGAACCGAATCCTCACCGTGAAACCCCGGTCGAACATTCTATATCAAACCTCGGCAGCGAACAGCGGGGCCACCGGGCGAATTCGGAAAGTGTAGTAGCGTGAGGGTAGTGCTCCTTGCTCTACTCTTATTATTCGCCGCGAGCGGCTGCGCGGCCCTCATCTACGAAATCGTCTGGTTCCAGCTGCTGCAACTAGTCATCGGCTCGTCCGCCGTGTCGCTCGGGCTGCTTTTGGCCGCTTACATGGGTGGACTGTGTGTGGGCAGCGCTCTGCTGGCGCGCGTTGTCTCTCGCTGGCATCATCCCTTGCGGGTCTATGCGCTTCTCGAGGCGGGCATAGGGATTCTGGGCCTCGTCGCCTTACTCGGGGTTCCGCTCATCGGCCGTCTCTACCTGTTCGGTCCCAACCAAGGCTTGCCCGGGGTTGTGCTCCGCGGCTCGGTCGCGGTCCTGTGCCTCGTTCCTCCCACGTTGTTGATGGGGGCTTCTCTGCCGGCGCTGGCGCGGTGGGTCGAGACGTCGCCCCGGGGCGTTTCGTGGATGGGCTATCTGTACGGCGGCAACATCGCGGGGGCGGTCTTTGGCTGCCTCCTCGCCGGATTCTACCTGCTACGGATCTATGATATGGCCGTGGCCACGTACGTCGCGGCCGCCTTAAATTTCGTCGTCGCTTTGTGCAGCTTTTTCCTTGCGGCGCGTATCCGGTACGTTCCCGAGAAGGCAACTGCGCCGCGCGAACCTAAGCCCTGGCGCGGCAGGACGTTGGTCTATCTTGCGATTGGTATTTCCGGCTTGACCGCCCTGGGTGCCGAGGTTGTTTGGACCCGGCTGCTCTCCCTGTTGCTGGGCGCCACGGTCTACACGTTCTCCATCATTCTCGCGGTGTTCCTGATCGGCTTGTGGGCGGGCACCAGTATCGGCTCCTACGCGGCCCGCCGCATCCAGAACCCGCGGTGGGCGCTGGCCGGCTGCCAGATCCTGGCCTCCGCGACCATCGCGTGGACCGCCTACACCCTGGCGCATTCTCTGCCGTTCTGGCCCGTGGACCCGTGGCTTTCGACCGACCCCTGGTTTAACTTCGAACTGGATCTGGTGCGCTGCACCTGGGCGATTCTTCCGAGCACGCTGCTGTGGGGGGCGAGTTTCCCCTTGGCGCTGGCGTCGGCGGTGGTGCCCGGCCAGGACTCCGGGCGCCTTTCGGGCGAGGTCTACGCCGCCAATACGGCAGGCTCGATTGTGGGCGCGCTTGCCTTCAGCCTGCTCCTCATTCCGGCCGCCGGAACGAGCGGCTCGCAACAGCTTCTGATCGGGCTGGCAGCGGTTGCGGGAATGGTTGCGGCCGCATCGTTAGCAGGCATCGGTCGGTTGGTCACCATGGGAACGGCGCTGGTAGTGGCCGGTTCGCTGATCTGGACAGTCCAGGATGTTCCCTGGCAGGTGATCGCCTACGGACGGCGTATGGCCCCGATCCTGCGCGGTTTTGAACTCTACGACCAGGCCCATCCCACCACCGTCCTGTTCCGAGGCGAAGGAATCAACAGTTCCGTCTTGATCGCCGAACGGGCCGGCCAGAGGCACTTTTATGTGAGCGGCAAAGCCGAAGCCTCGACCGCCCCCCTCGACATGCGTCTGGAGCGGATGATGGGACATGTTCCGGCGCTCGTCAATCGGAGGCCGCGCTCCGCGCTCGTGGTGGGGTTCGGGGCGGGGATTACGGCGGGCTCCTTGGTGCCGTATCCGGAGGTCGAAAGCATCGTCATCTGCGAACTCGAATCGCTGATTCCTCCGGCCTCAACGCAATATTTTGGAAAGCAGAATTACGGCGTGCTCCACGATCGGCGGACCCGCATCGTCTATGACGACGCTCGTCATTACATTTTCACCTCCAGCAATCGGTTCGACCTCATCACCACCGATCCGATCCACCCCTGGGTAAAAGGGACATCGACACTCTATTCCAAGCAATATTACGAGCTGGTTAAGGCCCATCTGAACCCCGGTGGCGTGGTGGCGCAATGGCTTCCGATTTACGACAGTGACCTGGAAACAGTGAAAACCGAGCTGGCCACGTTTTTTGACGTATTTTCGGACGCCACGGTGTGGAGCAACTACGCGAACGGCGATGGTTACGATCTGGTGCTGTTAGGCCAGAAAGAGGCCACGCCCATTAGCGTCGACGCCATGCAGCAGCGTCTGGACCGCCCCGACTACGCGGCCGTCAGCGCGTCGCTCGGCGAAGTCGGGTTTCACTCCGCAGTCGAGTTCTTAGCCACGTACGCAGGAAGAGCCTCGGACCTCGAGCCGATGCTGATCGGCGCACCGATCAATGACGACCTCAACCTTCGATTGCAGTACCTGGCAGGGTTGGGATTGAATTCCATGGCGGCCCCCCAGATTTATCGCGACCTGCTGGCTTATCGCCGGGTTCCGGAGGGCTTGCTGGTGGGCA
>Ga0306923_10005344_pt1 | contig 12505 bp, 12 predicted proteins | sample sta12Can44000108_FD_203841 | JGI IMG/M metagenome (GOLD analysis project Ga0306923, IMG submission 203841) | Lab enrichment of tropical soil microbial communities from Luquillo Experimental Forest, Puerto Rico - statanox.12C.anox.44.000.108 (v2)... | ecosystem: Environmental > Terrestrial >...
ATGCCGCCCTCGCCGGCAGCGACGGCGTGCCGTTTGCCGCATTGGCCAAGCAAGAAGGCGTCAGCCCATCCTATTTCACGCGGCTTGTCCGCCTCAGCTATCTCGCCCCGGACATCACGCGAGCCATTCTCGATGGGCGCCAGCCGCGCGGGCTGACCGCAGACAAGTTGCTGGTACAGTCGCGTCTGCCGCTGGCTTGGCACGATCAGCGGACCGTGCTCGGCTTTGCTTGAGCCGATCCGGCGCTTAGCTTTATCGATATTGCTGAAGCCTGAGTGGCCAAACCGCGCCTGGCGGCGGTGCCCCCACCGCGAGCCACATCGGTGACACTGCGGTACTGAAATATCGCCCGACAGAGACACCGCCGTTCATCAGCGCGATGTTCCTGGACCTTGCGCGTCTCTGCCGACCGTGCCGCTTGGCCTCGCCCCCACACTGGCGGAAAACCCGGGCTTTTCCAGGAACGAAGGCGAAATCCGGAGAGAGACGGACTGTCTGCTGGGGGGAGATGGATTCGAACTTCTGGTACCGCGGCACAAAAGCCGTAGATTTCCGCAGCATTCCGGGCACTTGGGGGTATCGGCGGGGCTCTTAAACGATACCACCTGATGGTTCAGCCTTTCTCCTCCTGCGCCTTGAACCACTCCATCGAGCCAGGCTGGGGCACGGTTTGAGCAGGTTGTGGCTTGCTGGGCTGCGCGGCGGCTTGGGGGCAGCGGCCCTCACGATCGTGGAAGACGTGGATGGAGTGTACACCATCGACCCCAAGAACCCCGGCGGAGAGCAGGCGCAGCTTCTGCGCGAGACGAACTTCGTGAATCTTGCAAAGCTCCAGGGCACGCTGCCGTTTGACCGTGCACTTCTTGAGGCCATGGCAACTGCTCGCCATCTCGAGCGCGTGCGGGTCATAAACGGGCTCGTGCCAGGCCGGCTCACCGTGGCGCTTCGTGGCGAGCACGTTGGGACGATCATTCACACCGGCGCGCGAGCGGCCTGAAGCGACGGGCTCGATCTTGACCGCTCGACACTAAGCGATTGGGCAGGCCAGGCGGTCTGGCTGCTGCAGCCGATCATCGAGGGGATCCGCCGGCATGTGTTCGCTGCCGAGAAGATCCACGGCGACGACACCCCCGTTCCGGTGCTGGAGCCCGGCCTCGGCCGAACCTGGACCGGACGACTATGGGTGTATGTCCGCGACAGACCAAGCCCGCAACAGCTTCGTCAGGTCGCTTTCCGGGCGCTACGGCGGCAGATTGCTGAGGCGTGGTATCGGCTATGGGATCTATCGACTCTATTTTCGTTCTTCATCAAAGCGATACCCAGCACCGTGCGATGCGGCGCAATCGGTGGCTCGGAGCCTCGAGCCGCGGCGAAGGTGCTCGATGCAGCAGGTCGTCCGTCTTTTTTAGGGGGCAATTTCGAAAAGCCGGCCTGGCGCTGTCCGCCCGGCGAGATCGACATTCTGGCCCGGCATGGCAAGGTGCTCGCGGTCATCGAGCTAAAGTCGCGGGGAGAGTTCGCCTCGGCGGCGGCGGCCCTCGCACCGCGCCAGCGACGCCGGATCGCCCGCGCCGCCGAAGCTTTTTTGCTCCGGCGATCCGACCTCGCTAACCTCGACCTCCGATTCGACCTGATGCTGGTGGCGCCGCTGCGCCTGCCGCGTCATTGGCAAGGTGCCTGGCGCACCGACGACTAGAGAATCTCCCGGTCTCAGAAGCAGGTAGTACGAGGGCCGGCTCGGCATTGGAAGAAACCCCTGTTTATTCGACAATGGCTTGGGGAGTCGTTTCTTAACCGGGGGGCCGAGCATGTCGAGTTTCCGTCCGATCATGGCTGTTGTCTTGATCCTAGCCTCGCCGATCGTCCTCGGCGGATGTCCGGCGGCCATCGTCGCGGGCCTCGGCGCGGCCGGCGGGACGGGCTACGCCGCCAACCAAGAACGGGGCACCGGTGGCACCGTTGACGATCTCAAGATCAAGACGAATATTCAAAGCGCATGGTTGCAGACGAACCCGTTGATGCAACGGGATCTGAACGTCACCGTCTATGAGGGACGCACCTTGTTGACCGGGACCGCACCGAACCCGGAGTTCAGGGCGCAAGCCAAGGAGGTCGCGAGCCGGGTTCCGGGTGTGCGGGCGGTGTATGACGAGATCGAAGTCGCGCCGGACGAAAGTACGTGGGATAGTGCCAAGGACACGTGGATCAGCTCGCGAGTGCGAACCGAGCTGGCCTTCAACCCGAATGTTCGCTCGGTCAACTACACGGTCGAGACGGTGAACAAATCGGTCTATTTGATCGGCTCGGCGCGCTCCCAAGAAGAGCTCGACATAGCCACGACGGCGGCACGAACGACCCCGGACGTAAAGCGCGTTGTTTCCTATGTCGATATCCGGCCGGGCAGCCCTGTTGCGGCCCAGAATGCTGCGCCGCCGCCGTCGGGAGGGTCGAGCTCAGGGGCTCCGGCCGCCGCCCCGACGACCCCTGTCGAGGTCCAAAAACTCTAAGGATGGAATGAACGAGCCGCCCGAAACCTCGGATCCCGAGACATGCGCGCGTTTTCTTCGCGAGCTCGGCGCCTCGGGCGAGCGGATTCTGCCGATCGCGGAGGCGGCGCTGGCGCTCGCCTCGTTCGAGCGCCCCCGGGTCGCCTTCACGCGCTATCGCGATCATCTGCGTCTGCTCGCCCGCGATGTCGGTCGGCATCCCGGCGCGGCAGGCGACCTCGCCGCGCGCACGGGGGCGCTCAACGAGATCATCCTGTTAAAAAACGGCTACTCCGGCGACGAGCTGAGCTATGACGACCTGCAGAACGCCAACCTGATGCGGGTGGTCGACCGCCGCAAGGGTCCGCCGGTGGCGCTCGGCATCCTTTACATCCACGCGGCGCGCGCCCAGCGATCTGACACCGGATGAACTTCATGGACTGGATACAGCGCATCCCGCCAACAGCTAAAGCGGTGCATTGATGAGAACTACCCACTTCGCAGCCTCTGCTGCGCGGCAGCAAAAGCCGCCTTTTAAATTTAAACGTTTTGTCCAAAGCGATTCTGGAACGCTGCGTAATGCGGGCTCTTCTCGTCGAAATATTCGACCCGCTGCAGGATCATCCGATCGAAGTCCGTCCAGATCACGACCCAGCGCCTCCCCGCGCCGTTATCCTTCTGATTCTTCGGCGCACGCGCTTTTCTGGTCGGTGGCTCGGGTTCGGCAGCGACAGGAAGGTGCCAGCCACGGCGAATAGCAATAAACCGGAGCCCAAAGCAGAGAACCGCCCCGGCAATCGTCACCGCGGTCGACGGGAGCCGCAACGCGGCGCCGATCACGACCACGTTTCAAAATTTCCCCCAAAAACATATAACACCGTCACGTAACGGAGTTAGGCGAGCGATGAAGCGCGGCCCGAAGCCTTCGGGAAGAGCGATGACGGGAGCCGAGCGGCAAGCACGCTACCGGGCGGCTCGAAAAGCAGATCATGGCGCGGCGGGGGCCCCAAGTGCTGTTCTCAATAAGTCTATCACAATACGAAATAGGTGCGTAAAACCGGGTTCTTAGGACATGAGCGGAGCGTTCGGATCCCTCATCTCGCGTCGGCTGTTCCGCACATACAGCAGCGAATTGGCGCGGTTGGAAACAGCCTTGGGCTGCGATCAGTGGCTGCTCAAATACGTGGGCCTGCCCTTATTACCCCGTCGCCGGAGCACGCGCGTCTCTCTTGCGAGAACGACCGTCTCAACTATCCGAACGGCGTGAGGCTTTGGGGAAAAGCCGCCCCGCGAGTTGTAGAGGTGGTCGGCGGCCAGAAACAGGTGCCAGGGATATGGCTGACCACGGTATGATCGGCTAGACCAGACCGTCGAGCGGTATTCCGGCGAGGGGCGCTCCGATCGGTATGCGTATCTTGCTCGCGGTCGTCAACCGGAACCCCGACGTGATCGTAGTCCTCACCAACCCTGTTGCGCTGGCGGTCCGCGCCGTCACCGACACCACACCGATCGTTTGGATAGGGGTTGAGCCAGTCGGGGTTGGATTCGCGACGAGCTTGGCGCGCCCGAGCGGAAAGTGCTATTCGGCACGTGGGTCTTTGAAAGCCCACGAGACATGCTGGAGGTCAAGGATGTTGCTGCGCAATGCTTGGTACATCGGCGCGTGGGCCGACGAACTCAATGACAAGCCGCTCGCCCGCCGCATCTGCGGCGATCCGGTCGTGCTGTTCCGCGACGCCTCGGGCAGGGCGGCGGCGCTTGCCGACCGCTGCTGTCATCGCGCTGCACCGCTGCATCTCGGCAGCCTCGTCGAGGCCGGCATCCAATGCGGCTATCATGGCCTCATTTTCGACGCCGACGGCCGCTGCGTGGCGATCCCCGGGCAAAAACTCATTCCGCAGGACGCACGGGTACATAGTTATCCGACCGTCGAGAAGGATCAGCTAGTATGGCTGTGGACGGGCGACCCAGCGCTGGCCGACCCGGCCAGGATCGTCAACTTCCCCTATCACAACGATTCAGCGCATTGGCCGAACAAGCACGCCGTCTACCCGATCAAAGGCAATTACATGCTGATGGTCGACAATCTGATGGATTTAACGCATCTCGGGTATCTGCATGCCCGCACCGTGGGCGGCAATCCCAGCGCCCATGTCGAAGCAAACATGAAAACGGTGCGGACTCCGACCGGCCTCAAATTCACGAGGTGGCTGCGGAACTCGCTGCCACCGCCGAGCTACGTTAAGGCAGCCGGCTTCCAGAACCGCGTTGACCGCTGCCAGGAATTCGAATTCGTCGCGCCAAACACCGTTCTGCAATGGACCGGCGCCACCGATGCCGGCACCGCAACCGACGACCCGCAGCGGGATTTTCGCTTTCAGTTTCGACTCTTCCATGGTCTGACACCGGAGACCGAGACCAGCTGTTTCTATTTCTGGTCAGCGGCAAACGGCTACCGGCAGAACGACCCCGAGGCGACCGAGCAGCTCTACCGCGAAATCGCTCCAACCTTTCTCGAGGACAAGGAAATCGTCGAGGCGCAGCAGAGGCGGTTCGACGAATTCGGTGAACAGGGCCTTGTCGACATCGCCTCGGACGCCAACCGAATGCACATGCGACGGATTGTCGAGCGGCTGATTGTCGCCGAGCAATCCGCGGTTGCAGCACAATAAATCAATTAGCTGCAAGCATCTTCAGGCTAAGTGCTAATAGTTTCACCTACGGGTGGTGACCTTGGTCCGTCCAGCGGATCAGGCGACCGCAGCTGGAGCGGTTGGGGTCAGAAATGTCCGGCTGACGAGACGTATCCTAACTGTGTCAGCGACTTGCCGTATCTCAGAGGACCAAGATAGTCTGCCAACAGATTCGGTACAGTTTGCGCTCACCGAAGACGCGCAGCTCGATCCTCGATACGACCGAGCCTATCTGATCAGCTTGCCGGCAAGCCCAATGGCAGCATCAGGTCGCTGAGGGTCAAAAGGCGCTACTGCGCGGTCAAGGGTTTAGTTCCAGCGGGCCGCTCAAGTCGATCGCGACTTTTCCGCCGAGTTCTACTGCGACGAGTGGCGGTTCGAGGTCGAAGCAACGGTCTCATCTTGCCATCAAAATTCGCCTGCTGCGGCAACGTTTCGTTCGACGTACCGATCGCCTCTCCTTCGTTTGTCGTGCCTCACCCCACACCCGCGCCGCATGGCGCGGAAATGGCGTGATGCCGTGAGCGAGCTTGTCGATCTGCAAGAGGGCTACCGGACATGGCTCGACAGCCTGCCCGAGAACCTTGCCGAGAGTGCCACGGCGGAAGCGTTGCGGGCGATCTGTGACCTGGATCTCTCCGAACTCGACAGCGTGGAGCCGCCGCCCGGCTTCGGGCGGGACTAGGCCGCCGGGCCCCGCCGGCCCTTTTTTAGGGGGGCAAATTCGAAAAGCAGCGGTGGTATCCTTCGATTATGTTTAGAAACCGTTAAGTTGCGCGGCGATCGGGCGTATTCGGTGCTGCGGGGCAGCAGCGACGAGCTGTGATATTCAGCCGCGTTGCCGCCGCTCGATCGTGGGCTCGACGACCTGCACTGCCGTGACTGCCGGAGGACTTGGTTGTCTCTGTCTGTCGACCAAAAACCTGAGCAACTCAGACGCGGGTGAGACTATCAGGGTCATCAGCATTTACATCGGCGGGCGAATGCCAGACATCTAGCTCAACAAATAATAAAGCTCCGGCGCCAACTCTGTAAGATCATAGTGTCATCAACGGAAATCTGTTAGCATTTGCCGGCTGCAACGATGCAGTAGAGCCCAATAAACTGGCCAGCACGGATGCAGCAGCGGCCTACCAAGGCCGGATGCTTGAACAGGAGGCAAGACATAAAGCGGGATCTGCGCGTGCTTGCGGCAGTGGGCTCGCTGTCGCTTGCGTTGGCCGCCACCCCAGAGAGCGGGCGGTATCTTGAAACTCGGCCATTTCGATAGCCCGGCGAGCATGTCGATGCTCGAGGAATCGACTCAGGCGGTCAACCGGCCAATGTCGGGCGTGTTTAACAATCTCGTGATCTTCAAGCAGGACGTGCTGCAGAACAGCTTGCGATCAATCGTCTCCGACCTGGCCACGAGTTGGTCCTGGAACGAGGTAGGGACGGAGTCACCGGCTACTGCAACCCCGATCTCGACAAAATGGTCGATGAGCAATCCGAGATGAGCAATGTCGCCAATCGCAAGCAAGTGGTGTGGGCGATCGAAAAGAAACACTCGCGGGGGCCGCACAGAGCCAAACGCTCCTCACTGCAGCTCGCGGAAGGGCGGATGCGCGCATTCTTCGTAGCGACTTTGATGGCGGCGATTGTTGGCACGCTTGGTGCCACCGCTGCCATTGCACATGAAGGCTGGTTCGTGCGTGTATGTCCGACAAAAACCGAAGCGAATCGAGTTAATTTGGCTTTCTCCGGGAGCGGACAGGGCTTCAGCTGGTCCTGGATTAAGGAGCGAACGCGCGATGAAACGGATCTCCCGCGCCGCTTTCGCACAGTGCCAAAGCTCTATATCCGTGGGATCACAGTTTCAATGCCCAGCAATATATAGCCTCACGCCTACGTCTGTATCGGGTTCCGTGACCATATCGTTCACCGCATGGAATTCGATGATCACGCGGTTCGCCAAAGAAATTGGAACGATGCTGATGATTGCGCCTGCTAGACGAGCGCCAACGCTAACTCTGATGATCAGCGATACGTGCTAGCACGTATTGCTAGTTTCTATCCGAGCATGCATCCTCTTTGTGGAGCGGTCTTTTCCAATCCCCCAGCGGTGATCGCTCGCGTCGAGGGCCTCTGGTTATCCCCCTAGCCGAGGCCCTCGTTTACTTGGTTTACGGGGCGAGCAATTGTCGCTGGCGAGCGCAAATGGCGGAAAGCACGCCTCTTCCAGGCTGCGCCGATTTCGACCAATCTGATCCTCGCCGATATCGGCCAGCACGTGCTCGGCATGCCGCGTTCGTATTGGCAGCCGGCTCCCGGTCACAACAATATGCTTACATTGAGGCTTCGCTCGATCAGCCATACGGACGCCACCGCGGCCATGCCGAGCGAGCCGGCTCCGAGAACAAGCCGCGGGTAGAGCCAGGAGCGGCGCGCGAGATAGGCAAGCGGCAAAAAGGTCCCGACGATCGCCAGCTGTCCTGCCTCGACACCCAGGTTGAAGGCCACCAACGATACCGCGAGCGAGGGCTTGGGTAGCGCGAGCTCAGTCAGAACGTTGGCAAAGCCCAACCCGTGCACTAGGCCGAACAAGAAAGCGACGATCCATAGTCGCTTCTTGATCAACGGGTAAAGATTGTTCAGTGCGGCGATGACCACCGACGCCGCGATTGTCGACTCTATGAGGCGCGACGGTAGGGTGATGAACCCAAGAACCGCCAAACTCAAGGTTATCGAATGTGCAATCGTGAACGCCGTAACGATCCTAAGCACTTCGAAGAAAGCCGGGCGGAAAGTCATTACCGCTTGCCATCTCACGGGGCTGCGCTCAAGCACTGCGGGAAGCAGCAAACTGCAGAGAAACAAAATGTGATCGAAGCCGGTCCAGATATGCCAGACCCCCGTCCTGAAATATTCGAGGAATTGTCGTCCAAGCGCGACGGAGTGGCTTTCGAGCCGCCATGTGTCGCGCTCGGGGCTGAAGATCGCTGTATGTGTACGTCCCTGCTCCTCCAGCCGTAGCAAGCCGCGGTGCTGGGGGTCGAGATCAAAAAGCAGAGTGTACTTGACCGTCAGAACCTCAGGAGGAGATGGACAGTCGACGGTAAACCGCATTACCTCATAAGCACCATCGCTGTGATTATCGATCAAATGCTGGGTTGCCGTCATCGGGCAGTTCACATCATCAGCTGCAATCGAAAGGCGGGCCAGACTGTAGGTAGCGATTTCTCCGTGCTTGGCCTTTACCTCGCCCCAGGTGATCTCACCGTTGCCGTCGGCGTCGAGACCAATGGCGTAATCGAGGTCGCGCAATGCGATGTCCCACTGTCCAGTGAGCTGGTTTCCGTGCAGCGAAAGTGCCAGATAGCTGTCGCTTGGCTTGTGAGCAAAGGCGGGCGCAAGCCAAAGCGACAGTAGAAGAATTAGAGCAAGTCGCAACATTGTCGTGCACGCCAGATGCTTCCCCCCGGAACCGCCCGCCGGGCCGGCCGGGCGTCGCAGTGACGGCAAAGCAAGTCATTCCGAGGAGCCGAAGGCGACGAAGCAATCTCGAAGGCGCAGAGCGCGGTCACGGTACCGGCGGAGAGCAGGGATTACTGCCCTGACCGGCGGTGCACTTGCCGTCGTAGGGGGTCGGGAGGAACGGGAAATTCTTGGCGATGCCGTTCGCCGTGATGTCGACGCCGACCACCCCCGGCGCTCCAGCGAGGAAGTTAACCCCGTCTCCGATATGATTGGCGATGTAGTTATTGCCCCCCACCACGCGCACCACAATGTCGGTGACGTCGTCGTTCGGGCGCCGGCCATTCGAATAACCCGCCTTGTCGGCGCTCAAGGCAGCGCCGAGCCGGCTCTGATGTTCGGGCGCGGTCGGAGGCACCGTCAAATCGAGCCGCAGCAGCTCGGCGCATGGCTGACCGCAGTTTGTGCCATTCAAGGCTTGGCCGGGGTATTTGAGCAGGAGGCTCATCAGGTCGGTGCGGTCGTTCGCCGACGAGCCGTCCATCGGAACGATCGGCACATGGAACACCAGGTTCAGCTCAGTGGCGACCACCGGGTTCTTGTAGAACGCTTGGAAATTGACCTCGTTTTCCGGCTCGGCGGCATTCCAATCATCCTTGAACGGCGTGGTGATAATGAGCTCGTTGACCAGCGGGTTTGCCATGCGCGACACCTGCACGAACCGTCCGTCTTCCTCATCATCATCCCGCTCGCCGGATTTGTGGAGCACTCTCACCTTGCGCCGGTCTGTCTCAGCATACATCCCGATTACCGGATTTTTGGTGGTCGAGGCAGGCTTGCCGTCGCTGGTGATCCGCGTGATCGGGACCTCGATCGCGATGGTGCTGATGTTGAATCCGCTGAAGCGGTTTACGCCGAACGGATTGACATTGTCATTGTCCTCTCCCGGTCCGGTCAACGCGGGCAGGTAGCGGCGCAAATTCAGAGTGTCGAATACTGCGCCCAGATCGATATAGAACGTCTCGGCGCGCTGCCCGGCAAAGACGCGAATGCCGTTCGCGTCATCGCTGTAGATGCCCTGCGCGGCCAAGGCCGGGTAGTCGGGCATCGTGGCCGGTCCGACATTGGATGGAACCGCGACCAGAGTGCGGCCGTTGAACAGCTCGGTCCGCTTCCCGCGGCGAATCTCAGTCACACTATAGGTCTGACGCCGCGTCAATCCTTCCGACCCGGGTTCGTCGAGCGCGGTGATCCCCTGCAGCGGCAATGTCGGCGTAATGTGCGGGTTGCCGAGATACGGCAGTGGCGAAGTCAAGTTACCAGCAGCGGCGATCGGCCGGTTTTCGGTCTTAAAGCGAAACTCGTAGACGATGTCGTCGGCCTTGCCGTCCCGGTCGTTGTCGATGTTGATGGCGTAACGAACCTCGTCGTCGAAGTTGAAGTAGTTGGGTCCGTCACTCGGATCTTGACCGGGGATTACATTCAATATGAACGTGACTCGTCGGTCTGTCGGAGCGCGCGCCAGGTTCGCCGTGTCGTAGCTGACGAAGGCATAAACGTCGGTGTTGTCGGCGGCCGGGTCCAGGGCGATCAAAGGCGCTTCGCGGTGGCTCGCCGCCTCGGCGGGAGAGTGCCACGCGAGTGCGAATGCCGCCAGCAATGGAATGAATAGATTCAACTCGGATTTCATCTCCCTGTCTCCCTCTGATAATGCACGGTCACGACGCGCGATTCAGCCGCGCGGCGCGAGGATTCGTTGGAGCTGTACATCCTCCAGCCGGGAATTGTTCAGCCATTCCCTCACGGCGTCGACGGCAGCAGCGTCGCGGGCAGCGAGGGCTGCCTCCAGCAGGATCCGGACATCCGCCGGCTCCTTCTGTACCTGCCAATTTTCCTCTGCGAGTGCTAGCGCCGCGGTGGGAGCATTCAACAAATGCAAGGTGAAACGGGCCTCCTCCCGCAGGTGCACCCGGTCTCCGCGCAGGCGGCTGGCCCCGAAGCGGTCGCGCAGCTCTTCCACTCGAGCCGGCAGTTCCTTTGACTGTTGTGCCTGCAATGCCAGCGCGTAGCGCAGCAGCAGAGGATCCGCGGCGGTCTTGTCCCGCAGCGGCGCGAGGACCTCTTCGGGACGGCCGTTGTCCAGCAGGTAATCCGCATAGGCCCCGAGAAGGTAATAATCAACGGAATCGAGGGCGAGGGCTCCGCGAAAATGCACTTCCGCCTCCGGCACCATTCCCGCACGCGCGGCCATTTCGGCGAGGCTGGTCAGCGCCCAGCTTTGAACTCGGGGTTGGGCACCGGGATGCGCCTCGAGCGCCGAGCGAAGTTGCTCATAGCTTTCGCGCAGCCCACCAGTCGCCCCTTTCACACTCGCCAGACATGCGGTCCAGACCAGTTGCTGCGCCAAGTCCTGCAGCTTGCGACACTCTTCCCTTGCCTTGTTATAGACGCCCTGTACCTGCAGCACCGTCGCACGCATCAAGCGAGCCTGGACATTGCGCGGATTGATGTTTAGCACCGTCGCCAAATCCGCCAAAGCAACATCGAACTCGTGCATGCGTTGACGCAACGTGGCGCGCAAGACCAGCACCTCTTCCGGTGCCTCTGGAGCGTCCCACCACGGGGTCAGCGCCGCTTGGGCATAGCCGCCGTAACGTGGATCACCCGTGACGCGCCCGAGTTCGAGATAGCCCTGCGCCACAAGGACTGCGAGCGGCAAATTATCCGGGCTTCGGGTCAGTTGACCGTTCAGTCCGCGCAGCCGGCGCAGGACAGGGTCGCTAGGAGCAAACGGCAAGCGTTCGAGAACTTGGTTGTCGGACTCGGGGACAAACGGTGTGGCCGCCACAGGCGCAGACGCCGCGGCGATGAGCATTATCCCAACCAGCGCACGCAAGGACATGACCGGCGACCTAGCTTAGTTGCGTGCCGGGCCTTGATCGCGTTTAGGCAACGGCCAGGCTAAAGACTGGGGCATAGCCATCTCTCCCGCCAATCACATTCGAGTGAACGTCTCCGAGTCTAGGCGATCGTTCGAAGACGCAGCGGCGAATAAAAGCCCGCTGGATCAGTTGTAGCCGTATTTTTCTCGTAACTCGCGGGTGGCGGCGTGATCATCTCGCATCGCGTAAGACGGCGATGTAGCCAGACGCGGAATACGCGTGATACCGGCAAGCCGCGCCGTCTTTGATTCACAGTTCGCGGATGGTCTCAAGCTCGCGGTGCGCTGCGGCGATCATGCTGAGGGTGATTCTGCGCGCTTTCACGACAGGATATCCGTTGCAAAGCGCGACAGCGCGGCATGCCGTTATTTTTTGCTGTTCCCGAAAGCGCCGCCACTGCGCTGCCAAGGCGCGGTCCGATCGCGGTCAGCACCTTGCCATTGCGGCACAACACGACACGCGGTCCTGTGTGGCGTTCCCATACGTCGTGGCGCGTCGCGAGCCGAGTCCGTTTCGAAACCGAGGACCGCTACCACGGGGCGACAAGACGTCGTACGCGTGTAATCTCTGTTCTTAACAATCGTGCACTAGCCATGTCGGGAAAGGCTGTCCGGAATAGCCTGTTCTAAGAAGGCTCGCCGCACCACCATTGGCTTTGATCGTTGCCATTGAAATGCTCCATCTATTGATTTACTGTCCTAAAACAAACCTCCTAAAAAAGTAGTTAAAAGCAATTATGGTTACTATATTAAGAACTATCTAGCAACTCTGTTGTGACTTATGGATAACGAAAGTGATCTAAGACCGGGGGTGGAGTTAGGATGGTACCTTTACAGCCTCTGCGAGATGGTTATACTTGCCAGTTGCCGGGCGGCGCAGAATTTCTGAACAGGTTAACGCGAGACCTCACGGGCGAGCCTGGCGCTCTCGA
>Ga0306923_10005345_pt1 | contig 12504 bp, 9 predicted proteins | sample sta12Can44000108_FD_203841 | JGI IMG/M metagenome (GOLD analysis project Ga0306923, IMG submission 203841) | Lab enrichment of tropical soil microbial communities from Luquillo Experimental Forest, Puerto Rico - statanox.12C.anox.44.000.108 (v2)... | ecosystem: Environmental > Terrestrial > Soil...
AGGAAAGGCCGCTCGCCAGAGCGGCCATTTTCTGCTTTTTCGTGGACTTCCTTTCTTTAAGCGGGTAGAGCAAACGTGCGGGGGGAAGCCGTTACCCTCGGCCATTCAGGGTAGAATGGCCATGGAGGATTGGGGTACGTAGGCGCCATGATCATCGTCCACTACGAGGTATACGTCCTCGAAGGTCGTGGGTGGATATTGCATGCGCGCTTTCCCCGCTCCGAGCGCGAAACCGCCATCAACGAAGCCAAGGAGGTCGAGCACACCCTGAACGTTCGGGTCAAGGTGGTGCGCGAGACCTATTACACCGACGATAACGCCTTCGAGGAAGCCGACATCTATGTGAGCGGCGCCAAGGCGCCCGCACCACGACCGCAAGCCGCTCAGCCGGCCCCACGCGCCCCGGGTGGTGGCAGCGGGGGTGGCGGCAATACGGCCGGCAGACCGGTGAACGCGCCCGTCCGGCCCCTGTCCCGCCCAAGCTCCCCGCCGCCGCGCAAGCGCGCCAGTTCGCCGGAAGAAATCGCCCGCGCCCGCCAGACACTATCCCGCCTGCTGGCCATCACCGCCGTGGCGGTGGCCGCCGCCCTGCTGGCCATCAAGATCACCCCCAATGCCGTCATGCTGCTGTGGAAGATCGGCTTCACCTGGTCGCTGACGCCCGACGGCTATAACCAGCTGCTGCTGACGGTGTTCGTCGGCATCTTCCTGCTGGTATCGGTGCCGCTGGCCATGCGTTTCCTGCCGCGCAAGACCGCGATGCCGCATCTCCGCCGTCCCGATTTCTCTTTGGGCGGTGCGGGCCCGAACCCGGTGTCGGAGGACCCCAACCGCGATCGCGCCATCAAGAAGTCCTTGGACAAGCTGGCGACCCAGGCCCTGGCCGATGAGCAACGCGGCGGCCGGCGCCCGGAAGACAAGGACGCGGATGACGACGAGCCGCCCGCGACCGCGGTGCCCAAAGCCGCAGAGCCCAAAGCCGCGGTGGACGACCTCCCCGAGATCCGCCCCAGCCGCGACGACGAGCCCTTGCCCGAGATTCGCCCCGACCCGGTGGATGAGGTGAAGGCGCGCGAGGAAGAGAAGAAGACCCAGGAAGAGAAGAAACAGGCCGAAGAGAAGAAGCCCGCGGACAAGAAGGCTAAGGAGGAGAAGGCCAAGGAGGAAAAGAAAAAAGAGGCGGTCACCGCCGAATCACTCCAGCCCACGGTCATGCGGTTCGTCAATGGCGCCATGGCGCAGGCCAAGAGCATTGCGCCGAACATGGATTCTTACACCAAGTTCGCGCTGCACCTGTACCTGGCCGGCGCAGTCGAGGGCCTGTGCGAATTCAAGAAGCTGGGCGACAGTGCCAAGGCCAAGCTGGTGAGCGTGGCGCTTGAGGCGCTGGGCACCAGCGCCGACCTGGCGCGCAAGTTCTACGAAAAGCTCGAGGAATACCTGCTGGAGCCGCGCTATCTGGGCATGGTCCAGGCCGGCCGCGACGCCATGGGCGACCTCATGTTGGGTGACGAGGGCGGGGGCCACCGCGCCATGCGCGACGCCTTGCAGGAATGGAACCGCAAGGGCGACAAGAAGGCGCAGATCGTCACGGTGATGTTCACCGACATGGTGGGCTCCACCGATCTGACCCAGGCGCGCGGCGACGCCGCCGCCCAGGAGGTGGTGCGCCGGCACAACTCCATCGTGCGCGGCGCCTTGGCCCAATTCGGCGGCAAGGAGGTCAAGCATACCGGCGACGGCATCATGGCCTCGTTCACCACCGCCGCCGCAGCCGTCGAGGCCACCATCAGCATCCAGCGCCAGGTGGATCAGCACAACCAGCGCCTGCCCCATCTGGCGCTGCACCTGCGCATCGGCCTGAACGCCGGCGAACCCATCGAGGAAGATGACGATCTGTTCGGCGCCACCGTCCAGTTAGCCGCCCGCGTCTGCGCCGCCACCAACGCCGATCAGACCCTGTGCACCAGCGTGGTCAAGGACCTGACCACCGGCAAGGGCGCCGCCTCGTTCCGCCCCATGGGCGAGAAGTACCTCAAGGGCTTCAAGGAAGCGGTGCCGCTGTTCGAGGTTATTTGGCAGTAGGCTGGTTCGCAGGCTAATTCAGCCGCGTCACCATCTGCGCTTCCAGCCGCGCCACCCGCTGGTACAGGCTCAAGGAGCGGTCCAGCAGGCTGCGGAGACCATTGGGCAGGGCTTCATCGCCGCTGAAGCTGTCGTCCAGGCAAACGTCGCCGCCCGACAGGCGGTTGGGCTCGGACAAGGCGAGCTCCTGCTCCACCTCGCCCTCGTGCACCGCCCGCTGCATCATCAGCCAGGCCATCACCTGGGTCAGCCGCGAGGTCACCCGCATGGCCTCGCACGACATGCGCAGCCCCGCCATGCCCCCCACACGGGTGCGCTCGCGCCGTTCCACATACGCCATGTAGTTGCGCGCTTCGATCATAAGGTCGAGCGTTTCGTCATACGTGCGGCTGAAATAGGCAGGCTGCTGCATGGTCTAAGGAACCTCCCTCCTCCGCAACCGCCCTATGTCGGAATACGCCCATGGCCCTGGCGGTCACAATGCATGAGGTGGCCGCGAGGTTGGCGCGGTTCAACGGCAGGGGCGGGAAAATCCGCCATAGTCCCCGGCACTTGACGACCCGGAAACTCCCCTTATTTCCCCTGTGTACGGACGCCCCCAAGGGGTTCGTGCGGAGACGGGTAGCCAGGCGGCCGGTCCATTCAGGAGGGCCCCGAACACTCCCGCCTCTTTCCATCGGTTGCTTCGAGAAGGAGGATCGACATGCGTACCTTTGACCTTACCCCCCTGTTCCGCTCCACCGTGGGCTTCGACCATCTGTCGCGTATGCTCGACGCGGCCAGCCGCCTCGACGAGCAGGCGAGCGCGTACCCGCCCTACAACATCGAAAAGCTGTCGGATGACGACTACCGCATCACTATGGCGGTGGCCGGCTTCGCCGAGGCCGATTTGGACCTCACCGTCCACGATCACACCCTGGTGATCGCCGGCAAATCCCATCGGGATGAGGAGCCGGTGCAGTACCTGCATCGCGGCATCGCCGGCCGCTCGTTCGAGCGCCGGTTCGAGCTGGCCGACTTCATTCGTGTGGACGGCGCCAGCCTGGCCGACGGCCTGCTTCATGTCCAGTTGAAGCGCGAGGTGCCCGAGCAGATGAAGCCGCGCTCCATCGCGATCGGCTCCGGGCCCGCGGAACCCGCGCCCAAGGCGATCGAAGGCAACAAGGCCGCCTAAGGCGGTTTCGGGCGCCGGCCCCAGCGGGCCGGCGCTTTCGTTTCAGCGATACTCCTCGAACACCGCCCGCACGGCATCCGGGATGGGCACCGGGCGCTGGGTGTCGCGGTCGACGAAGACGTGGACCCAGTGCCCCTCGGCCGCCGCCTCGTCGGCCCCCTCGCCGAACAGGGCGATGGCATAACGGACCGAGGACGTGCCGATGTGTTCGATCTTCAGGCCGGCAGTGACCGTCTCGGGCCAGGACAGCGGATGGCGGAAGCGGCACAGGCTTTCCGCCGCAAAGGTGGCCACCGGCGCCTTCATCAGGTCAAGACGGCATGGCCCGGTCAGGAATTCCGCCACCGCGATCTCGAAAAACCGGTAGTACTCCACGTTGTTGACGTGGCCGAACATGTCATTGTCCGACCACCGCGTCTGGATCGGGCAGGTGAAGCGAAACTCGTTCCTGACAATAGGCGCGCGCGAGGTCATTGGGCGGTCCAGCCTCCGTCTATGTTGATGTTGGTTCCGGTCATGTTGTCGGCGGCGGGCGAGCACAGGAACACCGCCAGATCGCCGATTTGCTCGGGCGTGGTGAAGCGTTGCGAAGGCTGCTTCTCGCTCAGCAGTTCGATGCGGGCCTGATCGAAGCCGATCCCCTCGGTAGCGGCGCGGGCTTCGATCTGCTTTTGCACCAGGGGGGTCAGTACCCAGCCGGGGCAGATGGCATTGCAAGTCACCGATGTCTGGGCGTTTTCAAGCGCCACGCTCTTGGTCAGCCCCAGCAATCCGTGCTTCGAGGCCACATAGGCCGATTTGTTGGCGGACGCCACCAGACCATGCGCAGAAGCCACGTTGATGAGGCGGCCCCAACCGCGCGCCTTCATGCCGGGCAGCGCCGTACGGATGGTATGGAAGGCCGACGACAGGTTGACGGCGATGACCGCGTCCCAGCGCTCGGGCGGGAACAGCTCGACGGGCGAGACATGCTGGATGCCGGCGTTGTTGACCAGGATGTCCACCTTGCCGAGCGCCATTTCGGCGTTGCGCACCAGCGCCACGCAGGCGTCGGGAATGCTGAGGTCCGCATTGTCGTACACCGCGGTGACGCCGAACTCGGATTCGATCCCCAGCCGCAGCGCCTCGATGGCGCCGGCCTCGCCGAAGCCGTTGAGAACAACGTCGGCGCCTTGCGCGGCGAAAGCGCGGGCGATGCCCAGCCCGATGCCGCTGGTCGAACCGGTAACCACGGCGGTCTTGCCCTTCAGCATGACGACCTCCTTATTTCTTGAAGAAGCTCTCCGCCCCGGCACGGGCCGATTGCTTGGCGGCGATGGCGGCGCGGGCGCGGGTGATCTCGGCCTCCAATTCTGCGATATAGGCGTTTAGCTCGGCTACACCCATGGTCTCCAGGTTCCTGGGAGCCGGTTTCTTCTGCTTGGGCTCCAATTCATCCCAATCCATGGCCTTCCTCCGCTCTTGCCATCCCTGCCCGAACGTACCAGATTGGCCGCGCAACGGACAGGTGACGAGGGATATGGGATAATGCTGCCGGAATGCATGACCTGCGTTGAGATCAGCCAACCGGGTGGGCCCGAGGTCCTGAAGGCCGTGACCCGCCCCTGCCCCACCCCGGCCAAGGGCCAGGTGGTGGTCAAGGTGGCCGCCGCCGGCATCAACCGCCCCGACGTGTTGCAGCGCGCGGGCGCCTATCCGGCGCCGCCCGGCGCGTCGGACTTGCCCGGCCTGGAAGTGGCCGGCACCGTCGCCGCATTGGGTGAAGGCGTCACCGCCCCGGCGGTGGGCGAACAGGTCTGCGCCCTGGTGGCCGGCGGCGGTTATGCCGAATACGTGGCGGTGGACGCACGCCACTGCCTGCCCGTCCCGACCGGCTTCGACATGGTGCAGGCGGCCAGCCTGCCCGAGACCTTCTTCACCGTCTGGCACAACGTATTCGAGCGCGGCACCCTCAAGGCGGGCGAAACGCTGCTGGTGCACGGTGGCGCCGGCGGCATCGGCACCACCGCCATCCAATTGGCCAAGGCGCTGGGCGCGCGCGTGTTCGCCACCGCCGGCAGCCCGGCCAAAGCCCAGGCTTGCCGCGACCTGGGCGCCGACCGCGCCATCGACTACAGCGCCGAGGATTTCGTCGAAGTGGTCAAGGCCGAGACCAAGAAGGGCGTGGACGTCATCCTGGACATGGTGGGCGGCGAGTACATCCCGCGCAACGTCAAGGCCCTGGCCCCCGATGGCCGCCTGGTCTCCATCGCCTTCCTGAAGGGTTCGGTGGCCGAGGTGAACTTCATGCCGGTGATGCTGAAGCGCCTGACGCTGACGGGCTCGACCTTGCGCCCGCAATCGGACGATTCCAAGGCCCGCATGGCGGCGAGCTTGCGCGAGATCGTCTGGCCGCTGATCGGCAGCGGCAAGATTCGCCCGGTGGTGCATGCCACCTTCCCGCTGGCACAGGCGGCCGAGGCCCATCGGCTGATGGAAGCCAATACCCATATCGGCAAGATCGTCCTGACCGTCTGATACATTTTCTTGGTCTGGCACGCACTTACCCCAAGAGTTTGACCACGGGTTGGTCGTCCCATATAACTACGGCGCATTCCGAAGGTTGCCGCCGATGGCACCCGGACCATTTGGTCCGCTCGATGCCCAAAGGAGGATTTATGGCTCTGCCGCTCATGCCCAAGGCGACCGCCGTCTGGCTCGTCGAGAACACCGCGCTCACCTTCGAGCAGATCGCCGACTTCTGCGGGCTGCACCCGCTGGAGGTGCAGGCCATTGCCGATGGTGAAGTGGCCACTGGCATCGTCGGCCTCGACCCCGTCGCCAACGGCCAGATCTCCCGTGAGGAGTTGGAACGCTGCGAAGCCGATTCCGATCTGCGCCTGAAGATCAACGTGACCGATTATCCGCAGCCGCGCTCCAAGCCCAAGGGTGCCCGCTACACTCCGGTGTCCAAGCGCCAGGACCGCCCGGACGCCATCGCCTGGCTGCTGAAGCATCACCCCGAGCTTACCGACGCCCAGCTGTGCAAGCTGATCGGCACCACCAAGCCGACCATCCAGTCGGTGCGGGAAAAGACCCACTGGAATGCAGCCAACATCAAGCCGCGCAATCCGGTGACGCTTGGCCTGTGCACCGAGGCCGACCTGGAAAAGGCGGTGGCGCTGGCCCGCCCGCGCGCCGGCAGCGTGGCGCCCCAATACGAGGACCACGACGATTCCGAGCAGGCCGAATAAACCCGGCCTTCCCGGTTCTAACGAAACGCCCGCCTTCCGGCGGGCGTTTTTCATTGGACGGTGCCGATCCAGGGTCTACCGACGCCGGCATACCGCCGTCATGCGCGGACGTGATCCGCGCATCCACGCGGTTCCGTCCGGCACATGCTTGCGGAAAGACGTGGATGGCCGGGTCAAGCCCGGCCAAGACGGAAAAACACTCCAAATGAGCGGGAGCATCACAAGCCCATGCAGCCTCACTGCTGCTTCTTGCGGGCTTCGGTCTCGCTGCCGTTGTCGAAGATGTTGAACAGGTTGCGCAGGAAGCCGGGGGTCAAGGCGGAAAGCGGGTTGACGACGACGTCGGGCTCCTGGCTCGGCCCCTTCATGGAATAATTGAAGGCCAGCAGGCCGCTTCCCTTCTCGCCGCCGGTGACCAGCCAGCCGAGCAGCGGGATGTTGCCCAGCACGGAATTGATGGCGTAGGCCGGCACCACCGTGCCCTCCACCGCCATGCGACCGCGGTCCAAATCGATCTCACCCTTGGCGGTGATGCCCAGCGCCGAGCCGTAGGCTCGGGCATCCTTCAGCGTCACCAGCCCGTCGGTCAGGGTGAAGGGAGCGTCCAGATTGGTGAAAGACACGCCCTCGCCCTTGAGCACATCAAGGATTCCGGTCAGCGCCGCCACGGTCAGCAGGCGGGCCAGCACCGGTGCATTGGCGATGTGGTAGTCGCTGATGCGCACCGTGCCGGACAGGGGCTGATCGTCGCGGCTGTCGTCATAGGCGGCGTCCACCTCTAGCCGGCCGCCGGTCATGTGCTCGTAGGTGTCGAACGCCCGCAGCACGGTGCCGGCGTCGTCGGACAGGATCTTGAGCGAGCGCTTGTCCGGTCCCGCCGGCTGCAAGGTCATCTGGAAGTTCTTGCCGTTGCCCAAGCCGGCCTTGATCGACATGCTCCGCCAGTCGTCCTCGTCGCGCGACATGGCGACTACGGCGTTATAGAGCTTGCCCTCCTTGGACACCCACATGGTCTTCACCTGGGCGCTGATGCTCATGGGCGGCAGGTCGGATTTGATGCGCGGTCCCTGGCGCTTGGCGGCGGCCGCATCGGCTTCGGCCGGGGTCTCGGTGTCGTCCTTGCCTACCAGCGGCTCGGCGTTGAAGCTCGGGCCGCGCATGGAGATATCCAGCGAGCCGCTCCTGAACCCGATGAATCCTTCCACCTCGGTCTTGCCGCCATAGGTGAGGCGGCCGAAATCCACCCGGCGCACACTGCCGTCGCCATTGAACGAGACCGAGCCGTTGGTCTGCAGGTCGCCCGCGTTAATGACGAAATAGGGCACCGCGACGACGCGGTTCTTGTCCAGCTTGACCTGCACCTGGGCGCCGCCAGTGGTGCGGTCCTCCTTGCGCCAGCCCATGCCGGGCAGGCTCATGCGCGCGGGCGTCAGGTCGACCTTGGCGTCGATGTCGCCACGGCCGCCACCGTACAGGGTAGCCACCACCGAGGCGCCCACCGGGCCCGAGATGAACGGCGAGACGAAAGGCGGACCGTCGAAGCCCAGCGCCTTGCGCTGCGCCTCCTCGATGCGGGGAGCCTGCACCTGATAGCGCGACCGGAAGGGCACGTTTTTGGAGGTGAAGTTCTCGCGCCATTTCAGCTCGCCCGGAATGGAGCCCAGCACGATCTGGCCGGAGGCATCCAGGCCCTTGGGGTCCACGTCGATCTCCAAGTCGGCCTTGGAGAGGTCCTGGCCCATCACCACGTTGGGGATCGACACCCCCTTGGTGGAGGAATGCACCTTCACCCCCAGGTCGTCGATCCTGAGATTGGCCAGCAGCGGAAACTTGAGCTTCAGCCGCGTGGTGGCCTCGCCCGTCACCGTGGCCGGGTCGATACCAAGCGCCGAGGCGTAGCGCAGCGGCTTGTTGTCGATGAGCTTGAGGGCATCCTGCGCCGGACCGGCGATGCTCAAATCGATGTCGGCGAACTGGTCGGCCTGGTCCAGCCCGGACAGCACGACCAGGCCGTCCTGAACCTTCAGGCCGTAGACCTCGCCGCCCTTGACGTTGATGCGGAAGTCCGACGCGTCGAAGGTCGCCAAGGCCTGGGCGTTCTTCACCGCCGGCATGGGGTGCAGGTAGTTGACCGTAACGCCCTCGCCCTGCAACTCGCCGTCCACGTGATCGACCACCAGGTCGTCGAAAGTCCCGGAGGGCGAATGGGCCGAGACGGCGGCGCGAGCCTCGCGCGCCACCCCCTTGGACAGGTTCGCGGTCACCCACTCGCGCGCATTGGGCACCACCATCGCCGGCCACAAATTCGGCAGCTCGTCGAACAGCACGTTCTCAAGACGGGCATCCAGCTTCAGCTGGGTGGCGCCGCCCAGGCCGTCGGCGGTGGCTGCCAGAATCAGCCGCGGGCCGCCCAAATCGACGGACAGCTCGTCCAACCGCGCCCGGCTCATGCCGTCGGTGATCTGGCCGCGCAATTGGGCCATCTCGACCTTGTGGGAGAAATTCACCGGCGCCGGCACATTCAGGTGGCCACTGCCGCCGGCCAGCTCGAAACTCAGAGAGTCCAGCGCGCCGGACGGCCGCACCTTGGCCCGCACCACGCCGGCCAGTGGCATGTCCAGTGCCTGCAGCGGATTCAGCGACGGATCGAGGTGGGCGAAGGTGGCCGGACGCAGTCCCGACAGCCAGGCTTCGGCCTCCACCATATCGGCGGACTTGTTGTACAGGGCGTTGGCGGACAGCGCGCCCTCCTCGCCGGCCAGGTCCAGCACCATGCGTGCCTGCACCGTCACCCCGGCGGGCACCCGGCGCAGCTCCAGATCGGCGTCGGGCGCGTGCCAGGTGGTCATCAGCTTGCGGTCCTCGATGCTCAGATCGGCATCGATGATCGCCGCCCGTTGCAGCGAGCGGCCGGGCTGGCGCGAATCAGGCTCGCCCACCAGGGCGTCCAGCAGCTGGCGCACCACGTCGTTGGATTGGCCTTCGGAGGATTGGGCCTCGGACGGGGTATCGTCGCCCAGGCCCCACTGGAAGACGCCGTTGGGATCGCGCACCAGATGCAGGCGCGGGCGATACAAATAGACCGAATTGGGAGCCAGCACGCCCGACAGCAGTGCCCGGCCGTTCAGGGTCAGCGCCACCTCGGGCACGGTGGCGATGGGCTGGTCCGGATTGGCGGAGAATGCCTTGACGTCGATGGCGCGGATTTCGACCATCCGGTCGCCCTTGCCTAGCGCCAGCACGGTGGTCTGCAGGCGCACGGAAAAGCCGCCATCCTTGGCGGTCAGGGCCTCCTCGATATACGGCGTCAGGAAATCGAGCTCGATCGGCCCGCTGGACAGGCGCCAGACGAACAGGGTAAGCGCGATCAACAGGCCGACGAGGAGGGCTCCAAGAAGCCGGAACAGGCTTCTGACGGCGCCATGAACCACTAGCGTTCGGCCTCCATGTCCAACTTGACCCCTCCTCCCGAATTCACCAGTGTGAAGAAACACAACATATGGGATTGCACAAGGTGAACTTTCCCGTGAATGAGCGGGCTTTGCCGCTTATCGCCGATACCGGCGCCCAGGCGCGCGGCTTTGAACGCTGGGCTGAACTGGCGGACGAACAGGAGGACCAGGATCTCGCCCAATTCATGCGGGCACTTCCTGGCGATTTCAAGGCAAACGCGTTGCTGGCGCGGGTGTTCGGCAACTCGCCTTTCTTGTCCCTTTGCACCCTGAACGAGCCGGCCTTCCTGCGCCGCCTGCTGGAGGTCGGTCCCGACCAGGCCTTTGCCGAACTGACCGACCGGCTGGCCCAGGATGCCTGGGCCGAGACCGACATGGCGAAGCTGATGGCGCTGTTGCGCCTCGCCAAGCGGCGCACCGCCCTGCTGGTGGCGCTGGCCGACATCGCCGGGCAGTGGGAGCTGGAACAGGTCACTGGCGCCTTGGCCGACTTCGCCGAAGCCGCCACCCGTCACGCGGTGCGCTTCCTGCTGCGGCGCGAGGCGGCCAAGGGCGAGTTCACCCTGCCCCACCCGGACGACCCCGAGCGCGACTCCGGCCTGGTGGTGCTGGGCATGGGCAAATTCGGCGCCCGCGAACTGAACTATTCCAGCGACATCGACCTGATCGTCTTCTACGACCACGAAAAGCTGGACTACACCGGCCGGCGCAGCCTGCCCGAGTGCATGATCGCGCTGACCAAGGACCTGGTGAAGCTGCTGGACGAGCGCACCATCCACGGCTACGTCTTCCGCACCGATTTACGCCTGCGCCCCGATCCGGGCTCGACCCCGGTGGCGGTGTCGCTGGTGGCGGCCGAGACCTATTACGAGGGGTTCGGCCAGAACTGGGAGCGCGCCGCCATGATCAAGGCGCGCCAGGTGGCCGGCGATGCCGACGTGGGCACCGCCTTCCTCAAGTTCCTGCGCCCGTTCATCTGGCGCAAGTCGCTGGATTTCGCCGCCATCCAGGACATCCATTCCATCAAGCGCCAGATCAACGCCTTCCGCGGCGGCCACACCATCGCGGTGGCGGGCCACAACATCAAGCTGGGGCGCGGCGGCATCCGCGAGATCGAGTTCTTCGCCCAGACCCAGCAGTTGATCTGGGGCGGGCGCGAGCCCGAGATGCGCTGCTCGCGCACGCTGGACGCCCTGCACTCCCTGGTCGATCTGGGCCACACCCAGCCGGAGGTGGCCGACCAGTTGGAAGAGGCCTACCGCTTCCTGCGCCAGTTGGAGCACCGGCTGCAGATGATCGACGACAAGCAGACCCAGACGCTGCCGGATTCGCCGGCCCGCCTGACCGAGCTGGCGGCGTTCATGGGCTTTGCCGACATCGACTCGTTCTCCGAGGCGCTGACCCGCCGGCTGCAGACCGTCGAGGCCCATTACGCCAAGCTGTTCGAGGATTCGCCGGCGCTGGGCGCCCACGGCAACCTGGTGTTCACCGGCGGCGAGAACGACCCCGACACCGTGCGCACCCTGGCCGAAATGGGCTACGCCTCGGCGGATGCGGTGTGTTCCACCATCCGCGGCTGGCACCACGGCCGCATCCGCGCCACCCGCTCCACCCGGGCGCGCGAATTGTTGACCGAACTGACCCCTGCCCTGCTGGGCGCCATGGCCACCACGGTGTCGCCCGACGACGCCTTCATGCGCTTCGACGACTTCCTGTCGCGCCTGCCGGCGGGCGTGCCGCTGTTCTCGCTGTTCTATTCCAACCCGTCGCTGTTGGACCTGGTGGCGGAAATCATGGGCAACGCGCCCCGCCTGGCCGAGCACCTGTCCCGCCACACCACCGTTCTGGATGCGGTGCTTTCGCCCACCTTCTTCGAGCCGCCGCCCGGCGTGGCGGAATTGACGGCCGAACTGGAGAAGATGCTGGCGCAGGCCGGCGATTTCCAGGAGGTGCTGGACACCAGCCGGCGCTGGGCCAACGACCGCAAGTTCCAGGTCGGCGTGCAGACCCTGCGCACCATGCTGCCGGCCGACCACGCCGCGCGCGCCTTCACCGATATCGGCGACGCCGTGCTGGCGGCCATGGCGCCGAAGGTCGAGGAAGAACTGGCTCGCAGCCACGGCATCATCCCGGGCGGCGGCTGGTGCGTCCTTGCCATGGGCAAGATGGGCGGGCGCGAGATGACCGCCACCTCGGACATGGACCTGATCCTGGTTTACGAGGCGCCCGAGGAGGTAGACGAATCCGACGGGCCCCGCCCGCTGTCGACGGCATCCTGGTATGCCCGTCTGACCCAGCGCCTGGTCAACGCGCTGACCGCCAAGACCGCCGAGGGCACCCTGTACGAGGTGGACATGCGGCTGCGGCCGTCGGGCAACAAGGGACCGTTCGCGGTCTCGCTGGCCGCGTTCCGCCGCTATCATGCCGAGGCGGCGTGGACGTGGGAGCGCATGGCGCTGACGCGGGCCCGCGTGGTCGCCGGACCCCCTGCCCTGCGCGCACGGATCGAGCAGGCCATCGGCGAGGCACTGGCCGCGGCCGGCGATCCGGACCGAATTCG
>Ga0306923_10005346_pt1 | contig 12504 bp, 9 predicted proteins | sample sta12Can44000108_FD_203841 | JGI IMG/M metagenome (GOLD analysis project Ga0306923, IMG submission 203841) | Lab enrichment of tropical soil microbial communities from Luquillo Experimental Forest, Puerto Rico - statanox.12C.anox.44.000.108 (v2)... | ecosystem: Environmental > Terrestrial > Soil...
AATGAAAAAAGCCGGCGAATGGTAGGGACGCCGTGGCACTGCGCATTGTCTTCTGCGGCACACCGGCTTTCGCCGTGCCCTCTCTAGAACATCTCGTGCGCCAGCCGGATTTCCAGATGGTCGGAGTGGTGACGCAGCCGGACCGGCCTCGCGGTCGCGGCCGCCACCTGCACAGTTCGCCGGTGAAGAATGCCGCAGTGCGGGCGGGAATTCCCGTCTACCAGCCGGAAAAAATCAAGTCGGACGAATCCTATGATTACTTCAAGCAGTTGGCGCCCGATGCAGTGGTGATTATTGCGTACGGCCAAATCATTTCGCAGCGGTTGATCCTCATTCCGCAGCTCGGCTGGATCAACCTACACGCATCGCTCCTGCCAAAATATCGGGGGGCTGCGCCAATCAACTGGGCGATCACAAACGGCGAGGAGGTCACCGGCGTCACCACCATGCTCATCGATGCGGGACTCGATACGGGGCCCATGCTGCTGCAACAGATGACCCGGATCGCAAAAGATGACACGGCTCCTGAATTGGCCGCTCGCCTCGCCGTTGAAGGTGCGCCGCTCGTATCAAAAACACTTCGCCAGCTTTCTCGTGGCGAAATCGCTCCTGTGCCCCAGGATCATTCCCAGGCGACACTGGCGCCCCCGCTCAAAAAGCAGGACGGGCGCATTGACTGGTGGCGATCACCCGAATCCATTTACAACCAGATCCGCGGTGTTCAGCCCTGGCCCGGCGCGTTCACTACCTTTCGAGGCAAGAAGTGTCAGATTTGGGCAAAGCCCGTCTTCCCTGCGGATTTTGCTGTCGAATCCGCGCATCGAGAAAGCTTCTTGGCCCCAGCCCACCCCGCTAGGGAATTGCCTCCGCCTGGCACGATTGGCGCGCTGCCATCGATGATCCTTGTGCGCTGTGGCGAGAAGGGCGCGTTGCGTCTGGAATTCGTGCAAATGGAAGGGCGCAACCGGGTCACCGCACGGGAATTCGCAAACGGCGCACACTTAGTCGCCAAGGAACGCTTCGAAAGCTAGGCGGAAAAGCGATGTCCATTTCGCCAGCAAGACAAATCGCGTACGAGGTATTGCGGCGTGTAGAGGCCGAGGGTGCTTACGCGAGCGACGTGCTGCACGAGGCGCTCGGCCCGCGCGTAAAGCCGGTCGACGCTGCGCTGGCCACAGAAATCGCTTTCGGCGTTTTGCGCTGGCGGCGCCTGCTCGATTTTCTGCTCGATCGGCATTTGAAGAGGCCGGTTGAACGGCTCGATCTACCTGTGTCGCTGGCCTTGAGGATGGGTCTCTATCAACTTCGCTTCCTGGCCAGAATTCCGGCACGAGCGGCCGTGCACGAATCCGTCGAGGTAGTGAAAGCGGCGCGCAAAACCTCGGCAGCACCCCTGGTGAATGCCGTTCTGCACAAAACGGCAACTGAGTCGCGGGCCCCTGCCGAGCAGTTTCTACCGCCGAATCTGCGAAGAATCGAGCGCCTCGCGACCCTCCATTCGCACCCCACATGGATGGTCGAGCGGTGGATTGCGCGGCTGGGTGAGCCTCGCGCGCGAGAGCTGCTCGACGCGAACAATCAAAGACCGCACCTGAGCTGCGCCCTAAACGCCCCGGAGTGCCGTGAGGCCGTCTTGGCTGGGCTCGAACGTGCGGGCCTGCACGTGGAGACTGGGCGCTTGCTGAAAAATGCATTTGCCGCCAGCGGCCGAAGCCCGACTCGCACAGAAGCATTTCGCAGGGGCCTGATTTCTGTTCAGGACGAAGCCTCGCAAGCGGTTCCCTTGCTGTTGGGCGTAAAAAGTGGGGATCGCGTACTTGATTTGTGCGCTGCTCCTGGTGGCAAGACGGCTCTCTTGGCTCGCGCGCTAGGAAACAAGGGTACGCTCATCGCGGCCGATCGCCACGCGCACAGGCTGAAGGCCATGCGGGAGCAGTTCGAACGAATTGGCCTGAAAGGCGTGCACGTTATCGAGCTGAACGCGGAGGACCGGCTGCCCTTTTGCACCAAATTCGATCGCATTCTTCTCGATGCGCCGTGTTCGGGCACGGGAACACTCGCGCGGCATCCCGAGATTCGCTGGAGGCTACGCCCAGCACAGCTACGCGAGCTGCACAAATTGCAGCTAGGCTTGCTCAAGAACGCACTGTTGGATCTTGGGCCTGGCGCACGGCTCGTCTACTCGACATGTTCGATCGAACCTGAGGAAAACGAGCAGGTGGTCGCCGAAGCGTTGCGCGAGGACCCCTCCGTTCAGCGGCTGCCGGCCAAACTGCTGGTTGAGCAACTGCGGCCATCTCTGCTGGACGGCTCGAGAGCTGAGGAGCTTTTCTTGGACGACGGATGCTTCCGCACCTCGCCTGCGGTGCATCATACTGACGGCTTTTTCGCCGCGGTCCTGGAACGGGCGTGATGCGGAAGAGAACGGAGGGCGCGATCGTTCCGGATCGCGCGCCTTGCGCATCGTGCTAGGCTCGCCAGGGGGGATTGGTGGGAATCACATTTCGCGAACGGTTGCACTGGACCCTGCGAATGGCATTGCTGTTGTTCATCCTGTCGTCGGTGGCGTTTTTGAGCGCTCTAACGGCGATGCGATTCGCTATCCGGGGGCGCGAAGTCACCATGCCGGATGTAGTCGGCACGGCGGTCAGCCAAGCGCAGCAAGTTCTGCGAGGCCGGAGCCTGGGCATTAAGATCGAGGACCGCGTCTATAGCAATCTCCCACCCGACGTGGTCGTGCGACAAAGCCCTCCTCCGAACACACGCGTGAAAAGCGGACAGTACGCGCACGTCGTGCTGAGCCTAGGGTCTCAGGCGGTTTCGATACCTCAACTGAAAGATCTGAGCTTGCGCGCGGCGCAGGTAGAGCTGCTGCGCAGCGGAATGCAATTGGGGGAAGTTTCAAGCTTTTTTGGGCCCACCACCACACCCGGTACAGTAACCTTACAGAATCCCGCGGCGGGCACCGCAGGTGTCCAAAGCCCACACGTCAATTTGCTCCTGGCCCTCGGTCCGAAACCACCCGCTTTTGCGATGCCCGATCTGTCGGAACTCACGATCGCCGAAGCGGAATCCAAATTGAGCCCAGCCGGATTAAAAATCGCCAAGGTCACGCCTATCACCGTATTAGGGCAAACCGCAGGGACCATTATTGGCCAGACCCCGGTGCGGGGGCAGCGGGTCGATTCGAGCACCACAATTGAAGTGCAGGTCGCGCAGTAGACCCTCATTGTCGGTTTCCCCTGTGCTAGTATCGGGATGCTTATGGCACACGCCCGGATTGAGATCGCCCCCTCGATTCTAGCTTGCAACTTTTCCAAGCTGGGCGAAGAGGTGCGCGCCGTCGAACAGGGCGGGGCGGATGTGATTCACGTCGATGTAATGGATGGGCGCTTTGTGCCCAACATCTCGATTGGCATACCGATAGTCGAGTCGCTGAGGAAGGCAACCCATCTGCCGCTGGACGTGCATCTCATGATTGACCGCCCCGAACAGTACGTGGAGGATTTTGTACGCGCCGGGGCAAATCGGGTGCTTGTTCATCAGGAAGCGACCGCGCACCTTGACCGTGCCCTGTCGATGATTCGCGAATCCGGAGCTGAGGCGGGGGCGGCTATCAACCCGGCGACACCGGTTATCATGCTCAGCGAAGTACTCAGCAAGCTCGACACGGTATTAGTGATGTCCGTCAATCCCGGCTTCGGCGGGCAAAAATTTATCCCCGGCGCAATCGAGAAAATCCGACAGCTGAATGACTGGAGGGCGCGCTATAATGCCGCCTTCCGGATTCAGGTAGATGGTGGTGTGGAACCGGAAAACGTGGCGGAACTGGCGCAGGCCGGGGCCAATACATTCGTGGCAGGCACATCCATCTTCCACATGCCTGATCCAACAGCGGCCGCGCGACAGTTGCGCAAACTTGCCATCGAGGCTGTGAGCCAGAAGGTTTGAGGTTTTCGTGCGGGAGCTTCCCCTAGGAACGATTCGGCTCTTACTTGTTGTCCTCGGCTTAGCGCTCACCGGAGCTTCCTGCACTGGTGCGTACGGTCAAAAGAACGTCCACGTCACCAAGGCTAAGCCCCCCAAAACGGAGACTGCGAGCCAGTCGGCCGAGCCCGACAAGGTCCTCTACGATCGCGCAACGGCTGACCTGAAGCACTCCAAGTACACCGAGGCTCGCCTCGACCTTCAGACTCTCATCAACACCTATCCAGATAGCGAGTACCTGGCCAAGGCCAAGCTGGCCATCGCCGATTCGTTCTACAAGGAAGGCGGCACCTCCAACTTGACGCAGGCGGTTGACGAGTACAAGAATTTCATCGTCTTTTTCCCCTTCCTTGACGAAGCCGCCTACGCACAGATGCAGGTCGCCATGTGCCATTACCGCATGATGGAAAAAGCCGATCGCGACAACAGCCAGGCGGGATCCGCCGAGGACGAATTTCGGACCTTCGTACTGAAGTACCCGCAGAGCCCGCTGGTGTCGCACGCAGAACAATATCTGCGCAACGTGCAGGAAGTTTTGGCGGATAGCGAATACAGGATCGCTGACTTCTACTACAAGACGAAACAAGACTATCGTGCGTCAGCGGCCCGCCTAGTCGAGTTGACCACGCGGTACCCCCTGTATAGTCACAGCGACGAGGCGCTGTACATGCTTGGCAGCATCTACATGCGTGCAAAACAGGCTTCAAAAAACGAGGATGACAAGAATCACTGGAGTGATTTAGCCGGCGCGTGTTATAGCCGCATTGTACGAGACTACCCCTTGTCGAAGCTGGCGCCGGAGGCCAAGGCCCAGCTCACTTCCATGGGCATGCCGGTTCCCAAGGCTGACCCGGAAGCTCTGGCGCGTATGCAGAAGCAGCAGGTCTACCAAAAGGAACATCATCCAAACGCGCTCGTGGCAAGACCTGTGGGGATGTTCCGCTCGAACCCCGACGTGCACTTGGCGGCACAGGGCGGCGAGCCCGACTTGAATCCGCCCGAGGACGCCGTGTCCGCAACGGAAGTATTGAGCCAGGGGGCGGCAGGGCCGAAATTCAATGTGGCGGCCACCCTTGCGCCGAACGGAAGGACCTCGGAGGGCAGCGACACCGAATCGGTAGAGTCGTCGGACAGCTCGAGTGGCACTCCCGCCGCAGCCGCCGGAACCGCCGCGCCAACTGCGACAACTGGCGCTCAGATCATTGACGCGCCGACGGCCGCCCCGGCCACCGGAGCCGCTCAGTCGACTGCGGCACCCTCCTCGATGACCTCACTGCCAACCGCACCGCCTACCGCCGCAACCGGCGGGGGCGAACAGCTGGTCAGGACCGAGAATTCCGCCTCGGCCGTGAGTGCAAATGCCAATTCTCTCGCTCCAACTACACCCGGCGATCCACCAGCAAAGGCGGCGCAGGCCTTGTCAACTCCTTCCGGCAGCAGCCCCAGCTCTGCACAGTCATCGACGAAGAGCGCGGATAGCAAAGACGACTCTAAGAACGAGTCCAGCAGCAAGAAAAAGAAGGGCTTGCACAAGATAATTCCCTAGTCTTAGAAGCGTCCGGCGCTGCTGACAACTCCAGCACGCCGTCTGTTCGAGTTCGTTGACGCCCCCGCTCGATGATGCTGCAATAATGGTTACGATAGATGGAGGGCGCAGGTTAGAAGTGCGCTCGTGAGGGGAAGCCGGTGCCTACAATACTGGTCGCAGACGACAACGCCAATATTCAGAAGATGGTCGCGCTGTCGTTTGAGGACCGCGGCGTCGAAGTCGTTTCCGTCGGCAACGGCGAAGCTGCCGTGCGCCGCATTCCCGATGTGAAGCCCGACGTGGTTTTAGCCGACATCTTCATGCCCGTGCGCAACGGCTATGAGGTCTGCGAGTTCGTCAAGAAGGATTCGCGATTTTCACATGTGCCCGTCATTTTGCTGGTGGGCGCGTTTGATCCACTCGACGAGAAAGAAGCGCGCCGTGTGGGCGCGGACGGCGTGTTGAAGAAACCGTTTGTTCCTCCCGATCCGCTGATCGCCATGGTCATGTCAGCGCTTGAAAAGAATCCGAAACTTGCGGCGGAGCTGGCGAAAGCGCAAGCAAACCAGGCGCCGCCCAGCAGGGAAGTGGACTCGGTTCCCCGGCCGGCGACCTCCATTCGCTCAGAGACGAAGCCGTTGCCGAGTTTTCCGGAGCCGACACCTGAAGAAGAGGCGCTCCTTTACAGCAGCGGGAGCGGCCACAGAAGCCCAGAGCAGCCGTCGATTGGGAATCAGGCCGCAAATGAGCCCCAGCCTCCGGTTTCCGAGTTTGCTCCAGCAGTCGAGGACGAATTTGACCCTGGCGCCACCTCGCGTGATTGGCGTCGCAGTGCAATGGACGTTGAGATTCCAGCCGAGGCGGCCAACCGGCCGGCATTCGTAACTGATGACCTCGATTCCTCTATCTTTCCTTCCGAGCGAGATGTGCCTCCTCGACGTGTTCAGGAGCCCCAGCCGAGCGAGGAAGTTGCTCCTGTCCAGCTGCCATCGCAGGCCGCGCCTCCAGCCGAGACCGCGCAGGTTGAGAGCGTCTTGCCGGCGAGTACACCGGATGCGGATTTCTTCGCGCCGGCCGAATCCGAGCCGCTCGAGGCCGAAGCCAGGGCAGCCAATTCAACTCCGCTCGAGCCCCAAGCGGCGGCAACTTTCGAGCCCGCCCCTGCGCCACAGGATCGACCGCCTCATTGGATGGATCAGCTGGCCGAGCTTTCTTCGGACCGCGGCCCGTCCAAGGAGTGGATGAGCGGTCTGCCAGAGCAAGCCGCGCCCGGAACAATACCGGCTGGTTCTCAGGCACAGTACGAAGATTCTACGGTCGCCGCTCTAGCTTCGCCCGACGCCAAACCGAGCGAGCCTGAACCGCATTCGGATCGAAGTGCGCGGGTTTCGGCCGATGCGGTGTCGACCGATCAGCAAACGAGTGAGGACTCCTTTTTTGTCGATGAAACGGCCTCCAGCCTGCTGAGACCGGCATCGTATTCTTCGGCGCCGAGCGCCGGCGAGCCTGCGAGTGAGCCCGACGAGGAAACCGTCGAGCCCACCGCGATTGAATCTGTGCCGGTCGCTTTTTTGTCTGAGCAGAGCCTCGAGGTTGACTCCACCCCGGAGCTACCGGTCACCCTGCAGGATCCGAATCTCATGCAACCCCCGGCCATTCAGGTCACCCCGGAACCGTTGCTTATCGAGGAGCCGCAGGCACCTGCTCAGTACGGATCGGGAGAACGTCAAGATCTGCAACCGACGTATTCTTTCTTTGCTCCGCCTGCTTTGGAGCCCCCTGCTCAAGAACCATCCCCGCAAGCATCGGCCAGCCCGCTTGTGACGGAAGGGGTGCTCAAAACGCAAGCCCCCCAGCTTGAAATTAGCGAGCGTATCCCGACGGGTCCGCCGCCGAACCGCGAGGCCCTCGCCGAGATTCCCTTTCTTACACCGCCTCCCGATTTTCGGTACGAGTCCCGCGAACAATCGGCCGCTATACCTGATCCCCACACGGTGGATGCTGTGGTTCAGAAGGTACTCGAGAAGCTCCAACCGCAGCTGCAAGACCTGCTGTCGCAAGGCATCCTCAAGCCGCTCGTCGAAAATCTCCTGCAAAGCGAACTCGCGAAGAAAAATCAATAGCCAGTCGTTTGACGCGCTCCGTGCGTGCCGCTTATATTGATTGTTTGGCTCCCGCAGGAAATTCAACTCCATAAGGGAACGCATGTCCCGGGAAATTCCCAAGGCCTACGAGTCCAAGGAAATCGAACAGCGCTGGGCCAAAGCCTGGTTTGACGAAAAGCTGTACCGCGCCGAAAATTCCGGCGCCGGTCCCGCATTTTCCATAGTCCTGCCTCCGCCCAACGTGACCGGCTCAATTCACATCGGCCACATGCTGGAGCACACGCAAATCGATATGCTAGTTCGCTGGCATCGCATGAGAGGCGATCGCACGCTTTGGCTGCCTGGCATGGACCATGCGGGAATCGCGACGCAATATGTCGTCGAACGCAAGCTCGCGGAACAAAAAGTCCTCCGCCAGGACCTAGGCCGCGAAGAATTTGAGCGCAGGGTCTGGCAATGGAAGGCGGACAGCGGCGACGTCATTAAAGAACAGATGATTCGTCTCGGCGCCTCCTGCGATTGGACGCGCGAGCGTTTCACTCTTGAGCCCAAGCTCTATCGCGCCGTTCTCGAGGCTTTTCTGCGCCTCTACCGCGAACGCCTAATTTATCGCGGACGCTACATGGTCAACTGGTGTCCTCGCTGTCAGACGGCCATCAGCGACCTAGAAGTCCTCCATGTAGAGCGCCCTGGGAAACTCTGGCACTTGCGCTACCCCATCGTCGACTCTAAGGAATTTCTGGTTGTGGCCACGACACGTCCGGAAACGATGCTCGGTGACACTGCCGTTGCCGTCCATCCCGACGATGAACGGTACCGGCAATTCGTCGGCAAGCACGTGCTGCTGCCGCTAGTGAGTCGGGAAATCCCAGTCATAGCGGATTCGTATGTCGATCGCGAGTTCGGCACCGGCGTCGTCAAAATTACCCCAGCGCACGATCCCAATGACTTCGAAGTCGGCCAGCGCCACCACCTTCCCGAAACGGACGTAATGACCAACGACGGCCACATGAGCGAGGCCGCCGGCAAATACGTCGGGCTCGACCGCTTCGAAGCGCGCAAGCGCATCGTACGCGATCTCGAGGAATTGGGCCTGCTTGAGCGCATCGAGGACATCACCCATTCTGTCGGTATCTGCGACCGCTGCAAATCCGAGGTCGAGCCGCGTATCTCCACGCAGTGGTTCATAAAAATGAAACCGCTGGCCGAGCCGGCGAAGCAAGCGGTGCTCGACGGTCTCATTGAAGTCGTGCCCGATAATCAGCGAACAATCCTGCTGCAATGGCTCGAAAACATTCGCGATTGGTGCATCTCGCGCCAACTCTGGTGGGGGCATCGCATTCCGATCTGGCACTGCCTAGATTGCAAGGAAATGGTGCCAGCGTCTGATTCGCGCGTCGAAATCGTGGACGGTCATGCCCGCGCGGCCAGCGCGCCAACGAAATGCCCGAAATGTGGCAGCTGGCAGCTCGCCCAGGACCCCGATGTGCTCGATACATGGTTCAGCTCAGCACTGTGGCCGTTTTCGACGCTGGGCTGGCCCGACGAAACTCCGGACCTGCTGGCCTTCTACCCCACCAGCCTGCTCATCAGTGGCTACGACATTCTGTTCTTCTGGGACGCCCGCATGATCATGATGGGCCTGAAACTTACCTCCGGGGCGACCCGGGCACAGCGCATTCCGTTTCGCCGCCTGTATCTGCATTCGCTCGTGCGCACCTCCGAAGGTGTGAAGATGTCGAAGACGAAAGGCACCGGCGTCGATCCACTGCAATTGACCGAGCAATACGGTACCGACGCGCTCCGCTACATGCTCGCCAGCATGGCGGCGCCCGGCACAGACATTACCCTGAGCGAGGACCGCATCCTGGGAGCTCGGGCTTTCGCAAACAAGATCTGGAACGCAGCGTTCCGGTTCTTGTTTGTCAATCTCGACAAGGCCGAAGGCAGCGGCCTTTCACTCGAAGATTTAGCTGCACCTGAAATTCGTGCAAAAGCTCCTTATCCGGTAGGGGGGGGCGGAGGGCTGGCACATCGCTGGATCTTTTCGCGCCTCGCCAGCGTTGCGGCACAAGTCAACGACGCGCTCGACCATTTCCGTTTCCACGAAGCCTGCCAGACGATCTACCACTTTTTCTGGGACGATGTCTGCGATTGTTACATCGAATGGGTCAAGCCCCAGTTATCCGCATCGAATCGCGAAGTAGCTCTTGCCGCATGGCGAAACAGCTTTGCCGTGCTCGACGGTGCTCTTCGCCTGCTGCACCCGGTGATGCCATTTCTCACCGAGGAGCTGTGGCATCGCCTGCCGCAACCAAGCGGAGCTCGCTCGATCGCTCTCGACCGATTTCCCGAGCCGAGGCCCGACTGGCAGGATGTGGAAGCGGACGATGCCATGGCCCGGCTGCAAGAGATCGTCGCTGCGGCGCGCAATATTCGTGCTGAGATGAAACTCGATCCGAAGCGCAAGGTCGCAGCGGACTTTTCCACGCGCGGCGCGATGCTGCGGACCTTGGTGCAAGAGAATATGGACCCTATAGTGCGCGCCGCCTCCCTCTCGGAACTACGGATTTCCTCCGATCATCTCGATCCCGCAGGCGCGGCAATTCGTTCGACCGCCGCCTTCGATCTGCGCATCGCCTCGGACAGCGCGATCGACAAGGCCGCCGAAGTCGCACGGCTTCACAAGGAAATCGATCGGCTTGCCAAAGACATCGAATCGAAGCAGAAACGCCTCGCCGACGAAAATTTCACCAGCAAAGCCCCCGCCCAGGTGGTGGACACTCTTCGCGCAACGCTCGTCGAACGCCAGCTCGAACATAAGAAGCTCTCCGACCGTCTAAACCATCTCACCTGACCTACATCGGATCGAATGAGAAGCGGTAGGGTCACAGTAAACCGACGGAGACGGCGGCGATGAGCAGGCCGGCCGCTATCGTCGCCACACCAGTCGCTCTGGCAGGCCTGGCTTGTTCGCCGCGAAGCCGTCAAGTATCCTTCGTGGTTTCACCCATGCCAACAAAGCGAAGGGCGGAGTTGCCCGGCACAACCGATCGACGAATCGACGCGCTGCTGACCCTGCTTGCCGAAAATGCGACCATCGTCATTAGTGGGGCAAAGATCGCGCGCGAAATCGGCGTTACTCGGCAGCAAGTCTGGCGGTGGATTGAAAAGCTGCGCTCGCTCGGCGTGCGTGTCAAGGGCCACGCGCACACCGGCTACCACATCGAACGCGTCCCGGACCTTCTCGTCCCCCAAATGCTCAGCCATCGCCTTTACGGCACCTCCTTTGCCCGCCGCATCCTCCACTTCTTCAAAGTGGATTCGACAAATTCCGTTGCGATGCGCCTGGGCGAATCAGGAGAGCCCCATGGCACAGTGGTCGTCGCCGAAGAGCAGACCGCCGGACGCGGCCGAGCGGGCCGTTCCTGGACATCTGAAAAATCGGTGGGAATCTACAGCAGCATTCTCCTGCGACCGCCGATTCCACCAGCGCACGCGCCCCTACTTACGCTCGTTGCCGGCCTCGCTGCCCGCGATGCCGCCGTGGAAGATCTCGATGTACAGCCGGACATTCGCTGGCCCAACGACTTGCTCCTCAACGGCCGCAAATTCTGCGGCATCCTCACCGAGATGCACGCCGAGCCCGACCGTATTCGCCATGCCGTCATCGGCATCGGCCTGAATGTGAACCAGGCGAAAATGTCCCGAGATCTCGCGGATATCGCCACATCCCTTCGCATCGAAACGCGCCGGATGCATTCGCGCTTCGAACTCCTGATCCGGTTGCTGCGCTGCCTCGACCGCTACTACAATCAGTTTCTTGCCGACGGCGCCACGCCGATCCTCAGGCGTTTCGCCGAGGTCTCCTCGTATTTCAAAGGAAAGCGCGTGCGTATCACCACGGCCAAGGAAAGCTTTACCGGCACCACGGCTGGCCTTGAGCCGAGCGGCGTTCTCCGCGTCGCGCGCGATGACGGACGCGGAATCGTTCCCATTCTCTCCGGCGATGTGGGGGAGGCCTCCTGATGCTTCTCGCGCTGGATGTGGGCAACACCAATACCGTGCTCGGTGTCTTCCGGCAGCAGGAGCTCGTGGCGCACTGGCGTCTCAGCACCGCGCGCGACCAGACCGTCGACGAGTACGGCATCTTGACGCGCAATCTCTTCACGCTCGCTGACCTCGAACCGGGCGAAATTGGCGGCGTGATCATCAGCTCCGTCGTCCCCCCGCTGAATTCCACGCTGGCCGGAATGGCCGACCGATATTTCGGCCGGAGCGCGCTCTTTGTAGAACCGGGTGTCAAAACGGGTATGCCGATTCACTACGATAACCCGCAAGAAGTCGGCGCGGACCGCATCGTGAATAGCGTCGCGGCATTTGAAAAATACGGCGGGCCCTGCATCATCGTCGATTTCGGCACGGCGATCAATTTCGACGCCGTTTCGCAGCGCGGCGAATATCTCGGCGGTGTTCTCGCGCCGGGTATCGGCATTTCGGCGGACGCGCTATTTGCACGCGCTGCGCGCCTGTTTCGCGTTGAGGTCAAAGATCCCGGCAAAATCATTGGTACCAACACTGCGGCTTCCATGCAGTCGGGCCTCTTTTACGGCTACACCGATCTAGTCGACGGTATTCTCGATCGCATGAAAACAGTGATGGGCCCCAAAACGAAAGTGATCGCGACTGGGGGACAGGCCCTTTTGATCGGCCGGGCGTCTCGTCACATCGAAACGGTCGACGAGTTTCTTACTCTCGACGGCCTGCGGATCATTTGGGAACGCAACCAATCCACGGGCGAAGATCGTGCTGGAGGGAAGAAAAAAGCGCCCACGCCTGCGACCGGCTGATCGGAGCGACCCGTGTAAGAAAGTGACCCCGGCG
>Ga0306923_10005353_pt1 | contig 12500 bp, 10 predicted proteins | sample sta12Can44000108_FD_203841 | JGI IMG/M metagenome (GOLD analysis project Ga0306923, IMG submission 203841) | Lab enrichment of tropical soil microbial communities from Luquillo Experimental Forest, Puerto Rico - statanox.12C.anox.44.000.108 (v2)... | ecosystem: Environmental > Terrestrial >...
ATCGGATCGCCCGGGCGCTGGTCGAGGACTTCGGCATAAAGCCGGGCAATCGCATTCTCATCCGCGCCGCCAACAATCCGGCTCTGGTGGCCTGCTGGATCGCGGCGACCAAGGCAGGCGCGGTTGTCGTCAACACCATGCCGATGTTGCGCGCCGGCGAATTGAACAAGATCGTCGATAAGGCCGAAGTAACGCTGGCGCTCTGCGACACCAGGCTGATGGACGAATTGGTCAATTGCGCCAAAACCAGCACATATCTCAAACAAGTCATCGGCTTCGACGGCACCGCCAATCATGACGCCGAACTCGACCGCGTCGCGCTGAGCAAACCGGTGACGTTCGATTCCGTGAAGACCGGCCGCGACGACGTGGCATTGTTGGGGTTCACCTCCGGCACTACCGGCGAGCCCAAAGCGACCATGCATTTTCATCGCGATCTCCTCGTCATTGCCGACAGCTATGCCAAGGAGATCCTTTCGGTGACGCCGGACGACGTTTTTGTCGGCTCGCCACCGCTGGCTTTCACTTTCGGACTCGGCGGCCTGGCGATCTTTCCACTGCGCTTTGGCGCCACGGCCACACTGTTGGAGAATGCCTCGCCGGGCAACATGGTCGAAATCATCGAGACTTATAAGGCCACGATTTCATTCACCGCGCCGACCGCGTACCGCGCCATGCTCGGCGTCATGCACGAGGGCGCGGACCTGTCTTCACTGCGCGTTGCCGTCTCCGCCGGAGAGACGCTGCCGGCCCCGGTTTTCCAGGACTGGATGGCCAAAACCGGCAAACCGATTCTCGACGGGATCGGCTCGACCGAGATGTTGCACATTTTTATTTCCAACCGCTTGGGCAATGCGTCGCCGGGCTCGACCGGAACGCCGGTGACCGGATACGAGGCCAGGATTGTGGGCGACGACATGGATGAGAGGCCGCGCGGGGAAGTCGGCAAGCTCGCGGTTCGCGGCCCGACCGGCTGCCGCTATCTCGCCGATAAACGGCAAGATGCCTATGTGCGCGACGGCTGGAATCTCACTGGCGACGCCTTCGCGCAGGACGACCGGGGCTACTTCCACTTTGCCGCGCGCGCCGACGACATGATCATTTCCTCCGGCTACAACATTGCCGGCCCGGAAGTGGAGGCGGCGCTCCTATCGCATCCGGATGTCAAGGAATGCGCGGTGATCGGGGTGCCCGATGAGGAGCGCGGGCAGATCGTCCAGGCCCATATTGTGCTCAAGGACGGCGTGGCGGCGAGCGCCGACTGCACCAAACGTTTGCAGGATCACGTCAAAGCGACGATCGCGCCGTTCAAATATCCGCGTTCGGTCAAGTTTATTGAGGCGCTGCCGAAGACCCAGACCGGCAAAATCCAGCGCTTTCGGTTGCGCCAAACGGCGACGTGAGGAGGAGAGCGATGGCGGACCTGCACACGTTTCTTCATCCACGCGGCTGGCGGCCGGCCAAGGGCTTCAGCAATGGCGTCGTTGCAAAAGGGCGCACGGTGTTTCTCGCCGGTCAGGTCGGCTGGAACGCCGAGCAACGGTTCGAGAGCGGCGATTTCGTCGCCCAGGCGCGCCAAGCGCTCGCCAACATCGTCACACTCGTTCAAGAGGCTGGCGGCAAAGCGAGCCATATCACACGGCTGACCTGGTTTGTGCTCGACAAGCAGGAATATCTGTCGCGGTTGCGCGAACTAGGCGAAGCCTATCGCAACGTCATAGGCAAGCACTTCCCCGCCATGACGCTCGTGCAAGTCGGCGCGCTAGTCGAAAACGAAGCGAAGCTCGAAATCGAAGCAACCGCCGTCGTTCCGGATTGAGATTTTACCGGCAACAAATCGGTCGGCTGCATCATCCGCTCGTCCCCGCGAAAGCGGGGACCCCGGATTTTTCCGGATACCCGCTTGCGCGGGAATGAGCGGGACCGTCAGTGATACAGCTCGAGTTCCGGCCGCGAATCCGGAATGAAACCGTCACGATTCGGCATCGTCACTTTCGGCAGCGTCGACGCATTCATCGTGTCGGTCGGCTTGATTATCTTCGCTTCCGAAAGAATATAGGCGACGACCGAATAGACGTCGTTGTCGCTGAGCGAGCCGGGTGCGTTGAACGGCATCGCTCGCTTGACATAGTCGAACAGCGTCGTCGCATAGGGCCAATAGCTCTCGACCGTCTTCATCGGTGTGTCGCTCGCCAGTGTGCCGCGACCGCCGAGAAGCCGATCGCCGCCGACGCCTTTGGCGGGATCGCCCTGACCCTTGTCGCCGTGGCAGGCGGCGCAATTGTCAGCGAACAGTTTGGCGCCGGCTGTTGCGGTGCCGCTACCGGCTGGCAGGCCCGTGCCATCGCCCGGAATCGCGAAGAACTTCACCAAATCCTGCTGCCCGATCGGCGTGCCAAATCCATAGTGGTCTTGGCTTTGCGCCGGCGAACCTACCGCGACTGCAAGCCATAAACCTGCGGCGTATAGGGGGCGCTTATGCGTGAACATTGCTGACGCTCCCAGTTTCATCGATGGCCCAGGTCTGGATCGCATTGAGGTGATAGATCGAGCCGAACGGTCCATGTGATCCGCGAATAGCGATCAGTTGCTTGCGGGTCGGCTGGATGTAGCCGGTCTCGTCGGTGCAACGGCTCTGCAAAAGCGCTGGTTTGCCGTCCCAGATCCATGGATAGCTAAAACGCACGGTGCAAACCGGCTCCGGCGTGACGTTGAACTGCGCCGGAGCCCAAGTCTGGCCGCCATCGACCGATACATCGACCGATTGAATGCGGCCGCGCCCGCTCCAGGCAAGTCCGCTGATGTTGTAGAAGCCGGGCCCCGGCAGCTTCATCTCGCCGGACGGGAAGGTGATCACCGATTTGGCTTCCATCTCCATGCTGAACTGGCGGGCTTTGCCGTTCGCCAACAGATCAGTGTATTTTGAGGTCTCTTCACGGGTCATGAAGGGCTTGTCGCTGACCTCGAGGCGACGCAGCCATTTAATATGCGTGTTGCCTTCGTAACCCGGCAGCAATAGCCGCAGCGGATAGCCTTGCTCGGGTCGGATTCCCTCGCCGTTCTGACCGTAAACGACGAGCGCATCCTTGAGCATTTTCTCCATCGGGATGCTGCGCGTCATCACCGCGGCGTCCGCGCCTTCGGCGAGCACCCAGCTCGAACCCTCTTTGAGGCCGACCTCGCGCGCGATCGTGGCGAACTGCACGCCTGTCCATTCCGAGGTGCTCAGTAGTCCGTGCGTACCCTGCACCGTCTTCAGCGTCGGCTTGTTCCATTCGGTCAGCCCATTGCCCGAACATTCGATGAAATGTTTGCGGGTGACGGCAGGGAAGCGCTTGATGTCAGCCATCGAGAATTTTTTCGCAGTGTCCACCATGCCGTGAACGTAGAGAAAGTGATTGGCGGGATCGATCGTGGGGGTGCCGCCGTGATGGCGTTCGAAATGTAGGCCGGACGCGGTGAGATTGCCGACCATCTTGTCCAGCGGCGTGAAGCTCCACGACGTATATTCGTTAGGCGTCGGGAAACGCACGCGCACCTCGCTTTCGAATTGCGAGCGCGAACCATAGCCGCCCTCGGCGGTAACGGCACGGCCGAGCTCCTTGGTCGAATCGGCCGGCGCGTCGTAATAGACGGCGCCGGGCGGCGCTTTCTGTGCCAGCGCTGCGGTCGAACTGGCGAAGCCTGCGGCAGAACCCGCGGCGAACAAGAATCGGCGTCGGCTTGCCGGCAACAGCGGAAACATGCCGTCCTTACAATCGCATTCTTCCGGTCGGCGCTGCGCGATATGGTGCGCTTCGGCCGTGACCATTTCCTCGGCCATGCGCCGCGCCTTCTCGTCATAAATGACTGATGCCAGTTTTCCGGCCATGTTTCCCTCCCTGAATATTGGCTTCTGCCGATCATGGCACAGGCGGAAGGAATTTTTTTAAAGCTTAGCCGAAACGAGAAAAAAAGCTCCGCTGGTTGGGTCTATGGATCAATTGACGCGGCCAATGGCGCAACAGCCCTGTCGCCGCGCGCCGTTTTCAGTCATTGGCCAAAGACGCGGCTGAAATCGAAGCTGTGCTGTGTTCATGCGAGGGTTTAGGCTCGCTCTTCACAATCCGCGTTTCGGTGGCAAAACCCCAGGCTGGATCGAACCGGTGCAGGTGATAGACCGGGCGCGCGCGCATGGACGGCGGGTATTCGCCCTTGCGAAGCGTTGTCGCAACGCATTGCACTACGCTTGCGGGAATTGGTCCGACAAAACCTTCTGCGGCGCGATGCACATGACCGCTGAAGACAGCGATTACCCGGTCGCAGCGCTGCAAAGCCTCACGCAGCCGCGCAATGCCGTCCGGTGACTCGAAATGGAAGCGCTCCGGGCCCACCATCACCTCGAACGGTGGATGATGGGTGAAAACCGCGATTGGTTTTGTCGTCTGCGCCTCCATGACCGCAATCAACCTTTCCACCTGGGCGGCGCTGAATTCGCCCTTGTTGTGGCCCGGGCTGAGCGTATCGAGCGCGATCAGCCGAACCGGGTAATCCTCGACAACGAAATCGATGCAATCGGCGCCCGGCGCGAGATAGCCGCGTGCCGAAAATGCCGCACGTAAATTTCTACGATCGTCCCTATTACCGGCCAGCACATAGACCGGCGCGCGCGCAGCCGCGAATATCGCCGCCGCTCGCGCATATTCGTCTGCCCGTCCGTTATGGACGATGTCGCCGGTGTGGACGATAGCGTCGGGAGCGGGATCAAGCGCGTTGATGTCCGCTATTGTCGACGCAAAATCGTGCATTCTCCGATCGGCATCGGGCGTACCGAGCATCAAATGGGTGTCGGAGATTTGCGCGATGATCATGATTGCGGGCTGTCGCCTTTCGCGGCGAGGCTCGCATAATAATCCTTCAGGATCGCCACGACCTCAGGCCGGCTGAACTCTGGCGGAATTTCGGCGTTGCTCGACAACATGGCACGCTGCTCGGTCCCGGAGATCGAAATGTGATATTTCGGATCGTGCGGGCAGGTCTTGCCAGTCGCCATTCCATAACATTTGCGGCAATAGAAAGTGACGTCGATCTTCAGTGGTCGCGTCAGCAGCGCGCCTGGCCAAAGCTGATCGAAGATATGTTGTGAATCGTACGGGCCGTAATAATCGCCGACACCGGCATGGTCGCGCCCGACGATGAGATGCGAGCAGCCGAAGTTCTGGCGAATGAGCGCATGCAGCAGCGCTTCGCGCGGGCCGCCATAGCGCATTTCGATCGGGTAACCGGCCTGGATCACCGTTCCCTGCCGGAAATAATTGTCGATCATTGCCTGGATCGCCCGAGTGCGGACATCGGCCGGAATGTCGCCGGCTTTGAGTTTGCCGAGCACCTGATGGATGAACACACCGTCTGAAACCTCGACTGCGATCTTGACGAGGTGTTCGTGGCTGCGGTGCATCGGATTGCGGGTTTGAAACGCTGCAACCGTCGACCAGCCGCGCTCCAGAAACATAGCCCGCGCCTGGGCCGGCCGAATGTAAAGGTTCGGATATTTGAGCGGATATTCGCCCTCGCTCAACGCCAATACCGGCCCCGCCAGATTGACGTCGCCTTGCTGAAATACTTTTGCCACACCCGGATGCTTTGGATCGGCGGTTCGATAGACGTGCTCGACTTCCAATTTCTTATCGATCGAATATTTGTCACGCACTTCCATCACGCCGAGTATCTCGGCGCTCTCGGAATCTACGAGCGCGATCTCTTCCTCCGGATGGATATTTCCTGCGGTTTCGGTATCGACCGAGATCGTGATCGGGATCGGCCAGAACACGCCACTTGTCAGTTTCAAGTCGAGGCACGATCGGCGCCAGTCGTCATGCCCCATGAAGCCATCAAGCGGCGTGTAGGCCCCCATGGCCAGCATGAACAAATCGGAGACAGTGCGCGAATCGAGAGGTACTTTCCGGAGCTTTTCGGCGCGCTTTCGCGCCTCGCGCCGCTGTAGCTCCGGCGCCAACAGCGGCTTGACCTCCTGCGAATTATGCGGCGGCACGAGTTGGGCCATTGCGAATGCTTTCTAAAGACTAGACGATCCGAACCGAATAGGCATTCTCTGATCGCTCACAGAATTTGTGCTTGAGCCAATCTCTGGATCACCTTGAAAGCTGCGGCACCTGACGAGGTAGTCGGTGCAATCAATCGATGATGTGGTAGACCGGCGCTTTCTCCATCGCCCACTTGCCGGAATTCCGGTCGTAACGGGACAGCGTGAAGCAGTGCCAATCCGCGTCATCGAGCTTCGGATGGTCGGCTCGGTAGTAATAGCCCGGCCAGCGGGTTTCGGTGCGAAACAAGGTGTGCTGGGTGACACATTCCGAAGCGAGCACCCGGTGGTGAAGCTCCCAGGCGCGCTGCAATTGGTGCAGGTCTTCGGCGCCAAGAAGGGCGAGATCCTCCTTCAGCATGTCGAGCAATTCGAGGCCGCGATTAAGCAGCGGCTCGTTGGTCGTGTAATTGGCGCCAATCCCGCCGACATATTCGTCCATGATTTTCTCCAGCCGTTGCAAGCCATGCAGCGGCAGGAGGTAGCTCGGTGACACGGTGCCCGCGACGATTTCGTTGCGGCCGATCTTGTAGTTCTCCAATGGCTGATAGATTGTTTTCTTCAGCTTCTCGTATTCCGCCTCGCTGACCTCAGGACCCTCCCGGTCGGCTTCGTTGACATATTTGACGGCAGCTTTGCCGGCGATCCGGCCTTCGGTGAAGGATCCCGACGAGAACTTGTGGGCGCTGCCGCCGATAGCGTCGCCGGCGCCGAACAACCCTTCGACGGTCATCATACGGTTATAGCCCCATTGGTACTCTGCCGGGGCGTAGTCTTCCGGGCCGCTCGCCCAAGCGCCCGAACAGGTCGCGTGCGAGCCCATGACATAGGGCTCCGACGTCGTCAGTTCCGGATTGATCTCCTTTGGATCGATATTCTGCGACGCCCAGACGACCGCCTGGCCGATTGTCATGCCGAGGAAGTTTTCCCATCCGACCGTTTCTTTGTGCGGATCCTGGAACGCCTCTTTGGTCACCATTCGGATCGGGCCGCGGCCTGCTTTCACCTCTTCGAGGAGGGCGTGATTGCGCAGGCAGGTCGGGACCGGATGTCGATTGACATAATCGCCGACCCGTTCCTTGAGCGTTTCGAACCAGATTGGCTCGTAATCCTGGCCATAGGCGTTTTGCGTGTACGTTTTCAGATGCAGGAAATAGGCGCCAACCGGCCCGTAGCCGTCCTTGAACCGGGTCAGCACGATGCGATTTTCCATCTGTGTCATCTTCGCGCCGGCGAGGATCGGCAGCGCATAGGCGGAGGCGCTGCTCCAGGGGGCATACCAGGTCCGCCCCATGCCTTCGCCCACCGCGCGCGGCTTGAAAATGTGCGAGGCGCCACCGGCGGCAACGATCACCGCCTTGGCGCGGAACACGTAGAAGTCGCCGGTGCGGACGTTAAATCCGACAGCGCCGGCAACGCGATTGGCGCGCTTGTTGTCCATCAACAAGTGCGTCACCATGATGCGGTTGTAGATTTCGCTTGCGGCCTTGCGCGCGGCTTCGGCGACGATCGGCTTATAGCTCTCGCCGTGAATCATGATCTGCCATTTGCCTTCGCGCTGATAGCGGCCGGTCTCGGGGTCGCGCATGATCGGCAGGCCCCATTCCTCGAATTTGTGGACGGTGGAATCCACATGGCGCGCGATGTCGTAGCCCAAATCCTCGCGCACGAGACCCATCAAGTCGTTGCGGGCGTAGCGAACATGGTCTTCGGGCTGATTTTCGTTCCAGTGCATGCCCATGTAACAGTTGATGGCATACAAGCCTTGGGCGACCGCGCCGCTGCGCTCGATATTGGCCTTCTCGACGCAGACGATCTTGAGATCGCGTCCCCAGTAGCGGGACTCATAGGTCGCCCCGCAGCCGCCCATGCCGCCGCCGACCACGAGTATGTCCGCGTCAACCAAGACGGTCTTGCGCCGGCGCATCAGACTAGGCCTTGCTTGAAGCGATCGCGGGAAAGCGCCGGCAAAGCGGCGACCTTAAGCGACTCAGGCTCGTGCGCGAGCTCTTGCGACTTCATGGCTTCGGCGCTCGGCGCCGCATATTCCGACGGCGATTTGATCGAGTCCCACGGCGTGGTGCGGATCGGAGATACGAAATTCTTTTCGCGGCCGTCGCGGAACTTGATCTTCCACGAGATGGTCGCCTTATCCTCTTCACGCCGCACGCGGACGCTATGGCCGAGCGGCGCAAAATCGGCATAGCCGCGGCAATCGATGGCAAACTGCGGGCAGGCTTTCACGCAGGAATAGCACTCCCAACACATGTTGGGCTCGATATTGAACGCGCGGCGATAGGTGGTGTCGATGTGCATGATGTCGGACGGGCAGATATCGACGCAATGACCGCAGCCGTCGCAACGCGTCATGTAAACGAAAGTCGGCATAGTGTGTCCCTAATCTCCGCTCTGTTGACGCGGCGCGCCATTAATAATGCCGCGCATGCTTGAGACCGCCGCCGAAATTACTTGGTGCATCGGCTGGTGGCGGCAGGTTGCTCATCGTGCCGTTGGCCTCCGCCACTCTTTTTTCCAGAGCGGCGGCCGGCTTGAAGAACATGTGCGAAAATTTTGACCACGGAATCGACCCAAACAACACCGTCGTGGCGATAAGATAGAGAGCGAGGAAAACATAGCTCCACAGCGCGCCGCCGCTTGCCTGCGCCCAGGCCCAGATCAGGCCGAAGGTCGCGCTGAGAAGGAGCGCAACAATAAACAAATCCGCACGAACAAAACGGAACGGTGAATTGCCTTCCGCGGCGACATCGACTCTGATGAAAAACCAGAACCAGTAGCCGCCAAGGCAAACCATCAGCATGCCGACATACCACAGAGCAGCGACGGCCGGCGGCGCCGGCGTGGCCGGCGTCGCATAGGCGAACACCAACATGATCGTCGTGACGACGTAAATGACAAAGCCGTACATCGTCAGCAGGTGCGCTACTCTGCGCCGCGCGTTGCAGAACTCGCCGGACGCCATAACGTCGACAATGGCGGTCTGCACTGCCAAGGAGACCATCTCGCCAGCGCCGACGGGCCGTTCGGCTTTGCCCTTGAAACGCCGCCAGTTATCAAAAAAGTAGGTAGCGCTTCGTTTGTGGACGATGTCGAACAGCGTGCCGGCCACTACCAATAGCGCCATCACGATCACATAGGCCTGCATGATGGCCGGCGGTATGGAAATCGAGAGCGCAGCGAACGGATTACTGAACATGGCGGACGTCTCTGCTCGTTAGAGCTTCATTTGGCAGCTTGCTTGGAAGACGTTCAAAGGCGGCGTCAGCCGACCCATCGCGCACTTAACTCCTAGCAAAGCTCCGGTTGCGATTGAAGTCGCTCCCGTCAATATATTCATAAAGGGGGGCCATTGATTGGCCGAAAGGCCGCGCATTGCGCCGATACGGCAGCGGTCGAGGATCGCATTTTCAGTGTTTCTATTCGCCTGCCAGATCGCGCCGCCGGCCTTCCAGGGCCGCTGAATAGCGCCGCAGCACGTAGGCTTCCGTAAGCAATCCGGCGACACGTCGATCAAGGAACGAGTCGACCACGACCAGCGCTTCTGCTTCGGCGCGGTCGAACGCCAGGACTGCTTCTTTCACCGCCATTTCGGGCAGCAACATTTCGTCTGGAAAGTGCAGGAAATCCTTGACGGGTTTTTCCGGGGCGACTTCGACGGTATGGGCCTCGGCGACGAGAACAAGCCCCACATAGCGGTCGAGGTCGTCGACCGCGACGACGTAGGCGGTCGAGCCGAGCGGGTAAGCTTCGCGGAATTCGGCAATAGTGGCAGTCGCCTTGGTTGTTTCGACGTCTTGCCGCATCATCTTTTCCACGGAGAGGTCGCGCATCCAGCCGATATCGGCGGCGCTGCGTATAGTCTCGCCACGCAAGTGAAAGCGCCAAGTTGCGAACGAATAGCCGAATACTTCGCGCGTAAGCTGCGCTGCGATGATTACCGCAATGAGCACCGCCGTCGTCAGCCAGAGGTCGCCTGTCGTCTCCAGGGCAATAAAAGTCATGGTCAGCGGGCCACCGATGACCGATGCCGACAACGCGCTCATGCCGATGACGGCCGACGCATTGGTATCGAAATTCATGGTCGGCCAGCTCATGGTGATCGCTTCGGCAAGCAGGTGGCCGCCCAGCGAGCCGATTAGAAGCGAGGAGAAGAACAGGCCGCCGCGGAAACCGGAACCCAGTGAAGCGATCGATGCCGCGATTTTGAGAAGAAACAAAATCGCCACCGTGCGCACCGACAGGTCGAGCGTGCCGATTACTCGCAAGGCGCCGTGACCCGATGACATGACCTGAGGCGAAACAAGAGCCATCAGCCCGACCACCAGGCCACCCGCTATGGTCCGTAGCGCCGGCCGCATCCGCATGCGCACGAACAGCGTTTCGCACAGCGCGACGCCGCGCATCAGAATGATGCCAAGGACCGCCGAGAACAGCCCCAGGATGGCGGCCAGGACGAGATCGTGGGTGACGAGGACCGCCTTGTCGGGCGCGACGACCCCGAGATCGGCGGGTTCGACCGAGCGCGCCACCAAATATCCGATCAGCGCCGAAATTCCGACCGGCGCCAAGCTCGCCGGCGCATAGCTGCCGATGATCAATTCGAAACCGTAAAACGCGCCAGCCAATGGTGCGCCGAACGCGCCGGCAATCCCGGCGGCGGCGCCGCATCCGACGAGAATGCGAAGGTCGCCACGGCGCAACCGAAACGCCATGCCGACACGCGAGGCGATGCCGCTGGCAAATTGCGTATAACCCGCTTCCAGACCGACGGACGCGCCTACCCCGCTCGACCACACCGTCTGGGCGGCGACGATCACGCTTCCCAACAGCGACATGCGACCGCCGTGCAAGGCGTTAGCTTCGATCGGATCGATTTCCCGTTCCGGACGCCATCGCCGGATAATTTCGCTGGCGATCCCGAATAACAGCCCGCCAGCTACCGGAACGGACAGCGCGAGCACCGGGTCAAGGTTGATCCGGGCGGAGAGACGCTCGCCGGGCTCAAGCTGAAACAGCCAGAGGTGAATGAAATCGACACAGCTTCCCATTGCCGCGACCACGAGGCCGCCGAGCACGCCGACCAGCACCGCGAGCAGGATGAGGCTTGATTCCCGCGCTCGCACGAGCGCCCGTAGGCGCCGCGGGATCCCCAACGGTTTCCCGACTCTGGCAATTAACGCGATCACCGCGCACCGTGCGGTTTATGAAGGCCGCTAGCCAAAGCGTAGTCCTGCATCACCATTGCATCATTACCAGCTAATGAGTCGCTACCGCTGTGCCTGCGATCAGCACCCTCCTATCCTGCAAATGCCGTGGACGCCAGCTTGTTCGCCATGCGGCGCGGTGCGCGCCGCGGAGCGTCAGGCGGTCTTGCGTGGCCGGGACTCCAGCTCTTCCAGCTTTCGATCCCACTTCATTTCGGTCGCGAAAGCCTTGCATTCCTCAGGGGTCATGAAGACGGTTTCTTTCTCGGCCGGATAGGCGCGGTTCACGACGTCCTTCACATAGCGGGAGATGACGTCTTCCATGATCGGAATGAGGTCGGTGTAGATGCGCGAATGCCGCGGAACGTGCTCCTCCCAGAGATGGAAGAGATCGGACGAGATGATATGGACGCCGTGCGCGCAATTGCCGGCGCCGAGGCTGATGACCGGTACCGGCAGCGTCTGCGCCAGAAATTCGGCGACCTCCGAAGTTGTTACTTCGCACAGAATCGAGAAGCAGCCGGCGTCGACCATGGTTCGCGCGTCCTCGACCAATTCCTTGGCGCGTTTGGCGGTCTTGCCTTGGGCCACGAATCCGCCAAGCTGCGGCATGCGCATCGGTGTGATGCCAATATGGCCTTGGACCGGAATTCCGGCTCGCACGATCGCTTCGATGTTCTTGGCGTGATATTTATTGCCCTCACATTTCATTACTTCGGCATTCGCCTCGTGGACGAAGCGGCCGGCATTTGTCACGGCCTGTTCCGGGGAGACATGGAAGCTCCAATAAGGCATGTCGACCATGCGCAGGCCATATTTTGAGCCGCGGTCGATCGCTTTGGCCATCATCATTACCTCGTCAAAGCTGACCGACACCGTGCTCTGATGGCCGAACAGGATCATGCCGCCGGTATCCGAGACGCAGAGAATGTCCATGCCAAGCCGATCGGAGATAACCGCGGTCCGGTAGTCATAGGCAGCGAGTTGCGTGATCGGCTCGCCTTTCCTCATCTTCGCATTCAACGTATTGATGGTGACTTTTCTACGCGCCGGGGCGTCTGCCATGACTGATCCCTTCATTGTCAAAGGATAAACTAAAGATAGAAAGACCGGCGCGCCGGAATGAACCGGTTGGCCGTTCTTTGCTCACGTTATTGGGCCGCTCTGTACCACGGACAGTCAAATATGCGCCAGCT
>Ga0306923_10005355_pt1 | contig 12500 bp, 11 predicted proteins | sample sta12Can44000108_FD_203841 | JGI IMG/M metagenome (GOLD analysis project Ga0306923, IMG submission 203841) | Lab enrichment of tropical soil microbial communities from Luquillo Experimental Forest, Puerto Rico - statanox.12C.anox.44.000.108 (v2)... | ecosystem: Environmental > Terrestrial >...
GTCCCCCTGCGAGCCGAGTACGATATGCTGTGCTGCGGATAGTTGGTCTCAAGCCCGCGGGCCGCGAACTCTTCAACGCAGAAGGTGCGAGCGAAGAAGCCGCGGGCGTCGCGCGCCCGTTTCAGCTCAATGAGCCAAGCATCACGGAGCCTTGTTGGGTGAAATTGCACGGGACTACGTCAAGGATGTTCGGTTTGCTATTCCATGCTTTGCCGCTCGGCCGCTTGGATAATCGGCCTTATATGAATTTCGGTCACTTGGGCGGTTGGTGGCAGGGCTGAGTGCGTTTCGGTATCATAGAGGCGATATCCACGGGCTGCAACAGAAGCGCGGTCGATAGGGTTTTCCCTCCATGCGGTGAATGCTTTCTTGCATTTTTGTCGCTTTCGTCCGAGGTAGACGCTGAGCACTCAAACGCCGTGCGCATTGTCGGCGATCGCTTCGAGCGCGTGCTTGGTTGAATCATATTGGGCCGAAATGGGCTTTGCGATAATGCTGCTACTCGAATTGATGTACACCGCCTGGCCTCGCCGCGCCTATAAGGTGTCTAGCCTGCGACCGATCAGGTGAATACTCGCTCCTGCTTTGGCATGGTGCAAGAGCAAGAGCCACGGCCGCACCGACCCCAGTTCCGCCCCCAATGGTAACAGCCGTTCGGCCCTCGAACACGCGCATTGCAGCCTCATATAATCTCAACCACTAATCCGCGGGCATACGTGCTGGTGGCAATTCTGCCTTCGTTGAGGTTCTCTCCCTCGGGCCAAACGCTTAACAATATGGTCGCCAAATCCAGGTTAACATCATTTGAGCTATCGTTCGATATATGGACCAACCGTAAGCTTTCGTTAAAACTTAGGGCCAAGATTCCGGTCTAATTTCTGTATCATCTCAACACGGGAGTGGCATATCGAGCCCAGAAATTTCGAGGCCGGGGGCACACAGCCCCAGCTTGGTGCCGCAGGGTTAGACAGTATCAGTTGTGAAATTTCCCATCAATTGGAGCGAGAGTCCATGAAGAAGTACCTCAATTCTGTTCAAGCAAGTGTCAGCATGGCTATCGCTTGCAGGGCACCACCGGCAAATGTGCCTACAATAGGTCGTGAGCGGCTCAATATTCCCACCCAGACTTTAACTCCCCTTCCTCGAGACTGAAAACACCGAGCTCCGGAATTCAGCGGTGCAAGTGGCGCTCGAAATACAAGAATTGCAAACGGGTTTTGTCGCCAATCGAGACATCATGGGCGGCGGTTCTATCATTGACTCCGGGCGACCATCGATCATTGTCCCGCGCTCGAGCCGTCAGCCCCGTTCACGAAAATTGCATGCGGAGCCGCATGATTAATCGGAAGCATGAGGACGTACATCTATTAGGGTTCAATTGAGACTAATGCATTCGACCATTCAGAATAGCTCGACGTTGAACATTGCGGCGCTTCGGCGCGGAGCTTGTAGGCTATGTCATGCCCCGCTGACAACAAGCTTCGTTGACCTCGGCATGTCGCCCCTTTGCGAAAGCTTTCTGTCTGCTGATCAGATCGACCAAATGGAGCCGTATTACCCGTTGCACGTGCTCGTCTGCGGCGAATGCTTTCTTGTGCAACTGCAGGAGTATGTCAAACCAGAGCATATTTTCACTGAAATCGCGTATTTCTCGTCGTATTCGACGCTTTGGGTCGATCATGCGCGCCGTTATTGTGAAATGATCAAGGCCCGGTTTAGTCTTGATTCGAAGAGTCAGGTGTTTGAGATCGCCAGCAACGACGGATATCTGCTTCAACATTTCCTACCATTGGGCATTCCTGTGATCGGCATCGAGCCAGCGGCCAATGTGGCCGAAGCAGCGCGCCAAAAGAATATTCCCACTCTCGTCCAGTTTTTCGGCTTGAAGCTTGCGCAACAACTCGTGTCCGAGGGTCGGCGAGCAGATCTCATCATCGGCAACAATGTGTTGGCGCAGGTCCCTGACCTCAACGACTTCACCGCAGGAATGGCGCATCTGCTTGCGCCGAACGGTGTGATCACACTCGAGGTCCCCCATCTTGAGCGGCTCATCGACGGGAATCAGTTCGACACGATCTATCACGAGCATTTCTCATACTTTTCGCTCGCCACGATCGATCGCCTCGCAGGAAAGCATGGCCTGAAGGTGTTTGACGTCGAGAATCTCTCTACTCATGGGGGATCGCTGCGGGTCTACCTCTGCCGCGCCGATGCTGCGCGTGCGATATTACCGGCCGTCACGGCATTACTGACTCACGAACGCGAGATTGGCTTTGAGGACATTCGCAGCTACGAACGATTTTCCGCAAGGGTTCATCACACGAAGCGCCAGCTTCTATCCTTCTTGATTCAATGCAAGGAGGCGGGCGCGAAGCTGTGCGGGTATGGCGCGCCCGGCAAAGGGAATACGTTGCTCAACTACTGCGGAATCGGCACGGATTTCCTTGACTTCACTGTCGATCGCAATCCATACAAACACGGCCGCTATACACCCGGAATGCATGTTCCGATTTATCCGATATCCGCAATTGACGAGGTGCAGCCGGATTACTTGCTTATTTTGCCGTGGAATTTGAAGAGCGAGATCGTTGCGCAGATGCGCCACGTCGGAGCCTGGGGGTGCAAGATGGTTGTTCCGATTCCCAATGTTGAAGTGATAGATCCGCGAGAAACTGCGTCATGAAAGTTGTTCTGTTCTGCGGGGGACTGGGCACCCGTATTCGCGAATACTCGGAGAACATTCCAAAGCCGATGGTGCCGATCGGGCACCAGCCGATCTTGTGGCATGTCATGCAGTACTACAGCCAGCATGGTCATCAGGATTTCATTCTTTGCCTCGGTTACAAGGCAAACGTTATCAAGGACTATTTCCTGAACTATAGCCAGACGGCAAATAGCGACTGCGTGGTCTCGCAGTTCGGCAAGAAGGTCGAGATTCTGGGTGAACGGCCACCAGACTGGCGCGTTACACTTGTAGACACTGGAGCCTGGCGCAACATTGGTCAACGACTGGTCGCGGTCAGACATTTCGTTCAGGACGAAGAGATCTTTCTCGCAAACTACAGCGACGGCTTGACCGACGCGCCATTGGCGGAAATGATTGATTGTTTCAAGAAGAGCGGTAAGATCGGTTGCTTTATCGCCATTCACCCGCCGATCAGCTTCCATCTTGCCGAATTCGACGAGCAGGGCGCCGTGCAACGTCTGCGTTCGAGTCAAGAATCCGGGATTTGGATCAACGGCGGCTACTTCATTTTCCGCAACAAAATCTTCGATTACATCCGAGAAGGTGATGAGCTAGTGCTCGAGCCATTCAATCGTCTGATCGAAGGCGGGCACCTCATGGCCTACAAGTATGAGGGTTTCTGGCGAGCGATGGATACGCTGAGAGACAGGCAGCTGCTGGAGGATATGGTTGAGCGTGGGAACATGCCCTGGCGCCGACAACTGCCGGAGGTCCCCGCCAGGGTGGCATGAAAGCGCTGCAATTCGCAAGGCCTGGTGATCGTTTGTCGGTGCTCTGTCTGGGTGCGCATTCGGATGACATCGAGATCGGGACTGGCGCGACCCTCTTGAGCATGATGGATCACGGTATCCATCTCGAAGTTCACTGGTGTGTGCTAAGCGCGGTAGGTGAGCGGGAAAGAGAAGCGAAGGCCGCAGCGGCAGATTTTTTGTCAAAGGCGGCGAGTACGCAGATCGAAGTGATGTCCTTTCGAGACGGCTTGTTTCCGGAACAGGGTGATGCAATCAAGTCGTGGTTCGAGGCGTTAAAAGGCCGTGTCAATCCTGATCTAATTCTCACTCATTGCCGACACGATGCGCATCAAGACCATCGCCATGTCTGGCGCCTGAGTTGGAACACCTTCCGAGATCATTGCATTCTCGAATACGAAATTCCCAAGTGGGATGGTGACATGGGTCAGCCCAATCTCTATGTGCCGATTTCTGCCGGCGCGCTACAACGCAAGATCGATTTGCTGATTTCGCATTTCGGCAGCCAGCGGTCCAAGGAGTGGTTCGATGCCGAGACCTTTCTCGGATTGGCTCGGCTGAGGGGCATGGAATGTCGGGCGCCGGAACGCTACGCAGAAGCGTTCTTCGCCCGCAAGCTGACCCTGATTGATCGGGGCGTAGAAGCCGACCACAAGCAGGCTGCGCAACAATGATCGACAATATTATTCGTTCAACGGCTAAACTTCAGAGCTACAAGCTGACTCCGGTAGCGAAAATTGACTAAGTGGGACAATGTTAATCGTTGGCTATATTGGTACAGTTCTCTCACCAATGTTAGTTCAGGCGCACGGGTTGACGCCGCAGCAGTTGTTCGGATGGCGTCGGAAGGGACATTGAGGACTACACCTGCGGAAAGGACGGCAATATGAAAGAGCGCGAAGGGAAGCGGAAGAAGATTGCCTTTTTTGGGCACTTTGATTCGACCAATTTCGGCAATGAGAGTACTCTTCAAGCAATTCTTTACCACCTTCGCTGTTTCCACCCGGACGCTGAAGTTACCTGTATTTGCACCGGCCCTGAGGCTACCGCTGCAACCCATCAAATCGAAGCTGTTCCACTTACCGAGAGGTTGGTTAGTTCCCGGTTTCCCCGAAATCCACTCCTTAGAGTGGTGCGACGCGTTTGTATTGGAATACCAAGCGAGCTTTACCGGTGGGTTAAGGGTCTTATGAGGCTCAGGCGCACAGACATGCTTATCATCCCTGGAACGGGATTGCTGACGGATGCCTACGGCCTTTTAAGCTGGGGGCCCTATAACATGTTCAAATGGTCATTGATAGCAAAAATTTGCCGGTGCAAATTGCTCTTTGTAAGCGTTGGAGCTGGTCCCATTTATGGTGCTCTAGGCAGATGCTTCGTTAAATCAGCCCTCTCTTTGGCGGACTTTCGATCTTATCGAGAGAATTCAACTATGCAGTACCTTAAGGGTATTGGATTCCGGGCGGATAATGACCAGGTCTATCCAGATTTAGTGTTCAGCCTTCCTGAGGCTGTGATACCGCATCAGGACACCAAGAAGAGCCGCAGATCTGTTGTTGGTCTCGGCCTGATGGGCGACGCTGGAAAGTATAGCGTCTCTAGACCAAGTAATGAGATCTATCGGGCCTATTTGGAGAATCTCGTGAGGGTTGTGAGGTGGTTGCTGGCTCACGAACATGATGTCAGATTACTAATTGGGGATCTCGACGACGTGCGTGCGACGCAAGAATTCAGAGGCTTGCTGGGAGAACGGTTATCGGTGTGTGATCAAGGGCATATTATCGATGAGCCGGTCTTTTCCGTTGAGGGCCTATTGTCACAGATTGCAGCAACTGACATCGTAGTGGCAACTCGGTTTCACAATGTTCTTCTAGCGTTGCTTTGCAACAAGCCGGTTATCTCCATCTCATTCCATCATAAGTGTGAGTCCCTCATGAGCACAATGGGATTGTCGGCGTACTGCCTAGACATTAACGATTTGAAAGCTGATAGGCTGATCGAGAAATTCTGTAACCTCGAGACAAATGCCGGCAAGCTGAAGCCTTTGATTAGAGAGAAGGTGAGAGAGTTTCGTAAGGCTTTGGATGAGCAATACAAGTTTATTTTCAACGACATGTGAACCGGGTAATGAATGATATATTGACAGAGAAGAGAACAGCAGGGTGCTACATCTCTGTGTGTGCGCACTTGGTCTGTGTGTGCGCACTTGCTTTTAATGCTCGAAGCGGGTGACGCGGATTAGCCGGGACTTCGAGCAATATTGCCATTTGCAGCCGAGCAGCTACAAATTGTTCAGCGACGATTGGGGTTCGTAGGGGATCGACCCTTAAAGGCCTGCACACCAACGAAAGTTGAGGTCAAATAGAGATGGTCAAACAGAGATCGGTCCGCGGCGACGTCGCGCTGGGCGTTTGGTGAAACAGGCTGAAAGCGTTAACCTTCTCTGGAAGGAGACATGGATATGCTGCAAAGTTGCACGCTTGTCGGAGAGAAGCCTCTCCGCGTGAGCTAAGAGTAGGCGATCTTATGGAGAAACTTTCCTCGCGGTACCATGCCTTTGCGCGCCCCGCTGTCGATGAGCTGAAGCGGAAGTCCGTGCAAGGTGGTGTCGTCGCCGTGTGTGCGCAAGGCGCGAAGCTCGTGCTGCAGACGGCGACAATGATGCTGCTGGCACGGCTGCTTTCCGCGGAGGATTTTGGGCTGCAGGGAATGGTCGTGGCTTCGACGGGTTTTCTCGGGTACCTCAGAGAGGCGGGTTTAGGGGCGGCGACCGTCCAACGCCTTGAGGTGACTCAGGAGCAGATTTCGACGCTTTTCTGGATCAACGTGGCGGTAGGAGCCGCTCTGGCAACGTTCGCAGCAGTTCTGGCTCCGGTCCTGGTCGCATTCTACAACGAACCCCGATTATACTGGATCACCGTTGTCTCGGGAGTGGCGTTTGTGTTCAGCGGTCTGGCAGCCCAGCACCAGGCGCTGATCATGCGGGAAATGCGCTTTGTGACGCTGGCAAAGATCGAGGTGCTGTCTCTCACGATAAGCTCAGCAGCGGGCGTAGCCATGGCGTTGCTCGGTTGGCGTTACTGGGCACTGGTAGGCATGGCGGTCGTCGGTTCCATCGTCAGCGCCGCCGGTGTGTGGCTGGCCGTCCCCTGGGTTCCAGGACTCCCACGCCGCAAGTGCGGTGTTCTGTCGATGCTTCATTTTGGGTGGATGGCCACCTGTAACAGCCTCGTCGTGTTTCTGGCGTGGAACACTGATAATATCCTCCTAGGTCGTTTTTGGGGAGCGGACGCGCTCGGACTGTATGGACGAGCGTACCAGCTCGCCACTTTGCCAGTACTACAATTGAATGCGGCGGTCACCGGCGTGGCTTTCTCTGCCCTCTCCCGGATGCAGGATGATGCCGACCGTCTTGCCAGGTCTTTCCTCAGAGGCTACTCTTTGCTCGTATCTTTGACCATCCCGATTACAATCAGTTGTGCTCTGTTTGCAGAAGAGATAGTCAGCGTTATGCTTGGTGCCAAATGGATGGAGGCGGCCCCGATCTTCAGATTGCTTGCCCCGACAGGCTTGGTGTTTGCGTTGGTCAATCCACTCTCCTGGGTGGTCATGTCGACGGGTCGGGCTGGGCGCGCCTTGAGCATCAGCGTGGCAACAACGCCGGTGGTGATCATGGGGATCGTACTGGGTCTGAGCCATGGACCCAAAGGAGTCGCCTTGGGGTACTCGTTGGCTATGGTACTCCAGGTCATCCCGATCACCGCTTGGTCTAAACACGGCACAAGGATTACCTGGGCGGACCTTTGGAGAGCCACCAAACAACCGCTTTTGTCAGGCCTGCTGGCGAGCGCGATCGGCTTGACCGTGAAGATCACGCTCGCTGGGATGTTGGCGCCAATCCCGTTTCTGTTGGTGGGGGTTGGTCTTGTTTTCGGTATTTACGCTTGGGTTCTTCTGGTTGCGATGGGCCAGAGAAATCTATACGTGGACCTGTTGACCCAAGTGTTCCGCGGAGCCCGCCCCGACAGAGGCGACTGGGTTGCACACAGCTGAAACCATCGCTCGAGCTTGATTAGAGGAGAGGAGCCCTCGTTCGTGTCTGCTCGTATGCCCCAAACCGCTCTCGCCCGAATGTCTCAGTCGAGATTTCTTCGAAAGTATCTGGGACGTCCGTATGTTCGTATCAACACTTGGATTTGGAACCATCTGCCCGCTTCCTGGGCCTCCTGGCGTCCCGTACGTGCGTACGGCGTTCATTTGCACAGTCTGCTTCAACTGCAAGCGACAAGGTGGCAATCCGTAGGCACTTACTTTTTTCGAAACCGCCCCGAACTGGAGTTGCTGATTCGCTTGCTAGATCAAAAGCCCCAGGGCTCCATCCTCGACGTGACAGTTCTTGCGTGTAGCAAAGGGGCTGAAGTATATTCTATTTCGTACGCAATTCGATGTGCGCGGACGGATCTGCAAGTCAGCCTGCGCGCTTTGGACATCTCGAAAGATATTCTGGACTTCGCAGAAGCGGGAGTCTACTCCCTCAGGAGTTACGACGGTTCGGAGGCTCCGAGTCCTGGCTCTCGCGCTCTAGGTGGGGATGTGGCCACAAACACCTCCAGAGATCAACCTTCATCGATCTTCGAGCGCATGTCCTGCGGAGAGATGGAGGCGATGTTCGACCGGGAGGAGGACCAAGTGAAGGTCAAACCGCGGTTCCGGGAGGGGATCACCTGGCACCTTGGGGATGCCGGAGATCCTGGCTTAGTCGGCGCTTTGGGTCTTCAGGATATCGTGGTAGCGAACCGGTTCCTGTGCCACATGCACCCAGAGGAGGCAGAAGAGTGCCTACGCAATCTCGCCCGGTTGGTTAAGCCCGGCGGGTACCTCTTCGTCTCAGGTGTCGACCTAGGCGTGCGGAGCAAAGTCGCTCGTGAGCTCGGCTGGCGACCGGTGACGGAGCTGATCAGCGAAATCCACGAGGGCGATCCATCGTTGCGACGTGACTGGCCTTTGAAATACTGGGGCTTGGAGCCATTCGACCAGGGCCGGATCGATTGGAAGATGCAGTATGCCTCGGTTTTCCAGCACGGCCGAGCGTTCTGAGGTGAAGTAGTCATGAAGTAGTCATATTGGCGGCTGCGACAGATCGCGTACTGCCGCAAATCTTCTCAATGTCGGCAAGTGCAGCGTGGAGCGTGCGGTCGAAGCGTGGCGCTGGGGCCAGGCTTTTCCACTGTCTCGTTCTGAGCATCTGCCGGAGTTGATAGAATGAGAAAAATGAGGCTCAGGAATAGATTCGCCGAACTCCGCATGTTTTCGACTCCGATGTTAGGTTTAGGGCAGAATGCGCTGAATGCCTGTGGCTAGCCCTACTAGGCTCTAGCTTAGGAGCCACTGGAGGCACTAGGATGGGTGGCGCGGGGTGTGCCTCCAGTGGCGGCCATCAACACCTGTCGATGAGCGTGCCAATGGCTGCCTTAGAATAGCCCAGCCCAGCACAGCCCAATCCAATCCAGTTGGTAGCTTGGCACTGCCCCAACAAATCTCGAACCGGTATCGTGGCACTGATCTCGACGTTGAGAGGTAAGCGAAGCCAGCATGCTTGAACTCAGCACTTGGGCGATCGTGTTCTCAATGATCTGTATTAGCTGTCACTCGATCTGACAGGCAGCGGCCTGGTTGAGCGATCGGGTTGCAATGTCCGACCCGAGTAGGCTGCGATCATTTTCTCCTTCGCGATCGGCATTGCATCCAGGAAGGTTTACATCGGCGTTTTGCCGAAGCACCAGCGTCCTTGACGCGGTCGTGATTCATTATACGCGCGAATCCATTCGTCAAGATCCGCCTGCAGCTCATCGATTGAAGCGTACACCTTTTTTCGGAACGCCACACGGTAAAACTCGTTGAGAACCGTCTTGTGGAAGCGCTCACAGATGCCATGATGCCATTGGTTTGCGGGGCCTTGAGCCGCTTGTTCATCGTCTCCAGGTCGTGGCGCAGCCATACGCAGCGCACGCCAGCAGGCGAGATCGTGTGCCCGCGCTTCCTCAATTCGTTGGCGACGCGGACCTAGCCGAAGGCCGGCTGCTCGAGCGCCAACGAAACGACCGCGTCCTCGATCTCCTGGGACACGCGATTCTTCAGCACCGGTTTCTTGCGGCTGATCTCCTGCAATGCCAGTTCGCCGCCTTTCTATTCGGCCGTAGGGTCGGCGACTTCAACTACCAGTGACACAGTTTAGTTTAGCTTCGAAGGTGCGGGCCGACATTGTACCCGGTCTCGCCTCCAAGGACGCCGTCAGCTATTGATCGCAGCCATGAAACTCCCGTTTCTACCTCGACATGTGAAAGGCCCATGACCCACTCGATGTGATCGAAGTAAGGATGCCTTGCTTCAATGCTCAACGGGCATGGGGGATTAGCAAATGATAACCTTGGAATTGGAAGGCTGCGCTCCTCTAGGAACTGGCGCAGCCTTTCAACTCGTTCATCGATACAAACGGATAGCAGTTCCAATGCGGCTCGGGTGACAACCCGAATATGCGCATACTCTGTGCCGGCTGGTATTCGAGCCAGCCGGACCTCACGGTACCAAGTCTGCAAGGCGGCTAACTGGCCAATGTATTCTAAGTTCAATTTCAGGATCCGGCTTGGTGCTTCGGTTGGAGCGTAGGATTCCCTATCAACTTTTCGCGGTACGTCTCCGACGACTCGGTCGGATGGAACCTCCCTTCTCAGAACTTGGCCAGCAATGGTAAGTGACCCAAAACCGACCTTTTGCGGACCAACTATTCCACTCAACCCACCTAAGAAAATTCGTTGTTGCCGAAGGAACACCCCATGCACTACATCGCCGATCAAAGACGGCGTAGCTTTGTCCCCGCTTTTCCCCCGCGGCGTGTAATTGAAATGTATAAACCCGCTGCCCACTTCCGTATGCTCTCTTCGTGACTTGCCACCTGATATCAAACCATCACAGAAATTGATGAGGGACCCCATGGTCACAAAGCTCATTAGGACCGTATGCTTGAGACCTACGGCATGCGCTGTAGATGCTCCCTCCTCCATTAGTGTTCCAACCCGGATGTGGGCATTTGACCCAACTCTCGCACTACGCAGCATCACAGCTTCATTCAAATAACCGCTGGCCACCTCCGAGTCTTCTCCGATGATTGTATTTACGAGTGTCGCAGGTCCTTCTATGCCGACCTTAGCTCCGGGGCCAACAAAAGTACGTGCGCCGCCAAGGCGTGTGCCAGGGTACAGCACGGCGCCGCGGCAAATGCGACTTTCATCAATGGCTTCGTCTAAATAGGTTTGCCGACGGTCGATGACCGTGACACCTTTGGCCTCTAGAAGATCCAATTTAGCTTCTAAACTTCCACGCAAATCTGCCTCCAAATCCCAACCCACCGCGTTGACAACGACAGCTCACAACGTCAATTTTTTTTCACGACACTATGTGTGATCATGCCTGGGCTTAATGTCGAGAGCTGATACGAGTGTGACTGTTTGATTTGACCCGTAGATGCCATCCGCTAACACATTCTCTCCAATGATGGTGCGCGATCCGATTACAGTACCGGACTTGATAGTGCTATTGGCTCCAACAACTGCGTAATCACCTAAAGCGGCTCCCAGTGTTGATGAAGTCTGCGAGCTCGCGGCAGATGCTCGCTCGACTTCGACTGGGCCGATTACCGCGCCTGGACCAACAACGCTTCCAGATCCGATCACACTGTTTCTGATGAATGCACCCGCACCAATTTTGATGTTGTTCATGACCATGCTCTGGATAATTGAGCAGCTGTGGCCGATCACACACTTAGATCCGATGAAGCCAGATCGGATTTCTGTATGACTGTTGATAACAGTGTCGGGTCCTATGATGGATGGTCCATGAATGATAGCTTGCGCACGCACAACCGCGCCCCTGCCGATATGAATGGGTCCGCTTAGTACCGCGCCGTCTTCGATTAGTCCTTGGATATTCTGCGACTTTAGCTTTTCATAGAGCTGAGGCATGGCCAAAAACAAATCGTCTAGCGACGTAAATTTCCTCATCCATTCATTCAAGACGGGCTCTACTTCGGCTGAAAACAGATCTGATACCTTCATGTCTAGTCTGCTCTCTTGATAAGGTATGCACGTTTAGGCAGTCGATCTTTGGGACAGGAACATTGGATCCTGTTTGCCGGGCTCTCGTTGTTCATGCATCTCCGCCTTGCGTCCCACCAAGGTGACCTTGTCCACAGTTTTTGTCCAGTGGCCACGAGGAACACCGGCCCGGAAAGCGGAACGAAAGCCCACTCAATCAGCCACCATGGGGATGGAAAAACGGCTGGTACCAGTTAGGGCTCGAGCGATTGGGGCCTCAATCACCAAGACCCAGTCGCCGTCTCCAGCGCTGTTCTTACCCGGAGGATTGAACTGCCTGCTGCCTGTGTTTGCAAATGGCGAGCCGCTCACGTCTGTATATTCCCCATTTGTCGGATCGTACCGCGAGCTGTCGATATGGCTGTTAGCTTCGACATGTCGACCGTAATCCGGCGGATCGACGGCATGTATGCGATCACCAAGGAACCGTCGGAGGTACGGGCCGCCGTTAGGCAAGTATAGTTGTTATCGAGCCAATGCTGGAATATTTTCGAATCCGAGGAAAGGGTGTTGATGCCATAGGTCCGACGGTTCGCCATATACGCAGAGCCGGTTTCGGGAATCTGCACAGGGCGATAAGTGGAGCTTGTGCCTGACAGCGGGCAAGATTGGCATGCGAATCAGGAGAGAGCATGAGCAGGAGAACATCAGTCGCGGCAGTCTTTACTACAAGCCGCGTCCGGTGTCGGCCGCCGATCTCGCACTAATGCGGCGCATGGACGAGCTGCATCTGGAGTTCCCCTTCGCCGGCGCGCGCATGCTGCAGGGGCTGCTGGCTGCCGAGGGGAGCAAGGTGGGCCGGCGTCATGTGAGAACGCTGATGTGGCGGATGGGGATGGAAACGGTCTATCGCAG
>Ga0306923_10005356_pt1 | contig 12500 bp, 7 predicted proteins | sample sta12Can44000108_FD_203841 | JGI IMG/M metagenome (GOLD analysis project Ga0306923, IMG submission 203841) | Lab enrichment of tropical soil microbial communities from Luquillo Experimental Forest, Puerto Rico - statanox.12C.anox.44.000.108 (v2)... | ecosystem: Environmental > Terrestrial > Soil...
GATGCAAACGCCGGCCGAGAAGCAAATAAACGAGGCACAAACCGATCGGACTTCCCGTACGGCGGTCTAAAATTTTGTTAAGGTAGCTGTTATCGGCATCGTAATTCTGCTGCTCATTTCCAACAAATCCCAGCTCGTCAAAAAGATAGCGATTTACCGTCCCAAGAATGTCTTCCGGCTCGCTACTTTCCGCCAGAGTCTCGCGCAAATCGGCTGTAAAGCTATCCAGCAGGGCTTCGTACCCGGAGACATTGATGTCCGGGTATTGCGTGCGTGCCAATTTCCAGGCGGCCTGCTCCAGGTCAAACGCTTCCCCGTGCTTGAGGCAAAACGCCAAGAAGGCGTTGTCGGCGTCTTGGCGGTCAAAAGACAAAATGATTTCCTGAGCCCGCCGCCGGAGGGCCGGTTCTCTGCTCAGCGTATGAGGGCGCAACCACTCGGAAGCTGCGGGACCAAAAGAAATGATTTTTTGCCGGATTTTGCGGTAAACCTTGGGATCGTCATCAGCCAGCAGAGTGAGCAGTGCCGCCTTCTGGCTCTCCGAGAGCTCCTCCTGCGTCTGAATGCTGCCAACGCGATTCATACACTTGCGTTCTGAGGCGAATAGACCAAAGACCTGCAAGGAATTCAATCAAGAACTGCCGCGAGCAAACTTTTTTCCGCAATGAAGCGTTTTTCTGACCTCATTGTCCTGATTTGTGCGAACGCGGTTTCTTTTCGGCATCCGTCTGGATTTTCGTCAAGGTGTTTTCCAACAGTTCACGCGCCTCTCGCCGGGTGCGGGTCTGGAGCGCCCGCGCGTCAAGGTATGCCGTTACAATTGCCAATCCGGTCAACACAAAGCAGAGGGCCCAATAAACCAAAAAGACCATGCCATCCAGGTGGCCCTTGAGAATTGTCTCGCCCGCGATAAGCAGCCCGAGTGCGCCCAGTAACATCAGCGCTCCCAACCACCGACGACGAGCCGTAGCGTCCAGCCCCATGCAGTGAGCCTAACACAGTTCGTTTTGTGCTGCACCGTCAAAACCCAAGCGAAGGAGCGGTAGGGTAAGGGCTTGGTTTTTGTTCGTCGCGCGCCGACTCAATTGGCGATACGACAGATTGAAATCTGCGCTACGGCAGGGCGCTCTATCCTTACCGCTTTCCGATTGGCGATTATGCCAGGATCAGCTATCCTGAGGCGTGCAAGCGACGGAACTCACGAAGGAACCTCGGTTCAAGTTAACCATTCAACCGGGTCATTGAATATGCAAATCACTAAACAATTGGCCATCTTTCTCGATAATCGTCCTGGAACCCTCGCGCGGTTGGCCGACGCGTTAGCTGAAGCTAAAATTAATATTTACGCTATCTCCACCAGCGACACGGTCGACCATAGTGTCATTCGACTAGTGGTGAGCGATTTTCGCAAGGCGCTGCACGTATTCGAAGAGCATGGCACTCTAGTCGTTGAGGATGACGTGATTATGATCGATGGAAGCAACAAACCCGGCGAGCTGGCTCGCATTGCACACCGGTTGGCGGATGCGAAAGTCAACATAGAGTATTGCTATAGCGCTACGCCCGCAGCCGCCAGGAGCGGTTTGATGATCATGAGAGTGTCCAACCCGAGCAAGGCGATGAAGGTGTTGAATTCCTGATGGTTCATACATGCTTCACCCTCTGCTCTACGAAATTAATACTCGCTGTTGGTTGCGCGATCTTTCCGACGACGCAGGCCATGCCATTACTTTAGAAAACGTTCCGGACGCGGAGTTCATCAAGTGGCAACAGCTCGGATTCACACATATCTGGCTTATGGGTGTGTGGACCAGCGGCTCCCGTGCTCGTGCCCAGGCGCTCAAAAGCCCCGGCCTAGCGCAAGCTTTTAGCGAAGCTTTGCCCGGGTGGACTGAATCCGATGTGGCGGCTTCACCCTATGCGATTTCAGCCTACCAGGTGCCCGCGAGTTTGGGCGGAGAACAAGGCCTCAAGCGGTTCCGGCGTAAACTGCGCGATGCTGGACTGAAATTGCTGCTGGACTTCGTTCCCAATCACCTCGGCCTGGACCATCCCTGGTTAAACGACCGACCGGAACTCTTTGTTCAGGCTCCCAAGCCCGCGGCGGACACCTTCACACAGACAACGGCCAACGGTTTGAAATATTTAGCACATGGAAAGGATCCCTACTGCCCAGCATGGAATGACACTGTTCAATTGGATTACCGCCGCAGCGAAACTCGCGCCGCGATGTCAGTCGTGTTACAGGGAGTCGCCGAACTATGCGACGGGGTGCGTTGCGACATGGCGATGCTTTTGCTCAACGAAGTCTTCGCCAATACCTGGAAACAATTTCCAAGCCTGGAACCCGAGCCTAAGACAGAATTTTGGAGCGACGCTATCACGGCTGTTCGACGAGGTCATGCAGGTTTTCTGTTCCTGGCCGAAGTATACTGGGGTCTCGAGTCTCGGCTGCAATCATTGGGCTTCGATTATACTTACGACAAAACCTTATATGACCGAATGGTCTCGGGGGAGCCAGGGGCAGTGCAACGCCACCTGCTTGGTTTAGCGCCAGGTTTGCTTGCTGGCAGCGCCCATTTTCTGGAAAACCACGACGAGCCTCGAATCGCGTCATTGTTGGCTGTGGCAGCTCACCGGGCTGCTGCGCTGTTAATTCTGGGCCTTCCTGGAATGCGTTTCCTTCACGAAGGCCAACTCTGCGGATTTCGACGGCGCTTACCGGTTCAGTTGGCCAGGCGCATGCGCGAGGAGGGTAATTCGGAGATCGGGAAAATGTATAATAAGTTGCTCGCCGCGATTCATCGAAGCGCAATAGGGCAGGGGACTCCGACTCTCCTCGTCCCCAACCAGGCCTGGTCTGATAATCCTACCGGACAGCATTTCATCCTCATTCAATGGACTGGTTCCGCGACATCCTTCGACCTGGTCGTCGTCAATCTGGCTCCTCACCACAGCCAATGCTACGCGCCCCTAAAGTTACCTGCAGGGGTTACCACATGGTGGACTCTGAAGGACCTGCTCGGGGAGGACCGATTCGTCAGAAACAATGATGACTTGAATAGGCAAGGCCTTTACCTGGATCTGCCGGCTCACGGCGCACAGATCCTGCATTTTGAACCGATGGCCGGCGGTGCTTGATTGAACCATCGGGGTATCATTGGTCTAGAAACCCGAAGGCCGAAGGCCGAAACCCGAAAGAAATCCGAACCCCGAAATCCGAATAAAGAATCGCCAAACCAGTAACCCTCGTTTGCTTTTTTTAACCGCGGATTTCATTGTATCCGCGAGATCTCTGCGTCAGCGATCAAATGCATCATTCGGGCTTCGGATTTCGGCCTTCTTTCGGGTTTCGGCCTTCGACCTTCGGATTTTATTTCTGCTTGCGTTCCGGCCTGGGCCTTAGCATAAGGGCAAGATACTTATGCACACTTACCGTCGGATTCTAATATCCTTCTGCGTTTTGGCCACAAGTTGCGCCGTATATGCAACCAGTAATCCATTTCTGGGCGAATGGGCCCTGACGGTTCCCGGTGGTGCGGCGGGATGGCTCGGGGTTCAGGAGCGAGGCGGACATCTTGAAGCCTCGATGATGTGGGCCGCAGGCAGCGTGGAGCCCGTCGCTTCTGCCGCCGTCGAGGGTGATAAGTTGATTGTGACCCGACAAAGCACCGTTGAGCGCAAAGATGCTGCTGGAAAGAAATCGAAAGTCACCTTGACGCAGACCATCACCGCTACAGTTCAAGGTGACGACATTAAGCTGACCAGCAAGAAACCTCGCGACGATGGCTCGGGTGACGACGTCGCCGATTTCGAAGGCCATCGTCAACCGCCAATTCCACCAGCGCCTGATCTAAAGCGCGTAAAGTTTGGCAAAGCCGAAGCGCTGTTCGATGGCAAGGATCTGAATGGTTGGCGATTGACCAACCCGAACGCAGTCAACGGCTGGAGCGTGCAGAATGGGCTTTTGGTCAATAATCCGGTTCAGGAGGAAGGCAAGCACAAGAATTACGGCAACCTACGCACGGATCGTGAATTTGAGGATTTCAACTTGAAGGTCGAAGTAAGGGTTAGTAAACGCCAGAACAGTGGTGTGTACATCCGCGGGATTTACGAATGCCAGGTAGCGGACACGTACGGCAGACCTCTCGACCCGCATAACATGGGTGCCATCTATAGCCGGATCAAACCAACAGAAAGTGCGGAGAAACCACCAGGTGAATGGCAGACGATGGATATCACATTTGTGGATCGGCACGTCACGGTCATTTTGAACGGCAAGCGCATCATCGATAACCAACCTGTCTTGGGCTGCACTGGCGGAGCGTTATGGTCAGACGTAACCCGGCCCGGCCCTATCTACCTACAAGGTGACCACACCGGTATCGAATATCGCAGCCTGATGTTGAGGCCAGTCATCCGTTGAGGTTGACGAAACTTCGCCAGTTCCCGGTCTACTGTGCACCCCATTTGGTGGCCTTGAGAAAGGCCACCAGGTCAGCCAGTTCCTGTCGCGTCAATTGCTGTTCCATTCCCGCAGGCATCACCGAAACGGTTCCCGGACGGAAATCCACAATATCGGATCGGGCAATGCGTACTTCAGTAGAAGGCCCGGTGGCCAACACGATCTCGTCAGGGGCATCCTTGCGAAGAACTCCATTGTAATCTTCGTCGGATTTCGTCTTCACCACGTAAGGCTCGAAGCTGCGCACGAAACTGGCGCTGGGATAAACAATGGACTCGAGCAAATCGCGCTCCGTTCGCACCTGGCCGATCGTCGTGAGGTCCGGGCCAACGCGGCCACCGAGGTAACCCATCGCGTGACAGGAAGAACAGGCGGCCTTCTGGCTGTTGAAGACAAGCTGGCCTCGCCGAATGTCGCCTTTGCCCATTGAACTCAGCAGGTCTTCGAGGTGGGCCTTCTGTTTAGTCGAATCCTCATTCAGAGAGGCGAGCAAAGATCGGCCCTGCTCCTGGACGGATGGAGGGAATTGCTCAAGTAGCTTTTGCAACGCATCCGGGCGCAGGCTGGCCAGGGCTTTGGAATTGTGCAAGGATTCGACTAATTTCAGGCCGACGGCTTCATTGGTCGATTGCTCGAATGTCTCGAGCAATTTCGTCGCTTCAAGCGGCCCCGCGCTTTTGAGACGATCAGCTACTTCAAGCAATTCGTCGTCGGTTAATTTAGATTTTGCTAAAATCGTCGCGGCATTTCCGCGGGTGAGGACCGGCTTTGTCGGGTCGAGATTGGCTAATACCATTGCCAGCAAGTCCGCATCCATAGATGTTGAGCCCGAGGGCACTGCGGCCAGCGCGGCCAGGCGCAAATTGTCGGGTTGTGTTGAATCCCGCGCCAGGTGGAGCAGGGGAGCTGAAAGCTCTTGAGGCTTGCTCTTGCCCTGGTTCAGGGATCGTGCCGCGGCTACGGCTGCGCTCAGCACTTGTCCATCAGTTTCAGCTAAACAAGTCGATGTGCCCTGTACCCATGAATGCGGAGGCTCCTTTGGAGAACTTTCGGCTATCGTTTCGAGGAGCACTTTCTTAACCGTGCTAGAGCTCACGCTGCCGGTCAGGTACGAACCGATCATTTCCTGAATTGGCTTTGAATGAGCGAACTCAATCAGTTGGCTTTTCAATTCCGCCTGGTCGCCCGCCGAAATGGTGGAGGCGTTGAGGCGTGCCTTTAAAAAGTCTGCCAGGTCACCTCCCCACTCTGGATGATGACCAGCCACCCAGGCCGCAGTTTGTTTGAGCTGTTGTTCAGGCGAATTCAGCAGAGGCGCTACTATTGCTGATTTCAGCCCTCCGTCGTCCATTTGGTCCAGGGCGATCAGCGCGCAGCGACGTGAGCCGACACTTTGTTCGCTCAACCCTTTACTTGTTTCGATCGGGGCGTTTATTTCGATCAAAGCAAAAATCAAGGAGTGTTCCAGAAACCGGTCCCTTGGCTGGTTGGCAGCACGAAGCAGGGCGGGCACGGCTGATTTCTCGCCGATTCTGCCCAAAGCTTCGGCTGCGACGCGCTGTAGTTGTGTATTGGGCGATTGGAGCAGTTGCAGCAATGATTGTTCTGCGGCCAGGTCGCGCCAAAGGGCGGCCGAATGAGCCGCGGCGTGCTTAACGAGGTCGGCGGTGTCCGACAGGGTAGAACGCACAGCGGCACGCGCCGATGGCGCATCGATTCGTGTTAGAGCCCAAACCACTGTCGCCCGAGTGCCCGGCACGGTCGCGTTTCGCAAAGTCTCGGTCAGGGCAGGTACGGCTGCTGCCCCGGCCTTTGCGAAATACTGCAACACACGCTTTCGAACTGCAGGCCTTCGATCACCCAGCAACTCTGCCGCTTTAGCAAAGTCCAGTTTGTCCCATGCAATCTGAAGTCCACGAGGATCGCCGATCGCTGCGGTATTGGTTCGGCGAATGCGGTAAATCGCGCCAAGGACGTCCGGCTTCGATAGTTGTGACGTCGGGCAACAAAGCTTGTACCAGCCGCCTGTGTCAATGACGAGCAGGCTGCCATCCGCGTCTTCGATCACATCCGTTGGATGGAAATCCGGATTGTCGGAAACCAGGAAATCACTGTCGGTGGTTTTGAAAGTAGCGCCCACGGGTTCGAGCACGTGGCGTGTGATTTTGTGCATGTTAAAGCTGCACACGAAAAGGTTGTTCTGGTACTGCGAACCGAAGGTCTCGGATTCATAGCGAATGACACTGCAAGGCGCGGCCGCGCCGAGGTGAGTCATAATCGGCATCAGGTCCCCTGTCTTTGGATGATTATCGAGCACATCATTTGATTTGCCATACATTCCGCCGTAAACCGCGTGGACAACGCCATCGCGTTTCCCCGCTTCTGGATGCATAAGGAATGTGCCGCACATAAACGGCTCACCGCTCAAGTCGAACACCACGCCGACCGGATTATCCATTCCGCAGGTCAGAACCGGTTCGAGTTTTGCGTGATCGGCGGGGGCACGAAAAATGTGCGAAGCACGAGTGCTAAGCGGTTTGCGACCCTGTTGCTCATAGGTTTGCTCGGCAAAGGCGCCCTTGCACCAGTAAATCCAGCCGTCCAGTCCCAGATACGGCCCGTGCAGATCATTGGCACATCCTGTGAGGGTTTTTCCCTGGTGCCATTCTGACCGTTCGTCGGCCTTGCCATCGCCATCGGTATCCAGGAGTTTCCAGATGCTTGGAGGAGCTGAAACGTAGAGTGAACCATCGAACCAAAGACAGCCCTCAGGAAACATCAAGTGATCCGCAAAAAGCGAGCTTTTGGTGAATCGTCCGGTGGCGCCGGCCGGCTCCAACCGCATCACGCGATGAGGCTTATCAATCGCTTGCTTTTCGACTTTATCATTCGAGCCGGAGGAATCGGTCACATACAGACGGCCCTGCTCATCAAAAGATCCAGAGATGGGCCGATCGACCAATGGAGGCCCAGCCACCTGCTCCATTTCGAAACCATCAGGCAAAGTAAAGGTCTGGTTTGCGAATTTGAATTGTGCGGCCGGCAGGTCCTGGGTGAGCAACAGAGCGAAAGCGCAAGCTAGACGGCAATGAAGGTTGTTCATGGCGAGTTCTTTATGGGCGTTGTTCACCGAAAGTACCTCAGGGCCTCAGGAGCGCGCAAGCCCGGTGGTAGTGAAAACGCATTGAAAATTGAAGATCGAAAATGGCTATTTGTTATTGATAACCAACAACCATTTTTCAACACACAATTTTCAATCGATCGGCACGTCTGCGGCTCGATTCGGTGATATCAGATTTTAAAATCTGCTATACCTGAGCGATGTCTCTACCTCCGTGTTGCAAATGCACGGGCTACCTGCAAAGGTTCGGGATGACTTTCCTTCCGATTGTGGAGCGGGAGTTGCGGGTGGCGGCAAAGAAACGCGGGACTGCCTGGTTGAGAGTGCTAGCGGCGGTGGTAGCCCTGGTCATCGCGGCAGGCTTTTTAACCATGAGTTTAGCCGTGGGAATGGGCGGCGTCCGGCTCGGCAGGGGACTGTTTAGCACGCTCACCTGGATGGCGTTGGTTCCTGCTCTTGCCGCAGGCCTTTTTTTTACCGCCGACTCATTGAGCGAAGAGAAGCGTGAGGGCACACTCGGTTTCTTATTCCTGACCGACTTGCGCGGGTATGATGTGGTAGTGGGCAAGCTGCTGGCGACCTCGCTGCGCGGAGCTTATGCGCTCCTGGCAATTCTACCTGTGCTAGGGGTGACACTGGTGATGGGAGGCGTCACTGGAATGCAGGTTTGGAAAGGTTCACTGGCCTTGATGAATGCGCTTTTCTGTTCGCTTGCCGCGGGTCTCTTGGTCTCCTCGGCCTCTCGCAGTTCCCAGCGAGCGATGGCATGCACATTTCTGTTGTTATTGGTGGTCTGTATTGGCGGGCCGGCGTTCGACGGGCTGTTGGCACTCATCAGGAGGACCTCGTTCCAGCCGCTGCTAAGCCTGGTCAGTCCCGTGTACGTGTTCTGGGCCGCAGGCGCCTATGGCCGAACAGGGTACTGGCTCGCCTTGGCGGCCAGCCACCTGGTCGGTTGGGTGTGGTTTGCGCTCGCGAGTTGGCTGGTGCCCCGCACCTGGCAGGACCGGCCAGCGCGTCGTTCGGCAGTTGGAACGGTCAACAATTACGTGCTCAGGTATGGCAGCGTCGATATTCGTGCCGCCCGGCGTTACAAGCTGATCGATCCCAATCCAGTGATGTGGCTGGCTCTGCGGGAGCGGTGGCAATCCGTCGGTGTCTGGGTGCTCGCCGCCGTCGTGGTTTGTCCTTTTATTGCAATCGCCACCAGTTTGCCGTCAATGGTCTGGCTTATTTGGAGCCAGCTCAGTTGGCTGGTTGTGGTTGGGTTATATCTTTGGACTGCTTCTCAAGCGTGTCGCTTTTTTGTCGAGGCAAGAAGAAGCGGGTTGCTGGAGCTTCTCGTAGTGACACCCTTGAGGAGCGAAGACGTCATCATTGGTCAATGGCGCGCGCTGCTGCGTATTTTTGCCGCTCCCATTTCCGTTCTCCTTGTGGTCCAGTTCACCGGAACGCTGCTGGCGCAGCACGCTTCCATAGGCGCTATGGCGATCGGCGGTGCGGGCCCTTTTTCTTCTTTGGCTTGGAATCTATTTGTTGCACTTGTAAACGTGCTGAGTGTAGCGGCAAATCTGGTGGCTCTCATGTGGTTTGGCATGTGGATGGGGCTCACCTCAAAAAACGCAAGCTTCGCTGTCCTCAAGACCTTGGTTTTGGTCCTGGTGCTGCCATCGCTTGCCATCACATTCGCGTCAACCTTAATAGCCGCTGCGCTAACTTTCACTCACCTTTTCGTTACCCGGCCTCCCTCCGCCACCTCCAATTCAGCCGTCATCGGGTTCCCGTTTGTGATGATGGGCCTGGCGACCGCCCTAACGCTGGTTAAAGATACCGCTTTCTTTTATTGGTCGCGTAGCAGGTTGTGTAACGACTTTCGCACGCAGGCCACCCGGGCGGTTGCTTCCACAACGCAATACCCAGGATCGGGCACAACATCCGTCGTCCCATTACCACCTGTGCTTTCCAATCAGTGACCACGAAAGTTTTTCTTTTTGCGTTCACCCCGTAATCAAACCTTCTTACCTATGGCTGGTCCCGAGCAACTTACCCGCGTTTCCTCTCTCAAGAGCGTCGATGCTTTTCGCACCCATCTTCGGCGGCTTGGTCAGTCTTTGGATTGCGATGATAAGGTTTTGCAGGGAGCCGAGTCGCCGCTAACACGACCGGTTGAGTCGGTCCAGCTTAATGGCAAACAAATCGGTAACCGTTACGCCATCCAGCCGATGGAAGGGTGGGACGGTACCAACGTTGGCGGCATTACCGAAGATGTCGTGCGCCGTTGGCAGCGGTTCGGCAGGAGCGGCGCGAAACTCATTTGTGGTGGCGAAGCCATGGCAGTTCGCCCGGACGGTCGGGCAAATCCAAATCAGCTCATCATCTCCGAAGCCAACAAGGCAGATTTAGCCAAGTTGCGCGAAGTGTTGGTGACCTCCCATAGGGAATGCCACGGGACGACGAACGATCTCGTCATTGGTTTTCAACTCACCCATTCGGGCCGATTCTGCAAACCAACCGACAAGAAGCGATTGGAACCGCGCGTGGCCTATCGCCATCCAATACTGGACAAGAAGTTCAACGTGACCAGCGACAGCCAGGTGTTCACGGATTCAGAGGTGGAAGCGCTCATCCAGGACTACATCCACGCAGCACGCATCGCCTGGGAGGCAGGCGCGGATTTCGTTGATATCAAACATTGCCACGGTTATCTCCTGCACGAATTCCTGAGCGCGTTTCATCGGCCAGGTAAATTCGGCGGTTCGTTTGAGAATCGCACAGCGATCCTCAGACAGATCGTTGATGGCGTCAGAGCTGATGGAAATCCGATTGAGATTGCGGTTCGGCTGAGCGCTTTTGACCTAGTACCGTTTAAGCCCGATCCAGCACGTTCCACTCCGGGCAAACCTGGCCCAGGCATCCCAGAAAGCTTCTCGCATTGTTTGCCGTACGAATACGGCTTTGGCGTTAATCCCGAAAACCCAGTTGAACTTGAGCTGGCTGAGGCATCGAGGTTTGTGGATTTGTGCGCGAGTTTAGGGATCAAGCTCGTTAACCTGAGCGCTGGCTCACCTTATTACAATCCACACATTCAGCGGCCGGCGGCGTATCCTCCTTCGGATGGGTATCAACCTCCGGAGGACCCTTTGGTGGGTGTGGCGCGACAAATTGACGCGGTGCGGCAATTGCGTGCTCGCGCCAGCGGGAATCTTGTGGTGGTCGGTTCTGCCTACAGCTATCTGCAGGAGTTTCTTCCGCATGTGGCCCAATACGTCGTGCGCACTGGTTGGGCTGACATTGTGGGGCTTGGGAGGATGGTGCTGTCTTACCCCGAAGTGTTCGACGATGTGTTGAAGGGCAAAGATCTTAATGCGAAACGGCTTTGCCGCACATTTAGTGACTGCACCACTGCTCCCCGTAACGGCCTGGTGAGTGGTTGTTATCCACTCGATGGGTATTACGCCGATCGGCCCGAGGGAAAACAGTTGAAGCAAATCAAGCAGGCTGCCCGGGCATCTTCATAGGTCTGGGAGCGCCGCCGTCTCACCCGCATGATGCGGCTAGTGAACACAACTCGCCGCCGATACGCCGGGGCCCAGGCTTTATTTTCCACCAATCAATGCTTTGAATTCAGGCAGCGTGCGCAGCGCATTAAAGCGTGGGTCGGTGCGAACTTCTGCTAAAAGATCTCGTGCTCTCGGATCGCGTGTTTTGCGGTCAGCACTCATTTTGAGAGCCTGTCGCAGGGCTTGCAACGCCTCATGCGATTTGCCCAGGAGCGACCGCAGCGCGGCCAGGTCGTATAAAGGTTCAGGAGAGTCAGGAAGCGCTCGAACCAGTTTTTCCAACGTGATCTCCAACCGACCGTAGTCGCCTACCGAGGCGAGTTGTTGCGCTGTCTGCAGTAGAGCATTCACGTCCAGCGCGGGATCGGCCAACACTTTGTCCAGTGTTTGGACCTGCAGGCTGCCATTGTGCAGGTCAGCATATGCTTCTGCCAGAGCAACGCCGGCTTCGATATCGGTTGGATTGTTCGTAAATCGCATGGACAGGAGATTTGCGACTTGCTGGAGTTTTACGGTATTGGACAGCATGCTGTAGACTGGCAGCAAAGCTCGGAACAAGGAAACTGGAACATTGCTGCCGCCTAACACCTGATCCAATGTGTGCAAGGCGGCGTCGGTCTGGCCCAATTGGAAGTATTCGCTCGCCAGGTTGAGGACACCCTGTAAATCGCCCGGATTTTCACGAACCATCTGCTCCATTTTTTCCGGGTTGAGGCTCGTTCGTTGTATTTTCCAATCTTTAAGGCGATTCACTAGATCGATAAGGCTCGAATTATAGGGATCCAGCTTTTGGCTTGTTTGAGCGAGAAGCAGAGCGTCGTCGAATCGCTGGACTTCAGGGCTCACTAGTAAATTCACATACCGAAACAGAACGTCCGGGCTATAGGGACAAAGGGCAAATGACTGCCGGAAAGCGAAATCGGCTTCCTTAATCATTTGCTTGCGCCTCTCGCTTCCGGGCTTGGAGGCCGCGATTCGCCAGTTGTAAACGCCACCGATGGAACTGCGAAGCTTGGAGAAGGATTTCTGCGCCTGGTCGTCTCGGATGAATTTCCGGTCGCCGGTGAATCCCTGAAAATCCCTGCGCAGGTAAACTCGTTCAGCCCATTTGGCGATTTCCTTGATTGGTGTGTCGTAGTTGATCCAATTGCCGATGAGACGCGCGCAATACTGGCTCCAGAAATCGTGGTCGGCTTTAACAATGTCGCCGCTGAACTCTGGCAACTGTTGCCGATTGATTTTCATGATAATTCCGTATGGCGTCAGGTATGGATACATCCAATCCAGTGGGAAGCTTTCCTCGATGAAAAATTCATTTTTGGGATTGCGGTCGAATATGACTTTCGCCAACAGG
>Ga0306923_10005359_pt1 | contig 12498 bp, 10 predicted proteins | sample sta12Can44000108_FD_203841 | JGI IMG/M metagenome (GOLD analysis project Ga0306923, IMG submission 203841) | Lab enrichment of tropical soil microbial communities from Luquillo Experimental Forest, Puerto Rico - statanox.12C.anox.44.000.108 (v2)... | ecosystem: Environmental > Terrestrial >...
GAGGTTCGAGCTCGCGGACGCGAGCGGGTTGTTCACGTCGTGGCCGAACCCGGCCGCGAGCCGGCCGACCGCGGCGAGCCGCTCGGTCTCGAGCCGCGCCCGCTCGCTCGCGGCGAGGTCGGCGAGGGCCTGCTCGCGCTCGGCCGCCGCCGCACCCTCCCGCGCCCTCATGCGCCGGTAGAGGAGCGCGCTCGCCGTGCCGTAGAACGTGCAGCTCCCGAACGCGGCCACGAGGAAGCCGAGCTGCGCCGGCGAGTATCCGGCCTGAGCGACGAAGGCGAGCGCCGCCGCGGTCGCGCCGATCCCGGCGGCTAGCGTGACCGCGGGCTCGTCCGGGATCGCGATCGTGAGGACGAGCGGCAAGAAGCAGACGAACGAGAGGTACGGGCTCGCCGCGCCCCCGGAGCCGGCGGCGAGCAGCGCGAACCCGAGGACCAGCGCGAGGATCGACGCGACGAGCGCGCCCCGGAGGGCGCGCGCGTCCGCGACGCGGGACAGCACGAGGTCGGCCGCGAGCAGCGCGGCCGAGACCAGGAGCCGGCCGGCGAGGACGAGGTGGTCGCCCGCGCCGTAGAGCGCGAGGTCGACGGCGAGGAAGCCCAGGTTGAGGAGCTGGACGAGGCGCAGGACCCGACGGCGCTCGGGCGCGACCGCCTCGGTCCGCTGTGCTGTCGCAGACGCCGACATCCGTGCCCCCGCCCGGGTGGTCTCGGCGGCAGTGTACCGGATCGGGCCGATCGTGGGCTGCGGTCGAGGGGCACTCCGCGCCCGGGCTCGCGGGATCAGAACCTCCCGGCCAGCCCGAAGGAGAGCGCGCCCGCGGGCCCGAGCCCGACCGTCGGCGCGAGCGCGAACGGCGCGAGATCGGCGGCCCGGTAGCGGTCGCGGGCGTGCACGAGGTCCGTCGGCTGCGTCAGGATCTGGGCCTCGCCGATGCCGAGGCCGATCGCGAACGTGAGCACGCCGGTCGCGACGCTCCGGCCCGCGAAGCCCGCCCCGATGCCGAGCCCGGCGTTGATCAACGCGTTGGACGCGTGCGCGATCGGCCCGCTCCCGAGCGCCTGGTTCCGCGCGCCGAGCTCGAGGGTCTGCTCGAGCTCGCCGACGACCGCGCATGGATCGGCGCCCGGCCGCGGGGGCGGAGGCGATACCGCCACCGGGAAGAAGAGGAGCTGCACGAACGCGAGCGCGCCGCTCGCCGCGCCCGCCGCGAGGAGGGCCCGCGTGGCCCGGTCCTGGTTGAACGGGATGGCGGCGAGCTGGCCGACGACGAGCGCCCCGTCGATGACGCCCCAGGTGATGCTCCAGCGGCGCGCCGGTCCGTACGCCTCGGCGAGCTGGTCGCGCAGGAAGGCCGTCCGGGCCTCGACGGGCACGGCCGCGATCGGCGCGGCATCCCCCGGGCACTCCGGCTCCGCCCGTGCCGTCCCTGCGAGCGCCCACGCGACGAGCGCGCACGCCGCGACCGCGCGCCCGCGCGAACTCCTGCCCCACATCCGAGGCGCCCCGCCTTGCACGCGGCGGGATTAGCACCCCTCCGACCCGAAGGCGAGCGGTGGAAGTATCCGCGGGCGAGTACCCGCGTGGAGCGCCGCACGAAAAGATCGTCTGCGGCACCGTCTCGCGGTAAGGGAGGCATCCCATGCTCGCTACCCTGTTCCTGCAGCCTCCTTCGTTCGACGGATTCGACGGGGGCGCGGGGTCCCGCTACCAGGCGCGCCGCGAGGTTCGCTCGTTCTGGTTCCCGACCTGGCTCGCCCAGCTCGCCGCGCTCGTGCCCGGCAGCCGCCTCGTGGACGCGCCACCCGCGCGCCTCTCCCTCGCGGACGTGCTCCCGCTCGCGCGCGACCACGAGCTCGTCGTGATGCACACCTCGACCCCTTCGTTCGCGTCGGACGCGCGCGTCGCGGAGGCGCTCAAGCGCGAGAACCCGAAGCTCGTCATCGGCCTCGTCGGCGCCGGCGTCGCCGTCGATCGCGGCGGCAGCCTCGCGCGCGCGCCCGCGGTCGACTTCGTCGCGGGGAACGAGTTCGACTTCGCGATCCGAGAGGTCGCCGAGGGGCGGCCGCTCGCCGAGGTGGCCGGCCTGTCCTGGCGCGACGCGTCCGGCCGCGTGGTCCACAACCCCGAGCGCGCCACGCTCGAGGACATGGACGCGCTGCCGTTCGTCACCCCGGTGTACGCCCGCGATCTGCGGATCGAGGACTACTTCATCGGCTACCTCCTCCACCCGTACGTGTCGCTCTACACCGGGCGCGGCTGTCGGAGCCGCTGCACGTTCTGCCTCTGGCCGCAGACCGTCGGGGGCCACCGCTATCGAACGCGCAGCGTGAAGCACGTCGCGGACGAGATCGCCTGGGCGAAGCAGGCGCTCCCCCAGGTGAAGGAGTTCTTCTTCGACGACGACACGTTCACCGACGACCTGCCGCGCGCCGAGGCGATCGCGCGCGAGATGCGCCGCGTCGGCGTCGTCTGGTCGTGCAACGCCAAGGCGAACGTGCCGCGCAAGACGCTCGAGGTGCTGAAGGACAACGGCCTGCGCCTGCTGCTCGTCGGCTACGAGTCCGGAAACCAGGGCATCCTGAACAACGTGAAGAAGGGGCTCCGCCTCGACGTGGCGAAGCGCTTCACGGACGACTGCCACGATCTCGGCATCGGCATCCACGGAACGTTCATCCTCGGGCTGCCCGGCGAGACGCGGGAGACGATCGAGGAGACGATCCGGTTCGCCTGCGAGCTCGACCCGCACACGGTCCAGGTGTCGCTCGCCGCCCCGTACCCCGGAACCGAGCTCTACAGCCAGGCGGTCGCGGAGGGCTGGCTCGACGCGGCGCACGCGGAGCTGGTCGACGAGCACGGCGCGCAGCTCGCCCCGCTCCACTACCCTCACCTCTCCCACGGCGAGATCCACGCGGCGCTCGAGACCTTCTACCGACGGTTCTACTTCCGTCGGAGCAAGATCGCCGAGATCGTCGGCGAGATGGTGCGGAGCCCGCACATGATGAAGCGGCGCCTGCGCGAGGGCGTCGAGTTCTTCCAGTTCCTCCGCACCCGGCGCGGCCACGCGCCCTCGGCGAACGCGTCCTGAGCGCGCCGTGACCCGCGCCGCCCTCGTCCTCGGCCTCGTCGGCCTCGCCGCGGCGACCGCGCTCGTCGCGCGGACGGGCTTCGCGACCGTCCTCGGCGCTTTCGCGGGCGCGGGCGCGGGGGTGCTCTGGGCGAGCCTCGTCCACTTCCTCCCGATAACGTTGAACGCGCGCGCGTGGCAGCTCCTCGTGGGCCGCGGCCGGGGCCGGTCGCTCCCGTTCTTCACGTGGGTCGTCTGGGTGCGCGAGGCGGTGAACGGGCTGCTCCCGGTCGCGCGGGTCGGCGGCGAGGTGGCCTCGGCCGGGCTCCTCATGCGGCGCGGGATCCCCGGGCCGCAGGCGGGCGCGAGCCTCGTCGCCGACATGACGGTGAGCCTCGTCACGCAGCTCGCCTTCACGATCGCCGGGGTCGGCATCCTCGCCGCGCGCGCGCCGGGGGCGCCGCTCGCGCGGACCGCGGCGCTCGCGGTCGCCGTCGCGGTGCCGGTCGTCGCGCTGGTGGTGGCGGTGCAGCGCGCGGGCGCATTCGAGCGGATCGCCCGGGTCGCCTGGACCCTCACCGGACGGCGCATCACCGCGCTGGTGGGGAGCGCGCGGCGGCTCGACCGCGCGACCCGCGCCGTGTATCGGCGGCGCGGGCGCGTGCTCCGGTGCGCGGCGTGGCAGCTCGCCGGGTGGGCGGCCGGCGCGCTCGAGATCTGGGCGTTCCTCGTCTTCGTCGGCCACCGGATCTCGCCCGCGGACGCGATCGCCGTCGAGGCGGTGGTTCAGGCGCTCTCGAGCGCGGCGTTCGTCGTCCCCGGCGCGCTCGGGGTCCAGGAGGGCGCGTTCGTGGCGGTCGGCGCGGCGGTGGGGCTCCCGGGCGACACCGCGCTCGCGCTCGCGCTGGCGCGGCGGGCCCGCGACGTCATCGTGTTCGTGCCGGCCCTCGTCGGGTGGCAGGCGTTCGAGGCGCGCCGCCTCGTCGCCGGCGGCGGGGCGCGGCCGCGCCCGGGGGGCGCGCTCCAGTGACCGCGCCGGCCGCCGCTCGCGCCGCCCCCATCCGCGTCGTCGTGACCGCGGACGACTTCGGGGCCTCTCCCGCGGTGAACGCCGCGATCGTCCGGGCCCACCGGGAGGGCGTGCTCACCAGCGCGAGCCTCATGGTCACGGGCGCTGCCTTCGACGAGGCGGTCGCCCTCGCGCGGGCGACGCCCACGCTCGCGGTCGGGCTCCACCTCGCCCTCGCGGACGCGCGCCCAGCGCTCCCCGCCGGCGAGCTGCCGCACCTCACGGAGGGAGACGGACGGCTGCCGCGCGACCCCGCCCGCGCCGGCCTGGCGCTCGCGGCGAGCGGCGCCGCGCGGCGGGAGCTCGCGCGAGAGATCGCCGCCCAGTTCGAGCGGTTCGCCGCGACGGGCCTCCCGCTCTCGCACGTCGACGGCCACCACCACCTGCACGTGCACCCCGCCGTGTTCCCGGCGGTCGCGGAGCACGCGGCGCGCGCGGGCGCACGCGCGGTCCGGCTCCCGTGCGAGGGGCTGCGCGCGCTGGCCGACGCGTCGCCCCGCCGCGCGGCGCTCGACGCGGCCGTGCTGGGGGTCCTCGGCCGCACCTGGCGATCCCTCGCGCGCCGCCGAGGCCTCCGCTTCGCGGCCCGCGTCCACGGCGTCGTCCGGAGCGGCGCGATGGACGCGGCGTACCTCGCCGCGCTCGTCGCCCGGCTCGAGCCCGGCGTCACCGAGATCTTCCTCCACCCCTCGGTCGAGCCCGCAGCGCCCGCCGCGCCGCGGGGGCCGAACGCGGGCGACCTCGCCGCGCTCGTCTCACCGACCGTCCGCGCGGCGCTCGCCGCCCGCGGCGCGGCGCTCACCAGCTGGACGGCGACGGAGGCCCCGTGACGGCCCTCGCGGACGCGCTCCTCGGTGCGACGGCGCTCGCCTGGGTGTACTGGGCGATCGCGCTCGTCTCGGTCCGCCGCCATTTCCGCGGCGCGCCGCCGCCTCCGGCGGCGCTCCCGCCGGTCTCGCTCCTCAAGCCGGTCCGCGGGATCGACCCCGGCGCGGACGGGGCGCTCGAGAGCTTCTTCCGGCTCGACTACCCGGCGTACGAGATCGTGTTCGGCGTGCAGGACGCGAGCGACCCCGTCGTCCCGCACCTGGAGCGGCTCCGCGCCGAGCACCCCGACGTCCCCGCGCGCCTCGTGGTCGCGGCCGCGCCGGGGCCGAACCGGAAGGCGTGCGTGCTCGACGCGCTCGCCCGCGCGGCGCGCCACGAGGTGCTCGTCGCGACGGACGCTGACATGTCCGTCGCGCCCGGATGGCTGCGCGACGTGGTGGCGGCGCTCTCCCCGGAAGACGTGGGGCTCGTCACCTGCCCGTACCGCGCGGCGGACCCCGGCTCGCTCGCCGCCCGGCTCGAGGCGCTGCACATGGGCGTCACGTTCCTCCCCTCGGCCGTCGTCGCGAGCCGCCTCTTCCGGATGCCGTTCGCGATGGGCTCGACGATGGCGCTCCGGCGCAGCGACCTCGACGCCGTCGGCGGGTTCGCGGCGCTCGCGCCGTTCCTCGCGGACGACTACGAGCTCGGCGCGCGCGTCGGCGCGCTCGGGCGGCGCGTCGTCCTCTCCTCGCACGTCGTCTCGAGCGTGCTCGGCCGGCCGCGCTTCCGCGAGGTGTGGCAGCGCGAGGTCCGCTGGTCCCGCTGCGCGCGCGCGGGCCAGACCGCCGGGCACCTGGGGTACGCGCTCACGTTCGCGACGCCGCTGGCAGCGGCCGCGCTCGTCGCCTCCCGCTTCGCGCCTGCGGGGTGGGCGGCGCTCGCCGGATCGCTCGCGCTCCGCTGGGTGGTCGCGGCCGGCATGGCTCGCGCGACCGGGGACGCCGCGTCGTTGCGCGCCCTCGCGCTCCTGCCGCTCCGCGACGCGTTGACCGCCGTGGTCTGGGCGACGGCGCTGCTGGGCCGGCGGGTCGTCTGGCGCGGGCACGTCTTCGAGGTGGATCGATCCGGCCGGCTTCACGAGCTCGCAGGGGGAGCATCCGAGCTCGCCCCCGCTGGCTCGCAGCGCGCCTGAGCCGCGCGGCCGTGCCAGATGTCCCGCCCGGGCGGCCCCAGAGGACCGCGCGATGATCTCTTAACTCCATCGCTGCCGAGGGGTGAAATGGCCTGACGAGGTCCATTATGAATGGCCTCATGAGGTCGATATTCTGCGCTGCCCTCGCGCTCTCGTGCGCGACGGGATCCGTCGTTCGGAAGACGCCTCCGCCCGAGACCCCGACCGCGTTTGCGAAGCCGGTGCCGGACGCCGAGGCCTACGGCACCACGCGCGACCCGTATCCGCTGCCGGGGATCGATCAGACCACGGTGGCCGTCGCGGCGGAACCGGGCCACCACGCCGCCGTGGAGCGCGTCCTCGAACCCGCCCTGACGCCGGCGCAGTTCACGGAGCTCGACCTCGCGTTCCCGGAGTGCGCCTGGACGATGGGTCCGTTCGGGCCGCCTCACGCGACGCTCGTCCCCGTGGCGCAGCGGGTCTCTCCCTGAGTCACGGGGCGATCCGGGCCGGCGCGAGCGGCCAAGGCTCGCCGGCCCGGGGGAGCCGCTCGTAGCGGGGACGACCTTCCCGCACGCCGTGGGCCGGTGTGATCGTTGACCGCTCCGCTCGGACCGGCCAAGTTCCTGGGCGCACCCGCCAGTCCCGAGGGAAGCAGCCCGTGCTCACGTTCGTGTGCGATCGCTGCGGCACCGTCGGACGCGCGCCCGCTCCGGGCGCAGCGCAGTGCTCGACGTGCGGAAACGTGGCGATCGCCGGCCCCGCCGGCGATCCGGCGGCGGCGACTCCCCGGAGCGCGGGCGTCGACGCGAGCCGGATGGCGACACCCGTCCCGCCTCGCCTCGCAACGCTCTGGGTTCGCCCCGGTCCGGAGGAGAGCCCGACGCCGGAGCCCCTGCCGATCCCGCCGCGGCGAAGCGCCGTCCGGAGCGCCGCGACGGTGCTCGCCCTGCTCACCTCCGGAGCCGCCCTCGCCCTTGGCGCGGTCGCCGCGCTGCGCGGCGGAGCGGGGGCGCCGGACCGGCCGGCGACGGGGGGCGAGCCGGCTTCGCTCGCTCCCGCGCCCGCGGCTGCCGCGCCTGCGGACGTCGCCGCGCCCGCCCCGACCCCGCGCGCCGCGCCGCTCGGCGAGGTACAGCCGACCCTCGCCGCGACCTCGAGGAGGGCCGTCCGAACAGCGACGGCCGCGGCCCCCGCAGCGGCGTCGCGCGCCGGGATCGCCCCCCGGATCGGCGCGCTCCGGGACCCGACGCCCGCGGATCGCCGCTGCGTCCCGCGGGCGCTGCGCGGGCGCCGCGAGCTGACCGGGCGGCTACCGCCCGAGGTCGCGTTGCGGTTCCAGGTGGCGGCGAGCGGCGCCGTCGGGCGCATCGAGCTGCTCGGCGACGTCGACGACCGCGAGATCGCCTCCGCGATCGAGGAGGCCGTGCGCGGTTGTCCGTTCCTCCCGGGCTCCGACGAGGCGGGGCGCCCCACCGCGCTCCCGGTCGTCATGCGGATCCGCTTCTCGTCCGGCGGGGCGTTCTGACGCCGGCGTCCATGCGGTCGGCGCGCGCGCGCCGACCGCGGTGGCGGAATCACCGGACCGCGAGCGCGAGGAGGAGCTGGCCCGCGTAGTAGAGGGGCAGCCCGACGACGCGGTTGACGAACCCGGGGCGCACGAAGCGATCGCGCGCGACGAGCAGGTCTGAAGCGTAGAACAGCGTCGCGCCGGCCCGGATCTCGGGTCGGTCGACGCCGAGCGCGAGCCAGAGCATCGCCGTGATCACGACGCAGTAGGCGACGACGGGCGTGCGCAGCGCGTCGAGGTGCGGCCAGAGCCAGCGGAGCGCGGCGCCCGTGATCGCCGCGACGGCGAGGCCGACGACCGCCGACGGCCGCGCCACGCCCGCGAACGCGACCGCGTAGGCGACGTGCGCGAGGAGGAACGCGCCGAGGCCGGCGAGGAACGCGGCGCGCCGCGACGAGAGGAGCAGCGCGTCGCCGACGACGGAGAGCGCGAGCCCCGTCAGGATCCCGCGGCCGAGCGCCCCCTCCACGCCGCGAGCGAGGGCGACCGCGATGAACGCCGCGGACGCGCCGAGCTTGCCGGCCGCGCGCAGGGCGCGCGCGCCGCGCGCGTCGGCCCAGAGGTGGACGGCGAGGAGCGTCGGGATGAGAGCGATGGCCGCGGCGCGCACGCGATCACCGACCGCCGGCGCCGCCGTCCGGCACCACGAGGCGCATCCCGGGGGAGATCCGATCGGGATCGGCGACCGTCTCCCGATTGGCGCGGTGGAGGCGCGGCCAGGCCGTGGCGGCGCCGAGGTGACGCCCCGCGATCCGCCAGAGCGAGTCGCCGCGAACGACCACCACCACCTCGCCCGGTGCCTCGGCGGGAGGCCGAGGCGCGGGAGCGGCCAGCGAGGCCGGCGCCGGCGCGCGCTCTTCCACGGTTCGTGAATCCGGAGGTGGCGGCGGGGCCGAGACCGACGAGGCGGAGATCGGCGCAGGAGTCGGCGCCGGCGCCGCGGCCGCCAGCCGCGTGACGGCCGGCGGCGGGGCGGCCTGCTCGACGGACGGCGCGCGCGCCCAGCGCAGGCGCAGCGCCGCCGCGACGATGGCCGCGACGGCGAGCGAGGAGACGCGGAGCGGCAGCGGCGCCCAGGGGGAGGCCGGGGTCGAGATCGCGGTCGCGTGCGTCGTGGTCGCAGCCAGCGGCGCGATCGAGATCCGGGGCGCCTTTGGGGTCGGGGTCGGCGTCGCGAGCCGGGTCGAGGTCGAGGTCGAGGTCGCGAGCCGAATCAGGGTCGGGGTCGCGAGCCGGGTCGCGGTCGCGGTCGGGGTCGGGCTCGAGATCGCGGTCGCGGTCGCGGTCGCGGTCGCGGTCGGGGTCGGGGTCGAGATCGCGGTCGCGGTCGGGGTCGCGGTCGGGGTCGGGGTCGGGGTCGAGATCGCGGTCGCGGTCGGGGTCTGGGTCGAGGTCGAGGTCATGCGACCCACCGTGCACTCGCCTTCCCTGACGGTCGCGGCCGAGCGCGCGTCCCCACGCCGCGCCCCGCTCGCCGCCGCCTCGACCGCGGCGGGCGGCATCGCGCGCTGCCGCCGGACGGCCTCCGGCTCGAGGACGCGGTCGAGGTCCAGCACGAGCAGCATGCCGCTCTCGTGAACGGCGACGCCGATCAGCAGCTCCCCGGCCACGGCGAGCCCGCGTGGAAGCGCCAGCGCGGCGGGATCGACCGTCGCGAGCCCGGTGACTCCGTCCGTGAGCAACGCGCACGGGCCGACGTCCGCCGGACCGTGAACGACGAGCAGGGCCTGGCGACCGCCCCGCGCCCCGACGCCCAGGCGGACGCCCAGATCGACGACGGCGAGGATCTCGCCGCGCAGGGCGAGCACGCCGGAGAGTGCAGCGGGCGCGCCCGGGACGAACGTCACGGGCGGCGGCTCGAGCACCTCGCGGGCGCGGCTCACGGCGACGGCGCACGCGAGGCCGCCGACCTCGAAGGTGAGCACCTGCACTGCCTGTCAGGCTATCACGGCCGCGGGTCCGCCCGCGCCTGCGCAGGCGACACCGTGCGAGCATGCGGGGCGGTGGGCATCTTCGCGCCATCTCCCCACGTCGCGCGCCCCGGCTACTTCCGCTCGATGACGCCGCAGGCGATCCGCGCGCCCGAATTCCCGGCCGGATCGGTCCGCTCGTCGTCCGGATCGGCGTGGATCACGAGCGCGGTGCCGTCGGGCCCGAACAGCGACCCCTCTCCCGGTCCGAGGCTCGCGCCCCGCGCGGTGAAAGCACCCTTCGCCTTGCCGTCCGGGCCCACCTCGAGGTTCGCGAGATCCCCGACGTGGGCGCCCTCCGGGTTCAGGACCCCGTGCTTCCGGCCCGTCGGGTTGAAGTGCGGCCCCGCGGACTTGAAGTCGGGCGGCTCGCACTTGCCGACCGCGTGGACGTGGATGCCGTGCTTGCCGGGCGCAAGCCCCGCGACCTGCACCTGCACCTGGACGCCGGCGTCGACGGGCTTGAAGGTAGCCGTTCCGATCTGCTTCCCCTGGGCGTTCTTCAGCGCGGCGCGGGCGGCTGGCGCGGCGGCGGCGACCATCGGTGCGGCGGCGAGGACGATCCCGAGGGCTCGAGCGGCTCTGGTCATGGCCCCTGGTTAGTGAACCCCAGGCCCTCGCCGTGCTCGTCCCGGCAGGGGTCACGGTCCGCGCGAGCGCGCACCGCGCGGCCCGCTCAGTCGCGCCAGTACGTCCACTTCACGAGGAGCGCGTCCGTCACGGGCCCACGGAAGAGGGCGGGCGAGCCGATCCGCGCGGAGACCGCCCCGTCCGACGCGGGGAGCTCCTGCTGCGACCGGGTGTAGACGAGGAAGAGCGCCGACCCGAGCCGGTACTCCCATCGGAGCACGACGTTCACGTTCACGACCGCCTCGTGCGCCGCGGGGCTCGCGCCGTACGCGACGGGTGCGAGGTCGGCGACCGCGACGCGCGCGCGACCGGGGAGCACCGCTCCCCAGAAGTCGGACCCGAACCGGATCGCCGAGGTGAAGAGCTGGGCGTAGACCTGGGCGCTCAGCCGAGGAGTGAAGACGAGCTGCTGCCGCAGCGTCAGGGAGAGGAACTCGGCGTGCTCGTCGCCGAAGACGGCGGTGTCGCCCACCGTCTCGACCCAGCGCGGCCCCTGCGGCTTGCGGCCGTACGCGCCGTCCAGCCGCGTCTCGAGGCGGGCGTGCGGGGTCCAGCTCGCGGAGAGGTCCCAGCCCACGCCGGTGGCCGGTCGGAACGGCCCCTTGCGCACGGTGCGGAACGCGAACACGTCGCCGCTCGCCTGCAGTCGGCGGCTCGGGTCGGAGCCGAAGATCAGCGCGACGACGACGTCGCCGATCCGCTCGAACGGGACGCCCGCGTACGCGATCTCGCGCGTGTCGTACTGCGGGATCTCGACGCCGAGCTTCACGCCGACCGTCTGGTAGCCGGGCAGCTGAAGCTTCGAGGTGATCGACGAGTTGACTCCTCGTGGGAGTCGCCCGTCGGCCGCCCAGTTGAGGTCGAGCACGTAGTCCACCTGGAACGAGTGGAACGGCCCGAACCCGCTCGGGCGGACGTAGTGCAGGTCGAGATCGGCCCACTGATAGTCCGAGTACGGCTGGAACCCGACGGCGTTCAGGTCCAGCTTTCGCCCCTGGTACACGTACACGACGTCGAATCGCCACGGCTCGCCGCCGAGCTTGCCCGCCCGCAGGTGGCCGCCGAGCCCGAGGTCGCCGTCGCCCAGCACGGTCCCATCCCGGAGCGTGCGCCCGCCGGGCGGACCACCGACCGCCTGCGACACCTCCACCTGGGCGAACCCGCCCCACTCGCCCGGGACCTTCAGGTCGAGCCCGAGCGCGTTCGCGCCGTGCGACGCGCAGTTCGCGGCGACGTAGTCCGCCTCGGTGGCGAACTCCGCGCGCGTGCAGCGCGCCTCGAGCGGTGTCGCGGCAGTGAAGGTGACCCCCGCGCTTCCGCCGCCGACGCGCTGGCGCGCTACCGCGGCGAACGAGTTGACGCCGACCGGGTGCGCGCCCGGCAGCGCGTCCTCCGGGCCGAGGTGGAACGGCTGCGCGAGGTGCAGGTGCCAGCGCCGGTCCGGCCGCGCCTCGTACGACGCGAGCGTCGCTGCGTTCGGGTTCGTGTAGGCGACCGGAACGAGCGACGAGTTCCCCGCTCCCGTGACGACCGCGTCGAGCACGCCGACGTCGAGCCCCTCGCGCGCGACGCCGGTCACCTTCGCCGCAGCGAGGATCGGCGCGCCGAGGCCGATCCGCCGGGAGTAGAAGAGCTGCTGCGGGGAGCCGTACTCGCTGCCGACGGGCTGGAAGATGTCGAGCCCCTCGAGGAAGAAGGGGCGCTTCTCGGGGAAGAACGGCTCGGAGTTGGAGAGGTTCTGGATGACCTGGTCGGTCTCGACCTGGCCGAAGTCGGGGTTCAGCGTGCCCGTGAGCGTGAGCCGCCTCGCGAGTGCGGTCTTGAAGTCGAGCCCGACGTCGAGCGAGGGATCGACGAGGCGCGGGTCCGGGCGGCTCGGATCCGAGAACTGCGGGCGGAGCGTCGTCCGCGCGGCGGCGTAGGGCAAGAGCTCGAGGCCGTGACGGGGCCTCACGTCCACGAGCCCCTCGAGCGTCCCGAACCGCGAGACGACGAGGCCTCCCGGGTTCACCGGGTTCGCCTCGCGCGGGACCAGGACGGAGTCGAACACCTGGTGCGTGCGCGGGACGGTGCGGCGCACGAGGATGCCCCAGCGCTGCGCGCGCGCCGCCGAGAAGCGGAGCTGCCGGAACGGGATCGCGAGCTCGACGGACCACCCGTGCGCGTCGACGGACACGGCGGCGTCCCAGACCGCGTCCCAGCTCTCCGTCG
>Ga0306923_10005364_pt1 | contig 12495 bp, 13 predicted proteins | sample sta12Can44000108_FD_203841 | JGI IMG/M metagenome (GOLD analysis project Ga0306923, IMG submission 203841) | Lab enrichment of tropical soil microbial communities from Luquillo Experimental Forest, Puerto Rico - statanox.12C.anox.44.000.108 (v2)... | ecosystem: Environmental > Terrestrial >...
GCCCTCTCGAGCTTCAGCGCGCCGCGCGAGACGTAACGCTGCGGCGCCGCGCCCTCCTTCACCCGGAGCGGCGCGTCCGCGGCGACGAGCTGGCCGGGCTTGTCCACCCGCTGCTCGCCGGCGACCACGGCGCCCGCCATCACGAGCGCCTGCGCCTTTGCGCGGGACTCCGCGAGGCCGCGCTCGACGAGCAGGAGGTCGACGCGCTGCTTCTTCGGGGAACTCACGCGCGGGTCATAGCACGGCGCGCCGACCACACCGCGCGGCCGCTCGTCCGCTCAGGTGTGGTGCGGGCCGTCCGAGGGTGCGGTGATGGGCCGTCCGAGGCCCCGCGATCAGGCGATACTGCGCTCTGGGCGCCCCGCGCGATCACCGGCGAGCTCGCGCGCCGCCTTCGCGATCCCCGCCGCGTCGAGTCCGAGCTGGGCGCGCTGCTTCGCCGCGACGCCGTGAGTGACGAACGCGTCGGGGAGGCCGAGACGGCGGACCTGGAGCTTGCCGAGGATCCCGCGGTCCTCGAACGCCTCGAGGCACGCGGCGCCGAAGCCGCCGGAGAGCGCGTTCTCCTCCACGGTGATCACGGAGCCCGCCGCCGAGGCGAGCTCGCAGAGGAGGTCGGCGTCGAGCGGCTTCACGAAGCGCGCGTCCATCACCGTGACCGCGAGGCCATCCTTCTCGAGCAGCGCGGCGGCGCCGAGGGCGGCCTGGAGCGTCGTGCCGATGGAGGCGATGAGGAGGTCGGGGCGCGCGCCGCCGTCGCGCGCGACGCGTCCCTTGCCCACCGGGAGCACCTTCGCCTGCGGATCGAGCGGCACGCCGAGCGCGTTGCCGCGCGGGAACCGGAACGCGAACGGGCCCGGGTGGGCGAGCGAGGTCGCGAGCACGTGGCGCAGCTCGTTCTCGTCGGACGGCGCGGCGACCACGAGGTTCGGCACGCAGCGCAGGTAGGAGAGGTCGAACGCGCCCTGGTGCGTCTTGCCGTCCGCGCCGACGAGGCCGCCGCGGTCGAGCGCGAAGGTGACCGGCAGCTCCTGCAGCGCGACGTCGTGGATGATCTGGTCGTAGGCGCGCTGGAGGAAGGTGGAGTAGATGGCGGCGACCGGGCGCAGCCCCTCGCAGGCGAGGCCGGCGGCGAACGTCACCGCGTGCTGCTCGGCGATGCCGACGTCGTAGGTCCGGTCGGGGAAGCGCTTCTTGCACTTCGCGAGGCCGGTGCCCTCGAGCATCGCGGCGGTGATCGCGACCACGCGCCGGTCCTTCTCCATATGCTCGCAGAGCGCCTCGGCGAAGAGGTCGGTGTAGGCCCGGGGGCCTTCCTTCTTCGGGATCGGCTGGCCGGTGGCCACGTCGAAGAACGACAGCGCGTGGCCGCGCGTCGCGCGATCCCCCTCGGCCGGCGCGTAGCCCTTGCCCTTGGTGGTGATGGCGTGCATCAGCACCGGCCCCTCGGTCGCCTGGAGCTTCCGGAAGAGCTCCACGAGGTGGATCACGTCGTGGCCGTCCACCGGCCCCACGTAGTGGAAGCCGAGCCCCTCGAAGAAGATGCCGGGGGACACGAGCACCTTCGTGGCGTCGATCATGTGGCGCAGGGCCGAGATCGCGTCGCCGCCCTTCGGCAGGTGCTGCAGCACGCCCTTCGCCGTCTTCTTCCAGTTGGCGAACGTCCGGCTCGCGAACTTCTTCGTGAACCACTCCGACAGCCCGCCGACGTTCGGCGAGATCGACATGTCGTTGTCGTTCAGCACGACGAGCAGGTTCGACTTGAGATAGCCGGCCTGGTTCAGGCCCTCGAACGCGATGCCACCGGTGAGCGCGCCGTCGCCGACGAGGGCGACCACCCGCCCTTCCTCGCCCTTCAGGCGCCGCGCCTCGATCATCCCGAGCGCCGCCGACACCGCGGTGGACGCGTGCCCGACCCCGAACTTGTCGTGCTCCGACTCCTTGCGCTCGGGGAAGCCGGCGAGCCCGCCGTCGGTGCGGATCGTGCGGAACCGATCGCGCCGGCCGGTGAGGATCTTGTGGGCGTAGGCCTGGTGGCCCACGTCGAAGACGAGGTCGTCGAGCGGCGACGAGTAGACGTAGTGGAGCGCCACCACGAGCTCGACCGCGCCGAGCGACGAGCCGAGGTGGCCGCCCGTCTTCGCGCAGGTCGCGACGATCTCGTCCCGGATCTCCTGGCACACCACCGGGAGCTGCTCGGGCGGGAGCCTCTTCAGATCCATCGGCGAGTCGATTCGATCGAGCAGCCGGGCCATGCGCTACCTCCTGCGAGACACGACGAAGCGCGCGAGCGCGCGGAGCGGCTCGGCGCGCGGACCGAACGGCGCCAGGTCTTCCAGCGCCTCGGCGGTGAGGGCCTCTGCGCGGCGGCGAGCCTCCGCGGGGCCGACGAGAGACGGGATCGTGGCCTTGCCGAGCGCCGCGTCCTTCCCGGCGCGCTTCCCCAGGGTCGCGGCGTCTCCCTGGAGATCGAGCAGGTCGTCCGCGATCTGGAAAGCGACCCCCAGCTTCGCGCCGACCGATCGGAACGGCTCCTCCGGGCCGCCGCCGGCCCGGGCGCCGCCGAGCACCGCGGCCTGGAGGAGCGCGCCCGTCTTCCGCGCCATGAGATCGGAGACCTCGGCCTCGGCGAGCGGCTGCCCCTCCGCCGCGATGTCGAGCGCCTGGCCCTCGACCATCCGCGCTGCGCCGCGCGCGAGCAAGAGCGCGAGCTCCGGGGCGCGGGCGTCTGGGACCGAGAGGAGGTGCGCGAAGGCGAGGGACTGCAGGCCGTCGCCCACGAGCACGGCGGTGGCCTCGTCGAAGGCCTTGTGCACGGTGGGCCGGCCGCGGCGAAGGTCGTCGTCGTCCATGCACGGGAGGTCGTCGTGCACGAGCGAGTAGGTGTGGATCATCTCGAGCGCGACCGCGAAGCGCATCGCGAGCGATCCGTCGTCGAGATCGGGGCCATCGCCGCCCACGGCCTCGGCCGCGGCGAGCGCGAGCGCGGGCCGCAGCCGCTTGCCCCCGCCGAGGAGCGCGTGCGCCATGGCCTCGGCGAGGCGGGGCGGCCCGGCGCGCCGGGCCTCGGCGCACACGGCCACCAGCCGCGCCTCGACGCGCGAGGCGATGGACTGGAGGTGGTCCTCGATCGGGAAGGCGGCGGCGCTCAAGGGGCCCGGTTCTACCACACCTTTCAAAGTTTATTGAAAGCTAGGCGGGGGCAGCCGAAGCGGCTGCCCGGGCTGCGAGGATCTCGCGGAGGCGCTCGATCAGCCGGTCCATGTCGAGCGGCTTCGTGAAGTACTCCATCGCTCCGGCGTCGAGGCCGGCGCGCTCGTCCTCCGCGCTCTTGCGGGCGCTGATGAAGATGACCGGAATCTCGGTGAACGAGGCGTTCTTCTTGATCGCGCGGCAGAGCTCGAACCCGTCGATCCAGCTCATCATCACGTCGAGCAGGATCACGTCGGGCCGGTCCACGTGCATCGCCGAGATGAGCCGCAGGCCGTTCGCCGCCTGGGCGACGTCGAAGCCCTCGAGCTCCAGCGCGAGCGTGAGCATCTCGCGCGTGTCGCGATCATCGTCGACGATGATCACCTTCGGCTTCGCCGGGACCTGCTCCGCCATCGCTCAGCGCGCCTTCCCCGCCTCGGGATCGAAGGGGACCTGCTCGTCCGCGCCGTCGGCGGTGCGCACGAGCAGATCGACCCGCCGCTCGGCGTCGTCGAGCTTGCGCGTCGCCTCGCGCGCGAGCCGCACGCCCTCGGCGAACTTCTCGATCGACTGCTCGAGGGTGAGCTTTCCCCCTTCGAGCTCGCCGACCACGCGCTCGAGCCGCGCCACCACCTCGTCGTACGCTTCGGCCGCGCCATCGGGCGCGGCGCCGGGCTGCCGCTCGGTCGCCGTGCTCACTTGTCCTCCGTTTCATCTCGTCTAACCGGATTGCCGTTGTCGATCAATGGACCGCCGTCCGCGAGCCCCATGGTCCCGGGGGGCCCGTCGCCCCCGCGGGAGGGCAAGGGATCGGCCCCGGCATCCCTCGCCTCGACGCGCACGTCGAGCCAGCCCTCCGCGAGCGCGAGCCGCAGTGCGTCACCGACCGCCGCCTCGCCGCTCGCGCGCAGCGCGCGCCCGTCCTTCAGCACGAGCGCGAAGCCGCGCGCGAGGAGCTTCGCCACGTTGGCCGGCTCGAGCCGCCCGGCGAGCCGCTCGAGCCGCAACCGCTCGCGCGGGAAGGTGCGCGCCTGCCACGCGCCGAGCCGGCGCGCCGCGTCCTCTCCGCGGCGGAGGAGCGCGCGAATCCGAGCGCGGGGCTCCTGCCGCCCGAGCCGCGCGCGAGCCTGCTCGGTCCGGGCGCGCTCCGCGCGGACCCGGCCGCGCAGGGCGGCCTCCGCCCGGTGCGAGAGATCGTCGAGCCGGTGGCGCTGCTGGGACACGAGGTGCGCAGGATCGGCGAGCTCGGCCTTCATCGCGCGGAGCGCGTCGCGGCGGGCGTCGATCGCGCGCCGCGCGGCGCGGAGCAGCCGCGCGCGGCGGGCGGCGAGCTGCTCGGCGAGGTCGTCCCGCACCGGAGCCACGAGCTGCGCCGCGTGGGTCGGGGTGGCGGCGCGCACGTCGGCGACGAGGTCGGCGATCGAGACGTCCACCTCGTGCCCGACCGCGGAGACCACCGGCACCGGGCAGGCGGCGATGGCGCGCGCGAGCCGCTCGTCGTCGAACTGCGCGAGGTCCTCGGCCGACCCGCCGCCGCGCGTCACCACCACCACGTCGCAGCCCGCGCGCGCGAGCGCCCGCACCGCCGCGGCCACCGTGGCCGCCGCGCCCTCCCCCTGCACGCGGCAGGGCGCGACGAGCACCGGCAGCCCCGGGAACCGCTGCCCGAGCACGCGGAGGAAGTCGCGGAGCGCGGCGCCGGTGGGGCTCGTCGCGACGCCCACCCGGCGCGGCAGGAACGGCAGGCGCCGCTTGCGCGCGGGATCGAGGAGCCCCTCGGCGCGGAGCTTCTCCTTCAACTGCTGGAGCGCGAGCGCCTGCGCGCCCGCCCCGCGCGGCTCGAGCTCGGTGACGACGAGCTGGTACTTCCCGTGCGGCGGGTAGATCTCCACCGAGCCGCGGGCGACCACCTCGAGCCCGTCCCGCGGCTGGAAGGGCAGCCGGCGCGCGGCCGTCGCCCAGAGCACGGAGCTCACGCAGGCACCGTCGTCCTTCAGCGAGAAGTACAGGTGGCCGCTCGACTGCCGGCGGAGGTTCGCGATCTCGCCGGCGACCCACACGTCCTTGAAGCGCGGCTCCACCGCCACGCGCAGGAGGCGCGTGAGCTCGGTGACCGAGATCTCCCGCGGCCGCACGCGCGAGAACAGGTCGCCGGTCTCACCCGGGCTCATGGCCGTCCCCTCGCGCCGCGCGTCATCATCGCTGTCCTAACGGCCCGCGCGGAGCGTGGCGAGGCGCTCGAGCAATGCGTCCACGTCGCCCTGCGACGGGAGACGCCACGGCGCGAGCGTGCGCCCCGGCCCCACGCGCACGCCGAACACGCGCGGCGGCCCGACCCGGAACGCGTCCTCGTCGGTCACGTCGTCGCCGACATAGAGCGCGACGTCGAGCCGGAGGCGGGCGAGGAGCGCCACCACCGCGTCCCCCTTGTCGGGGAACTCGGCGGGCAGGACGTTCAGCACCTTCTTGCCGCGCACGAGCCGCGCCCCGCGCAGCCGCCCCGCGGCGGCATGCACCGCCTGCTCCACCGCGCGCCAGCGCCGCTCGAGGCCATAGTGGACCGCGAGCGTGGAGCGCTTGTCCTCGAAGTACACCGGCTCGCCGTCGAGCTCGGCCTGCAGCGCGCGCTTCCACGCCTGCACCTCGGCGAGCACCTTGCGCGGGACCGGCTTCGCGTGGCCGAGCTCGAAGCCGTGGTTCCCCACCACGATGGGCGCGAGACCCTCCGAGAGCCGCACCGTGTCCTTCCACGCCCTCCCGGAGATCACCGCCACCGGCCACGACCGCGCGACGCGGCGCAGCAGGCGCTTCGTCGAGGGACGCATCGCCGCGCCGTGCGGGTCGCGCACGAGCGGCGCGAGCACCCCGTCGTAGTCGAACGCGAGGAGGGCGCGGCCGCGGGCGAGCCGCTCGAGCTCCCGGTGGTTGCGCGCGGCGAGCGGGTTCATCGCGGTGCGGGCACCGGGGAGGCGAGCGCGCCCCGGACCAGGTCGGCGAGGGCGCCGACGAACCCGGGCCGGGCGCCCACCGCAGGCGCGCGCCCGAACCACGCCGCGCCGCCCTGCTGCGCGGCCTCGCGCGCGAGGATGTCCATGTCGTAGAGCGTCTCGAGGTGCTCGGACACGAACGCGACGGGGACGCAGATCACCGCCTTCCCCCGCGCGTTGGCCCGCACCCACTCCACCGTGTCGGGGCCCAGCCACTTCGCCGGCCCCACCTTGCTCTGGTACGTGATCTTCCACTCGCCCTCGGCGAGCCCGCAGCGCTCGGCGGCGCCGCGGGACGAGGCGAGCACGTACTCCGGATACGGGTCGCCCTTCTTCACCTGCGAGAGCGGGAGCCCGTGCGCGGAGAAGACCACGAGCCGCGGCACGCCGGCCGGCGCCTGCGCGAGGGCCTCGCGGATCGTGCCCGCGAGCGCGTCGAGCCAGCCCGGGTGGTCGTGCCAGGTGCACACCTCCACGAGCGGCTTCTCGCGCGGCCACACCCGGCGCAGCTCGAGGAGGCTGCTCCGCGTCGTCGCGTTCGCCCACTGAGGGTAGAGCGGCAGCGCGAGGGCGCGCTCCGCCCCGGCGGCGAGCGCGTCGCGCACCGCCTCCTCGGTGTTCGGGTGGCCGCAGCGCATCGCGAGGTGGCAGCCGAAGCCGTCACCGAGCGCCGACTGGAGCGCCCGGGCCTGGGCCTCCGTGCCCTCCACGAGCGGCGAGCGCCCGCCGATGAGCTGGTACTTCTCCGCCGACGACGGCGCCCGCCGGCTCGAGATGAGGCGGGCGAGCGGCTTGCGGAGCGGACCCAGTGGGACGTCGAGGACGAGCGGGTCGGAGAACAGGTCGAACAGGTACGGCTCGACCTCGTCGAGATTCCGCGGGCCACCGAGGTTCATGAGGAAGACGGCGGTCTTCATCGTCGAGAGAGCCCCTCACCCCAATCGGCTTGGAGATCGGGGGGCTACGCCCCCCGATGCCCCCGGCTCGCTCCGCCATGGCCTGACCGGCCATCGGCTGCGCTCGCACCGCCGGATCAGTGAACTGCTTGACCTACACCGTCCGTGAGAACGTGTTCTTCCCCTCGGCCTGCCGCTTCGGCAGGTAGGCGTCGAACAGCATCGCCACGTTGCGCACGAGGAGCTGGCCGAGCGGCGTGACCCGCAGGACGTCGCCGTCGAAGGTGACGAGCCCGTCGTCCTGCAGCTCCTGGACGCCGGCCTTGAGATTCGCCTCGATCTCGGCGCGCGCGGCCGGCCCGAACTTCCCGGCGACCTCGCGGAGGTCGAGCCGCAGGAGGCACATCACGCGGTTGATGACGAAGCGGCGCATCACGTCGTCGTCGCTCATCGCCGCGCCGCGCTCGACCGGGAGCCGGCCCTCGAGCACGTGCTGGCTCCAGTCCTTCAGCTTGTGCGCGTTCTGGGCGTAGGCGCCACCGATGTCCGCGATCGACGTCATGCCGAAGGCGACCGTGTCCGGCGCCGGCCGGATCGTGTAGCCCTGGAAGTTCCGGTAGAGGTACCCCTCGTCCTGCGCCCGCGCGAGCTCGTCGGTCTCGAGGGCGAAGTGGTCGAGGCCGATGAGCCGGTAGCCGGCCTTCGCGAACGCCTCCACCGCCCCGAGGAACAGCTCGACCCGCTGCTCGGTCTTCGGCAGCGCCTCCTGCGGCAAGAGCCGCTGGTGCGGCTTCGACCACGGCACGTACGCGAAGCCGAACACCGCCATGCGATCCGGATGGATGGCGACGATCCGCTCGAGCGTGCTCTTCCAGGTGTCGATCGTCTGGTACGGCAGGCCGTAGATGAGGTCGAGGTTCACGCCGCCGAACCCGGCCTTGCGCGCGTGCGCCACGAGGTCGGCGGTCTCACGCTCGCCCTGGATGCGGCCCACCACCTCCTGCACCTTCGCGTCGAAGTCCTGCACGCCCATCGAGATCCGGTTGAACCCGAGGGACGCGAGGAGGTCGATCTGCGACTTCGTCGTGATCGCGGGGTCGATCTCGATCGCCTTCTCGACGTCGGGCGTCCACTCGAAGTGCCGCGCGAGGATCGCGTGGCAGCGCTCGAGCTGCTTCTCGTCGAGGAAGGTGGGCGTGCCGCCACCCCAGTGGAGCTGGCTCGCCTTGCGCCGCTGCGGGAGCCGCGCGGCCACCATCGCGACCTCCTGCTCGAGGACGTCGAGGTAGGAGTCGGCGCGCGAGTGGTCGTGCGTGGCCACCACGTTGCAGCCGCAGAACCGGCACATCTCCCGGCAGAACGGGAGGTGGACGTAGATCGAGAGCGGCTCGTCCACGCGGTTCGCGCGCGCGAGGTGCTCGGCGTAGTGGGTGGGACCGAACGCGTCCGACCACTCCGGCGCGGTGGGGTAGCTCGTGTAGCGCGGGCCGGGCCGGTCGTACTTGCGGATGAGCTCGGGGGGCGGGATGGAGATCACGCGACGCTCCTAAGGACGGAAGGCGTGCACGGCCTCGACGAGCGCCCGCACGTTCTCGGTCGGCGTCGGCGGGAGGATGCCGTGTCCGAGGTTGAAGATGTAACCGGGCTGGTGACCGGCCGCCTCGAGCATCGCGCGCGCGCGGGCGATGCAAGTCGCCTGGGGCCCGAGGAGCAGCATCGAGTCGAGGTTGCCCTGGATCGCGACGTTCGGGGCGCGGCGGCGGGCCTCGGCGATCGGGAGGCGCCAGTCGATGCCGACGACGTCGTACCCGAGCTTCGCCATCGCCTCGAGGTGGCCGGTGGTGCCGGTGGAGAACAGGATCCGCGGCACGCCCTTCCCGGCGAGCTTCTCCGCGATCCGCGCGAGGTACGGGAAGCTGAACTCCTCGAGGTCCTCGCGCGAGAGCTCGCCGAGCCAGCTCTCGAAGACCTGGACCGCGTGGCAGCCGGCGTCGATCTGCGCCTCGAGCTGGACGAGCGCGGCCTGCGTGAGCTTCTCGAACAGCGCGTGCGCCGCGGCGGGGTCGTTCCAGAGCAGCGTCTTGAGGCGCGTGAAGCCCTGGCTCCCGCCCTCCACCGCGTAGCTCGCGACCGTGAACGGACCGCCCACGAAGCCGATGAGCGGCACCGAGAGGTCGAGCGTGCGATTGATGCCGCGGATGCCGTCGAGGACGTAGCCGAGGTCCTTCTTCGGGTCGGGGATCCGGAGCGCGTCGATCGCGGCGCGGTCGCGGACCGGGTTCGCGATCTTCGGCCCGCCCTCCCGCGAGCCCTTCTCGCCCTTCTCGAACGAGAGGTCGAGGCCCATCGCCGGGAGGTGCACGAGGATGTCCGAGAACAGGATCGCGGCGTCGAGGTCGAACTCGGTGACCGCGGCCGCGGTCACCTGCGCGATGAGCTCGGGCGACCCGCACAGCTCGAGGAAGGAGACCTTCTCGCGCACCGCGCGGTAGCTGGGCTGGTAGCGGCCCGCCTGGCGCATGAGCCACACGGGAACGCGGTCGACGGCCTCGCGACGGCAGGCCCGGAGGAAGCGATCGTTCTTCGGAGTGTTCGGCATGGGGGCCGGCATCTTAGCCCGACCCGGGGCGCAGTGCAGCGTCAGCAGGCCCCGGACGGAGCGAGCCGTAGGACTGCGGCAGGAGCGCGCACCCCGCGGACGCGGACGGTCTTCCGCCGCCCGGTCTCCCCCCTGAGGAGCACCACGTCGGCCTTGCGGACCTCCAGCGCGTCGGCGAGGAACTCCACGAGCGCTGCGTTCGCCTCCCCATCCACCGGCGGCGCGGCGAGCTGGAGCTTGAGCCGCCCCTCGTGCTCGCCCACGACGCGGGTCCGGGAGGCGCGCGGCTGCACGAGGAGCTCGAGGACCACGCCCTCCGCGTCCTCGCGGAGCCACGAGCTCACTTGCCGGGTCCTGGCAGGCCGACGATCGCGATCTTCGCCTTGTCGGCGAGCCACACCATCTCGTCGCGATCCATCACGAGGGTGGAGCCCGCCTCCACGGCGAGAACGCGCGCCTTCGCCTCGCGCATCACCGCCACGGTGTCCGGGCCGACCGCCGGGAGGTCGAAGCGCCGGTCCTGGCCGGGCTTCACCGCCTTCACGACGACGGCGCCCTCCTTCGCCAGCTCGCCGCCGCGCCGGATGCAGGCGTCGGTGCCCTCGAGCGCCTCGACGGCCACTCCCACCCTGTTCTTCACGACCACCGTCTGGCCGAGGTCGAGGCGGCCGATCCCGCGCGCGAGCTCGAGGCCGTAGCGCGCGTCCTCCCACTCCTCGGCGGTGGGCTCCTGCTTGCCGAGGACACCCTCCGGCGCGAGCCGGTCCTGGAGGTACGGCGTCGGGTCCACCACCGGAAGCCCGTGCTCCTCGAGCGTCCGCGCGATCGCGCGGAGCAGGTTGTCGTCGGAGCGGACGGCGATGGTCGCGAGGACCTTGAGGCCGAGCCCGTCGAGCCAGGCGTCGCGGAAGAAGCGCGCCTTCGTGACCGCGCCGAGTAGCACCACCTGGTCGGCGCCGCCCTGCGAGAGCGTCTCGATGAGCTTGCCGAGCTCACCGAGCTTCACCCAGGTGCAGCGGTCGGCGAACGCCTCGATCGCGCGGTCGGTCTGGTTCACGTGGGCGGCCACCACCACCCGGTGGCCCGCCTTGCGCGCGCTCTCGGCGAACAGGAGCGGGAAGCGGCCGCTCCCCGCGATGAGGCCAATCGTGCTCACCGCGTGAGACCGCGCTCGCCCACGCCCTTCAGGAACTTCACGAGGTGGGCGATCTCCGGCTCGGCGCCCTGGTCCGCCTCGAGCTGGGCGATGGCGTCGCGGAGCGGGGTGCCCGACCGGAAGAGGAGCTTGTAGGCGTCCTTCACCCGGCCGATCTGCGTCTCGGTGAAGCCCGCGCGCTGCAGCCCGATCACGTTCACGCCCGCCACCTGCGCGCGATCGCCCTGCACGAGGCAGTACGGCGCCACGTCGCTGGCGATCATCGAACCGCCCGACGCCATCGCGAACCGGCCCATGCGCGTGAACTGGTGGATGGCCGAGAGGCCGCCCATGATCACGTGGTCCTCGAGGGTGACGTGACCCGCGAGCGCCACCGAGTTTGCGACCACGCAGTGATCGCCCACCTGGACGTCGTGCGCGACGTGGCTGTTCGCCATGAAGAGCGACGACGAGCCGATGCGCGTCACGCCGCCGCCGCCCTCGGTGCCGAGGTGCACGGTGATGAACTCGCGGAACTGGTTCCGGTCGCCGATCTCGATCCGCGTCTTCTCGTTCTTCCACTTCAGGTCCTGCGGGATCTGGCCGATGCAGGCGTGCGGGAAGACGCGGTTCCCGCGGCCGAAGGTCACGTCGCCCTCGATCACGGCGTGGGCGCCGACCACGTTGTCTGGGCCCATCTTCACCTCGGGCCCGACGACCGCGAACGGCCCGATCTCGCAGGACGCGTCGATCTGCGCGCCAGGCGAGACGACCGCGGTGGGGTGGATCGCCATCGCTTCGTGCTCCTCTTCGGCTCAGGTGGCGTCGCCGTCCACGAGCATGGCCATGAACTCGCCCTCGGCGCAGACCTGGCCGTCGACCCTCGCCTCGCCCTTCGCCTTGATGACCGTTCCCTTGTTCCGCAGGAGCGTGCACTCGAGCTCGAGCCGGTCGCCGGGGACCACCGGCTTGCGGAAGCGGGCGCCGTCGATCGCCATGAAGAAGATCACCTTCCCGGCGCGCTCCTCGGGCGTCATGTCCTTCAGGATGAGCAGGGCCGACGTCTGCGCGAGCGCCTCGAGGATGAGGACGCCGGGCATCACCGGCTGGCCCGGGAAGTGCCCGACGAAGAACGGCTCGTTCATCGTCACGCACTTCAGCCCCACGATCCGCTTCCGCTCCTCGAGCTCGATGATGCGGTCGACGAGGAGGAACGGGTAGCGGTGCGGGAGGTACTTCTCGATGAGCCGGACGTCCATCACCGGGGCGGCGGGCTTCTCGCTCATGGTTTCTTCTCTCCAAGCTTCGCGAGCTGCTTCTCGAGCTCGCGGACCTGCTTCACGAGCTCGGGGAGGCGCGAGAGCGACGCGTAGATGCGCATCGCCTCGGCACGCGGCCGCGCCGGGCTCCCGAGGATCACTGCGCCGGCCTCGACGTCGTTCATCACGCCGCTCTGCGCGGCGATCTTCGCACCGTCGCCGATGTTGAGGTGTCCGGTGATGCCCACCTGCCCGCCGAGGACGACGCCCATGCCCAGCTTCGTGGAGCCGGACACGCCGACCTGCGAGACGATGATGGAGAGCGGCCCCACCTGCACGTTGTGGGCGATCATGACGAGGTTGTCGATCTTGGTCCCGCGGCCGATCAGGGTGGAGCCGAGCGCCGCCCGGTCCACGGTGGTGTTGG
>Ga0306923_10005365_pt1 | contig 12492 bp, 8 predicted proteins | sample sta12Can44000108_FD_203841 | JGI IMG/M metagenome (GOLD analysis project Ga0306923, IMG submission 203841) | Lab enrichment of tropical soil microbial communities from Luquillo Experimental Forest, Puerto Rico - statanox.12C.anox.44.000.108 (v2)... | ecosystem: Environmental > Terrestrial > Soil...
CGAGACAAGAAGATGTTTCGCACGGGTGATGCTGCTCGGACTGGCCGCCAGGATGATTTCGGCAAGCTCATGTGCCCGGCTCATCAATCTCTCTGCGGGTACGATTTCATTCACCAAACCCAACTCCTTTACTTCTTGGGCTTGCAAGAGCCGGCCAGTGAGCAGCAGATCGCGTGCACGCTTTTCGCCCACCTGTCGCGTCAGGAAAACGGAAACGATGGCTGGCAAAAAGCCGATCCTCACTTCCGTATATCCAAATGTGGCTTCCGGCACCGCGAGCGTGAAATCACATAGCGTCGCGATTCCGAATCCCCCGGCAAGAGCGGGTCCGTTTACTGCGGCGATCATGGGCCGCGAGTAACTCCAGATCTTGCGAAACATCTTGGCGATGCGTTTGGAATCTTCCTGATTTTCTGCCGCGGTTTGCCGGCCTATAGCTTGCAGGTAGTCCAAATCGATTCCGGCACAAAACGCCTTCCCCGAACCGGTAAGGATAACCACTCGCGTGTGCGTTTTTTCGATTTCATCCAGGGCCGCCTGCAGTTCGGCGATCATGTGAATAGAGATCGCGTTTCGTTTTTCCGGCCTGCTCAGCGTTATGGTGGAAAGCTGGCCAGTCGTCTCGTACTGCAGTGTCTCAAAGTTCATGAACGCCCCTTACCCGGTCATTGCGCCATGAGCATACTTGGCACGGATCTCATTGGTCGATGCGATGACCTTAGCCAGTTTATCCCCGTCCAAACCGGGATGCACGCCCGCCGCGACAAGCGCGCTAAGGACGCTTTCCGTCGAGATATTGCCGACCAGGTCGTCGCCAGCAAAGGGGCAGCCGCCGAGTCCGGTGAGCGCGGAGTCGAATCGCCGGCAGCCTGCTTCGTAGGCGGCCAGAATCTTAGCTTCGGCATTTTCGGGGCGCGAGTGGAGGTGCACGCCCAGCTCAATGCCGGCGACATGTTCCTTTGCTTGGCGGTAGACGTCGCGGACAAGTTCCGGGGTTGCGGTTCCAACGGTGTCGGCGAGCGAAACGGTCGTAACCGGGATATCCTTCAGCCAGTCGAGGGTGTCCTGCACAATCTCCGGCCCCCAGGGTTCGTCGTAAGGATTGCCAAAAGCCATGGAGATGTAAACGACGAGTCCGCGGTTGGCCGCTTTCGTCTCGCGTTTGATAGTTTCGACCAGCCTGCGCGATTCGTCGCGCGTCATGTTGGCGTTGGCCCGGCGGAAATAAGCGGAGATCGAGTAAGGGTAGCCGATCGTGGATACGCCGGGCGCGGCCAAGGCGCGTGCAAGACCCTTTTCATTGACCACGATGCCGATGATTTCCGGAAGCGTGCTGCTACCGGGCAGGGAAGCAAGCAGACTGCTCATGACCGCTTCGCTGTCCGCCATTTGCTTCACGTGCAATGGCGACACGAAGCTGACAGCATCGATGTGCGCGAAACCAGCGAGAATCAACCCGCGCAGATACGCCGCCTTGTGTTCGGTCGGAATAAGCTCCGGCAATCCTTGCCAGGCATCCCGCGGGCACTCAATGAGCTTGATCGCTTCACTCATGGTTTTTTGTTCGACGTCAACGGGTAGAATCAGCGGACAGCAGAAACAGCCCGATTACCAGGCAGGCTAGGGCGCTGAAGCCCACGCGCTGCAAAAGATCCGGCAGGGAACGCACCCCCTGCCCGAACGACTACAAGCCAGAGAATTCCGCGTCTTCTCATCAGGTTTGGAGTACTCCGGTCTTGAACTCGGGAATGTGGGTATTTAGGGCTGCCGCTTGGAGCGCCCAGATGATTGTATCGCGTGTATACGCGGGGTCGATGATGGCGTCGAGCCAGAGCCGCGCCGCCGCGTAGCGCGGATCCGTTTGGTGCTCATAGGTAGCTTTGATGGACTCGAGCAGTTCCTTTTTCGCCTTTTCGTCGAGTTTCTTGCCTTCGCGCTCGAGTTGTTTTAGCTTAATCTCAGCCAGAGTGTTGGCAGCTGCATCGCCGCTCATGACTGCGAATTTCGCCGTTGGCCAGGCGAACATGAATCGTGGATCATAGGCCTTTCCGCACATCGCGTAATTACCCGCGCCGAAACTCCCTCCGAGAATGACTGAGATTTTTGGTACAACGCTGTTGGCCACGGCATTCACCATCTTAGCTCCGGCACGAATGATGCCGCTCCATTCAGCGTCCCTGCCTACCATGAAGCCGTTTACGTCATGCAAAAAGACCAGTGGGATGCGGTTCTGATTGCAATCGAGAATGAAGCGCGCGGCCTTTTCGGCGGATTCCGTATAAATTACGCCGCCAAACTCGATGCGCTTCTGATCGGAATGCGGCGCATGCGTCTGGACATGTTTTTTCTGGTTCGCCAGGACGCCGACCGCCCACCCGCCAATCCGCGCGTAGCCGCATAGCAGTGTTTCCCCATATTCGGCACGATATTCTTCGAAAACGCTCCCGTCCACGAGCCGCGCTATGATTTCGCGCATGTCGTACTGCTTCGAAGCCTCGCCAGAGAAAATTCCGTAGATCTCCTCGGATGCATAAAGCGGCTCGGCCGGCCGTGCGTGGCTGAAAATTGGCGGATTCGGCGCGCCCATTTTATCGGCGAGCGCACGGATGCGCTTCAGGCAGGATTCGTCGTCCGGCTCACGGAAATCGACGGTGCCACTGATCTGCGCGTGCATTTTGGCGCCGCCAAGTTCCTCGGTCGTCGACTTCTGGCCAATTGCCGCTTGCACAAGCGCTGGACCCGCCAGAAACAAGCCCGAACCTTCTGTCATCAGGATGTGATCGCACATGACCGGGAGGTATGCCCCGCCAGCAACACACATCCCCATAATCGCGGTAATCTGCGGGATGGCCAACGCGCTCATGACCGCGTTGTTGCGAAACACTCGCCCAAAGTCGTCCGCATCGGGAAAGACGTCTTCCTGCAACGGCAGAAATACGCCCGCGGAATCGACAAGGTAAATCGTCGGGATATGGTTATCGATCGCGATATTCTGGGCGCGAATAACCTTCTTTGCAGTCATCGGGAAGAATGCACCGGCCTTTACCGTCGCGTCGTTGGCAATGATCATGAACATCCGTCCCGTCACCCGCCCGAGGCCCGTTATCGTGCCGGCGGCAGGCGCACCGCCCCATTCCTCGTACATTTCGTAGGCTGCATAAATGCCAAGTTCGAAGAAGTGGGTCCCCGGATCGATGAGAGCCGCGATTCGCTCGCGCGCCGTCAGGCGGTTCTTCTTGTGCTGCGCCTCGATGGCCTTCACGCCACCGCCCTCCCGGAGTGTTTCCTCTTCGTTTTTGATGGTCGTCAAAAGATCGGCCATCTGGCGGGCGTTCTTCTCAAATTGTGGTGATTTGGAGTTTACGCTCGTTTTCAGAACGGAAGCGGACACGCGGCCCTCGCATCTAGAAATCGCAGCCCACTGAGTATACGGAGGAATGAGGGATAGACGCAAAGAGGCCGGTACGAGCAATGCGAAGCGCTAAAACACGTACGACTGAGGTAGACTCCCCACATGGGATGTCTGTTGCTCGATCGGAGCTTGGCACGGGAAATTGAACTCGCCGAGGCTCAGGCCGCGGTCGCTTGCGCCGAGAAGTTGAAGGAACTGAAGCCTGAGGCCGGCGGCGCGGTCGAACCGGTCGCGGGCGGTTATGCAATTTACTGCGGGGCGAATTCACCTGTAACGCAGTCGGTGGGACTCGGACTTAGCGGGTCTGTCAGCGCCGAAGAGTTTGACCGCCTCGAGAGATTTTACTTCAGCCGCGAGGAGCCCGTGCGCGTTGAAACCTGCCCACTGGCGGACGCCAGCTTGTTCGAACAATATAGCCAGCGCGGCTATCGCGTAACGGAATTCTCCAACGTAATGGCACGCGACATGATCAAGCAGCAAAGCATCACGGCAAATGGCATTGAAGTTCGCAGGGCCGGCCGCGACGAATTGGATCTATGGACGCTCACGGTGTCCCAGGGCTTTTCCGAGAACCTTCCCGTCACCCAGGAGATCTTGGACGTGATGAGGATGTTCGCGATGGCGAAGGACACGGAGTGCTACCTCGCGCGAATCGAGGGCCGTGTGGTCGGCGGCGCCACGCTGGCAGTGCGGGACAGGATCGCTGGGCTGTTCGGGGCCAGCACTCTCCCGGAATTCCGGAAGCGAGGCGTGCAAACAGCCCTTCTGCACGCCCGGCTCGAGCGTGCCGAGCAGGAAGGCTGCGATCTGGCGGTCAGCCTGGCTTTGCCTGGAAGCATTTCGCAACGAAACATCACCCGGCAAGGCTTTCAGACGCTCTACACCAGGGTGAAATTTGAGCGGGTCTGCCCGACGGCCCCACATCCGAGCTAGCGCGGTTGTGCGACGCGTTTTTGAATGAAGTCGATGATGTCCTGGGTCGAAGTTCCCGGCAAGAAAATCTCAGCAATTCCGGCCTGTTTGAGGCCTGGAATGTCGGCTTCAGGGATGATCCCGCCAACAAGCACGGTGACATCCTGCATGCCCTTTTCGTCCAGGAGTTTCATAAGTTGCGGGCACAGTGTATTGTGTGCGCCCGACAGGATCGAAAGCCCGATCACGTCGACGTCTTCTTGTACTGCTGCCGATGCAATCATCTCAGGTGTCTGGCGCAAGCCTGTGTAGATCACTTCCATTCCGGCGTCACGCAGCGCACGCGCAATCACTTTAGCCCCACGGTCGTGGCCGTCCAGTCCCGGCTTTGCGATCAGTACTCTAATCCGTTTCTCGGGCATGCGCGTTCTCTCTTGTCTACGTGATGGCGACTTCTTCGTAGGCTCCGAAGACGGTGCGCATCGCTTCGCACACTTCGCCGAGAGTGGCATACGCCTTCACGGCATCGTAAATGAACGGCATGAGGTTCTCGCTGCCCTCGGCTGCGCGACGAAGGGCGTTTAACCGGCGTTCCACCTCGGCAGACGAACGTTCGGCCCGGAGCTTATGGAGGCGCGCCGCCTGGCGGTGCGCCACGGTCTCGTCGATCTGGAGAATCTCCAGGGGTTTTTCCGCGGTGACGTAGTCATTCACGCCCACTATGATTTTTTCTTTCTTGTCGACCGCCATTTGATACCGGTAGCTGGCTTCGGCAATTTCCCGCTGCGGGTAACCCTTCTCGATCGCCGCCACCATCCCGCCCATCGCATCAATGCGCCGCACGTAGTCGCACGCGGCCTGCTCGACTTCATTTGTCAGAGCTTCAACAAAGTAGGACCCACCTAGCGGGTCCACCGTGTTGGTCACACCAGTTTCGTGCGCAATGATCTGCTGCGTCCGCAAGGCGATGGTTGCGGCGAATTCCGTCGGCAAGGCCCACGCTTCATCCAACGAATTGGTGTGCAGCGATTGCGTGCCGCCAAGCACACCGGCCAGCGCCTGGATGGCGGTGCGCACCACGTTATTCATGGGCTGCTGCGCTGTGAGTGAGCAGCCGGCTGTTTGGGTGTGGAACCGTAGAGCGGACGAGCGCGGGTTCTGCGCCTTGTAGCGCTCGGTCATGGCCTTGTACCAGATACGCCGGGCGGCCCGGTATTTTGCTATTTCCTCAAAAAAGTCGTTGTGCGCATTGAAAAAGAACGAAAGCTGCGGTGCAAATTCATCGACTTTCAGCCCGCGCCGCAAGGCCCATTCCACATACTCCATGCCGTCGCGAAGCGTAAACGCCAGCTCCTGAATCGCCGTGGAGCCAGCTTCGCGAATGTGATATCCGCTTATCGAAATCACATTGAACTTCGGCGTTTGTTTCATGCCGAATTCGAACGTATCGATCACAATCCGCATGGAGGGCTCGGGCGGATAGATGTACTCCTTCTGAGCGATGTATTCCTTCAAGATGTCGTTCTGCAGCGTGCCCGAAATCCGCTTCCAGTCGGCGCCTTGCTTTTCTGCGACTGCCAGGTACATCGCCCAGATGACGGCCGCAGGCGAATTAATGGTCATCGACGTTGTAACGTCAATAAGAGGAATCTGGTCGAACAGGACCTCCATGTCGTCCAGTGAACTGATAGCCACACCGCATTTCCCAACCTCGCCCTCCGAGAGAGGATGATCAGAGTCATAACCCATCAATGTGGGGAGGTCGAACGCGGTAGAGAGTCCGGTCTGGCCATGAGCGAGCAGATAACGGAAGCGCTGGTTGGTGTCTTCGGCGGTGCCGAAGCCAGCGAACTGTCGCATGGTCCACAGCCGGCTACGGTACATGCTGGCGTGGATGCCGCGCGTGTAGGGAGGCTCTCCAGGAAGGCTCAAATCGCGAGCTGGATCCCACCCGGCAAGATCGGCTTCGGTGTACAAGCGGCGGATAGGGTATAGCGAAGTGGTCGTGAATTCCTTTTCACGTTCTGGGCTTTTCGCCAGCGTGGGCTCGAGTACTCGTTTCTCCCAGTCGGTTACTGCTGACCAAGCCTTACCGGAATTGCCCGCAGCAGCGGGTGGCTTCGCTTTGCTGTCAGTCGGCTGATTCATTCACAAGCGTCCTCGAAACGTGAGACCCCACTGATGCAGCGGCCGCCCATAGACCCGCAATCGCGTACGCGCCGGCGCACAAAAACTAATGCTATGCGAAAGCCTCGCGAGGGGCAAGTTGGCTCGCTAGTTCCGTTCCGTCCGCAACATCCAACGCAGCGCTAGCAGGCCTGCAGCGACCTCAAACGCGACAACCTCCGAACCAAATGCCCGGAGGTTGCTCGTGCAGAAGCTGAATTTTGGCGAGGTTAGGTTGAACTATTCCCAATCGCGCTCGTGGCAACCCTCACTCTCGCCGAGAGCTCGGGCGTGTTTGGAAGTATCGACAAACACGAGGCCGCCGGGATTCGACAGCCCGGTGACGATTGGAGTGATAATTCCGGTTGTCATATCGTTGAACGCTTGACCAAAGCCCGCCCGAGGTCGCCTTTTCCGCTACCGGCCAAGGAGCGCTCTTGGGCGCGAGGCATGGCAACACCGGCCTCCGCGTGATTCGTTCCAGGGATAGCAGTAACCGCAGAAGCCCGGGACCTGAGCAGCGAATCAATGAGGAAACCAGACCGCAGCTAACGATGAAGCCGCCGCTCCTTGTTGGAAGCGTGACTGGCCTTCGACGACTCAGCGCCGCCCGCTGTCGCTTCCTTGGGCTTTATCGATCGCCTTAAGCAGTTCGTCCACACCAACGACCTTGCCATTGAGTGTCCCCGGGATCAGCGTGTCTTCCTGTTCGATGTCGCCCCTCCGCGCACCTGCAATCGTCACGTTGTTCACGTCCAGCGTTCGGCCGAGGGCGCGCTCGTAGTTGGCTTTGGCTTCGGCGAGATTGGCGAGTGCGCGCAGTTCCGTGCCCTGCGCTGTGATCAGGTCACGCTGCGTCAGAATGACGTTGTACACCGTCGAAGCGCCGAGCTGATATTTCTTCTGCTCCGCGTCGAAGGTCTGCTGTTGAAGCTCGCGTGCCTTACTCGCCGATTGCACCTGCGCCCGCCCTTGTTCCAGTGCAATGGTTGTATTGCGGACATCCAGAACAGCGTTGTTCTTGATCTGTTGTACCTGTGCCTCAAACTGGCGCTCCACCAACTGCGCATGGATGTTATCCGCCTGATTTGCCCGGTTTCGTAGGGGAACGCTGAAGGTGAGCTGCGCCGCGTACACCGGAAAAGTGTTGTGGAAGATCTGCGATTGTGCAGTTCCGAATCCCTGCTTCGAAGTACCGGTGACGTTCGGCACGGCTGACCCGACAAAATTACCAGGAATCGGAACGCCCGCGTTGTCGACAACCGGGACGCCCGTATTAGTAAACGAGGAGGTAGGGCCAGTGATGAACGAATTTCCGGCCAGGCCTGCCGACGAGTATTCCAAGCCGAGGGTGGCGGTTGGTAGAAGGGCATTCCTCGTGGCGCGCACATCCACTTGCGCGTTTTTCAGGTTAAGGGCCTGCTCCGTAACATCGGGCCGCTTCTCAAAGGCTTCCTTGACGGCATCCTCGAAGCTTGCTGCCTCAATCGCCCCGGGCGGAGTTGGTTTGTCGGTAGGAATTACTTCGACATTGATGAGATTGGATGCCATAGGATCTTTGGAGATGAAGTTCTTGAGAACCAGCTCATCCTGGAGTTGTGTTGTCTGGGCGACAATCAAGTTAGTCCGGTCGCTGGCGAGCTCGGACTCGGCACGGGTCACATCGAGCGGCGCCATGGTGCCGATTTCCAACTGCTTCTTGTTGTCGTTGTAGAGCTTCTCGGCGACGGTGACCGCTTGTTGCTGAACCTTTACGTTTTCGCGGGCATAGGCTAGTTCCCAGTAGGCGTTGACGGTGTTGGTGGTGGTGGTGATGGCTTGTTGCGCAAAGGCCAGGTCCAGGATTTTGCGGTTATTTTCGGCGATGATGATGTTGCGACGATTGACGAAGCGGCCGGCGCCTGCCAATAATTGCTGTGAAAGTGTGATCGTCAGCGAAGACTGTACGAACGGATTGAAAAAGTTTGCCGCAATCGACGAGGCGCGATTGTTGTTCCACGAGGCGTTGAAAGTGGTTCCCCAATCAAACCATTGCTGGTACTGCGTATTGTAGGTCGCGCTGTGCGACGTGAGTGCCGCTGCCTGGGTCCTCCCGGAGCTGACGCCCGTGCCCGCCGTTCCCGAGATAAACGGGTTGTTGATGGGCGTGGTGACATCGGAGAAGGAAAGCGTCTGGCTAAGAACCGGGTCATAGAAAAGTTCAGGCACGTTGGCGGTCGATTCAAGGAAGGAAACGCCCGGCGTCGGGTAACTGAATCCTCCGGCCCTGGTCTTTAGCAGGCTTACGTCCCCCATCCAGGGAAAGTAGCGCTGGACAACGATATCCATGCTGTTTTCCAGCGCAAGCGCGATGGCATCCTGCAGACTCAGTTCCAGCTTGCCGTTGTGGATCAGCTGCTCGAGGCGGGGCGAATTCGCCAATACGCCCGGTTCCACGTAGCTGCTTTCGTAGGGGGCAATGATGTTTGGAAAAGCCTTTGGAGCGCGTGTGTAATCGTATTTGGAGACTCCCAGAGAAATTGGCACACTCCCCTTCGCGGGGGGTTGCGGCGCCGGAGCGGGCGTGGGCTCCTGTGCGAAAGTGGGGGAGACCGGCGCTGTTGCCGTGATGACTGCTAAGATGGCGGCAAACAGGGGTCTAAGGCGAGACGTCTTCATAAATATCCTCACATTTGGACTTGAAAACACCTACAGCGTACAATGCGCGTCTTTAAGCTTCTCTAGGGATAACGTGTAAGCCGCGCAATTTGTTTCATGAAAAGGGCAACGGGGAAACGACCACGTTCAAATCAAGGAACCGCAACCCGGAGATCGAGAGTTTAGCAGGCGCGTCATTCCTTGACAACGAAACCCAGAGACAGCTAGGCTGCTGACGTTTCGACGTTTAAAAGCGAGTCAAGGTTAACTTGGCCGAGCGGCAGGTCCATGGTGACGCGGGAAGAATTGCTGAAAATGTTTGAGGTTGCCGGAGCGATCCGCCACGGCCATTTTGAGCTATCCAGCGGCTTGCACACCGCCACCTATGTGCAGTGCGCGCTCGTGCTCCAATATCCGCGATTTGCGGAGAAACTAGGCCAGGCCCTCGCGGCGCTGTTTTCTGACGCCAGGATCGACGCCGTGGTTTCTCCCGCTCTGGGAGGGCTCATCATTGGGCACGAGGTCGCGCGGGCCCTGCCCTCTCCGAAGGACACCGTCGGGGGCGGTGTGCCGGCGCTCTTTGTGGAACGCGACGCCAGCGGAACCATGACGCTTCGGCGCGGCTTCACGCTTCACCCGGACCAGCATGTGCTCGTAGTCGAGGACGTATGGACTACGGGCGGCTCTACGCAGGAAACGATTCACGTGGTGGAAGAGGCCGGAGGACGCGTGGTGGCCGCCGGCGCCCTGATTGACCGCAGCGGTGGTAAAATTGAATTTCCGGTAGAGTCCAACGCTCTTGTCGAATTGCTAATTGCAAGCTACGAACCCGAGGATTGCCCGCTTTGCCGCCAGGGCAGCGTGGCGGTCAAACCCGGCAGCCGTTTTGCGCGGTCCGCCCCATAAAAAGGGCAGTCCGTGGCGGCCGCTACCCTTGGTAACTGTAAGCTCGTCAGACTCTTTGCATGCGTTATTTCAAGCTCACGATTGCCTACGACGGCACCGACTTCCATGGCTGGAAAATTCAAGCGAATAAACCGACGGTCCAGGGCGAACTTGTCGCCGTGCTGTGTCGTCTTACCCAGGAAAACGTGCAATTAAGGGGTGCTGGCCGCACGGATGCGGGTGTCCACGCGCTCGGCCAGGTAGGCAGCTTCCGCACACAATCGTCACTCTCTGCAGGCGAGTTTCAGCGGGCTTTGAACGCGTTGCTGCCACCGGCGATCCGTATTGTGACTGCGGAGGAAACCGGACCCGATTTCAGTGCGCGATGGTCTGCGAGAGGGAAGGTGTACCGCTATCGCTTGTATCGCGGAAAGGTGGTTCCACCGATGCTCTGGCGCTATGTGTTGCACTATCCATTTCCGCTCGATGAAGAGGCCATGAAAGAAGCGGCCGCAAAGTTCGTCGGCGTTCATGACTTCAGTTCGTTCGCCGCTTCTACCGGATCGGAAGACGACGACAAGGAACGCAACATGGAACGGGAAATCTACTCTACGGAACTGAAGCGCACAGACGATCGCGAAGAACTATGGTTCACCGTGCACGGACGTTCCTTCTTGCGCTACATGGTCCGCAAGATGGTCGGTACCCTCCTCGAGGTGGGCCGGGGCAAGTTGTCTCCGTCAGACATCGACAAACTTTACGAGCTAAAAGACCGCTCGAAGTCCGGCCCGACCGTCCCACCGCAGGGATTGTTCATGGTTCGCGTCGATCACGACGAGGCGTTTCGCGTGTAGCGGAAGGATTTTTTGAATCTATCGCGTGCGCCCAGCAAGCAATCGATGTGATGCGCATCCATGCGTAATTCCGCGCTTTCCTGCTAGAGTCGGCAGGAGAGCGCTTCCAGGCCGGAACTCTTGGACGATGTCGGTTACCTGGGACGAAGACGACCACGTCTACGCCGGACCGTTGTGGCGCTGGCACGGAAAATCTCTGACCAGGCGGGTCCCGAAAACGAAAGGGAAGAGGGCGGCGCTCCGCCTGCCGGGTGCGCTTGCATGAAAGCGTTGAAATTGGCGCAGGCCGTGGAGTTGCAAGCCGGTCGGATGCGGGGACTCAAGACCAAATTTAAGCAATAGGAGGAACATTGGGCGGGTGGCGACGCCTGCAAACGAACCTGGTATTCGCTCGCGAAGTCTGTATGCTTCGCAAAACAAGACGGCGCCGCGAACAAGGCCTCCTCGTCCGCGGCGTTATCGATCAGCGGTTAGCGAACTAGTTTAGAGCGGATGCCGGAGCAGGCGCGGATCCCGTGTAGTAGAGCAGCACGTAGTCTTTGATCGTGCCGTCCGCCTGTGGAATCCCGTTGGCCAGCACCGGAGTGTTGGCGACCAAGTTGGTTGAAAGAATGCTCTGCCCGGCCGACGTACTTACATCAACGGGGCTGACGGTAAACACCCCGTTGGTGAAGTCCACCTGGTAAATCAACGGAGCAGACCCGGCGTTGGTATTCAGGGTCACCGTAATCGCGTTGCTCTGCGCGCCGTCCGGGCAGGTCATCTTCATCGTAAACGTGCCGTCCGGGCTGCCATTCGAATAACCGGCCGCCACGATGCCGAGCGGCACCTTGGTCGGTGTCAGCACAGTCCAAGGCGCAGCCCAGGCGTTCGGCGCATTTGAGTCGTTCCACCGGGCATAGGTCTCGCCCGCGGCTCGCATTTGCGTCGTTCCTGCGGCACAGACGAAGCTCACCGCTCCGCCGGTGGCCGTGGCGAAGTCGCCGACGGCGTTCGTGCCGCTGTCGACCACGGTCGGGAAGGCAAAATTCCACCATTTGAAACCGCTGATGGCATTGCCCGATTGTGGGTCGTTGCCATTCGGTGTGCTGGACGAAATGTACGGCATGGTCGCGATATAGTCGTCTTTGGCGGTGCGGAAGTTGTGCGTATAAGTGAAGTTCGAGGTGCTGGCGGCGGAGATGGTGCCATCGTAACGCGCAATCTCGATGTCAATGGATTGCACAACGAACGGGCTTGCAAGGGGATCCACTACACTCGCATGCACTTTGAAGCCACGCACTAGGTTAGAGAGAAACGCCGTCCCTTGGCCAATGGAGTTCGAGTCGGTTTGCGCATTCGCCGGGGTCCGGTAGTAGAACAGCGTGTTCTGGTCCACGCTAAGAGGAACGCCGATGCCCAACTCGTTTTCCACCACAATGGTGTTCGTGGCGGTGTTCACCCGCAGTACGTGGCCTTCGGGGCTGATCCACACGCTGTTGAACGAGCTGCTCGCCCAAAGACGCACGGCGACGAGCGACCCGTCCACCTGATAGCGCGCAGCGACACGAATGAATTTTCCTCCAATTGTTGAAGCAAGCGAACTGAAGTCTTTCAGCGTAGCGCTGGTTTTGCCGTCCACATCGT
>Ga0306923_10005368_pt1 | contig 12488 bp, 16 predicted proteins | sample sta12Can44000108_FD_203841 | JGI IMG/M metagenome (GOLD analysis project Ga0306923, IMG submission 203841) | Lab enrichment of tropical soil microbial communities from Luquillo Experimental Forest, Puerto Rico - statanox.12C.anox.44.000.108 (v2)... | ecosystem: Environmental > Terrestrial >...
GGGTCGAGCGCCGCCTTCAGACGACCTGCAACTATTGGCTTGAGGAGAATTGCAATGACCGAACTCAAAGGCTACCACGCCCACGTCTACTACAGCCCGGCCACCCGTCCGGTCGCCGAGCGGCTGCGGGAGGAGATGCTCGGCCGGTTCGCCGTCAAACCCGGAGCCTTTAGCGACGAGCCGATCGGTCCGCACCCGATCTCGCAATTCAGCGTGATTTTCGAGGCCGGAGAGTTCCAACGCGTCGTGCCCTGGCTGATGCTGAACCGCGGGGGGCTCGACGTTCTGATCCATCCGCTGACGCAGAGCTCCTACGACGACCACAGCAAGAATGCGATGTGGCTCGGCACACCAGTCCCGATGCGGCTCGAAATTCTGCGCCCAACCTACCGCAACGAGCTGCTGCCAAGTGCGTCGGCCCAGCCGGCCTAGGCCACCGCGTTGACCTCGATCGACCCGATCTTACGGCGGCGCAAGCGAACCGTGGTAGGAGCGAGGCCGTAAGCCGTGGCCGTGGATGGTTCCGTCTGCTGAAGGACATAGTCCTGGCCCAGGCGATACACCTGCGGTTCGAGGATCATTCCGCGGTACAGCAGGGCGTGATCGAGGTCGCGAATGAAGAGTGTCGCGAAATGGCCGGGAATCCGCGGAGCGGCGATCGCCGACCGGTAGGCGCGCGCTGTCAGCCTGATGATCTTTACCCCGGGGTCAGCATGAGCGGCAAAGTTGTTCAGTGCGTCCGCCCAGTCCCCATAAGCCTCGTCGGTGGGTCTGGCCGGTGCGCCATTCGCGATCACCAGCACAACCGGCTTGCCGGCGCGCAATGCCGAAAGCAATTGGCTCGGCGATGCAGCTCCGATGTCAGCTGCCTGGCCTGTCCCACTCAGAGGGAGCGCTAGGACAAGGGCGAGCCACCAGCACACCCACGGCAGATGCCGCCGCACGCGATCAGTTGACCAGCCGCATCGGGTGCTGATGCTCGAAACACTTCTGCGCGAAGAAGAAATTGTTGTCGTAATCCTGACCGTTTGGATTGAGAAAATCATCGAAAAGCACAAAATCTGCCGTGCTGAAATCGCCGCCCCAGCGTAGGCCTCGTGCTTTGACCGCGGCAATAAACTTATCGGCGCCTTCGGTTTGGTCGCCGGCCTGGAACATCGCATTCGTATTCACAGTGGAGCCGTCGACAATATTCAAGTCGACAGCGTGGCCAACCAAGTGCTGCGATCGGGTGGCGGGCGCTACGACCGCGCCGGCGGGCGGGATCCCCTCGCGACGAAAAGTCTGATTGAGGTGCAAGGACACGCCGACCGTGCTCGCCGCTTGGTTCATCGTGCCGCTGAGTGCGCCGGCGAAATCGGCGTGCACGAGGACCTCGCCCTTCTTCGCCTCGGGATAGTCGAGCGGCTGAAAGTCTTGCCCGAGCGAGATCTTGGACAGCCGGCCGACGTCGAGCCGTACGAGTGGCGAAGTGGTCACGAAATTATCCGCCAGCCAGGATAGGATCAGTGAGGCGGTCACGGAATTGCAGGTTCCCGGCGGGCCGGCCGGAGCGGCTGCGTAGTCGAGGATTGTGCCGCCGGCTGGTGCCGCACCCGGCAGCAGTTTGAGCCGGAAGCGCTGATGAGCGACATACCATTGGAACCGCCGCAGAGCTTCCTCGGTGTGCGTACCGAATTGGCCGTCTGCCGAAAAGGTCAGCGTGCCTAGCTTGATCAGCGCGGTTTGCAACTCGGCCACGGGAGTCCCGTCTTGCGTCGGCCGGGCGCTTCCGCCCCAGATTCGATTGGCATCGTGGTCGCCGTTTTGCAGCGACAAACCACCGAGGTCCTGCAAGGTAAGCGTGGCCATTCCTTTCCTCCTCCCTCAAACATCCTTGCCGGGTCGCGCGAACGTGGAATTGCGCTGAAACCGTCCCCGGTGGAGTAGAGAGTGCGCGTTTTGCCCGTCGCTGACAAGCCTAGCCAATCGGGCCGAGGGCGGTGATTCAGGTGTTGGATGACGACCGGGGCCACGGTCCGCGATAACTTTAACCGAGTGGTTTATGCTGCGGTCGTTTGAGGGCAAGCCATGAGGCAGATACCCGTAGGAGCCAGAGGCTCCTTTAACCTTCTCGTCCAACCCGAGCACCTTGCGAACCGGTTCAAGGACGCGACCTTGCCGCCGGTATTCGCCACCCCGGTCATGATCATGGCCATGGAAAATGCCGCGCTTAATGCCATCAAGGCCTATCTCGAGCCCGGCGAGAGCGCAGTCGGGACTGCCGTCAACGTACGCCATCTCGCCGCGACCCCGGCTGGACGCCTGGTCACCGCAGAGGCCGAGGTCACGAAGGTTGACGGACGGCAGGTCGAGTTCACTGTTCGAGCGACCGATGGCACCAAGGAGATCGGGGCCGGCTCGCATTCCAGGGCGGTCATCGACATGGCTAAATTTACGCGACGCCTCGGATAAGGGACGGTTGGCCGGAACTTGCGACAACCCTTGACGGCGATAAGCGTCGCGGGGAGCCGCAAGAAACCTGCAGAAACGCTTCGTTCCGCTCAGACTAGGGGGCGCTGTATTGGTAGCGGGAGAGGGATTTGAACCCCCGACCTTGGGATTATGATTCCCCTGCTCTAACCAGCTGAGCTATCCCGCCACCGGCGCTCGCATATAGGCGGCGGGCGCAGATGGGTCAAGCTGGGCGGCGGATCCAGCCGCCGCCGAGCACCCGTTCGCCATCATAGATCACCGCCGCCTGGCCTGGCGCCACTGCGCCAGCCGATGCATCGAGGATCAGTTCGGCCTCCCCAGCCTGCGCGCCGGGCCGGAGCGTTGCCGATACCGGGACCCCGGTCGAGCGGAGCTTCGCTGTCACCGCCATGCCGGCGACCACAGGAGCAGCCAGCCAATTCAGCTCGCCGAGGGAAACTCGGGTTTCGGCCAATGCGGCGCGCGGACCGACGACGACGCGTCGGCGCTCGGGCTCGATCTCCAGGACATAGAGCGGCTCGCCGGCGGGGATCCCGAGGCCCTTGCGTTGTCCGACCGTGAAGAGGGCGATGCCGTTGTGTTGGCCGAGCACGGTGCCGTGCCGGTCGACAATCTCGCCCGGCTCCCGAGCCTCCGGCCGCAGCCGCTCGACGAGACGAGCGTAGGACCCGCTGGGCACAAAACAGATGTCCTGGCTGTCGGGTTTGTCGGCGACCGGCAGGCCGAGGCGTCGGGCCTCGGCGCGCGTCGCCTCCTTGGTGAAGCCGCCCAGCGGAAACCGCAGGAATTCGAGCTCCGCTTGCGTCGTAGCAAACAGGAAATAGCTCTGGTCGCGCGCCAGATCGGATGCGCGGTGGAGTTCCGCCCCGTGTGCGCCGGGTACCCGGCGCACATAGTGTCCGGTGGCGAGCGCGGAGGCGCCGAGATCGCGGGCCATACCGAGCAGATCGCGGAATTTGACCCGCTGATTACAGCGGATGCAGGGCACCGGCGTCTCGCCCCGGGCGTAGCTGTCGACAAAATCGTCGATGACCGCGGCCCGGAAGCGGCTCTCGTAATCGAGCACGTAATGGGGAATTCCAAGACGCTCGGCGACCCGAGAGGCATCGTGGATATCGCGACCAGCACAGCAGGCACCATTGCGCCCGGCGGCAATCCCATGATCGTAGAGCTGCAATGTGATGCCGACGACCTCGAAGCCCCGCTCCACGAGCAAAGCGGCAGTTACAGAGGAGTCGACCCCGCCCGACATCGCGACGACCACGCGGTGGCCAGCCGGGTCGCCTGGCAGATCGAGGTCAGCCAGGCTCACGAGTGCGCCTCCATACCCATCTGCCAGAAATCGGCCTCGAGCCGGGCGGCGGCAGCGAAAATGTTGGCGAGAGTGGGAAACCGCCCTTCGCCCCCGCGCCGGGCGAACTGCTCATCGAGCGCCGCAGCCGCCTCGCTGGCCAGCCCCTGGTAGTCCGACCCAGCGTACATTTCGAGCCATTCGCGGTAGCAGTTGCCTTCGAGGAGAGTCGCGGGGTCGCGCATCTGCTCCGCCGCGATCACCGCATAACCGACAATGCAGGGTGCAAGCGCCACCTCAAGGTCGAGCCGGTCGCCAGCGACACCGCGGTCGAGCACAAAGCGGGTGTAGGCGATCGTCGCGGGCGCTTCCGGCTCGCTCGCCATCGCCGCTTCCGACAACCCCCAGCCGCGGCAATAATCGATGTGGAGCCCGATCTCGACATCGAGCGTAGTGGCAACCAAGCGTTGCGCTCGGCGCATTTCGCCAAGCGCGTCCGACTTGTAGATCGCCAGGCCCCAGGCTCGGGCGAAGTGGATCAGAAACAGATAATCCTGCACCAGATAGCGGCGAAAGCATGCCTCGGGGAGCGCGCCGGTGGCCAGCAGAAGCACGAAACGATGTCGGATATAGGCGACCCAGTCGCGATCGGCCGCTGCGACGAGGCGCGGGAAGAGGACCGGCTCGTCAGTCATGCGCCGGCAGCCGGGTCTCAGCCGAGGAGCAGGTTGCGTGTCGCCGCGGGCAGCTGCACGGTCAATCCGTCGAGTTCCTCGGTAATGACAATCTGGCAACCGAGCCGTGACGTCACCGTGAGATTGAACGCCAAGTCGAGCATGTCCTCCTCATCCTCGCTCGCCTCGTTGAGCAGCTCATACCATTGCGGATCGACAATAACATGGCAGGTCGAGCATGCGAGGGAGCCCTCACAGGCACCTTCGATATCGATGTCATGGCGGCGAGCGATTTCCAGGACGGACATGCCGAGAGGCGCGTCGACCTCGCGCTGCGTGCCGTCGCGCTCGATAAAGGTCATTTTCGGCATTACTGGGGCCGCGGCGCCAAATCCTCGGCAAGAATGGCCGCGGCGAGCGCCGCTGTTATGTCGGCCGGCACCTCAGACGTTCGGCTGAAGCGCAGCACCCTCAGGCCCGCCGCTTCCGATGCCTCGCGTAGTTTGTTCAGCAATTCGGCATCCCCGGAAGAGGGGAGGACGATCACGGCGTGGCTGACCGGCCGGGCCAGCGCGCGCTCGGCGCGGATTCGCGCCGCCTCCAACACCTCTTGCCAACGCGCCGGTGCGGCCATCGCATCCGGCACTGGCAACGCGCGCTCGAAGCCCTCGCGATCGGCCAGAACAGCCGCATTGCCACCGACGGAGAAGCCCACCTCGACTTCGGCCCCGTCCAAGTCAATGCCGATTGCAGCGCCGGGTGCGCTCGAGTCGGCCGGCCCGCCATCGGGTTCCTCGATCTGAAACAGCTTCACGCCGACCGGCGATGCTGGCGGCTGAACATGGCCCTAAACGTGAAACGACTCGCCGCAGCCGCAACGACCCTTTTCATTGGGGTTGCGGAAGGTGAAACCGGTCTGCAGCTTCTCCTCGACGTAATCCATCTCGGTGCCGAGAATGAACATGATCGCCTTCGGATCGACCAGTATCGTCACACCCTTGTCTTCGACGACCTCGTCGAACTTGCCTTTCTCATCGGCGTATTCGAGCGTATAGCTGAGACCTGAGCAGCCGCGAGCTCGCACGCCAATGCGCACACCTGCCGATGCTTTGCCGCGCTTGGCAAGAAGCGCCTGGATCCGCTCCGCCGCAGCGTCCGTCACTGACAAGGCCTGCTTTCTCGCCATCACTCACTCTCCGAACCCGGCTTCTCCAACAACGGCACGACCAAATCCGACACAGTTATGTAGGTATGTCTCTCTGCTCTGTCAGCCGGCTCACGGCCGCTGCCAGCGCATCCGCGGCAAAATCGACCTCCGCCGCCGTCGTGAAGCGGCCAAGGCCAATGCGGATCGAGGCGTTGGCGAGCGCATCGGGAAGACCGAGCGCGCGCAGCACGTAGGAGGGCTCGGCCGACGCCGACGTGCAAGCCGAGCCGGTCGAGATGGCAATGCTCGGAACAGCCTCGATCAAGGTCAGCGCCGGGATCTCTGGAAACGAGAGGTTGAGGCTGCCGGGCAGCCGTTGCTCGACCTCGCCGTTGACGCGAAGCCCCGGGACGCGTCGAGCGAGGTTTCTCAATAGACCATCTCTAAGGCGCCGAAGCCGCTCTGACTCCTCCACCATTTCTGGGCCGGCGATTGCCGCAGCCCGTCCGAGCCCGACGCAAAGGGGGGTCGGCAAGGTTCCCGAACGAAGGCCGCGCTCCTGTCCGCCGCCATCGATCAAGGGCAACAGCCGCACCCGCGGCCGGCGGCGGATATAAAGCGCGCCAACACCCTTGGGCCCGTATATCTTGTGACCGGAGATCGACATCAGGTCGATCTTCATCGCCTGGACGTCGAGCTGGATCTTGCCGAAGGCCTGCGCCGCATCGGTGTGAAAGAGCACCCCTCTGGGGCGGCAAAGCGCACCGATCTCGGCGAGCGGCTGAATGACCCCGATCTCGTTGTGCGCGGCCATCACCGAGACAAGGAGCGTCCGCTCCGACAACGCGGCTTCGAGCACGTCGAGCGACACGAGGCCGTTCGGCTCGACCGGCAGGTAGGTCACCGCAAAGCCTTCTCCCTCTAATTCCTTGCAGCTTTCGAGCACGCATTTGTGCTCGGTTTGTAACGCCACGATGTGATCGCGTACTTGCCCGTGGTGAGGATGAGCGCGAGCGAAATGCGCCGCACCCTTGATTGCGAGGTTGTTGGCTTCGGTCGCACCTGACGTGAACACGATCTCGCGTGGGTCGGCATGGATCAGTGCAGCGACCTCGCCGCGGGCGTTTTCGATGGCATCGGCTGCGATCCGCCCGTAGGCGTGGCTGGTGCTGTGCGGGTTGCCGTAATGCTCGGTGAAATAAGGCAGCATGGCCTCAAGGACGCGCGGGTCGACCTGTGTCGTCGATTGGTTGTCGAGATAAATCGGCGGCGTGTTGACTGCCGGATCAGAGGACAGCCGCGGGCGCGGTTCGATAACAATTGACGTCATGCCGCACGCGCCCGTTCGGCGACGCTGCGTCGACGCCGGTACAGAAAGCTCCAGGCCCGAAGGAAATGTGCGATTTCAGCCTCGCTCGAGCTCCAGCCGAGGCTGACCCGGATCGTCGAGGCGGCGATTTCGGGATCGACCTGCATCGCCGCCAGAACGTGGCTGGGTCCGACTTTGCCCGACGAGCAGGCAGCGCCGGCGCTGACCATCACTCCGTCGAGATCGAGCGCGACGACCTGGGTTTCGGCTGCGATCCCGGGTACCGCGATCGCTGAGGTGTTCGGCAGGCGGGGTGCAGCAGCGCCGAGCACGACAGCTTCGGGCGCGATCGCCGCGATTTCCATTTCCAGACGGTCGCGTAATTCCGCGACGCGGTCATAGACGCTGATTTCCCTCGCGGCAGCGGCAGCGGCGGCGCCGAAACCGGCGATTCCGGGCAGATTCTCGGTTCCGGCACGGCGCCGGTACTCCTGGCCACCGCCTCGCAGCAGCGGCGCGAGATCGATCTGGCGGGTCATGACAAGCGCGCCGATCCCTGACGGGCCGCCAATCTTATGTGCTGACATTGTAATGAGATCGGCTCCAATCGCCCCCGCCTCAAGGCTGAGCTTGCCGGCGGCCTGGACGGCGTCGCAATGAAATAAGGCGTCATGCCGCCGGGCAATTGCTGCGATCTTGGCCACCGGCTGAATAATGCCAGTCTCGTTATTCGCATACATTACCGAAACTAACGCCGGGCGCCGATCGGCCGAGAGAAGCCGGTCGAGTAAGTCAAGGGTGACGAGGCCGTCCGGACCGACCGGGATGATTTCGGCGGTAGGCACGACGGCACGGACCGAGTCGTGCTCGACCGCCGACACAAGAACTCGCTCGCGACAAGCACCAAGCAGGGCAAGGTGATTGGCTTCGGTCCCGCCGCTGACAAAGACCACTCCGCCTGGATCCGTATCGCCCAGCAGAGCCGCGATGGCCTCGCGGGCGCGTTCAATGGTCTGGCGCGCAGCTCGTCCGCGCCGATGCACCGAAGAGGGATTGCCCCAGCGGCCCAACGTTTCCGTCATAGCCGCTGCCGCCTCGGGGCGCAGCGGCGCGGTCGCGTTCCAGTCGAGGTAGCTCTCTGCCTGCGCCATCATTCGGCGCATTAATCCGCGCTCGTAGCCGCGGGGCTGCGAAAGGTTTCGCAGTGAACCTGACCGCTGGTCCCGAGGACGCGGCGCTCACAGACATCGGCAAGCGATACGGAGTTCAAATAGAGGTGGATCTGATTGCCCAGTTCTTCCCACAAATCGTGAGTGAGACATCGGGTGCGATTGCCCCGACAGCCGACCGGCGCACCCGGAGTGCAGCGGGTCGCGCGTATGGGTTCGTCGACGGCCAGGATGATGTCGGCTATGCGGGTCTCGGCGCGGTCGTGGGCAAGCAGATAGCCGCCGCCCGGGCCGCGCACGCTTTTGACGAGCCCATTTTTGCGGAGCATCGCGAAGAGCTGTTCGAGGTAGGATAGCGAGATTTCCTGCCTGTCAGCGATTTCAGCGAGCGAAACCGGGCTCCCCTCGCTGTATTGGGCAAGATCAACCATTGCCATCACGGCATAGCGCCCCTTTGTGCTCAGCCTCATGACGGCATCCCCGAGCGGGCGGCCATCCTCAATCGTTGTCCTTGCCGTTGCCGGCTGAGGCCGAAACCAATCGGAGCGAAGACTGCTCGACCGGGCCCGGATCGCGTGCGGGAGGATGCTGCGTGCTTTCCCGTTCGAGTTGAGCGACACGCGTCCGCAGGCTCGTGACTTCATCCAATAACCCGCTGAGAGCACGGGCGATCGGGTCCGGGATATCGCCGCAGACTGCATAGGGCTGGAATTCGGGTTTGGGTTCTGTCGGGGCGCTGCGGCGGCCCACCGGACGCGCCGGAATGCCGACCATTGTTGCGCTGTCCGGCACCTCTGACAGCACTACGGCCTGTGCACCGATCCGCGCTCCATCACCTACCCGAAATGGTCCTAAAACCTGGGCGCCAGAGCTGACGATGACTCCGTCGCCGATCGTGGGATGGCGCTTTGCACCTCGGGTGAGCGACGTACCACCGAGCGTTACGCCTTGGTAGAGTGTGACATCATCACCTACCTCTGCGGTCTCGCCGATCACGACGCCCATCCCATGATCGATGAATACGCGCTTCCCGATCCGCGCCCCGGGGTGAATCTCGATGCCAGTTAGCATCCTACCGATGTGCGAGACGAACCGCCCGGCGAGCAGCCAACCACGTTCCCAAAGCAAATGCGCAAGGCGATGCCAGACGAGAGCGTGAAACCCGGGGTAGCACAGCACCACCTCGAGGCGCGACCGGGCCGCGGGATCGCGGGCGAGGGTTGCGTCAATTTCTTCCCGCAGGTTTTTCAAAAGCATCGCAATCCCTATGTATGTTAGGCTTAGCGCTGCTGGCGCGGGACCGCGCCGCCTCGCGGTGGCGGCCCGAGCGAAGATATAATTGTCCGACGAATGCGATCAAGAAATGCGGACATGCTGAGCGACCCACAGCGCGATTATTCCGAGTAGCGCAGTGGGACTTAGGCTGGACCGACAATGCCCGACGTGATCATCAACGGCCCTGATGGCCGAATCGAAGCGCGCTACCATCATGTCAGAGCTGCGGCCGCGCCGATGGCGCTGGTGCTGCATCCGCATCCGCAGCATGGCGGGACGATGCACAACAAGGTTGTGTACGCCATATACCAATGTTTCGTGCGCCGTGGCTTCTCGACCTTGCGTTTCAATTTCCGCGGCGTGGGGCGCAGTCAGGGCAGCTTCGACCGGGGCGAGGGCGAGCTTTCCGATGCTGCTGCGGCGCTCGATTGGATGCAAACCTACAATCCCAATGCCGGCTCGTGCTGGGTCGCCGGTTTCTCGTTCGGCGCCTGGATCGGCATGCAATTGCTAATGCGCCGGCCGGAAATCGAGAGCTTCATCTCCGTGGCGCCGCCGGCCAATTTATATGACTTTACATTTCTTGCGCCATGCCCCTCCTCGGGTCTGATCTTACAAGGCGACCAGGATTCGTTGGTGCCGGTCGAGGCCGTGCAAAAGCTCGTAACCAAGCTGTCGCATCAGCGCGACATCAAAATCGATTTCCGCAAGGTTCCGGGTGCCGATCATTATTTCGGGGATCGCATCGATGCGCTGGTAACCCACGTTGACGGCTACATCGGCGATCACGCCGGCGCCCCAAGCAAGACGCGGACGTCGTCCCAGGGCCGCGGCACCCGATAAGGGTCGGAGCACCTCAATCGGCGAAAGGGTCGCGCACCAGCACGGTGTCTTCGCGCTCCGGGCTCGTCGATAGCAGAGCGACAGGCGCGCCGATCAGCTCTTCCAACCGCCTGATGTATTTGATTGCGGTAGCTGGCAGGTCGGCCCAGGACCGCGCGCCGCGTGTGCTTTCCTTCCAGCCCCCGGCGGTTTCGTAAACCGGTTCGACCTCGGCTTGGGCGCTTGTTCCTGCCGGGAAGTAATCATAGGTGTTCCGGTTACGGCGGTACGCGGTGCAGAACTTGACCTCGTCGAAGCCGTCGAGCACGTCAAGCTTGGTCAATGCGATGCCATCGATACCGCCCAGCCGGACCGCCTGGCGAACCGCCACCGCGTCGAACCAGCCGCAACGACGACGACGCCCGGTGACGACGCCAAATTCGCGCCCGCGTTCGCCGAGGGTGCGGCCGATCTCGTCATTCAACTCGGTCGGGAAGGGCCCGCTGCCGACCCGCGTCGTGTAAGCCTTGGTGATGCCGAGCACAAAACCGACGGCGCCTGGTGCAATCCCCGAGCCCGCCGCTGCCTGCCCGGCGACTGTGTTTGAGGACGTAACATAAGGGTAGGTGCCGTGATCGACATCGAGCATTGCGCCCTGTGCGCCTTCAAAAAGGATGCGCCGGCCGTTGCGCCGAGCTTCGTCGAGCAAACGCCACACGGGCTCGGCATAGGGTAGGATGTGCGGCGCTATCTCACGCAGCTTGACGATCAGGTCGGCCCGGTCGACTTCGGGTTTGGCGAGTCCGCGCAACAGCGCGTTGTGGTGCAACAGCAGCTGGTCGACGCGCTGTTCGAGAGCCTGTTGATCGGCCAGATCGCACACCCTAAGGGCTCGGCGGCCGACTTTGTCTTCATAGGCCGGGCCGATGCCTCGGCCGGTCGTGCCGATCCTGCTGTCGTTGAGCCGTTCCTCGCGTGCACGGTCGAGAGCGCCATGCGACGGCAGGATCAACGCAGCATTGTCAGCGAGCTTCAAATTCCCGGGATCGACCTCGACGCCCTTGGCGCGGATCGCTTCGATCTCATCGATCAGCGCCCACGGATCAACAACCACCCCATTGCCGATGATCGACAGCTTGCCGGGCCGCACGACCCCGGACGGGAGCAGGCTCAGTTTGTATTCGACATTGCCAATGACGAGGGTATGGCCGGCATTGTGTCCACCTTGGAAGCGAACTACTACATCCGCCCGCTCCGATAGCCAGTCGACGATCTTGCCCTTGCCCTCGTCGCCCCATTGGGCGCCGACGACCGCGACGTTACCCACTTTGCGCCTCCTAGCCGACCGTCATTGGCACACCCCGGTCGAGAACGTAGCCGCAGCCGAGCCGACGCGCCTCGGCCCGCCAATCCTTCGCTTGCTCGAGGGCGGCAACAGTGATCCAACCGGTCTCGCGCAGCCGTTGGCTGAGGGACCGATCTACCCCGAACGGCAGCAGCAGGCGCCGCGACGGCGCGGCGGATGGTAGTGTTCGCAGGATTGTGTCCGTGTAAAGGGTGAACCCGGTCGCGGGCTCGGATCCGGCCTGATAGCGGCCGCCGCGGCCCAACTCGCCAGCCATGCGCGCTGTGGCTGCAAAGAACGTGAAACTGATCCCGGTATGGTATTCGAAGCCGCGGTTCTCGACCGGGTCAACCGTCACCTTTAGTTCCGGGGCTGCGGCCGCGAGGCCGTCCACTACGGTGCCCAGCCGGATCCGTTCGGCGCGGGCTCGCGGTGGCAGTTCAAGGCGATCAAGGACCGCCAAGGTAACGGTAACCGGTCCCGCAGCAGCCAGCAGGCTCGCGAACAGACCGCCAGCCTTCCCTGCCACCGCAGCGACGGTTGCGGCATCCTTGTGGTCGAGCGCGGCGCGCAATGCCGCGGCGCGCGCCCCGGCAATCCCGTAGGCTTCGGCGACCGCCGGTACCAGGGTCGGCAGAGTGACGTCAACGGACAGCTCCGGCACCCCAAGCGCAGCGAGCGCCTCGGCGGCAACTGCCACTGCCTCGACATCGGCGGCTGGTCCCGCCGCCCCGATCAGCTCCGCACCGACCTGGCCCACCTGGCGCTCGGGCCGGATCTCGGACCCAACCACCCGCAGTACCTGCCCGGCATAGCTGAGGCGCAGCGGCCGTGATGCAGCGCCGAGGCGAGTGGCGGCGATCCGGGCGATCTGCGGCGTCATGTCGGCACGCACGCCGATCATCCGATGCGAGGCTGGGTCCATCATACGAAAGGTCGCCGTCGCCATCGCAGCTCCGGCTCCTGCGAACAATGTTTCTT
>Ga0306923_10005370_pt1 | contig 12481 bp, 17 predicted proteins | sample sta12Can44000108_FD_203841 | JGI IMG/M metagenome (GOLD analysis project Ga0306923, IMG submission 203841) | Lab enrichment of tropical soil microbial communities from Luquillo Experimental Forest, Puerto Rico - statanox.12C.anox.44.000.108 (v2)... | ecosystem: Environmental > Terrestrial >...
CTGAAAAAAGCGGCGTTGGAGCAGTCAGCATCCGACGCCGCGAGGCGGTTGTTCCTTCCGTGGGCATGGTCTGGGAGACTTACGAACCAAGCCCATTTCGATGATGAGGACCGAGCGTCAACAAACCGTCCAGTCGCAGGTGAGCCGAGTTCTGGCGTTGCGGGAGCACTTTTTGGTGACCGATCGTCCTCCAAGCCTTCTGTCCCGTGTGCTGCTCGCCCGAGAGGTTCGGGTCACGGCCGAGTTGACTCATTCGCGGGTGGCGCATGACGGCGGATTATCGAAGCGGTCACCTCTAGCATAGGGCGGGTTCATCGGTTGATGCCCTCCGGGATGCCCGGTAAAGGCTGCAATGCATTGCGGATACCCCTGGCAATGTCATCGAGGTTGGCGCGCGGCGGTAAGACAAAATAGTTTGGACTGAATTTCAGACCGAAGCCGTCGCCTGCATATCGCGGGAAAACATGCAGGTGAGCGTGGAAGACCTCCTGACCGGCCGCTTCTCCATCGGCCAAGAATAAGTTTACGCCCTCGCAGCGAACGCCGCATGTTCGGAGGGCAGCAGCAACGCGCATTCCCATTGCGAAGATGTGACCACCTAATGTCAAATCTAGGTCGCCCAGGTATGGCGCGTGGTGTTTCGGAATTATCAGGACATGACCGGGGTTGACCGGCTGAATATCCATGAATGCCAGAACGTCTGCCGTTTCATCGATGACGCTAATCGGCCGTTTGCCAGCGACCAGTTCACAGAAAACGCAGGTTTCCAAATCAACTGTCGGCACTTCGGCCCCATTTTCATTTTTTACCACTCTCACAATATCACCAACACCCCTACTGTGGTCGCGTATAGCCAGATGTCCGTTTGGGATCGAGCCGATCGCTTTGTTGTTGTGATCGAGCCCGGCGCGGCACTAGCTTTGCAAGATCTCTCGATAGAAAACGGCGAAAAGCCTCCCAAAATGCTTCGGTACCCCCCGAATCTCGTGAGCAGGTCGAGGAGGTCGCCCAGGTTACGCCCGCCCAATGAGCACTGAGCTTCGCAACAGGGCCTTATCGTCGTCCAATTCCATACTGATCACCCACCTGGCCGATTTTCCCGTTCGCGAAGTCGATCTCAAGCATGTCTTCTGATGACCCGATCACGCCGACAGAGCTATGTGTGCGGGCATCAAAGATCTCGGTACCATCTGCGCTATTCTTGACGGGTGCGACATAACCATAATCGCCCTTTATATCGAAAGTCAGCCAGTGCGATCCCCGCCCGCTTCTCAATGTCATAGTTTCCTTTAAAACGGGAACCATTGGATTAAGCATATCCCAGACATAGACGTGCGGGTCAGTCCCGCTACTATTTGCCCAAACCTCAGTCTGGTCAGGAGTCCAGCCAATTCCATGCAACAGGCCAGCTTCGCCAGGCGGATGGTTGGGAATAGTCGCCGTGATGATCTCACCGGTCTTGAGATTGGCGACCCGCATACCCCAGAGGTTTGTTACATTGTTTACGACGTAGCTGCTCGTGCTGTCGACCGCATAAGGCCCGAGGATGCCCGGATAAGGTCCAATGCGTGATACAGCAAAGCTGCCCGGATCGATCAAATAGAGGTAATTGCCGCTACCGTCCTCAGCCTTCGTCTCTTGGAATATCGGCCCCGATAACGGGTATTGAGTGTCGTGTGATCGATTTGAGAAATGCACCCCTCGAACAATCTCGCCCGTGTTGGCATCGACGATATTGATGTAGTCGGCCGACCCACCTTCCCACGTTGGAACGTAGAGCAGCTTTCCATCTGGATTGATCGCCAGCCGATCGACGCCGGGAGCAATTGCTCTATTCCAGAGCACCGAGTCGTTGTAAACGTCGAAGCAATAGACCATGCCCGTGCCTGCAACGTCGCGGTAGGCAACGTAAAGCTTCCCGGTGACAGCGCTAATAGCCACTCCTCTGACATCGCCGACGCCTGTAACCGTCTGAATAGTTTTGACCAGCCGGTGCCCGGCATCAATGTCGTAGACCGAAATAGATCCCCGATCATCTGAGGATTCATTGACAGCGTATAGACTGCGGGGCGGATTTGACCGCATCTCCTCAGTCGCTCTGGCGTTCTTCGCAGTGATCGCAGCCAGACCAGAGAAAATAAACAAAGCTATCACATATTTTGCGCTCATGTTCGTCGGTCCCCTACCCTACTGAACGGCCAAGCCCTTTCTTCCGAATCGTTGTGATCGAGGGCGACGTGCCGCCGAAAAGTTTGCGAGGATGCATCGGTCTCGGGTGATCACGGCAACACGCTTGGGAGCATACCCCAGGGAAGCATCAGGCTCCAACGAAGCTGGATTTCCCGAGGGCGATGTGCGAAAGCTTTCGGAGAACAAAATTGGAACATCGCGATGGCTTCTAGCTCCGCCTTCATGATCGCCGAGGCTGAACGACGCTTTCCGGTGCGCATCCGCATCGGCGTCCCACCTGATGGGCTCGGCCCTCTGCTCGATCGGATCAAAGTATGGCTCGACGAAAATTGCGGCGCAAACGGATGGGCGATGACGCCTTCCGGCACACGCGGCGTGTTGAATGACGCCCTCTCGATCTATTTCGCGGATGCCACCTTGGCGAGCGCCTTCGTCGCCAGGTGGTGTGCCGGATACAGTGTCGAGACCTCTGGCGGTGTTTTCCAAGTGCGGGAGGATGTTCCGACGCCACAGGTAGAAGCCACGCTGCACCGGACACGGTGAGCGGTGCAACGAATCCCGATTGGAAGTTCCTGATTTCACCTGAGCAAATTCAACATTAACACATAATTTGAATCCGAGGAAAAAACCAGAATCCCCGATCGACGCTGGTAGACCAACGGCGGTGTAGGCAGGCATCAGCATGTGAAATCTTTGACGAAATAGACGAAGCTGAAAATATGTTGCACAACGGTCCTATCCGGCATCTGTTGGGTGACCGAATCCTGGAGTCGTTCGAAATGAAACGCGTTGTTCTGGCGTTTATGGTTGCACTTGGTACGCTCGCTTTCGCCCAACAGAGCCACGCCGCCGCTTGCGCCAACGGGGTCTACCGAGCGGGATACGTCGGGCCAAATGGGGCCGCAGTCGTGCGCAAACCATAGCCGAATTTCCCAGATCTCGCAGGGCGACCCGCCAAGAGCTTGATCCCAGGAACTCGCTCCTGTCGCGGCGGAGCCTTTCCTTCTATCACCGCGTCGGAGTGTGGCAGCCTAGATCCCACCTCGGTGTCCTACGCACTCTTGATCGCAGCGTTCGGCAAGGCCACCTAATCGACAACCGCTGCGAGCAGCGGTGTTTTCCGACCAGCTTCGGATCATATCGAAACCAAGACCCCATCAGATCTGCAACAGCGCGACCGCTAATCGCTCTATCCGACTGATCGGGCACCAACCCACCAGGAACCAAAGTTGAGACATCAAGATTTCCGTAACCCGCAGCGTCGCGGGTTCGACGCTGAGACCTTCTACCCCCAACCTCGGACATTCCGCACCCGACCCCGGTTCAGCCAGCCCCGGTTCGAGGCCCCGTCCGGACCACCGGTCAGCGGGGTCGTCAAATGGTTCAACCCCGAAAAGGGATTTGGCTTCGTTGAACTTTCCGATGGGTCCGGCGACGCCTTCCTCCACGGGAGCGTGCTGGCTCAGAGCGGCATCAACGCTGTGCAGCCCGGAGAAACCCTCGAAGTCCGTGTCGGTCCGGGACACAAAGGGCCACACATCACCGAGATCATCAACGTCGATAGCAGCACCGCCGTTCCAATGGCATCACGGCGGTCGAATGCCCAGGCGACGACATTGAACGGGCCATCGGTCGAGGAGACCGGCACGGTGAAGTGGTTTAATGCCGATAAGGGCTACGGTTTCATTGCTCCGAACGGGGGCGGGAGGGATGTGTTTGTCCACGTCTCGGCTCTTGAGCGATCTGGCATCGAGGGGCTCAGTGAAGGGCAGCCAGTGGTTGTCGATGTCGTCGAGGGCCGGAAGGGTCCAGAAGCAGCGAGAGTTCGCCTGATTTAAGGCTCGGCCACTATTGCTCGCCACGAGGTCAGGTCTGTCGAGCGGGGGATAGTAGCTAGTGCTGATGCCGTCCTCGCCGGGAGGATCTCGATCCTGCGCTCTCGATCCCTCTGTCTTCCTCGGCACCATCCGTCCGCATGATAGCGACGGCAATTCGCGTCGCCGCCGCAGCGGGCCTCGGTGGCGTTGCCGGTCTACTTGGCGGACTGTTTGGGGTCGGCGGTGGCTTTCTTGTGATCCCCGTGTTGGGGTTCTTCTATGGCATGGATCAGCAGACCGCGCAGGGCACCGTCCTAGTAATGGTGGTGCCCAATGTCGTGTGGGCATTTTTGCGCTATCGGCGACGCTTCGGCGTCGATGTGCGCATGGCAGCGGCTATCGCTGGATCGGCTTTGATTGCGACCTATCCGACAGCCCGTTTGGCGACCGGCCTCGACCCGCATGTCCTGCGGCTTGCCTTCGCAGTCTTTCTCGCCACTATCGCTGCCACCGTCGCCTATCACGCACGACATGGTGCTGCGAAGGTTTACGCAGGGCCGAAGCGAGCCTGGGGCTGGATCACGGTCGTCGGACTTATCGGTGGCGCGTTTTCGGGGTTTTTCGGAGTCGGCGGGGCGTTTGTTGCACCCCCGCTGCTGACAACGTTTTTCGGATTGCGGCAGTTAGAGGCACAAGGTCTGGCGCTGGCGCTCGTTTCCCCGAGCGCGCTTCTTGCATTGCTGGCTTATGCCGGGGCCGGTCAGGTGGATTGGCTTGTCGGATTACCGCTTGCGCTTGGTGGCATCCTGGCGATCTCCGCTGGCGTCAAGTTCGCCAGCCGCCTGCCTGAAAGACGGTTGCGATTGGCATTCTGTGGCCTATTGCTGCTTACCGCGGTGCTACTGGCGCTGCGGGGGTGATCGAAGCCGAGTATCAGATTGCCTCTCGAAACCTTGCCGATGCCGGAAGGCTACCGCCGTTCAATACGCGCATGGCTAGGAAGACCCGATCAACACCAGTGAAGGTGCGGGGCCACTGGAACGACTGTACGGCGGCTGATTCGGTTTCAGGAAACTCGCCTGAAAAGGTGGGGGTAAATTCCTAGTGTCAAAGTCCGACGTTTAGTATTCACCCGCGAAATCTATATGGAGACAACACATGGCCGTTAGACGCATCGTTGCGAACATTGCGACCGACCGGCTCGACCCCGCGAGGGCCTTTTATGGAGACTTGCTCGGGATGAACATCGTCATGAACCTCGGGGGGATCATGACTTTTGCGGCGGATGGCATGATGACAGCGCAGATCAGCGTGGCCATCGAGGGCGGATCGGGAACGACCGTGCCCGACCTTTCCATAGAGGTCGACGACCTGTCGGACGTTCACCGGAGGATGCGGGCCGCAGGGTTCAAAATCGAATATGGTCCGGTGACTGAACCATGGGACGTGACGCGCTTTTTCGTCGCGATCCATTTGGGCGCTTGGTCAACATCTTGGAACATCGCTGACAAGCACAACCAGGGTATCAACCGATTTGGGGCACTAGCTCTCGAAACTCCCGGAGTGCTCCTGTCTTCGACGATGATGGAAATCTGTAGGAGTGCGTGAGTCCAAGGTGTAACAAGGAGGGTTGGTAAATGGCCATTTCATTGCGAACACCTCGCCTCCTGCTCCGCGAATGGCGTGATGATGATCGTGAGCCGTTTGCCCGGATGTCCAATGATCCGGCTGTGATGGAGATGCTTCTGCCCATGGACCGGGCCGCAAGTGACGCCTGGATCATGCAGATGCAGGCGCATCACCACAAACATGGCTTCTGCCAGTGGGCCGTCGAGCTTCCAGGTCAAGTTAGTCTGATCGGTGCAGTCGGTCTGAATTGGGTTCCTCACAAGACACCCTTCACCCCTGCGGTCGAGATGGGCTGGAGACTTGCTCATCCGTATTGGGGCCAGGGTTACGCGCTTGAAGCTGCCCTCGCCGTAATCGATGATGCTTTCGGACGAATCGGCCTCGACGAGATGGTCGCCTATACCGTGCCTGCAAACCGGCGTTCCTGGGGTTTGATGGAGCGGCTTGGAATGCGGCGCGACCCGAAGGAAGATTTTGATCACCCTGCTTGCCCTGAAGGTCACCCACTGCGCAGACACGTGCTTTATCGGTTGTCCCGCCAGTCGCGTACCAAGTCTGCATCATTGCCCACACACCCCTCCGTCACATCCCTCCTAATACCAAGGGCGCGGCGACAATGATGGCTGCGCGGCTTCGATAGAAAGGCGTAAAAGCAGCCCCAATCACTCATCATGGGCATCGTTACGATTGGCTTTGGGCTGGTTTTACTCACATGGGTCGCCCGCCTCTGGCAGGTATATGCGGCATTTCGCGCTGATGTCGGTGGGTGGGCTACCATAAGTGGTGCTGGGATCAATCGCCCAACGGACCTCGAAGTCGAGCCGGGTCCGCCTCAGGCATTAGGGTTCTGCCTGTCCCTCATACATGTACGTCATCGGACGCGGCCCCGGCGCATAGCCGGTGGTCAGATGGGTGAGCCTGAACCCCGCCGATTGTAGAAGATCATCCGTCTTCCGATTCAGATGACAACCACCCGAACAGCGCCTCCACAGCGGAGTGAGACGGTCCTGCCACCAAGCCACCGAGGTATCGGGAGATCGCCCGTGTTCGACGAAGCGAAGCGAGCCATCGGGGCGGAGCACACGGTGCGCCTCGAGAAGAGCCGCCCGGACATCGGGAATGCTGCACAGTGCCCAGGTGACGACCACCGTGTCGACGCTGCCATCCGTGATGGCAGACGGGATATGCTCGGGGGAGCCTTCCAGCAATTGCACTCGCAGACGGCGGCGCTGGGACTGGAGCATGACCGCACGGTCCGCCATGGCGAGCAATTCTGGCGAAATATCGACCCCGATGACCTCTTCGACGGCATCACCGTAAAGCGGCAGGTTCAGGCCCGAGCCGATGCCGATTTCCAAGACCCGACCAGCGGCACCACCGACGACGCGTTGCCGGTACGGCAGCAGCAGCTTTCGGGCCATGGTTAGGTCCGTCAGCCGGGGAAGAACGTATCGCGCGTAAATGCCCATTTGTGGTCCGCGTTTCCGTCCAACATGCATCCTATTGTTGGTAACCGGCCCTCACCAGCGGAAAGATCGTTTCACAAAAGACACATCCGGTGCTCGAAGATCAGCCCGTCTCTGCGCCTCATATAGTCTTGGAGACCGGATTAGGTGTTGCCATGTTAACCTACTTACCAGGATCGCCCCCTCACATGCCCAACCATCAGGGGTGTCCCTAATTATCGGAACGCCGCTCAGGCAGCGTGCACGCTCGTGTGGGATGCCTTCAAGCAGTCGACCGATAGTAGGCCCGCGTCGATCGCCCGCATCGTCCAGCGACGGGCGGCGATCCAAAACTGTTGCCTGTGTCCCGAGCAGCAGAACTTCTGAGCCGATCCCCCGGTCGACCGCGGTTTGAAAGCCCGACCACACCACAGGCAGCAGAAATCCACGGCGGGAGACTGCGACGCCGGTTCGAGCGGCGTTGCAGACCCGCCTCCGCCGTTTGCGGTGGTCAGAACTTCTGAGATAGTGATCATAGAGATATCATACGAATTCGAGACGACGCTGCAAATATTTAATCACCGTCTCACGGGGACTAAATTGGAACGAGAGCAGGGCCTATATCTGCTTGTCGGCAACCGACAGCCTTCAAGAAGGCTAACCGCGGTCAAGGCAAGTACGATTCCTCATATGAGGAAGCCAAGCAGGGTCAACAAACAATAGCTAGACGAGCGAGGATGATGGAGAAATGACGACAAGATTGAAGTTAACAGAGATTGTAGGTCAACTGCCGCGGGATGCTCAGGTCTGGATCGACGGCATGGACTCCGAGGAGCGCTTGTGCACCGAAATCATTCTCAATAACGTGGGCCAGGAATCCTTTACAGAGCATTGGACGGTTCATCGGGACCAATTGGAATATATCAGAAACATGTAAAGAGGCCCTGGATGTCACTAGCCTGACAGCCCGAGCCATTGGGCCACGAATTCATATTTAATCACCGGTTCGTCTGCTCGGCTCTAAGCGGCTGACAAAGTTGGTCTTGGCCGTAGCTCGGACATGATTAATGGGCAATACTCATTCGGCCTCTAGCCGAAAGGGTGAAAGAGCGAGGAGGTTGAGATGGAGATCAAAGGTGGCTGCCTCTGCGGTGCTGTGCGCTACACCGCCGAGGCCGACCCGACGAGCGCAACGGTGTGCCATTGCCGGGATTGCCAAAAATTCACCGGCAGCGCCTTTGCCGCGCTGGTTCGGGCGACCAAGGACGCGGTGACTATCGAGGGCACGCTCAAAACGTTCAGCAGCATCGGCGGCAGCGGCAATCCGATTCTCAGGCACTTCTGCTCGGAATGCGGCTCGTCGATCGCCGAGGAGCCTGGAACGCGGCCCGGTATGATTATCCTAAATGTCGGGACTTTTGATGATCCGACCGTCGCAAAACCGGGGCGGGAGATTTTTCGAGATGACGGATTGCCATGGGTTGAGGTGCACGGTGAAATCCCGCGCTCCGCAAAACGGCCCGATTGAGATTCACGAGCGGTAGATTGGGCTGGCGCTCGCAGAACTGAAATCTATTTCGGACGACGCAGATTCAAAGGGAGAAGATCATGCTTGAGATCCGCAAGATCATCACGAGCCGCGAAACGATTTTCGCAGAGCTTGGCGTCAAGGCCAACAGACCAACAACACGGGCGGTGGGGATGGCGGTCATTCGGAACGCGTTCGCTGGTCAATTTGTTGAGGATCTGAGACCCTTATTCGAGGCCGGTGCAATGTTGGGCGAGCGCCTGATGCCGGACTTGGTGAATTTGCTCGACGGACCCGCGGTCTCCTATGGCAAGGGTGCGATCGTCGGCGTCGCTGGCGAAATGGAGCATGGCGGTGCCTGCGTCCATCCGATGCTCGGCAAACCGATGCGGGCTGCGATCGGCGGCGGAAAGGCGGTGATCGGGGCGAATGTCAAGGTGGCGGCTGCGGGTGCTGTTCTCGACGTGCCGCTCGGGCACAAGGACGATTCCTGGTCATTCCCTCATTTCGATACGATCACGGTATCTGTGGCCGATGCCCCTCGACCCGACGAGATCCTAGTCATCATGGCAATCGCTGATGGCGGGCGGCTGCGGAATCGGTGCGGTACTGAACCGATCAAGTAGGCCGTATATGAGGGAACACAAGCGTGCACCGAGACGAACTTCCTCGCGAGCCGAGGCGATCTATAGCCGAGTTAGCCCTTGCGGTTGTTACCCCCGATCCGGGTTCACACGAGACGACGATCGTCGCGTCAGCCTCAGTCGATGGAACACACCGACAAATCATTCTCGCGCACGGTTTCGGCAACCGTGGTGCCGCCGTGAATTACCTCAGAAAGCACGAAGCGATGCTCACAGATCGAGCTAAAGCTTGGCTATCCGGGGAAACGGCACGACCGGGTTTCAAGACAGTGCGACGGCTACTGCGGAGGGAAGTTGAATCGTGCTTTGGACGGAAACTCCAGAGATTGTTACTGACCGGCAGCCGCGCACGGGGTAATTGGCGCGAAGACTCCGATTGGGACATCGTGGCTATCGTTCAAGGAGCACGCCCCTGCGGCGATACAGGGCCATTGCCAAAGGCTCTTCACGCCCCCGATGGAAACCCCGTAGACCTGATCGTGATCCCGCCCGAAGATTTCGACAGACCAGTGCGGTTTCTGGCCGAGATGCGAGCCAACCACATCGACCTATGAAAGTTTATTCTTCCGTAGAAATACGACAGCGTGCTCCGGGCTTCCTGTTACGCATCGGCTAATCGTTCACCCCAGGTCCAACACCGATCCGAATATCGATCTCTGGCGGTGATCCGCAACGCCCATACGGCTTGATTCGGCCCCATCACAGTTTGTCGGAGCCAGAGCACCTCTGCTGCCTTATCGGCGTCCAACACATCGCGGTACCAGCATTTCGGGCGCTCAAGCTCTCCGGGGCTCCAGGAGTACCCTCGGGCCTTCAAGACATCCTTCTTCTCGATTGGGGCGTCCCTCGCCCATAACCGCCATGTCGTGCAATCTTGCCTGTTCCAAAAGGGCCTGCAATGCCAGCCCCCCTGTACGGGGTAGCCGTTGTGCCAGCGCATGGACCGTGGCCCGGCAGTCGCTCGCAGCCCGATGGCCGTCATGAAAGAACCCCAACGAGTAGGCGACGAATTCGAGCGCTGATGAGCGGATACCCTCTGCCTTCCAATCGATATCGGAACGACTGCACGCCCAATGTTTGGTCGAGAAGCCAGGAAGGCGTCGCTCCAAAAAGCGCCGGTCGAAATCCGCGTTGTGGGCGATGACGAGTACCACCCGGCTCAGCAGATCGTTAACGGCGGGATCGTCAATGCTGTGACCCGCGACCATATCATCGGTAATGCCAGTGATTTTTCTGATTTCAGCGGGGATCGAAATGCCGGGATCTTCGAACCATTCCCAGGAACCGAGAACCTTATAGATCCGCCCGCTCTGACGGCCATATTCGAAGAGGCAGACGCCGAGTTCGATGATTTTGTCGTGATCCGGGTTGATGCCGGTAGTTTCGACATCCACGACGGCAGCCACGAGCCTTGGAGTAGCGTCGGGAGGGTGATATTCGGTCTGAAGCTCTAGCCGACCGGTGACACGATAATGGCCGCTTGCGACGAGCGATTGCGCCATTTGTTCGAGTGTTGGTTCCATTGTTGCGGATTTGGTCTGAGGCTCGTCCTCGATAGACCGTGAAGGTCGACTCCTAAACAGCGGAAAGGAATATGCGTTATAATAGCACAATTTTTGGTTGTTGTCGCGGCTTTGAAAAACGACACCTCTGAGTTGCCCTTAGCAAGCGTGTCTCGCCCACTTGATCGATACGACGGCTCGGCCTCGGACGCCGCATCTCCGACATCTGACGCGATCCCCGAGGTCCAGCACCTTTTGCCGCGACTCCAGACCGAGGCGTGCCAGGAATTCGGATGTGAGCAACGCCGTATGCGAACACGCGGCGCAATCGACCTTTACGAAGTCGCCCGGCCCGAGATCCTCGATTCTGGCCGCGTACAGCGGGACCATCTTCACGTCTGATGTTCTCCGTTCGTTCTTTGATGAGATCATCACGAGCCCGGCCGCGTCGTCAACCGGGAACAAACCATCGCCCGGTCGAGATTACGCGGCTTTCTTGAAGTCTTCGAAACGCCGAGCCAATCGGTCCCGATCAGGCCGATCCACACTCCGCCGCGGTACCTGGATCACCTGCCCTACGATCCCCTTCAGGCCGAGTTCGAGGAACGGGCCATCGTGAATTTCCAGTAATCGGTTGGAGACATGATGCGGGAATCTGGGTCGATCCCGATCAGTTGAGCATCGAAAGCCGCATGATGAATTTTGGTCAACGGCAAGCCATTCGAGACAATCGGTTGTCCTAACTGTTCGTCGGCATCCATAACGATGTGAGCGGCATCGAGTAGCCGGGGCTCCGGTAGATGCGAGATCGCGTACCGGCCTCCGTAGGCGGTCAGGACGGCATCGCGGAAGGATGCTTAGTGTAACGCGCCTTCACCTCGCGGAGCGCATACCGCCGCTCGGGTGCGTCAGGCGGCGCAGCTTGAGCCGAGGCTCCTACGATCGCCCCAACGGCAAGCTCAACCCGCAGACGCTCTGGGTGCCACCCCACGATGAATATCGGATTACAGGCTGATAACGGCCTCGCGAGGTGCCGAGGAAATAGATGATCGGGATCTGCTGCTCCGGCCAACGGCGCGCTGACTCGACCGCAGGTAACCCGGTTTTGAATCTCTTGTCTGATAATCGGACATATGCTATATATGCCGTCTGAAATATGGACGCATGAACATGGCAACCAGTCTCCGGCTCCCGCTAAGGGTAGCCTTCCCCCGCGCCGCGTTGGAGGCGCGCCTTCGAAGCGCGCTAACGGTCCAAGCCGCCGATCAGGCGGTGTTACGGGACTGTGAGCCGCCAGCCCCCTTGGCTCGTTCTTCGTGGGAACCGGAGATCGACTCCCTAGTGGTAGTCGAGTTGATCTGCACGATCGAGGAGCAGCTTGGCTTGAAGCTGCCAACCTCGTTTGCCCCAAGGGGAGGTTACGATAGCGCAGAAGGTTGCATTCGTGACCTGCTAGCCAAAGCGGAAGCAGTTTGGAACCAGCGAAACTCGGGAGGGTAGACAATGGATGATGATCGAGTTGGGTTCTCTCGGCAGTCACCCGAAACTGACAGAGCCGCTCTCGGTGAGAGACTCAGGACCGCGAGAGAATACGTTGGGTTAAGCCAGGAGGAAGTAGCCAGACATCTTGGAATTCCTCGGAGCGCTCTATCGAACGTCGAGGCTGGTCAAAGGAAGCTCGACACGCTCGAACTCACAAAGCTCGCAAAACTTTACCAGCGGCCCA
>Ga0306923_10005374_pt1 | contig 12479 bp, 12 predicted proteins | sample sta12Can44000108_FD_203841 | JGI IMG/M metagenome (GOLD analysis project Ga0306923, IMG submission 203841) | Lab enrichment of tropical soil microbial communities from Luquillo Experimental Forest, Puerto Rico - statanox.12C.anox.44.000.108 (v2)... | ecosystem: Environmental > Terrestrial >...
GCACCGACATCCCCGCCTTTTACAGTGCCTGGTTCAGGAACCGCTTCCGCGCCGGCTTCGCCCGGGTGGCCAACCCTTATGGCGGGCCGGCCTCGGTGGTGCCGTTGCGCGACGGCGTGGACGGCTTCGTGTTCTGGACCCGCAACGCCGCCCCGTTCCGTGATGCGTTTTGTGACGTACAAGCGGCCGGCATTCCCTTCGTGGTGTCCTATACGGTCACCGGCTATCCGCGCGCGCTGGAAATTTCGGTGGTCGATCCCGTCCGCGCCGTCGCCGACATGCGCACGCTGGCCGAGGAATTCGGGCCGCGCGCGGTGGTGTGGCGCTACGACCCCATTCTGTTCACCGATTTCACTCCGACCGGATACCACCTGGAGACGTTCGCTCGTCTGGCAGAGGCCCTGGCGGGCGCGGTGGACGAGTGCGTGATCTCGTTTGCCACCCTCTACAAGAAGACCGAACGCAATCTGGCTGCCGCCGCCCGCGCCCACCATTTCGGCTGGAGCGATCCGGCCGACGAGGACAAGCGTGCCCTCGCCGCCCGGCTGGCGGAACTGGCCGCCGGTCACGGCATGCGATTGTCGGTGTGCTCACAGCTCGCGCTGGTGGCCGAGGGCACCAGCGGTGCCGCCTGCATCGACGCCCGCCGGCTCGAGGACGTGGCGGCCGGCTGGGGCAGCCCTCGCTCCATCGCCGCCAAGGTCAAGGGCAACCGCCCCGGCTGCTTATGCCATGAGAGCCGCGACATCGGCGCTTACGACACCTGCCCGCACGGCTGTGTTTATTGCTACGCAGTGGGATCGCGCGGCGCAGCCAAGCGGCGGCACGGGAAGCACGACCCGGAGGGTGAGTTCCTGGCCCCGACAGGAAAATGAAAAACGTTGAACCACAGAGGCATAGAGAACACAGAGATGGGTTCCCCTTGCGGCCTCTGTGTCCTCTGTGCCTCTGTGGTGAAAATTTTTTTTCGGTAGGTGCGCCATGACCCCCGCCCAGGTCGACGAATTCTATGCCCGCCTCGCCAAGGCCATACCCAACCCCAAGAGCGAGCTGGAGTTCGTCAATCCCTATACCCTGCTGGTGGCGGTGGTGCTGTCGGCCCAGGCCACCGACAAGGGGGTGAATCTGGCGACCCGGCCCTTGTTCGCCCGCGTCACCACCCCGCAACAGATGCTGGAATTGGGCGAGGATGCGCTGCGCGAGGCCATCCGCACCATCGGCCTGTTCAAGACCAAGGCCAAGAACGTCATCGCGCTGTCGGAAATCCTGGTGCGCGACCACGGCGGCCAGGTGCCGCACGATCGCGCCGCGCTGGAGGCGCTGCCCGGCGTCGGGCGCAAGACCGCCAACGTGGTGCTCAACGTGGCGTTCGGCGAATCCACCATCGCGGTGGATACCCATTGCTTCCGCGTCGCCAACCGCACCGGGCTGGCCCCGGGCAAGACGCCGCTGGAGGTGGAGGAGAAGCTGATGGCGGTGACGCCCGCCCGCTGGGGGCATGACGCCCACCATTACCTGATCCTGCACGGCCGCTATGTCTGCACCGCCCGCAAGCCCAACTGCCCGGCCTGCGTGGTGCGCGAGCTGTGCGAGTTTCCGGACAAGACGCTTGCATAACCTTGGGCACCCGGAGCGAGGTGCAGCCGAGGGACTGGCCCGTTGAGGGCCCGCGAGCTTATGCGAGCGTGAGCCAAGGCCCGCGGAGGCGGGCTGTCCGGCGCCTGAGGGCGTTAATTAACTAGACGGATTGCCTTCGGTGCGGCCGACCAGTTCACCCATGCACTGGCTCTCGTTGACCGGCTGCTGGCTGCGCACCGCCACGTGGGTGACGGTCTGGCTGCCGCCCTCGTCGTAGAGGAACAGGTCGATGGTGCAGGCGCGGCTGCGGTACTGCCATATCTCGGCGGGAGCGTCGCGGCGGGTGAACATGGGCTTGCCCAGCACGGCGCGCACCTGGGTGGGGGACAGGCCCTTCAGGCGGCTGGGTTCCGCCTCGCCGCCGGGCAGGCTGGCCGTCTGGCCGCCGTGGGACGCATCGGTTCCGAACCGATCGCCGCCGCCCAAGCTCGCCAGGCCGGTTCGTTGCGGGGCGCCGCCGCAGGCGACAAGAAAGGCCAACGGCGCAAGGGCAGCGAAACGAACGAGGCGCATGGGAGACGTCCGGGGCGGGAAATACCCCTAAGTTATAGCAGGTCTGTTTGGCACCGCAACGACTGGAATACGTGAACCATGAAAGCGGCGGCAATTACCGGGGCGATCAGGTTCAACAGCGGGATCGCGAACAGGATGGCGATGATTGCGCCGGCCAGCCACACCTGGCCCAGATGGTTGCGGAAGGCCAGCCGCATGGGCTTTGGCGCCATGCGTCGCGCTGCCACGAGTTCGAAATATTCCCGCCCCAGAAGATAGCCGTTCACCACCACCATCAGCGCCACCGCCAGCCCGGTTGCCAGCAGCACCAGGTACAGCGGCAGCGCCAGCAGGTTGACGCCCAGGCTGACCAACAGGAAGCGGACCGTTCCGCTCATGATCTCGGTCCAGCCTTGCGGGCGCGGCCAGTTGAGCTGGGGATAGTGGCGGGCCTCCACCGCATCGGCGACGCTTTCCAGCATGGCGCTCATGATGGTGGTGACCAGCGCCGGGAACACCAGAATGGGCAGCACGGCGGCGGCCAGCCCCAAGGCGATGCCGGTGCCGGTGTCGGCCCAGTGCTGGGAAAAGAAGTGCACGTGCGGCAGGATCAGCCACACCGCCACCACCAAAGCGAGGTAGCAGGCGACAGCGCCCAGCACGCCCAGGCGGATGACCCGGTGCAACGCGGGGTCGCCCAGTTGGGCGAAGGCCTTGTACAAAGCGGCAAGCATGGCGCCATTCAATCATGCGTTCCTTGCCCGCGCCAAGCGGGCGTTCGGTGACGTTCCGATGGCACAAGGCTTTTTTGATTGTTCCAGACGGCGCTGCCGTTATACTGCGCCGCCAAATGGCCGCCCGCCGCCCACTCGGCCGCCGGCTTGCGCGCGAGATCAATACAAGAGACCAAACATTATGGTGGATACCCGGTATCACGTCGCCGGCATCGGCAACGCGATCGTGGACGTGCTGGTCCATGCCGATGACGCCCTGCTGGAGCAGCTGAAGCTGACCAAGGGCGTGATGACCCTGATCGACGCCGAGCAGGCCGAATCCATCTACGCCCAGCTGCCCCCCGGTATCGAGTGCTCGGGCGGCTCGGCCGCCAACACCATCGTCGGCGTCGCCTCGCTGGGCGGCCGCGCCGCCTATATGGGCAAGGTGAAGGACGACCAGCTGGGCCAGGTCTTCGGTCACGACATCCGCCAAGCCGGCGTGGCCTTCCCCACCGCCGCCGCCGCCGTCGGCCCGTCCACCGCCCGCTGCTTCGTGCTGGTCACCCCCGACGCCCAGCGCACCATGCTGACCTATCTGGGCGCATGCATCGAGCTGACCCCCGACGACGTGGACGAGGCGGTCATCGCCAATTCCGAGGTGACCTACCTGGAAGGCTATCTGTACGACCCGCCGCTGGCTAAGCGCGCCTTCCTCACCGCCGCCGACGTGGCCCACAAGGCCGGACGCCTGGTATCGTTGTCGCTGTCCGATCCCTTCTGCGTCGACCGCCATCGCGCCGCCTTCCATGACCTGGTCAGCGGCCATGTGGACATCCTGTTCGCCAACGAGGCCGAGATCACCTCGCTGTACCAGACCACCGATTTCGACGAGGCCGTCCGCAACGTGCGCGGCCACGCCCAGGTGGCGGCCATCACCCGCGGCGCCAAGGGCTCGGTGGTGGTGACCAGCGACGACGTCCACGTGGTGGCGGCCCAGGCCGGTGTGCAGGTGGTGGATACCACCGGCGCCGGCGATCTTTACGCCGCCGGTTTCCTCTACGGCTTTACACAAGGCCGCGACCTCTCCACTTGTGCCTTGTTGGGCGGCCTGGCCGCCGGCGAGGTCATCTCGCATGTGGGTGCCCGCCCCGAGCGCCCGCTGGCCCAGCTGGCCACGGAAAAGCTCGGCCTCATCTTCTCCGGTTCGATTTCGTAACGAAAGTCCCATGGAACTCAGAAACATCGCCATCATCGCCCACGTCGACCACGGCAAAACTACGCTGGTCGACGCCATGCTCAAGCAGTCCGGCACCTTCCGCGAAAACCAGCAGGTCGCCGAACGCGTGATGGACTCCAATGATCTGGAGAAAGAGCGCGGCATCACCATTCTGGCCAAGTGCACCTCGGTCGAATGGAAGGGCATGCGCATCAACATCGTCGACACCCCCGGCCACGCCGATTTCGGCGGCGAGGTCGAGCGCATCCTGTCCATGGTGGACGGCGTGGTGGTGCTGGTGGACGCGGCCGAAGGCCCGATGCCGCAGACCAAGTTCGTCACCGGCAAGGCGCTGGGCCTGGGCCTGCGCCCCATCGTGGTGGTCAACAAGGTGGACCGTGGCGACGCCCGTCCGCACGAGGTGCACGACGAGTGCTTCGACCTGTTCGCCGCGCTGGACGCCAATGACGAGCAGCTGGACTTCCCCACCATGTTCGCGGTGGGCCGTGACGGCTGGGCCGACGATTCGCTGGAAGGCCCGCGCAAGGATTTGTCGGCGCTGTTCGACCTGATCGTGCGCCACGTGCCGCCGCCGACCCGCGACCTCGACAAGCCGTTCTCCATGCTGGCCACCACGCTGGAAGCCGACCCCTATCTGGGCCGCATCCTGACGGGCCGCATCCACACCGGCGTGGTCAAGACCAACCAGGCGATCAAGGGCCTCGACCGCGAGGGCAACCTGATCGAGAACTTCCGCGCCGCCAAGATCCTGGCGTTCCGTGGTATTGAGCGCGTGCCGGTGGAGCAGGCCGAAGCGGGCGACATCGTCTGCATCTCGGGCATGACCAAGCCGACCGTGGCCGACACCCTGTGCGCGACGGAGGTGACCGAGCCGCTGAAGGCCCAGCCGATCGATCCGCCGACCCTGGCCATGATCTTCGCCGTCAATGACAGCCCGCTGGCCGGCACCGAGGGCGACAAGGTCACCAGCCGCGTCATCGGCGCCCGTCTGATGCGTGAGGCCGAATCCAACGTCGCCATCCGCATCACCGAGCAGGATAGCCGCGACGCCTTCGAAGTGGCTGGCCGTGGCGAATTGCAGCTGGGCGTGCTGATCGAGACCATGCGCCGCGAAGGCTTCGAGCTGTCGGTGTCGCGTCCCCGCGTGCTGTTCCAGACCGACGAGAACGGTCAGCGCATGGAGCCCATCGAGGAGGTCTTCATCGACGTGGATGAGGAATTCTCCGGCGCCGTGGTCGAGAAGATGACCCTGCGCAAGGCCGAGCTGACCGGCATGCGTCCGTCCGGTGCGGGTAAGGTCCGCGTCACCTTCCTGGCGCCGTCGCGCGGCCTGATCGGCTATCACGGCGAGTTCCTCACCGATACCCGTGGTACCGGCCTGATGAACCGCGTGTTCCACGGCTACGCCCCCTACAAGGGTGCCATCGAGGGTCGCCGCAATGGCGTGCTGATCTCCAACGCCGGCGGCGATTCGGTGACCTACGCCCTGTGGAACCTGGAAGACCGCGGCCCGCTGTTCATCACCGGCGGCGTCAAGGTCTACGAGGGCATGATCGTCGGCGAGCATTCGCGCGGCAACGACCTTGAGGTCAACGTGCTCAAGGGGAAGCAGCTCACCAACGTCCGCGCCTCGGGCAAGGACGAGGCGGTGCGCCTGACCACCCCGCGCAAGATGAGCCTGGAACAGGCCATCGCCTACATCCAGGACGACGAGCTGGTGGAGGTGACGCCCAAGTCCATCCGCCTGCGCAAGCGCCTGCGCGACCCGAACGAGCGCAAGAAGGCGGAACGCGCCGCCAAGGATTAAGGGAAAGGCGCCGCAAGGCGCCTTTTTCTTTGGCCTTCGCCCTTGCACGATGCCGCAACGGCGCCACATGCGCAGGGCATGCCCGGCGGGGACGACCCCGCCACGCCACGGGCGCAACGGGGACGGCCCCATTTCGATGGGAGCCCCGTTTCCATGGCTTGGTTCTACCTGATCATCGCCGGCTTGCTGGAAATCGCTTGGGCCGCCGGCCTCAAGGCCGGCGAAGGCCTGACGCGGCCGTGGGTCGCCGCCGCCACCCTGGCCGCCATGCTGGGCAGCATCGTCCTGCTGGGGCTGGCCATGCGCAGCCTGCCCATATCCACCGCTTACGCGGCCTGGACGGGAATTGGCATCCTTGGGACCGCGCTGATCGGCCTGACCATCCTGGGCGAGGCCGCCTCACCGCTTCGCCTGCTGTGTCTGGCCGCCATCGCCGGCGGCATCGTCGGACTAAAGCTGACCCAGCCGTGACGCCCCCCCCTGGCATTGGGCAAAGAAAAAGGCCCCGGGAAACCCGGGGCCTGATCTTAGGCTATCCCAAAGGGGATCAGCGCACGAACACCTGCACCTCGCCGGTCTGGGCGGCGGCGCTGGTGGTCTGGCTGACGCGGATGCGGCTGGAGGGCAGGCCCATGTTGGTGAGCGAGCGCACCACCGATTCGGCGTTGCGGCGCACCGCGGTGGCGCCCAGGGCCTGGCTGCCCGGGGTGGCGCCGGTCGGCGACACCGCGATGACGTCGAACGAGGCGCTGGGACGGCGGTCCAGGGCGCCCTTGACGGCGGCATACAGCGCGCTTTCGTAGGACACGTTGGGCTTGTCGAAGCGGATGGTCACCAGCGGGGTATCGCTGGTCACGGCGGCGCGCGGGGCGGCCACCGGGGCGTCGAACGAGGCCGGGGCGAAGCCGGCGCCCGGACGGGCGGCGAAGGACGAGCCGTAGAGCTGGCCGTTCTTGATGGCCAGCGCCAGGGTGTTCAAGTTGGTGCGCTCGTTGGCGACATAGTTCTGCTGGCGGTTGATGTCGTCGGACAGCTCGGTCAGCAGGCGCTCGATCAGCACCACGGTGCGGTTGGTCTCGTCTTCCAGGATGCGCAGCTGGCGATGGTCTTCGTCGACCGCGCCCGACAGCTGGCGGGCGGCGCGCACGGATTCGAGCAGATAGGCCGACAGCGCCGACGACGAGGTGACCTCGTTGGCCAGCCGGGTCATCTTCAGCACGTCTTCGTTGATGCGGTCCAGCTCGCCCTGGGCGGCGTTCCACTGCTGGTTCAGGATCGGGTTGCCCGGGGTGGTGCCCACCTGCAGGCGGGCGTTCACTGCGGCGACGGTGCCGTGGTAACGCTGGGAATCCTGCACGGTATCGTTGCGGATGGCCTGGAGCGTCTGGTTGTGGCGGGTCAGCATCGCCTGAAGCTGCTGCAGGTCGCCGCGCAAGGACGTCACCTTCTGGCCCACGTAGGTGCCGGTGGCGGCGCCGCTGGTTACGCCGGGCGCGTCGAAGTTCGAGCTGCCCAGGGCCGGCGGCGGAGCGGCGGTCGCAGTGCCGGTCTGAACGGTGCCGGACGCAGGAAACAGCGATTCCTCGGCGAACGAACATCCGCCTGCCAGGAGAACCGCGCACAAGGCCGCGGCATGGGTCGTCTTCAGGGCCATTGGGACTGTTTACCTTTTAGTTCGCCAATTGGGATGGAACCCGCCGGGTCAGCAAAACTCTGCATTGTCCAGAAAAATGACTTGCCCCCCGCAATCGTCGGGGATTTTACGCAAACCTCAAGGGGGCCACAAGCCGGATTTGCAGGCAGAACGCGCGGAAGTACTGTCGTTCGGGGGCATTTTTCAAACCTGCGAATCAGTGCTTGCGTCCCCTGGCGCCTTTGTGTATGGTCCGCACCCTCGCTGGACGGCAACGGCTGGCAAGGCAAAGCGCCCGTAGCTCAATTGGATAGAGCACCAGACTACGAATCTGGGGGCTGGAGGTTCGAGTCCTTCCGGGCGCGCCATTTCTTCTAGAGATATTCTCGACCCACGACAGCCCGGCCATCGCGCCGGGCTTCGTCGTTTTCGCGCTGCCGCCCCCGTCGAGCGGGCGAAGAGCCTGCGCCTAAACGGGTGTGACCTTGAGCTTCTTCAGCTGGCGCTCGGCTTCGGCCAGCTGGTTCTCCAGGAACTGGAGATGTTCGGTGCCGGTGCGGCGGGCCTCTTCCAGCCGGGTGCTCACATGGGCGTGCTGGGCGCGCCAATGGGCGATCTGCTCGTCGCGGGCGGGTTCGGTCTTCTTGCTCTCGGACCGCTCCATCAGCCATTGCACCACCATGGCCAGCGTTCCCACCACCACCGCGCCGAGATAGAGCTCGGTGTAGTCGTAAAGCGTGACGTTGATGACGATGGCGGTCAGGCAGACGAAGAAGATGGCGCTGGGCAGGTGCTTGAGCATGGGCAGGGGCCGGAAGCTGGAGGTTCTTTCGGGCAGCATTGCAACCCTCCTCGCGAAAGTCTAGGCTCTCGCCATGCTCGCCGCCTCCGAGGACTTCCTGATCGAGGCCGCGCGCGGGGAACTCTCGCGCTGCTGGCCCAAGCCCACCGTCGACGCCGTCTGCGCGGCGCTGGACGCGGTGTTCCGCCTGGCCGACGCGACCTGGAACGCCCGGCGCTCCAACGTGCGCTACATGCTGGAAGCGCCGGCGCCGGCCTGCAAGGCGGGCTGCGGCTGGTGCTGCCATCAGCAGGTGGGTGTCTCGGCCCCCGAGGCCGTCCGCATCGCCGTCCATATCAAGTCGCTGCCCGAGGCCGAGGGCCGGGCCATGGCCGCCCGCGTGGCGCAGGTGGCCGAGCGTACCAAGGGCATGACCACCTTGAAGCGCGCCCAGGCGCGCACCGCCTGCCCGTTCCTGGGGGCCGACGGCGGCTGCATGATCTACGCGGTGCGCCCGTTGCGCTGCCGGGGCGTGCACTCCATCGACGTGGATTTCTGCATCAGTTGCTACGAGGATTTCGAAGGCATGCGCGCCAAGCTGAAGGCGGGCGAACTGAAGCCGGTATTCCTCGACACGCCCGAGCGCATCTTCGACAGTGCGTTGGCCGGCGTGCTGGAGGCGCTGAAGAAGGGGGCGCCCAAGGCGGTGGTGTCGCTGGAGCTGTCGGCCGCCGTGGCCGCCCTTTTGGCCGATCCCAAGCTGGCCGGCCGCTGGCTCATGGGCGCCCGGCCCGACAAGGCGCTGCAATTGGTGCCGGAAGCGCCCGTCTGATACCGGCAGGCCAATGAATTGGCCTGCCGTATTGCCCCTCGCCGGGCGCTCGCATCCGCTCGCTTGGCCGCCGCCGCAATGGCGGCCGGATACCGGCCAACGAGTCAAAGGTTGGCCGGTATGACCTGACAATCGTCAATCACCGCGCCATGGGAACTGTGGAATCCTGGCCTCACTCGCGCCATATCCATCGGCGCGCGTGACTGTGCTGGAATTGAGCGCGGAAGGACGGTAAACGTAAGCCCCATGCACCGTTTTGCCAATCCCGCCCGCTTCATGCGGATCGCCACATTGGTCCTGCCCTGGGCCGTGGGCGTCGCCATCCTCGCCCTGGGGGCCGGCCTGTGGTTCGGCCTGGTGGGCTCGCCCGCCGACTACCAGCAGGGCGAGTCGGTGCGCATCATGTACATCCACGTGCCCTCGGCCTGGATGGGCATGTTCTGCTACGTCTCCATGGCGGTGTGTTCGGCCATGGCGCTGGTGTGGAAGCATCCGCTGGCTGACCTGCTGGCCCGCGCCACGGCGCCCGTCGGCGCCGGCTTTACCTTGATCTGCCTGGTTACCGGCGCCCTGTGGGGCAAGCCCATGTGGGGCACCTGGTGGGTGTGGGACGCCCGCCTGACCAGCATGCTGATCCTGTTCTTCCTCTATCTCGGCTACATGGCGCTGGCCGACGCCTTCGATGACCCGCAGCGCGGGCAGAAGGCGGCCGCCATCCTGTCCCTGGTGGGCGTGGTCAACGTGCCGATCATCAAGTACTCGGTGGATTGGTGGAACACCCTGCACCAGCCCGCCAGCGTCATGAAGATGGGCGGCCCCAGCATCGACAAGACCATGATGGTGCCGCTGATTCTGATGGCGGTGGGCTTCCATGCCTACTGGCTCGTGGTGCTGATCCTGCGCACCCGGGCCGAGATCGCCGGCGCCAAGGTGCGCACCCTGCGCATGGCCCAGGTCCACGCGGCGGGCCAAGCGGAGCAAGGCTGAAATGGATAGTTCGTTCTTCGCCATGGGCGGGTACGCCGGCTATGTGTGGCCGGCCTATCTGCTGGCCGTGGTGGTGATGGTGGCGCTGGTGGTGGTGTCGCTGCGCGCCGCGCGTGCCCGCGAGGCCGAGCTGGAGCGGCTGCAGCAGATGCGGCCAAGCCGCGCCCGCCGCCGCGCGGGCCAAGGAAACCCGGCCGAGACGTCGGCCCCGGAGAAGCAAGCCTCGTGACCAGAAAGCAACGTCGCCTCTATTTCGTCATCCTGGGCGTGCTGGCGGTAAGCGCCGCCGCCGCGCTGGTGCTGACCGCGCTCAAGCAGGACATCGTCTTTTTCTTCAGCCCGACCGAGATCGTCGAAGCCAAAGTGCCGACCGAGGGCCGCCGCATCCGCTTGGGTGGACTAGTGGAACAGGGCAGCGTGGTTAAGGAAGGCTCGCTGGTGAAGTTCCGCATCACCGACGGCGCCCATGCGGTGCCGGTGATGTTCACCGGCCTGCTGCCCGACCTGTTCCGCGAGGGCCAGGGCGTGGTCACCGAGGGCAAGATTGGCAAGGACGGCACCTTCCAGGCTTCGGAAGTGCTGGCCAAGCACGACGAGAACTACATGCCCAAGGAAGTGGCCGAATCCCTTAAGAAGTCGGGCCACTGGCAGGGCGAAAGCGCGCCCGCCAAGTAACACCTCCTCCCATCCCGAGGTATCCATGATCGCCGAGATCGGCCATTTCGCCCTTATCCTCGCCCTTGCCGTGGCGCTGTTGCAGGCGACGCTGCCGCTGGTCGGCGCCAAGCGCAACGACCCGGTGCTGATGGGACTTTCGGGTCCCACCTCGGTGGTGCAGTTCCTGCTGGTGGCGGTGGCCTTCGCGTCGCTGCTGCACGCCTATGTGACGTCCGATTTCTCGGTGTTGAACGTCGCCCAGAACAGCCACACCGACAAGCCCCTGCTGTACAAGGTGGCCGGCCTGTGGGGCAACCACGAGGGCTCGCTGCTCTTGTGGATCACCATCCTGGCGGTGTTCGGCCTCGCGGTCAGCCTGTTTGGTGGCAATCTGCCGCCCGGTCTGCGCTCGCGCGCCCTGGCCGTGCAGGCCATGATCACCGTCGGCTTCCTGCTGTTCATCCTGTTCACCTCGAACCCGTTCGAGCGGCTGGAGCCGCCGCCCATCAACGGCAACGGCCTCAACCCGCTGCTGCAGGATCCCGGTCTCGCCTTCCACCCGCCCTTCCTCTATCTCGGCTATGTCGGCTTCTCCATGGCGTTCTCCTTCGCCATCGCCGCGCTGATCGAGGGCCGCGTCGACGCCGCCTGGGCCCGCTGGGTGCGCCCCTGGACCCTGGCCGCCTGGGTGTTCCTCACCTGCGGCATCATCCTGGGCTCGTGGTGGGCCTATTACACCCTGGGCTGGGGCGGCTGGTGGTACTGGGACCCGGTCGAGAACGCCTCGTTCATGCCCTGGCTGGCCGGCACCGCGCTGCTGCATTCCGCCGTGGTGGTGGAGAAGCGCGACGCGCTGAAAAGCTGGACCATCTTCCTCGCCATCATTGCCTTCGGCCTGTCGCTGCTGGGTACCTTCCTGGTGCGTTCGGGCGTCATCACCTCGGTGCACGCCTTTGCCAGCGATCCCACCCGCGGTGTGTTCATCCTGGCCCTGCTGGTCATCGCCATCGGCGGCTCGTTCACCCTGTTCGCGGTGCGCGCCCCCAACCTCAAGGCCGGCGGCCTGTTCGCGCCGCTGTCGCGCGAAGGCGCCCTGCTGCTCAACAACGTGCTGATGGCCACCGGCGCCGGCACCGTGCTGCTGGGCACCCTGTATCCGCTGTTGGCCGATGCGCTGCAGCTGGGCAAGGTCTCGGTGGGCCCGCCCTTCTTCAATTCGGTGTTCGTGCCCCTCATGGTGCCCATGGTGCTGGCGATGGCAGTGGGCCCGCTGATGTCATGGAAGCGCTCCGACCTGGCCGGCGTGCTGCTGCGCCTCAAGGTGGCCGTTGGCCTGTCCCTGGTGGCCGCCGCCGCCACCTGGTTCCTCCAGGGCGGTTCGGCCGGTCCGTGGTGGGCGGCCGGCGGCATGGGCCTGGCGGCGTGGTTGCTGCTGGGCACCCTGGCTGAATGGGCCGAGCGGGTGAAGCTGTTCAAGGCGCCGCTGCCTGAAGCCATGCGCCGCGCCCGCAATCTGCCGCGCTCCGCCTGGGGCATGACGTTGACCCATGCCGGGCTGGCCTTCTTCATCGCCGGCGCTACCGCGTCCTCGGCGTGGAAGGTGGAATCGGTGCAAAGCCAGCAGGTGGGCCAGTCGGTCACCGTGGCGGGCTATACCTTCCTGCTAACCGAAGTGCGCGACGTCCCCGGCCCCAACTAC